>Ga0302325_10007590_pt1 | contig 24027 bp, 19 predicted proteins | sample Palsa_T0_2_FD_201948 | JGI IMG/M metagenome (GOLD analysis project Ga0302325, IMG submission 201948) | Peat permafrost microbial communities from Stordalen Mire near Abisko, Sweden - Palsa_T0_2 | ecosystem: Environmental > Terrestrial > Soil > Palsa > Peat permafrost | place: Sweden: Abisko... | reverse complement strand
GTACAGCTCGCCCGGCCGCATCAGCTGCTGCTCGCCGGTCGCGGCGTTCTCGCCGATCAGGACGGCGGTCTCCCGCAGCGCCTCGAGCAGATGCTCGCGGCCTGCCGCAGACGCCCCGTCAAGTGCACGGGCGATCAGCTCGATGTCGGCCTCGTGCTGGGCCGGGTCCAGGCTCGCGACATCTGCCTCCGCGTACCGGGGCAGCACGCCGTCCAGTACCTCGGCGACGACATCTGGCTCACCGAAGCCGAGCGCGGTCAGGAACTGCCGGGCGCCGGGGTCGGCCGCGATGCTCCGCCGGACGGTTGGCAGCCCGCTGCCGGCGGCACCAGGAAGATAGGCGGCCGGCCTGCCCCGCGCATCGTGCGGTGCTACCTGCCTGCCGTCGTCCAGCCGGATGATCGGCTTCGAGAGAGCCGGCCCGGCCTCGTCGCCAGGATGCCTCGCCTCCTGCCACAGCGCCGGGTGCTGGTACAGGAACCAGTAGAAGCCGGCGATCCACGGGTCGGACCTGGCGGCGAGAAACCCGGCGGTGAGGCGGTCCGCGACGGCCTCCGGCGTCACCTCGGCCAGGCCCGCCTCCTGGCGCAGGTAATGCCACAGCAGCGGTGTCCCGAGCTCCGAGATCGCGTCGGAGGCGAAGGCGATCGCGCCGTCCTCGCCGTAGAGGTCAGCGAGCAGAACGGGCGGCAGCAGCTCACGAAGCCCGCTCCCGCTGGCGAGCTTCAGCTGTCCTGCGGGCCGGTAGCTGCCATCAGCAGCGGGGATCAGCTCATCCTCGCGCAGCACGGCGCGAACGGTCTCGAACAGGGCGCGGAACATGGTCTGCGGCCCGAACCGGGCAGGGTCAAGCGGCAGCGCCTGCAGGACCTCGACGGTCAGGAGGCCGTCGTCCCTCAGCCCGGCCAGCACGTCGGCGAGCAGGTCCGCCGTCTCGCGGACCAGGGCCTGGTTCCACTCGTCCTGCTCGGGAACGTTGTCCCTGGCGGGCGTCGTCCGGTACGGACCCTGGACGACGAATCCGAGGAAGGTCTCCTTCTGCGTCGGGAAGAACACGACGAGCGGCGCGGCCTCGCGCCTGACCAGCTCGCGGGCGTCAACCCGGGCGCGCGTCAGGAAGGCAATCTCGACTCGCTGACCCGGATGACCGAGCGCGTCAAGCGGTCGTTCCCAGACGAGCCACTCCTCGTCGCCGCGGCCGAGCGGCTGGCCGGCCGAGAGCGAGACCTGCCGGCCGGACCGGGCGCGCGCCGCCGACGTACGTGTCAGCAGGACGTCCGCCGACAGCAGCCCGCGGCAGCGGATCCGCCGGATGCTGCGCAGGAACAGCAGCGTCTCGACGCCGAGGCTGCCGAGGGCGGCGGAGATCTCGCCGACGGCGACAGCGGCAGGAACGTCGGGCCGGTCGAAGGGCAGCACGAACAGGGTCCCCGGCGCGGCCTCGCCGGGCGGATCCGCTGAGCACGGCCGGACGTACTTCTCGATCCTGAAGTTCTCGGGACCGCTGTGGATGCTCGGGCTGTCGGTGTAGGCGTACACCGCCTTGAAGCCGATCCCGAACGCGCCGATCTGGGTCAGGTCATCGGCCTTGGAGCCCTGCCCGACGCCGCAGATAGCGCGGACATCCGCCACCGTGAAGTCGCGCCCGTCATGCCTGACCTCAAGCCGATCGTCGAACAGGGCAAATGTCAGCTCGGTCGCGCCGGCGTCCTCAGCGTTCTGGATCAGCTCGAAGATGAAGTGCGTCCGCTCGCTGTAGAGCTGGCCGAGCAGCTCAAGCACGGCAGTGTCCCAGCCGTACCGGGCGATGTTCTCCGCCCGGATCTGGTCATAGTCAGCGGGCATCATGACCTCCGGGAATCAGCAGGGCTGCCATCACGGCCGGCCCGGCGGTACCACGCGGCGCCAGACGACCGACTCCCACGGGCGCAGCGTGACTGCCTGACCAGCTCCGGCAGGCGCCGCCGGGGGGCAGGGCACGCTGGCGACCACGGGCGCTGCGCCGTCCCAGTTGCCGGGCAGCCCGAGGTCGGCAGTGACCGGGTCCGGCGTGAAGTTAGCGGCGACCAGCAGTTCGGCCGCCGGCGTGCGGCGCACGAATGCCCAGATACCCGGATGGCCGGGCAGCAGCAGCTCGAAATCGCCGTCGGTCACGACCGGGTCGTCGTGGCGCAGGTCGATGAGACGGCGGTAGTGGGCGAGTACTGAGTCCGGGTCGCCGGCCTGCGCGGCGGCGTTCACTTCGCTGTGGTCGGGATTCACCCCGATCCACGGAGTGCCGGCCGTGAAGCCAGCCTGGGGCGAGGAGTCCCACTGCATCGGCGTGCGACCCTGGTCGCGGCTCATCGCGGCCATGGCTGCTACCAGCGCGTCCAGGTCGGCGCCGCCGCGGGCAGCGGCCTCGGCGTGGAACCTGAGCGCCTGAATGTCGCGGAAGTCAGTGATGGCGCTGAAGGGCGCGTTAGCCATCCCCAGCTCATCGCCCTGATAGACATATGGCGTGCCGCGGTGCAGGTGCAGCACGGTGGCCAGGGTTTTCGCCGACGCGACCCGGTGCTCGCCGTCGTCGCCGAAGCGCGACACCGCGCGGGGCTGATCGTGGTTGCCCCAGTACAGGGAGTTCCAGCCGCGGTCGGCGAGCCCGGTCTGCCAGGCGGCCATGGCCGCCTTCAGCGCCGGGAGATCGAGCTGGCGCCGGTCGTAGCGATGGTCACCGAAATCGAGCGAGACGTGCTCGAACTGGAACACCATGTCGAGTTCCCGGCTCGCCGGATCGGAGAAGCGGACGGCCTGGGCGACGGTGACACCCGGCATCTCCCCGACCGTGAGGACGTGCGCCGCCCGGCCTTCGAATACCTCCCGGTGCATCTCGCGGAGGAACTCATGGTTGCGCGGCCCGCAGGTGAAGAACAGATCGCCGGGCCCGTACGGCGAGCCAGGCCGCGGCGCGGTGTCGGGCAGGGACGGATCCTTGCTGATCATGTTGATCACGTCCATCCGGAACCCGTCAACGCCGCGATCAAGCCACCAGCGCATCATCGCGTAGATCTCCCGGCGCACCGCCGGATTCTCCCAGTTGAGGTCCGGCTGCTTGCGGGAGAACACGTGGAGGTAGTACTGGCCGGTTGCCTCGTCCCACTCCCAGACCGAGCCCGAGAAGTGTGACTCCCAGTTGGTGGGCTCGGCGCCAGGCTCGCCGCCCCGGTAGCCCGGACGGGGATCGCGCCACCAGTACCAGTCGCGCCGGGGGCTGTCGCGGCTGGAGCGCGACTCCGCGAACCAGAGATGCTCGTCGGAAGTGTGGTTCACGACGAGATCCATCATCAGCTTCATGCCCCGCCGGTGCAGGCCCTCGGTCAGCTCATCGAGGTCAGCAAGGGTGCCGAACACCGGATCGACGTCCCGGTAGTCGCTGATGTCGTAACCGTTGTCGTCCATCGGCGACCGGTACACCGGCGACAGCCACACCACGTCGATTCCGAGGCGCTGCAGGTAGTCGAGATGCCCGATGGCTCCGCGCAGATCCCCGATGCCGTCTCCGTTCGCGTCGGCGAAGCTGCGCGGGTAGATCTGGTAGACCACCCACCGCCGCCAGTCCTCGTCAGCCGCCACGAGCGCCCAGCCTAGGTCCCGGCCAGCCGGGCGCATAATCGCGGCGGCCCGGGGGGCTTCAGCGCGCGACCGGTGTCTTGACCCGCGCCCGCGCGGGTAATCCATCTGCCGTAGGCACACGTGAGGAGCACGGTGACTGACCCGCAGCAGCCCGGTTACAGCGCCCGCGCGGCCGCGGCGGCCGCGGCGCTGCATCGCTGGTACGGCCGGTGGTCGGGGCTATGGCGGACGACCGGATGGTGGAACGCGGCCAACGCCCTGACGGCGGTCATCGACTACACCGGGCGGACGGGGGATCAGGCCTACGTCCGCGTGATCGACCGGACGTTCCGGGCGGCCGGCCGGCAGCACCGCCACTTTCTCAACCGCTTCTTCGACGACAACGGCTGGTGGGCGCTCGCCTGGCTGAGGGCCTACGACCTGACCAGCGAGGACCGCTACCTGCGCGCAGCCGGGCGCATCTTCGGGAACATGATCACCGCCTGGGACGATACGTGCGGCGGGGGCCTGTGGTGGAATGAGGACCGGGCCTACAAGAACGCGATCACGAACGAGCTGTTCCTCGCCGTCGCGGCCCGGCTGCACCTGCGGGCGCCGGACGGCGACACCTATCTGGACTGGGCGCTGCGGGAATGGGACTGGTTCAGCGCGAGCGGGATGATCGGCCAGAAGAGTCTTGTCAACGACGGGCTCACAGCCGATTGCCGGAACAACGGCAAGCCGGCCTACACCTACAACCAGGGCGTGATCCTGGGGGGCCTGGCCGACCTGTACCAGATCACCGGCCGGGAGGACTTCCTGCGGCAGGGCGAGGCCATCGCCGGCGCCGCGCTGCGGGAGCTGACAAGCCCGGCGTCCGCCCCGGCGCCCGGGGTTCTCGTCGAGCCGGGTGAGGTCCAGATGGCGCGGGACCGGCGGAGCGGCGACGGCAGCCAGTTCAAGGGCATCTTCGTCCGCAACCTCTACGACTTCTCCCTGCACTGCCCGCGCCCGGAATATCGGGACTTCATCCTGCGCAACGCCCAGTCCATCTGGGCTAACAGCAGAAACGCGCAGAACCAGTTTGGCGTGCGCTGGACCGGCCCGTTCGACACGGCGGACGCGAGCAGGCAGAGCTCGGCTCTCGAGGCGCTGACCGCCGCGGCGGCGCTGACCGCCCCGGCGGCGCCCGGTGCCGGCCGGTGATCAGCAAGCCCGCCGCCGGGCCGCAGGCCGGGCAGGCTATTGTTCGCCTGGTGAACGATGCCGGGGAGACTGCGTGGGGCTCTGGCGACTACGACTTCGTCGTGGTCGCCTGCCGGCTGCCGGTCGATCAGGTAGAAACCCCGGACGGCAGTACCCAGTGGCGGCCAAGCCCGGGCGGACTGGTCAGCGCGCTCGAGCCCGTCATGCGCAAGGCCAGCGGCGCCTGGGTGGGCTGGCCGGGCGCGGCGGGTGACGCACCCGGCCCGTTCGATGCCGCCGGGCTGCGCCTGGTCGGAGTCGGGCTGTCAGCCGATGAGGTCAGCGACTACTACGAGGGCTTCTGCAACGGCACGCTCTGGCCGCTCTATCACGATGTGATCGCCCCGCCGGAGTTCCGGCGGCCATGGTGGGATGCCTACGTCCGGGTCAACCGGCGCTTCGCGCGGGCAGCGGCCGAGCAGGCGGCCCCCGGCGCGACCGTGTGGGTAAATGACTATCAGCTGCAGCTTGTCCCGCAGATGCTGCGGGAGCAGCGCAGCGACCTGCGCATCGGCTTCTTCCTGCATATCCCGTTCCCCGGCTACGAGATCTTCGCGCAGCTGCCCTGGCGGCGGCAGATCGTCGACGGCCTGCTCGGCGCCGATCTCATCGGGTTCCAGCGGGACGCCGACGCGACCAACTTCAGGCGCGCCTGCCGCCGGGCTGCAGGCCTGGTGACCAGCGGGTCACTCGTGCGAGTGCCGGGGGCGGCGGAGAGCGTGCAGGCCAGCCGCCAGGTGCGGACCGCGACATTCCCGATTTCGATTGACTCAGCCGGGTACGCGGAGATCGCGAGCCGGCCGGAGGTGAGGGACCGGGCGAGCGGCTTCAGGCAGGCGCTCGGCGAGCCAGACGTTGTCCTGCTCGGGATCGACCGGCTGGACTACACCAAGGGCATCTCCCACCGGCTGACGGCGTACGGCGAGCTGCTGGACGAGGGTCGCTTCGGATCCCTGAACACGGCCCTCGTGCTGGTCGCCAGCCCCAGCCGGGAGCGGGTCGAGCAGTACCGGCAGCTGCGCGACGAGGTCGAGGTCGCGGTCGGCCGCATCAACGGAGAGCATGCCGAGCTGGGCAACCCGCCCGTTCACTATCTGCACCAGACCTACCCGGCCGACGAGATGGCCGCGATGTACCTCGCCGCCGACGTCATGCTCGTGACCTCGCTCCGGGACGGCATGAACCTGGTGGCGAAGGAGTACGTGGCCTGCCGCGCCGACGACACCGGAGCACTCGTACTCAGCGAGTTCACCGGCGCCGCCGACGAGCTCAGCGGGGCGTTCCTGGTGAATCCGCACGACATCGAGGGCATGAAGGACACCATTGTGCGCGCGGCTACCATCGACCGGGCTGAGGCCAGGCGGCGGATGCGCGCGATGCGGCGCCGGGTGCGCGAGTTCGACGTGAACCGCTGGGCAACGTCCTTCCTTGACGCGCTGCAGCGAGCCTCCGAACCCGGCTAAGAGGGCGGCTGTGGCTGCGCCCGAGCTGACGTTCCGGCTGATCGACGGCAGGCAGGCTGCCGCGCAGATGGCCGAGCTGCAGGAGCTGCACGCCGCGGTGTACGCCGGGACGGCCCGGCGCCGGGCAGATGGCACGGACGACGATCCGGGCGTGTTCGCCGGGAGGTTCCGGGTGCAGAGCCGCCAGCCCGGCTTCGCGCTGGCCGAGGCGCGGCACGGCGGCTATCTGGTCGGTTACGCCGCCGGGATGCCGCTGCGGCCGTCGACATCCTGGTGGCGCGAGCTGACGACGCCGGTGCCCGACGATGTCATCGCCGAGCATCCTGGCCGTACATTTGCGCTCGTCGAGCTGCTGGTGCGCGCGTCGTGGCGGCGGCAGGGCATCGGCCGGACGCTGCACGACCTGCTGCTGCGGAACCGGCCCGAGGAGCGAGCGACGCTGATCGTGAGCCCGGCGGCGAGCGCCGCGCAGACCGCCTTCCAGAACTGGGGCTGGAGCAAGATCGCCAGGACCCGCGCTCCCGGCCCTGGCGCGCCAGTTGCCGATGTACTTGTCATGATGCTTCCGTACGTGCACCCGTACTGACCTGCAGTTACGCTGTATACGGTCAGACCGGTGCGCCGCAGGCTGAATCACCCGGCCGGCCGGCGCCGGGGGTCCCGGAGCCGGGCGGGCCGCTGTGCAATGCTCGTGCGGTGAGCTGGATCAGGCAGCGCCGCTTTCCAGCATCACCTGACCGGCGGCTCCGGATCGCGGGCCGGCTTAGGGCAGCGCTTCGCGTCAGCCGGCCGCACGTGGTGTGTGCTCTGGCGGCGATCGGAGCGGTCGCTGCTGTCGTGCTCGCTCCGGGCGCGGCCCGCGCCGCCGCTCCGGCCACTACGGCCGCTCCGGCGGCGCAGGCCACCGCGGGCGCTCCGGCAAAGCAGGCTCCGACGGTGGTGACGTTCACCTGGGGCGGGGGGCTCGCGGACCAGATGGGCGCGCTGCCGGTCTTCCGGCGGTACCACATGCACGCCACCTTCTACGTGCCCTCTGGCCTGGTCTGCCAGCCTTCGGTCAGCCCCGGCTGCACGCGCTTCCCGTACCTGACGCTGAGCGAGATGCGCCAGATCGCGGCGGACCACAACGAGATAGGCGGGCTGTCTGTCGAGCACATCCCGCTGACCGGCCTGCCCGTCGCGGAAGCCCAGCGGGAGATCTGTGACGACCGGGTCAACCTGACCCGCTGGGGCTTTCGCGTCACCGACTTCGCGTATCCGTTCGCGCTGGTCAACCACACTCTTCAGCTGCTCACGCGGCGCTGCGGCTACAACTCAGGACTGGGTACCGGGCAGCTGCGCGGTGCCGGGCTGTGCCTGCACTGCCCCAGGGCCGAGACCATCCCGCCCCGGAATCCGTATGTGCTGCGCACCCCCATCGAGGTCGCGTCGGTCGGCACGACCTGGACGCCGGCCACATTCGAGAAGATTGTCACCGGCGCTCAGCGCCATGGCGGCGGCTGGATTATCTTCACCATCCACGACGTCTGCGCGCACACCTGCGCGCTGGGGGTCACCGTGCCCGAGCTGACCAGCGTGCTGAGCTGGCTGGCGCGGCAGGCCGGCCACGGTGTCAGCGTGCGTACCGTACGCCAGGTGATCGGCGGTCCGGTCCGCCCGGCTGTCGGCGGTCCCCGGCCGCGGCGGATCCCGCCGCCCGGCGTGATCAACTCCCGCCTTACCGCAGTCGCCGGAGGCGTCCCGGCCTGCTTCCAGACCGCTCGTTACGGCAACAACCACGCGACCTTCCGCTATCGCCGTCGCGGCGGGCCGGGCGGGGCCGGAGCTGAGCTGATAACGGTAACGCACCGGATTTTCGGCACGGCGCAGCTCCTGCCCGTGCTGGACCTGGGCGAATGCGCGCCGGCAGTCTCGGCTGGAAGTAGCTACACGGTGGGGGCATGGTACAAGTCGAGCAATCCGGTGGTTTTCAACCTCTATTACCGGACTGCGGCCGGCACGTGGAAATTCTGGGTGACGAGCCCGTCCATGCCTGCCTCAGCACGCTGGACCCGGGTGCGCTGGACGCCGCCCGCTGTGCCGGCCGGGGCGAGCGCGCTCACCTTCGGTGTGGCCCTGACCTCGGATGGCACGATGGCAACGTCCCGGTACAGCCTGGTTCCGGTACGTCCGTCCAGCACCGGGCTGATCGTGTTCGGCGCGGTCGTCGCAGCGCTGCTAGCTGGGGGCGTCGCCGCCGGCGTCCTCAGGCACCGCGGCAAGGCCGGCCCGCGCTGATGCCGCCCGCGCCGGGTGGAGCGTATGTTTTGGCAATGGCGCCCGCTGTGCGGTCGATGGCTGCCGCGACTTACGTGCGCGACATCGATAGCTCGCGCCGCTTCTACGAGCTGCTGGGCTTCGGCGAGGTCCGGTCTGGGACGGCGGCCGGGGCGCGAGCGTACGGCCTGCGGCTTACCGGCTGCCGCCGAGCGCCAGGCGCGCGGCACTGACGTCCTGCCGGCCGTGGCCGGCGTCAACGGCTGCGCGCCACTGGCGGGACAGAGCCACCAGGAGGGGCAGCGACCCCTTGCTGGCAGCCGCCACGGCAAGGTCGACGTCCTTGAGCGCCCATTCCAGCGGGAACTCGGGCGCGAAATCACCGAGCGCCATCTTGTGCAGCTTGGCGTCCGCGATGGGCGCGTCCAGCGGACCGCCCTCGATCGCGTCGGCCAGGTCGGCAGCATCGATGCCGAGCTGCCGGGCGAGCTCGAGAGCCTCGGCCACGCCCTCAATCAGGGTGGACATGTAGGCGTTGACGATGAGCTTCATCCGGCTGCCCTGGCCGGCCTCGCCCAGCCAGACGGTCTTGCGTCCGATCGCGGCGAACGCCGGGGTCACGACGGACTCCGCCGCGCGCGGACCGGAGGCCAGGATCAGCAGTTCCCCGGCCTCGGCTGGAGCTTTGCTGCCCGACACCGGCGCGTCCACGTACAGCACGTCAGGCCGGAGCTGGCCGAGCCGGCCGGTGATCTCGGTCGTCGCGGCCAGGCCGACGGTGCCCATCTGGGCCCAGACCGCGCCGTCACCGAACGCTTCAGCCGTGTCGTCCCCGAAGATCACCGACTCGGCGATCGCGCCGGTCGGCAGCATCGTGATCACCAGCCGGGCGTCGCGGATCGCCTCCTGCGGCGAGGCCGCGACGCGGGCGCCCGCGTCGGACAGCGGGGCAGTCGCCGCTGGTGAGCGGTCCCACACGGTCGTGCGCAGGCCGGCCCGGAGAAGGTTCCGGGCCATGGCCGCGCCCATAATGCCGGCCCCCAGCAGCGCGATCGGGTTGTCACGCTGACTCTGCGTCTCAGTCACCTGAACCTCCGTGAGCTCGGATTCGCTGATCTGCATCTGCCTTACACCCTTTCACCCGGGGGGCGATGCCGGTCCCTCTCCGGCCCTGGTGGCGCGGATGGCGGCGGCGATATCAGCCAGGTCATCCTCCTTGAGCTCCAGCGTGGCGGCGGGCAGCCAGCCCTCGACCTGCCCGGAATGCCGCGCACCCACGATGGCGCCGGTCACGCCAGGGAAGGAGAGCGTCCAGGCCACGGAGACCGCGGCTGTCGTCACGCCGTGGCGCTCGGCAATCGGGAGCAGGTCCTCGGCCAGGGCCAGGCTGGCGGACAGGGCGGGCTCGCGGAAGTCGGGATGGCTCGCCCGCCAGTCGCCGGGATCGAGAGCGGCTGCGCGCTCGGCGCTGAAGGCGCCAGTCAGCAGACCCGACGCCATCGGGCTGTAGACGATGACCCCAGCCTCGTGCTCATGCGCCCACAGCAGGACGTCGTCCGCGGCGGTGCGGTGGATCAGGCTGAACGGCGGCTGAACGGCGTCCACATGCCCGATCTCCTCGGCCGCCGCCAGCTGGCAGATGTCGTGATTGGACAGGCCGGCGGCCCTGATCTTGCCCTCGCGCTTCAGGTCGAGGAAAGTCTGCCAGTACTCCTCCAGCAGTGTCCCGTCCTGCGCGGGCCAGTGCATCTGGTACAGGTCAATACGCTCGACCCGCAGACGGCGCAGCGAGGACTCGACCTCGGCTCTGAGACTTGCCGGGTCGCCGGCCCGGCGCGGTACCGCGGTGCGGTCGGCCGGATCCCAGAGCAGGCCGCCCTTGGTAAAGACATAGGGCCGGTCGGCCTCGGGAATGCCATCCAGGGCTGCTGCCACAACCTCCTCGGAGTGCCCGAGCCCGTAGACGGCGGCGGTGTCGATCCAGTTGACCCCGGACTCGACGGCGTAGCGGATGGCCGCGATGGACTCGGCATCGTCCTGGTCGCCCCAGGAATGCGCCCAGCCTCCGCCGCCGGTGGCCCAGGCTCCGAAGCCGACGCGGGTGAGATGCATGCTTGTCCAGCCAAGCCTGCTGGTGGGCAGAGAGGTGGTCATTATCGTTCTCCTTCTGGCTGACTTCGCTTACTGTCAGCCTCGCCGCAGCGAGGCTCAGGCGCGGCGGGAGAACTACCTATCTTGGTACCTGTCCGGTACCCGGCCCGGCGTCGCGTCTGGCGACCCAGGCTGCGATCTGAGCGCGGGAGCTGAATCCTAGTTTGGTCAGAATGTGCTCAATATGACCTTCGGCGGTCCGCTGCGAGATGACCAGGCGGGCGGCGATGTCCTTGTTGGACAGGCCAGCCGCTACCAGGCCAGCCACCTGCAGCTCGCGCCTGGTCAGCTGCGGACTGCCTGCGGCCCTGGTCGCGGCCGTGGCCGTGGTCCGGGCAGCTTCGCGATCTCCGAGTGCATACGCGATGATCTCGTCGTCGCGCATCCGGGCACCCTCCCGGCGTGCCGCCTCGCTGGCCCGCCCGCCTAGGTCGCCGAGTACTCGCGTCTTGGCTTGCTCACTCCAGGCGACCAGCGGCTCCCCGGCCACCAGCGGACTGCCGATCCGCTGCCACAGGTGCCCGACTGCGCCGAACAGCACGGCGGCCCGCTCCGGATCGCCATCCGATCCGGCAATCCAGGCGAGCAGCTCCAGGCAGAATGGGATGCCGAGCTGATCACCAAGGGCCCGCTTGAGGCGGAGCGCCTCGAGTGCGCTCGCCTCCGCGTTGCGCCGGTCACCGGCGGCCCACCAGCCGACGCCGAGATTCCAGTTCAGCCAGGACAACGCCCACCGCTCACCCAGGGAATCGCTGATCGCCTGACACTCGTCGCGCAGCGCGATCGCCTGGTCCATCCGGCCGAGCAGGCTCTGCCCCTGGACGCCAGCTGTGAACGCCATCAGTCCGGGCGCTGTCCACTGACCCGAGCGCCGCAGGCGCCCGCGGGCCTCGTCCAGCAGCGCCAGCCCCTTCTCCGGGCTGGTGCCGAAGACGGCCGTGTTGCCGAGGAAGAGAGTCGCGTAGGTCAGTGCGTTCCCGTCGCCTAGGTCTACGGCGAGATCGCGGGCCTGCTCCAGCAGCGCCGTGCTGGCGGCAGGCTCGCCCTGCAGGAACGCGATCCAGCCAGCGGTCCACAGGGCCCTGGCCCGATCAGGACTTCGACCAGGGTCGGCGGCGAGTGCCCGGCCGAGCCAGTAACGGCCGTCCCGGATGAAGCCGCATCCGATCCAGTAGAACCAGGCAGCGGCGGCCAGCCGGAGCCCTGTTCTAGCCTCCCCGGGTGTCGTCATGCAGTAGTCAAGCGCCGCCCAGAGGTTCGCCCGGTCTGCCCGCAGCCGCCTGACCCACCGGTCCTGATGCGGGCCGCAGGAGCCGGCGTCCGCCTGCTCTGCCAGCAGCAGGTAATAATCGCGATGACGGCGTCGCAGCGCTTCGGTCTGAGCCGCACTGGCCAGCCGCTCCGCGCCGAACTGGCGGATGGTTTCCAGCATCCGGTACCTGGCCCGGCCGCCCGCATCGGTCTCGCGTGCCAGCACCGACTGATCGACCAGCTGCGCGACGCCCGCCAGCACGTCCCGGGCATCCAGACTGTCCCCAGCGCACACAGCCTCGGCAGCGTCCAGATCGAATTCGCCGGCAAACACCGAGCAGCGGGCCCAGAGCTGGCGCTCGGGCTCCGAGCACAGGTCGAAGCTCCACTCGACGGCGGCCTGCAGTGTCTGGTGCCGGGACGGACCGTCCCGCTTCCCGCCCGTGAGCAGCTGGAAGCGGTCCTCCAGCCGGTCAAGGATCTGCTCAGCCGAGAGCACACGCAGCCGGACCGCGGCCAGCTCGATCGCCAGCGGAACGCCGTCCAGGCGACGGCATAGCCTCACCACCGCGTCCTGATTGTGCGGACCGAGCCGGAACCCGGGCACGACCGCGGCGGCTCGCTCCTCGAAGAGCATGAGCGCCTCATCGCCGGCCGGCCGCTGGCCGGCGGCTGTTCCCGGCCCGGCTGGCAGGGACAGCGGCGGCACCATCCAGACCCGCTCGGCGCCCACGCCGAGCGGTGCCCGGCTGGTCGCCAGTACCCGTAGCCGGGAGGAGGCAGACAACACGGTGCTCACGAGCCGGGCGGCGCCGTCCAGCACGTGCTCGCAGTTGTCCAGGACGATGAGCGTGGCGGAGCCGGCGAGGAAGTCAGCCAGGCTTGCCTCCGGCTCACGGGCAGCAGTTTCCAGCAGGCCCAGGGCCGCTGCGGCGGCTCGCGGCACCAGCGCCGGATCATGCACCGCGGCCAGCTCGACCAGCCAGATACCGTCAGGGAAAGCCCGTCGTAGCTCGTATGCGACATGCACGGCCAGCCGTGACTTGCCTACCCCGCCCACGCCGGTCAGCGTCACGAGCCGCGACGCCGACAGCGCGCGCTTCACCTCGTCGGCCGCGAGCCGCCGCCCGACGAAGCTGGTCAGCTCACCAGGCAGGTTCCCGGCCTCGCGGGGTCTCGTCTTCGTCATGGCAGTTACCAGGGAAGCCAGGGTCCATCCGGGTGACGCGGGCACGAAGGCACGCCGCCGGCCGGGCAGCTGGCCTGGCCCGGCGCTGAGGCCAATCTATCCCGGATCCAGATATCTGGCCGCGATGCCGTCCGCGCGCCGGTCGGGGCACCGACGCCGCCAGCCGGTAACCCGGTCGTTACAGTTGGGCTGAGTAGTGCGTTAACCACATCGTCCGGCCTCCAGGCCTGCCACGCGGACCAGCTCGGTGAAGGTCCGGTCAGCGGCTCTTCTTCCGCTTGCTGACTGCCACAGAGCAGGTCACAGGCAGAAGGAGCAGATGATGGCGACGACGGTCGCTGACGTCATGGTGTCGACTCTGAAGGCATCCGGCGTGCGCCGGGTATACGGGATTCCCGGCGACTCGCTGAACGGGTTCACCGACGCGCTCCGCCGTGCTGACGGCATCAGCTGGCAGCACACCCGGCACGAGGAGGCGGCGGCGTTCGCGGCGGCAGGCGAGGCCGCGCTGACCGGTGAGCTGGCAGTCTGCGCGGCTAGCTGCGGGCCGGGAAATCTGCACCTGATCAACGGCCTGTTCGATGCGAACCGCAGCGGGGTGCCGGTGCCGGCGATCGCCGCGCACATCCCGCGGGTCGAGATCGGCGGCGACTACTTCCAGGAGACCCATCCGCAGCACCTGTTCGCGGAGTGCAGCGTTTACTGCGACATGGCCAGCATCCCCGGCCAGCTGCCGCGGACGCTGCAGATGGCCATGCGCGCCGCGCTGCAGCGGCGGGGCACGGCCGTCGTGATCGTCCCCGGCGAGGTGTTCGTGGCCGAGGCCGACCCGGACGCCGGCGCGGTGCCGGTGCGGGCAGTCGTGCCTGAGGTGCGGCCGTCCGCGGAGTCGCTGGCCGCCGCGGCGAACGTGCTGAACGCCAGCCGGGTAACGATCCTGGCCGGCGCGGGCTGCGCCGGCGCGCACGACCAGCTGATCGGCCTCGCGGCGGCGCTGCAGGCACCGGTCCTGCACGCGTTCCGCGGCAAGGACTGCGTGGAGTATGACAATCCCTACGACGTCGGGATGACCGGCCTGATCGGGTTCAGCTCCGGGTACCAGGCGATGGAGCACTGCGACGCCCTGCTGATGCTCGGCACGGACTTCCCCTACCGCCAGTTCTACCCGCCGGCTGGCGTCCCGGTGATCCAGGTGGACGTGCGGGGGGAGCGGATCGGCCGCCGGGTGCCGGTCGACGTGCCGCTGGCGGGAACCGTCCGGGACACCGCGGAGGCGCTGCTGCCGCTCGTGACGGCCAAGACCGATACCAGCCACCTGGACCGCATGACTGCCCACTACCGGCGGGCCAGGGCCCGGCTGGATCATCTTGCCAGGCCCGGCCGGGACGGATCGCCGCTGCACCCGCAGTTCGTCGCCGCCACCGTCGACCGGCTCGCGGCGCCCGACGCTGTCATCACCGCCGATGTCGGCACTCCCTGCATCTGGGCAGCTCGCTACCTGCGCATGAACGGCAGCCGGCGCCTGATCGGGTCGTTCAACCACGGCTCGATGGCCAACGCACTCCCGCAGGCCATCGGCGCTCAGGCCAGCGATCCAGATCGCCAGGTGATCGCGCTGTCGGGGGATGGCGGCCTGGCGATGCTCCTCGGCGAGCTGATCACGCTGCGCCAGCAGCATCTGCCGGTCAAGGTGGTGGTGCTCAATAACGGCGCGCTGTCGTTTGTCGAGCTGGAGATGAAGGCGGCGGGCATCGTCACGTACGGCACTGACCTTGATAACCCGGACTTTGGCGCCATCGCGCGCGCAGCCGGGCTGTTCGGCGTCCACGTCGCGAAAGCCAGTGAGCTGGCGGACGCGCTGACCGAGGCGTTCACGCACGACGGGCCGGCCGTTGTCGATGTCCGCACCGAGCGCCACGAGCTCTCGCTGCCGCCCAAGCTCAGCTACGGGGAAATCAAGGGCTTCACCCTGTACGCCACCAGGACGATCCTGTCCGGCGGCGGAGATGAGCTGGTGGAGCTCGCCAGGACGAACCTGCGTGACCTCGACGTCGAGTAGCCGGGCGCAGGGGCGCCGAACCAGCGCGAAGGACGGTGATCATGAGCAGTCTCACCGAGGTCCTGGCCGGCAGACGCGCCCTGCGAACGGGTACCGAGGCCCTGACGGCCGCTGCCATGGCCTGGCTGGCACCGGGCTAGGCCCGCAGCCCGCAAGGGCGCGGGCGCGGCCCGTCCACTACGGTCGCCTTGATAGATCGTTATCGGGAGGGCCTATGCCGTACATCGTCGACTTCGAGAAAGTGTCCACCGTCGGCTTGGAATCGTCCCCGGTCGCGGAGGCCCTCGCTGGGCTACGCGCCAACGAGGCGCGCTATTACAAGAACAAGTACGATCACGTCTTCACCGTCAGCCCGGCAGGCGAGGCGCCCGAGACGCTCGACTGTGTCAACCGCGTCCTCTCCCGCGAGCGCGAGATCGTCATCTCCGCCCGTCCGCTCGAGGTCACTTCCTTCGAGGTGGACGGTCTTCGGATGGCCTACGTGTTCTACGAGTCCGGCCTGTCAGTCAACGTGATGTACGGCATCGAAGAAGGGGCGAAGCGCGCAGTCGGCTTCAAGCTCTCAGAGGGCATGGACGTTCCCGAGGAGTTGGCTACGCGCTTCAAGTTTGCGCGGCAGAAGTCAAAGCTGGCCGGCGTGATCCGCGGCTCCTTCTTCGTGATCAAGGGCGAATACTGAGGCCGATCACCAGGCCAGCACCGGCACACAGCGGCTTAGTGACAGACGGACGCTAGTCGCGGCTGGCGGGCACGATGGACTGCGCGTGGTTGAAGACATTGCGCGGGTCCCAGCGGGCCTTCACGGCCTGCAGGGCGGGATAGCCGTCCTTGTAGTAGAGCGTCGGCCAGCTGGCCGGCAGGTCAACGTCGCAGTAGTTGATGAAGCAGCCGTCGGTGACGCGGTTCGACGCGGGAACGCCGCCGCTGGCCGAGTACACCCGGGTGTAGAAGTCGTTGATCCAGCGCAGGTTGACGTCGTCGTCCTCCGGTGCGCTCCAGTAGGTCTGGTACTGCAGCTTCATGACTGATGATCGCTGTGCCACGGCCGTGGCTCCGGGCGCCCGCGCGTTGACCTGGCATCCGTACGAGTCGATCTGCAGCAGCGCCTGCGGGTTGCTGTAGTGCGGGTCGGTCAGCGCAGCATGGATGGCCTGGATCTGATGCTCGGGGAATCCTGTCTTCATGTACGCGGACACTTGTACTTGCCGCGCTGATTCTTGCCTGACCCGTTCAGCCACTGAGTGGCCTGAAGCCACGGAAGCGAGGTGACCGTCGTGGAGCCGCCGGGTACCCCCTCGCTGATCCGGGCCAGGAACGTTTCGAGCAGGCTGGCGGCGGGCCCGGCCGCCTGCGTGGTCAGGGAGATCTTCCCGGCCGACTGATGGTTCGCGTGCAGCAGCGCGAACAGGCCGGCGTACGGACTCGACGGAGAGCTATTGGCCGCCATGAAGCGCCCGTAGTTGCGGAGCAGCGTGGCGAAATCAGCCTCCGTCAGAGTGCTCCACGGCCACGACGTGATGGCAACCCGGACCTGCTCGGGAGGATGCGGCAGGTCGGAGAAGTAGCAGGCGGTGACGATGCCGAAATTGCCGCCGCCACCTCCGGTGTGCGCCCACAGCAGGCGCCCGGTCTCGGGGTCCCCCTTGCGGGCGCGCACGAGGCGGGCCTGACCGTGCCGGCTGACGCAGACAACGTCCACGCCGGTCAGGTAGTCAACGACCAGGCCCTGCAGCCTGGACAGCAGGCCGTAGCCGCCGCCGACGATGTGCCCTCCCACTCCGACCGAGTAGCACGACCCGCCGGGCAGGGTGAGGTTGTAGTCCCTGAAGAGGGTCTCGTACACATTCCAGAGCGTGGCGCCGCCCTCGACCCGGACCTGGCCGCTCGCATCCATGGACACCGCCTGCATGCCGCTCATGTCGATGATGACGCCGCCGTCGTTCCCGGACGAGAAGTTCTCGTAGCAATGGCCGCCGCCGCGCACGGTAATGCGCAGCCCGGCGTCGTGGGCGACCTGCACGGCCCGGACGGTCTGGCGCGCGTTCTGAACTATCTGGATGTAGGCGGGAGAGCCCACCCATCGCCGGTTGAAACCCATCCGCATGGTGGCGTACCGGGGGTCGGCGGGGTAGATCCGCGGCAGCGAGCCCGCTGCGAGCTCAGCCAGCGCGCTCCGCTCCGCGAGCCCGGACGGAGCCTGCTGACGGCCGAATAGCCCGGCTCCGGCCAGCAGGCCGCCCCCGCCGAGAGACAGAAATCCGCGCCGTCCCACGCCAGCACGGCCATTACTGTCAGCACTGCCGTTAAAGCCAGATTCCTGGTCGAGCCCCTCCGTTGCGGCCGGTGCTTTCACAATGGCGTCTGCCCCCTAATCTCATGCGGCATCTGGCGATGGCTCTTATTAACGGGAATTGCGCACCGCCATTTGCATTTCTTTATTAGCAGGCCCGCTTATGGCCGAGCCCCGGCGCCTGGTGGCCTGGAATCAGCCAAGCCAGCTGAGACCGGCGGCCGTTCAGGCGACCCCGGACGCGGCATGATCCGGCGGGGCAGGACACTGGCAGATAGGCCGATGAAGGGGGCAGCCTTGGCAGTGGATGAGAAGCGTCTCGTGCGGGCGGTAGCAGAGCGAACCTGGCTGTCGACTGAGGAATCAGCCGATATCACCCGCGCGGTGGTGCAGGGCCTGGCCGGCCAGCTCAGCGAAGGCGAGGCCAGGCGCCTCGCCGGCGACCTCCCGAGTCGCTCGCGGACCAGCTGCCGGTGGAGCGGCGACGGCGGCAGGGCGCTCATCCGGTCGACGTCGCCACTTTCATCAGCGAGCTGAGCGAGCGCACGGGGCTGACCGGTGACGACGCCCGCGCCGGAACCGGCGCCGTGCTCACCGTGCTGCGCGAGACCCTCGGCCAGGAGGACTTCGGGCACCTCATCGGCCAGCTGCCTGCGGACTACGCGGGCCTGGCCGACGCAGCGGGCTGACCGCCAGGCGGCTCAGCGCTCGGGCGAGCCAGTTTGCGGCACGGGCGCGCCGCAAACGGCGGTACCGCGCCGGCTCCTGACCCAGGCCATGATGACGCTGATCCCGAGTGCACCCGCCGGGACCAGGGTCACCAGAGCGGGCAGCTGGTAGCGCCAGGAGAAAACGAACAGATCGGATATCAGCGTCACCGACACCGCGCAGGCGAAGAACAGGAGGCAGGCGAGTGCGGGCTGCCTGATGGCGGCGGCCGCCCGCCGGCGGAAGGCGACGACGGAGCCGCCCAGACCGGTGAACGTGAGCAGCACCAGCAGCGGGCCTGGAGCGTAGCCGCCGTCCAGCTGGTAGGACCGCAGGAACGCGGCGACGGGCCGCAAGACGGTCGGCTTGCCGCCGCCGAACTGGCTGACCGCGGCCCTGACGATCGACGGTGTGGCATGCGATGAGAAGTACGGGAACGAGGTCTGGAACTGCCAGCGCGAGATGGGCGGGTCGCCGGGTGCGGTGACGCGAACGACGGCATAGATCTTCAGCACGTCACGCAGGTAAGCACCGAGAACGCGCAGCGGCTGCTGCGTGACGACGCTGTGGTTGAAGTTGGTGACCAGCGTGTCCACTTCACCGCGTGGCAGATTGCGGTAGTAGCTCTGCACGGGCGAGTAGGTCCCGAACTCAAGCCAGTCGTTCCCTCTCGCCTGCTGGGTCGGCGTCGGGCACAGCGCGCGCTCATCGGTCGGCAGCCTGATCGTGGCGCAGTCGACGGCGGCTGCCGTCCGCCCGTAGAACGACGTGACGCCCGAGTGCGACAGGAAGAAGCTTCCGGCCATCAGGTAGGAGCCGGTGCAGTACACGAGGATGGGAACGGCGCAGGCCAGGCACAGGACAGCCGTCTTCCCGAGCACGCGGCGCCAGCCGCCGCCGGCTGCCACGAGCACGAAGAGTGCCGCAGCCGGGATCAGGGCCTCGCCGACCTGGGCGACGGTGGCCGATGTTCCGAGCACGAGGCCGGCCGCCACGATCCGGCGCCAGCTGATGCCGGGATGCCACAGCAGGATCGCGATGCCCGCCACGATCAGGGCCTCGAACCAGGTGCCCGGCATGATCGCCTGCTCGTTCTGCAGCTGGTAGGCATCGAGAAGAACCGGCGCCATGGCGAGCGCGGCCAGCCAGCGGGTCACGCCGCGGCGCAGGAGCAGCACGTAGATGAGCACGGCGATGGCGAGGCCGAGCAGATGCTGGATCGCGGCGACCGTGTCCAGGTTCGACACGTAGGCGATCGCCCGCAGCGGTGCCTTGTAGCCCTCGGGATCGTTGCCGTCAGAGTTGTAGAGGTACTTGACCGAGTCGATGTAGAAGAGGGCTGGCCTGTAGGCCAGCTGCGCCAGCACCCGGAGCACCAGACCGGCGGCGAGGAGCACGGCAGCGACCCAGTGCCGCCGCAGGCCGCTGAGCATTACCGCAGACCGGCTTTCCGCCTGGTCCTGCGATGCTGCATTCGGCAGCCGGTCCACCGTTGCCGGCTTCATGGCATCACATCTGCCCCGGGGCACCCTGTCCGCCGCCGGAGTGCCAGATCGCCAGCAGAACGGTGACAAGGGCCAGCCACCGGGTCATCCGGTTACGCGGAATCTGCGTCAGGGCAACCCAGGCAAGCGCGGTGTACCACGGGAACACCCAGGGAGCGGCCAGGATCCAGGCGAAACTGAGCGCGAACGGAGCCACGACCTCGCGCGGCTGATCGGAGGAGATGCGCTGGTAGATCAGCCAGGCGATGATGATCATCGCGATCGGCCACAGGACCCCGATAATGACGGTCATCGCGCTGGTCGCGTGCAGCGCCTCGCCGATCAGCTGGACGAAGCGCCAGGGCGACGGCAATATGACCCACTTCGAGCCCGCAAAAATGGGCTTGAGCGCGCTGAGGCCGTAGGGAATGTACTGCAGGCCGAAGACGACCAGCGACACCACGGCAATACGGGTGACGCGGAGCCATTCGCGCCGCATCAGCATGGGCCACGCAAGGCCGATGGCGACGAGCGCCATGCTGACCTTGATCCCGCAGCCGAGCCCGATGATCACGCCGACCAGCACGTCGCCCCGGAGGCCTGAGACGCGGCGGGCTACCTGAATCGCGCAGATCGCCGCCGCGGCAAGGAACGTGTCGAGGTGGCCGCCGCTGACCAGCTGCTGGATGAGGACAGGATTCGCGGTCCAGAAGAGCGTCGCCCGGACCGGGTCGTCGGAGGTCTTGATGAGCAGCCATCCGACGGCGAGGAAGACCGCGCCGTTGAGGATCATCAGGACCCAGACGGTGGTGACGACGTCTGGTCCGCCGATCAGGCCCGCGATCTTCTGGACCCACGTGGCGATGGGGCCGTAGACGGACGGCTGGTTCTTCCACACCGCGCCGACGACGCGAACGTACGCGGAATGGAGCCCGAGCCAGCCAGCCGGGCCTCGGGTGTAGGGATTCTCGCCCAGTGCGGAGATCCTTCCGAATGCCGCATAGCTCGCGGTATCCGACGAGCCGACGGGCGTCAGGCTGACCATGACGGCGATCACGGCGGCGGCGGCCAGGAACAGGTGGCGCGGGTTGGGGCGCCAGCCCTGGCTGTGCGCCCACAGCATCCCGGCCAGCCCCAGGCACGCGAGGATGTCGCCGGTGTACAGGATCGCCATCGCCAGGATGCTGTCGTTGTTCAGCGACGGCAGCACTGAGAGCGGCAGCCTGATGGGCAGTGTCGCGCTATTCGGGGCAGTCGCGCCGACGACCATGCCTAGCAGGAGGCCGACTCCGGCGAAGCTGACGGCGACCTTGGGATCGGACAGCCTGCTCCAGGCGAGCTTGCGGATCACCGTGCTCATGACCCGCTCGATCGGGCCGCTCGGAGCTAGCCGATGGGCCGGGACCGGAGCCGCCGGCTCCCCGACTGCGGTGGCCGTCGATACTGGCTCGCTGGCTGCCTGGTCAGGGCCGGGCGGTCCGGGCGGGTGGACGGATGCCTGGGTCACCTCGTCCACACCTCCATCAGCAGGTCAGCACCGCTTCTTTCCTCGCAGGCATCGCCGCGTCGCCCGATTTGTAGATCCGCCTGCCCTGGCGGCCCCGCATTCACGTCCCCGCTCAGCGTAGGGCGACAGGCTGAGTTCTCACGCCAAATTCGCGTGAATTGTGCTGGTGAGCCTCGGCACTCCAGAACCAGCAGGAGCAGGTTGAGGCAAATGTACCAGTCGCTGCCAGAGCCGGTGTCCGCGAGGCCAGCCGCCAGCGAGCAGCGCCTGCAGTGTGATCCTAGTCTCAGCACATCGGCCGGTCCCTGAGCGCGCCGGCACGCGCCGGCGAAGGCGGGCTAGCTGCCCGCAATGAGGCCGATTACTCATCGCGCCGCTGACGGACAGGAGCGCTGCCAGTCGTGGCTCCGGACGCCGAACCGGTCACGCATGGCGACGACGCCCTGGACGTGCCGGCCGGTGGTCTCACGAGCCGATGGCGTCCAGCATGGCCAGGTCTTCGGCGGCGAGGGTGAGCGCGGCGCCGGCGACGTTCTCACGCAGATGGGCGACCGCTGAGGTACCGGGTATGAGCAGCACATTCGGCGAGCGCTGCAGCAGCCACGCCAGCGCAACGGCTATCGGCGTGGCGCCGAGGCGGCTGGCGACTGATGTCAGCTCGGCGGACTGCAGCGGGGAGAAGCCGCCGAGCGGGAAGTACGGGACGTAGGCGATGCCCTCGGCAGCCAGCGACCCGATCAGAGCGTCGTCGTCCCGGTGCGCGAGGTTGTAGTAGTTCTGCACGCAGGCGACCGGTGCGATGGCCTGCGCCTCGGCGACCTGGGCGGCGGAGACGGTACTCACTCCGAGATGCCGGATGAGGCCGTCCTTCCGCAGCTCGGCCAGGACGCCGAACGGCTCGGCGATTGAGCCGGGCGCAGGACCATCGAAGCTCCCGACGCGCAGATTGACCACGTCGAGCACGTCGAGGCGGAGGCGCCGCAGGTTGTCCCGCACGGCCTGGCGCAGTTGCTCCGGGGCAAGCGCTGGCGGCCAGCCGCCCTCGGCGTCGCGGAGCGCGCCGACCTTCGTGACAATGTGCAGCGCATCGGGGTAGGGATACAAGGCCTCGGCGATGATCTCGTTAGTGACATACGGGCCGTAGTAGTCGCTGGTATCGATGTGAGTGATGCCCAGCTTCACCGCCTCGCGCAGCACGGCTACGGCGGCGGCGCGGTCAGCAGGCGGCCCGAATACGTGCGGGCCCGCCAGCTGCATCGCGCCGTATCCCATGCGCGTGACCGTCAGGTCGCCGCCCATGGTGAAAGTGCCGCCGGGAAGCGTGGTGGCTGCCATCAGGGTCTCCTCGTTGTCGGTGCAGAGAGTTGCGGGGGGCCGCCGTCTGCCCACGGTCTGGTTCTACCTCCCCCGGCACAGCGCCGCACCGGCCTCCGGCGTATCACCTCTGGCGGGTGATGCCGGCGGCGGGAAAACAGCGCAGTGTGTGGGCAGAGCGCCAGGCTGGCGTCGCATCCGCGCACGCCCTGACGCTGGCCAGGCAGGCGGAACCGGGTGACATGCCCGCCGGCCACTACAGGGAGGAATCGGGCAATGGGCTGGATTTTGGGAATCATCTACTTCGTGCTGCTGGTCACGCTCGGTGTCCTGTCCCTGCGCAAGGGCCACTGGGTCATGTTCATCATCGGCATCTTCATCCCGCTCTTCTGGTTCATCGGCGCGCTGCTACCGAGGCGGGTAGTCCGGGTCTGACCCTAGCTCAGCCGACCGCCGCGTCCTGGCCAGGCCCGGCCGGGTCGCTGGGGTGCGGGCTGAGCGGGATGGTCTGGATGGTCATCCAGTCAGACAGCGGCAGCGACTGAAGGACTGCCTGCAGTGCGACCTGATCGTCAGCGCTCCACAGCCCGAGGGCGCGACTCTCGCCCTGCCCGGCGGGCAGCGCCCAGAGCCGCATCAGGTGGCCCTGGCCCGCCAGTTCCCTGGCCCGCGTGGCCTCACGTTCCTCCGCCTGCGCGACCGTCGCCTCGGGTACCCGGTCCGCCACCGTGATCGTCATCGTGATCGTCATCGTGATGAGGAACTCGATCCTGAGCGGAGCCCGGCCAGGCAGTCCGGGATCGTTCGCGTGGGGCCCCAGAGATGTGACCTCGTCGGTTCGCCAGATCCGCAACGGCATGCACGCCAGCACTTCTTCCAGCTCGGCGGCGCTGCCCGCGGTGAACAGCCCGAGCGTCCGCCACTCGCCAGGCCGCAGCGGCGGCCGCCACAGCCGGCGCAGGTACCCCTGGGCGGCCAGGTCGGCGGAATGGGCAGCCTCCCGCGCCTTGACCTCATCCACCGCCTGCTCGGCCGTGCCCTCTGGGACCCGGGTCGTCATCGTGACGAGATAGTCCATCGCTGTCCCTCCGGGCGGATCAGGCTGCCTTGATCTGGGCCCTGAGTGCCGTGAGCGCTGCTGCGTAGATCTCCGAGAATGTCGGGAACGGCTGGATGACATCTCGCGCCACGTCCAGCGGCACCCGGGCCCGGATGGCGAGCGTCGCCTGCTGGAGCCACTCGCCGGCCTCGGGCCCGAGTGCGTAGGCGCCAGTCAGCCGGTCGCCGTCGCTCAGCAGCGTCAGGAAGCCAGTGGAGTCGGCATAGGCGCGGGTGTAGGTCGCGGTCTTGGCCACATCGGCAAGCTGCGCCGTCCCGCTGAAGCGGGCCTCCGACGCTCCCACTGAGGCCGCCTGGGGGTCGGTGTAGACGGCCCGCGGAACGGCATCGTAGCTGGCCTCGCGCGGTTCGCCAAGGATGTTGGCGGCGACGATGTCCGCCTGGTACTTGCCCACGTGGG
>Ga0302325_10007588_pt1 | contig 24032 bp, 17 predicted proteins | sample Palsa_T0_2_FD_201948 | JGI IMG/M metagenome (GOLD analysis project Ga0302325, IMG submission 201948) | Peat permafrost microbial communities from Stordalen Mire near Abisko, Sweden - Palsa_T0_2 | ecosystem: Environmental > Terrestrial > Soil > Palsa > Peat permafrost | place: Sweden: Abisko... | reverse complement strand
GCCCCGCGCCCGCGCGCGCCAACGCGCCCCCCACCTCGAAGTCAATCCCGGGTCTCGACCCGATGCTCGCTCTGGCCCGCGAGGCGCGCGCGAGCGATCTCCACATCGTCGCCGGGCGCCCGATGCTGCTCCGCACGGCGGGCGCGCTTGCGCCCCACGGCGCCCCGATCGACGAGCAAACCGCCGACAAGCTCATCGCCGCGCTCGTACCCGATCGCCTTCGCGCCACGCTCGACGAGCAGGGGTCGTGCGACTTTGCCCTCGACCGCGGCGCGGGCGGACGTTTCCGCGTCAACGTCTCTCGCCAGCGCTCGGGTCTCAAGGCCTGCTTGCGGGTTCTCCCCGCCGCCGTCCCCACGCTCGCGTCGCTCGGGCTCCCCGTGGAAATCGAGAAGGCCACCCACCACCACCAGGGCCTCGTGCTCGTCACGGGACCCACCGGGCACGGCAAGACGAGCACGCTCGCAGCCATCGTCGACATCATCAACCGCGAGACGACCCACCACGTCATCACGGTCGAGGATCCCGTCGAGTACCTGCACGAGCGCAAGAAGGCGATGATCAGCCAGCGCGAGGTCGGCTCGAACACCCGCACGTTCGCGAGCGCCCTCAAGGGATCGCTCCGCGAGGATCCCGACGTCATCGTCGTCGGCGAGCTTCGGGACACCGAGACCGTTCGGATGGCCCTCGCGGCGAGCGAGACGGGTCACCTCGTTCTCGGGACGATGAACACGCCCAGCTGCGCAAAGACGATCGACCGCCTGGTCGACCTCTTCCCCCCCGCCGACCAGCAGCAAGTCAGGATGACGCTCGCGGGTGGACTGCACCTCATCGTGGGCCAGCGCCTGGTGCCCACGGCGGACGGCAAAGAGCTCGTCGCCGCGGCGGAGCTCTTGCCGGGGTCCATCAGCTTGTGGAGCATGATTCGCGACGGCAAGACCTTCCAGATCCCGAGCCTGCAGCAGCGCGGCAAGGGGATCGGGGTCCTTCGCCTCGACGAGTCCCTGGCGGATCTCGTCAGGGCGGGGCGGATCACGGCGGCCGCGGCGCTCGCCGTTGCCGAGCACCCCGACGAGCTCGAGGCGCAGCTCGCAGCCAAACGCGCCCCGGCGCCGGCGCCCGAACCGCCCAAGAAAGAAGGCGGGCTCCTCAAGGAGGCCGGCGGAATGCTCGGCAAGGCCGGTCAGATCTTCGGCAAGAGGGGCGCCTGATGGCGCGCATCGACGCCCTCTTCGATCAGCTCCTCGCCGCGGGCGGCAGCGATCTGCACCTCGGCATTCGCTATCCCCCGCTGATGCGGCAGCGCGGGCAGCTCGTCCCGATGCGCGAACAGCCCCTCGACCCCGCGGAGATGGAAGACCTGCTCTTCGAGATCGCGACGCCGGAGCAGCGAAGCACGATCACCGAGACCCTCGATCTCGACTTCGCTTACGGCTACGGCGACAAGGCGCGGTTCCGCGCGAACTACTTTTACAAGACGACGGGGCTCGCGGCCGTCTTCCGGACGATCCCGTCGAAGGTGCTGACGCTCGACGACCTGAAATGCCCGCCGTCGATCCGCAAGATGGCCGACCGGCGTGCCGGGCTCGTGCTCGTCACGGGGCCGACGGGGTCGGGCAAGTCGACGACGCTCGCGGCCATGATCGATCACATCAACAAGACGCGCGCGGTGCATGTTCTCACGATCGAGGACCCGGTCGAGTTCGTGCACGTGCCGCAGAAGGCCGCCGTCACCCACCGCGAGATCGGCCACCACGCCTCCACGTACGCCCACGCCATCCGCAGCGCCGGGCGCGAAGATCCCAACGTCATCCTCATCGGCGAGCTGCGGACCAACGAGACGATGAAGCTCGCGCTGCAGCTCGCGAGCTTCGGCGTCCTCGTCTTCGCCACGGTGCACACGAACAGCGCCGCCGCCACCATCGACCGCGTGGTCAACGCGTTCCCGGCCGATGAGCAGCCTCAGGTCCGCGGCATGCTGGCCGAGAGCCTCGCGGGCATCGTCGCCCAGCAGCTGCTTCGCTCGGCCGACGGAAAGCGGCGCGTCGCGGCGCACGAGATCCTCGTCGGATCGGCCGCCTTGGCATCGATGATCCGCGAGAACAAGACGTTCCAGATTCCGAGCATGATGCAGGGCGGCCAGGCCCAGGGAATGCAAACGATGGACATGGCGCTCGAGCGCTACGTCAAAGAGGGGGTCATCACGGTCGAGGCAGCGATCGAGAAGGCCTCCGACAAGGAGAGCTTCGCCAAGATGGCGCGAACGTCCTCCGAGAAGGGCTCCGAACCGTTGCCGCAATGAGACGGGGGCCCCGAAGACCCGCCTCTTCGCGAAGGGCCACCCGCCGAAGTAGCATGACCGCCCGATGCCGGCCGAGGATCCCGCGTGGGGAGGATTTCTGCAAGCGACGCTGCTCGCGATGCTCGAAGCGGCGAACGAAGGCCTCGTGGTGTTCGACGTCGACGGCCGCTGCCGGATGATCGGGCGACGCGCCGGAGAAATCTTCGGCATCGAACCCGCTGCCAACGTCGGCAAGATGAGGCAGGAGGTGCTCGGCGCCTTCGCGCGCGCGTGCGAGGACCCGCAGCGGTTCCTCGGCATGGCGGGGGGCGACGACACCGCCGTCGTGTCCCCGGTGCTCGAGGTGGAGGTGCGGCGGCCCCGGCCCCGCACGGTCGTCTGCAAGACGTCCCCCATGGTGCGCGACGGCCGGCGGCTCGGGCGGATCCTCATCTTCGACGACGTCACGCGAGAGCGGACCGCGGAGCGCACGGCGAGGCAGCTCCAGTCGCGGATCGTCGAGCTCACCGCCTTCGACGCGCTGACCGGTCTGCTCAACCACCGACGCTTTCGGGAGGATCTCGACCGGGAGCACGGCCGCAGCACCCGCGCCTGGGACAGCTACGCCATCCTGCGCATGGACGTCGATCGCATGGGCATCATCAACGACGAGTTCGGGCGGCCCGTGGGCGACCAGGTGCTCGAGCGCGTGGCGACCCGCCTCAAGGCGTGTCTGAGGGACTACGACGTCCTGGCGCGGCTCGAAGCCGACGAGTTCGGAGTCCTGCTCCCCGGCGCCGACGAGGTAGCGGCGCGGGCCGTTGCGGCTCGGGTATTTCGCAACTTGCAGGTGGAGGAGCTGAAGCTCGACGAGCTTCGCCGGGTCACGCTCTCGATCGGCTGCGCCGTCTGGGTGCCGCCCTCGGGCGAGTCGACGGAGGACATCCTGCGACGCGCCCGACACGCCCTCGACGAGGCGCGGGAAGAGGGCGGGAGTCAGATCCACGTCGACCCCCCGCCGACCGACGAGCCTCCGCCGCTGCCGAGATTCTAGAGCTACTTCGCAAGATCGCGCGGGGCCACGACGTCTACCGGCTCACGCGCCGGGACGGGACAGGAACTCCTCGTAGGTGCCGCCGTAGTCGACGATCTCGCAGCCCGGGCGGGTGTCCTTGGGCGGCCGATCGCGCAGCTCGATGATTCGCGTCGCGAGACGGCTCACGAAATGGTGGTCGTGGCTGACGAACACGATCGTCCCCTCGAACTTCAACAGGCCCTCGAGCAGGCCCTCGATCGACTCGATGTCGAGGTGGTTGGTCGGCTCGTCGAGGACGAGCACGTTGTGCCTTCCGAGCACGATCTTGGCGAGCAAGAGGCGCGCGGCCTCGCCCCCGGAGAGGGCCTCGGTGGGCTTCAGCGCGGAGTCGCCGCTGAACAGGAGGCGCCCGAGGATCGCCCGGATCTCTTCTTTCGTGCGCCGCGCGTCGAAGCGGTACAGCCACTCGTAGGGCGTCGTGCCCTTGGCCGTCTCGCCGAGGGCCTCGTGGTGGTCCTGCGCGAAGTAGCCGACGCTCGTGTCGTGGCCCCAGCGCACTTCGCCGGCGTCGGGTTCGAGCGCGTACGGTCGCGTCTCGGCGTCGAGGCTCTTGTTGCCGCCGATGAGCAGCTTGAGCAGCGTCGACTTGCCGATGCCGCTGCGGCCGATGACGGCCACGCGGTCGCCCCGGTTGAGGTTGAAGCTGACGCCTTCGTGCACGACCTTGGTGCCGAAGGCCTTGCGGACGTCGGTGACCCGGGCGACGTCGCGCCCGCTGGGCTTGTCGAACTCGAACCGGACGAACGGTCGGACGAGGCTGGAGCGCTTCGCGCCCTTGGTCTCGACGATGTCCTCGAGCTTCTCGATTTGCTTCAGGCGGCTCTGCGCCTGTTTGCTCTTCGAGGCGTGCGATCCGAAGCGCTGCACGAAGTCCTGCAGCTCGCCGATCTTCTTCTTGGCGCTCTGCGCCGTGGCCTCGGCGCGCTGCTGGTTCTCGTACTTGGCGGCGACGAACTCGGCGTAGTTGCCGGTGTAGATGGTGATCGTCCGGTAGTCGACGTCCGCGATGTGCGTCGCCACCGAGTTGAGAAAGTGCCGGTCGTGCGAGACGACGAGCAGCATCCCCTTGTGCTCTTCGATGAGGAACCGCGCGAGCCAGTGGATCGACTCGAGGTCGAGGTGGTTGGTCGGCTCGTCGAGGAGCATGACGTCGGGCCGGCCGAAGAGCACCTTGGCCAAAAGGACGCGCAGCTTGTACCCGGCGTTGAGGGTACGCATCGGGTCCCCATGCCGCTCGACGGGGATCCCGAGGCCGGCGAGGAGCTCTGCCGCCTCGTTCTCCGCCGTGTAGCCGTCGTGCTCTGCGATGACGCCCTCGAGCTCGCCGAGGCGCACGCCGATCGCGTCGTCGACCTCCCCCGCGAGAAGCTTCTCCTTCTCGACCATCGCCGCCCACAGCTCGGCCTTGCCGGCCATGACGGTGTCGAGGATCCGCTGCTCGTCGTACGTGAAGTGGTTTTGCTCGAGGACGCCGACGCGCAGGCTCCCGGCGATGTCGATCGAGCCGGCGTCCCAGTCCTCCTGCCGGGCGAGCATCTCGAGCAGGGTGGACTTGCCCGCGCCGTTCGCCCCCGTCACGCCATAGCGCTTGCCCGCGTCGAGTTGCAGCGACACGTTCTCGATGAGGATCTTGGGGCCGTAGCGCTTGGTGACGTTCGAAAGGACGATCATACCGGGAGGATGGCCCCCATAGCACGCGCCAGCGCGGCAAGGCAGGCCGGGGAGGGCATCCCCGGCGCGAAAATGCGATGAGTTTCCTCGAAACCTCGGGAGCTTGTACGCTGGCCGGTACGTGCGTGACGCCACCAACTACGCCAGCAGTCTCCTCGACCTGCAGAACCTTGGGGCCGTCGAGCGGCGGGCTTCGTGGCGGCAGTCGATGGCCGCTCTCGCGCGCGCCACGATGGAGGACGGTCCCGGGCCGCTCGAAGGGCTGAACCCCAACGCCCTCGTGCTCGGCGTGCGGGCCGCCCTGCAGTCGGGTTTGGCCGACGATCTGGACTGGCTGGCGCCCGCGGCGGCCGGCGCGGCACTCTACGAGCTCGCGTCGGCGCTGCCGATCGGGTCCGAGCAACGCGACGTCGGGCGTCGCGTGCTGGCGCGCCTGCATGGGGCCGACGCCGAGACGTTCGTCGCGATCGCGCGCCGGATGGCGCTCGGGGCCGGCAAAGGGCTCTCCAGGCCGGGCATGCGCGCGCGCATCGCCCTGGTGACGGAGCTGCCGATCGGCGCCGACGTCGCCGACGGACCGCTCGCCTTGGCCCTCGCTTCGCGCCGGGAGATCGCCCGCGAGTGGATCGACGGCCCGTCCACGGGATCCTTGCCGGCCCGGCGCATGGCGGCGCGCCTGCTGGAGAGGGCCGCGCGAGAAGCGGCTCGACGCGCCGGGCAGGGCGACGATCACAGTTTGCGCGTCTTCAAGGCGGACGCCGTGGCGCCGGCGTGGGCGCGCTTGCTGGCAGACCGCGAGTCGCTCGTCTGGCGGCACGTCGCGGTGGCGCGCGGCCTGCTCGCCCCTTGGGTGCCCGCGCTGGCGAAGGAGATCGAGGGCGGCCTCGCTCCCAACCTGTCACCGACCGAGTGGCGGCGCGCGGCGGCCTCGCTCGCGGCGCAGATCGCCGTCGCGCCGGACCACGGGCTCGAGCTGGCCGAGCGAGCCCTCGCCGGAGGGTTCCTCAAGCGCGACCCGGGCGCTGCCGCGGGATTCATCTGGGGCCTGCCGAGGGCCGACGAGGCGGAGTCGGACGCCGCCATGCGGCTGCTCGAACACGTGCTCGAGCACGCAGGCCCCGACATCGGCGAGGCCGTGGTCGACTTGCGCGCCGAGCTCGGCGACGACTCGCCCCTCGTTCAAAAGGCGTCGGAGCAGGCGCTCGCCCTGCTGCACAAGCGTCCGAAGGGGAGCGGCGACGACGGCGCCGAGGCCCTCGCCCTCGAGGTTTCACGCGACCTCGAAGGCGCAGCACGCGACGACGAGCCCGTGCGCGCGCAGATGGCGCGTGCGCTCAACGCCTTCGCGTCGAAGGGCGCGAAGGAAGCTCACGCGTTGGCCTGGGAGGTGCTGTCGGCCGCCCGGGGCTCCATCGACGCCCTGGAGGCGGTGTCGCTCGAGGAGGACGGCGCGGAGGGGCGGGCCGGCTCGATCGCACGGCGAACGTCGCTCGCTGTCTTGCGCGATCTGGACATCAGCCTGCTCGAGCACGACGTCCTGTCGCACCTGCTCTCGCTCGGCGCCGCCGAGGCCGTGCGCGGAGTCGACGAGATGCTCGACACGATGCGCGACCGGCTCGCCGACTGGATCCTCAAGCGCGAGGAGCTTCCGCTGGCGACGGGCGAGGTCAAGTCCGGGGCCGTCGTCGCGCCGGCCCATGCGTCGCTCTCGATGCGCCGGTTGCGGGCGCTCCTTCACGTGGCCGACGGCGACGTGGGCGACGACTCGGGGGACCCGCAGCGGGCCGCGCGCCTACGCCGCCGGTGCTTGCGGATCGCCGTCGCGCTGCTGGAGCGCTTCGAGAAGGGACCGCCTTCGCCCGTTCGCCGCACGATCATCGCGGCGCTCGCCCGGTCGCTCGACGCCCTCGTGCGCGTGGGCGCCTGCGACGCCATCGACGCGTTTCTCATCGTGGCCCGGCACGTCGTCAACCCGAGCGAGATGCGCACGCTCTCCGAGGCGGCGATGAACCCGGACCTCGTGCACGTGCTCGACTACTACGCGAAGTTCGGCGACGCGCTCGCGGGCGAGACGGGACTGGCGCTGCAAGCCCACGACGAGCTGGCCAAGAACCTCGCGCTCGACGCCTCGAGCCGCAGCGAAGCCCTGCGCACGGTGCTCGTGCGCCTCGGCGCCGCGCTGTCGCTCATCCAGAACGCGCCCTCGCTTCGCGCGCTTGCCCCCACGGGCGGCTCGGAGCCGGAGGTGCTGTCCGCGCTCGAAGCAGCGCTCGGCTCGCTCGCCCAGCTCGCGATCGGCGCGCGGGGCAGGCTCGACCCAGACCGGATCTCCGACGTTCCGGCGGGCGCGGGCTCGCGGCCGTTGACGGTGGCCGTCGCGCGCGTGCTGTCGGGTGCCGACGCGGCGATCGGCGCGCAGACGCTGGCCTCGGCCCTCGACGACTTGCTGGCGGGCGTGCCCAAGGCCATCGGCAAGCTCGTTTCGGACATCGTCTGGCGCCTCACCGATCTGCCGAAGGAAGGCAAGGTCTCCGACGCGCCGGCGAGCGTGCGCGTCGCGGACGCGCTCCCCGCGTGGCTGCCGGCGCGCCGGACGATCGGCGGCTTCTATGTGCTTCGCGCGCTGAGCCACGGCGCAGTCGGGTCGGTGTTCGTCGCGACGCGCGTCGACGAGAAGGGCGACGCGGACGCCGAGCGGTTCGCGCTGAAGGTCCCCGAGTACTCCGCGAGCGCGGCGCGAAGCCTCAGCGAGGCCGAGTTCTTGCGCCTCTTCCGCGACGAGGCGAGCGCGCTGATGGCGGTCCCCGCGCACGCCAACCTCGCCCGGTTCGTGACCTTCGACGCGGGCAGCAAGCCCAAGCCGATCCTCGTGATGGAGCTCGTCGAGGGGGCCACGCTGGAGCACGTCCTCGAGGCGCGCGGGCTCGACACGGCCAAGGCGCTGGCCGTGCTCGACGACGTTCTCGGCGGCCTCGAGGCCATGCACTCGGCGGGCGTCGGGCACCTGGATCTCAAGCCGGGCAACGTCGTCATGCGCCGCGGCGAGCAGGGTGTGCTGGTGGACTTCGGCCTCGCGGGCCGGCACATCCGGCCGGGCTGCGCCACGGGGCCGTACGGCGCGCCGGAGGTTTGGGGGGCGCTCGACGGCCGCAGCGACCTCTCTCCAACCAAGTCCGACGTCTACGCCTTCGGCTGCGTCGCCTTCGAGTTGCTCACCGGCAAGGTGCTCTTCGACGCGGATACCGAGATGGCCCAGATCGCCCGCCATGTCTCGCACGACGGTTCGCCGCCCCCGCTCGCCCAGCTCGCGAAGCGCAAAGACATGGCGGGCCTGACGGCGCTGCTCACGTCGACCCTGCGCCAGAATCCGGACAACCGACCCACCGCGACGAAGGTCCGCAAGGAGCTGGCGCGCCTCGCCCCGACGCTCAAGTCGATCGCCTGGCCCATCACGGCGTAGCCGGCCGCCGACCGAGACGTCGATGGCCGAAGCGCTTGGACTCGAGCCCGTCGAGGGGCCGCCCGACCCGGACGGCGCCGATTGCGTGAAGTGCGGGCGGTGCTGCCATCATGGCCCGAGCACGGTCCACCTCCTCGACGTCGACGAGGAGCGGGTGCTCTCGCGCCCGGGGGGAGAGGCCCTGCTCGCGCGCCTGACGATCCTCGACGATCGGCCACCCGGCTGGCGCTTCGTCCGCAACACGGGCCACCGTTGCGCGGCGCTCGACGTCTCCACGCCCGGCCTCTACCCGTGCAGCCTGTACGACGTCCGACCCGACGACTGCCGCATCGTGGAGCCGGGGTCCCCGGCCTGCCTCGAGGCCCGCAGGCTTGGACACCTGGGCACGAGCGTGCGCTTCACCCGAGAACGCGCGTTCTAACCGCGGATGGCGCGCGAGAGCTCGCCCGAGACGTCGGCGTCGACGAGGGCCGGGTACGTCCCGATGGCTTGGTCGGCCACGAAGACCACCGGCAAGTCGTCCCGCTCGCACTTGGCCTTCAGCAGGACGAAGTCCATCGTCGCCTCGTCGCCGGCCACATCGAGGCGCTTCCAGGTGTATCCGCGGGCGCCGAGCAGCTCTTCGACGCGTCCGAGCTCGCGAACGTTCCTGTCCTTCTCGAAGTACACGAGCACCGGCGCGGCCGCGGCTTCCTTGGCGGTCTCTCCCGCGGCGCCAGCGCGTAGCGCCGCGAGGCGCTTGCGCGCGGCGTCACGCTTCGCGATTTCCTGGACGGTCGCGAGCGGGCTGCCGAGCGCGACGTTGATCCGGCGCGCGATGTCCTTCGGAACGCGGATCGGCGCGAGCGAGTCGCCCACCGGCGTGGTGATGGCCTGAAAGAGGGTACCGCGGAGGCGGCTCAGCAGCATGCGCGGCAGGCTACACGAACACCGGGTGCCGCGTGAGCCGCATGGCGGCGCTAGGATCCATCCAATGTACGAAGGCGCTTCCGAAGTGTTCGCCGCGATGCTCGCCGAGATTCGCGCCGCCGGCCTGGAGAAGGGGGAGCGCACCCTCATCGGACCCCAGGGACCGTCGGTGGCCGTCCGCGAGAGCTCCACCCCCGTCCTCAACTTCTGCGCGAACAACTACCTTGGCCTGAGCTCGCACCCGCGCGTCATCGACGCGGCGCGGGCAGCCCTGAAGTCGCGCGGCTACGGCCTCTCGAGCGTCCGGTTCATCTGCGGAACGCAAGACGCGCACCTGGAGCTCGAGCGGCGTCTCGCCGCGTTCGTCGGAATGGACGACGCCGTCCTGTACTCGTCGTGCTTCGACGCCAACGGGGGTCTCTTCGAGACGTTGCTCGACGAGCGCGACGCCGTCATCAGCGACAGCCTGAACCACGCGTCGATCATCGACGGCATCCGCCTGTGCAAGGCCGAGCGCACCCGGTATCCGCACGCCGACATGGCGGCGCTCGAGGAGGCCTTGCGCGCGTCGCAGGGCAAGCGCCTGCGTCTCGTCGCGACCGACGGCGTCTTCTCGATGGACGGCGACCTGGCCCCCCTCGACCGCATCTGCGACCTGGCGGAGCGCTACCGCGCGATGGTCATGATCGACGACAGCCACGCCACCGGCTTCGTGGGCAAGACGGGTCGCGGGTCCATCGAGCACCACGGGGTGATGGGGCGAGTCGACATCGTCACGTCGACCCTCGGGAAGGCGCTCGGCGGGGCGGCCGGGGGCTTCACGGCGGCGCGCGCGTCCATCGCGGCGCTCTTGCGCCAGCGGTCGCGGCCCTACCTCTTCTCGAACAGCCTGTCGCCCGTCATCGTCGGGGCGAGCCTGGCCGTGCTCGAGTTCCTCGAGTCGAGCGCCGCGCTGGCCCAGCGCGTCATGGACAACGCGCGCCGCTTCCGGGATGCGATGACGGCCGCGGGCTTCCGCATCCGTCCTGGCTTTCACCCCATCGTGCCGATCCTGATGAGCGGGCCGGGAGCCGAAGGGGGCGGCGACGGACGCCTTGCCCAGCAAGTGGCGGCCGCCATGCTCGCCGAAGGGATCCTCGTGACGGGCTTCTCGTTCCCCGTCGTTCCCATCGGACAGGCCCGCATTCGCGTCCAGCTTTCGGCCGCTCACTCGGAGGCTCAGGTCGACCACGCCGTGTCCGCGTTCGCGCGCGTCGGCAAGCGCTTCGCGCTCGTGTGAGGCGACGCGCAGCGTCAAGCGCCCGTGCGCTCGCACCCGGGTCGCCCGATGCTATATGTGCCGCCGCCATGCCCAAGCCGGTGGTTCTTATTACAGGGGCCAACGGCGAGATTGGCCGCTCGCTGCTTCAGACGGTCGCCGGACACGGCGGCTTCGACGTCATCACGCTCGACCTGGCGCTGCCGCCGGAGAGCATGCGCCCGATGGTCGCCGCGAGCTACGCCGGCAACATCATGGACCGCTACCTGCTCGATCAGGTCGCAGCCCACCACGAGGTGGACATGGTCTTCCACCTGGCGGCGCTCCTCTCGGCCCGCGGCGAACGCGACCCCGAGCTCGCGCACCAGATCAACGTCGAGGGGACGCTCAACGTCCTTCGCATGGCCACCAACCAGTCGGTGCGCCTCGGCCGTCCCGTGCGGTTTCTGTTCCCGAGCTCGATCGCCGTCTACGGGCTGCCTTCGCCCGACGAGAAGCGCGCCCTCGGCCGCGTGCGAGAAGAGCAATGGAATCTGCCCATCACCATGTACGGCTGCAACAAGCTCTACTGCGAGCACGTCGGCCGCTACTACACCTTCCATGCGACACGGCCGGGGGCCGAGGCGCACGCCCCGCGGCTCGACTTTCGCGCGATCCGCTTCCCGGGTCTCATCTCGGCGGAGACTTCGCCGACGGGCGGCACGAGCGACTTCGGCCCCGCGATGATTCACGCCGCCGCGAGCGGGGTCCCCTACGAGTGCTTCGTCCCCCCCGACGCCCGCTTGCCGTTCATGGCGATGCCGGACGCCGTCCGGGCCCTCATGGATCTCGCGCGCGCGGACCGATCGAGGCTCAAGACGTGCGTGTACAACATCGGCGCCTTCAGCCTCAGCGCGCTGCAGATCGCCGAGCGGGTGCGCAAAGCCTTCCCCGCCGCGAGGATCGAGTACGTGCCGAAGGCCGCGCGCGGTGCGATCGTCGAGTCGTGGCCCGAGGACGTCGACGACACCCGCGCCCGCACCGACTGGGGCTGGGCGCCCGCCTACGGCTGGGATCGCACCGTCGACGAGTATCTCGTGCCGGCGCTCACCGCCAAGTACGGCGTCACGCCTTGATGCGCTCGAGGGCCGCGCGCATCCGCGCCGGCACCGGCGTGGCCTTGCGCGTCCCGCGGTCGACGAAGACGTGCACGAACCAGCCGCTGGCGCTCGCCTCGTCGTGCCCCTGGGCGAAGATGCCGATCTCGTAGCGTACGCTCGACGTGCCGAGGTGCGCGACGCGAAGCCCCGCGTCGATGACGTCGGGGAACGCGACGGGCCTCGCGTAGGCGCAGTGCGACTCGACGCACAGCCCGATGACCTCGCCCGCGGCGACGTCGAGGCCGCCCTCCGCGATCAGGTACTGGTTGATGACGGTGTCGAAGTACGAATAGTAGACGACGTTGTTGACGTGCCCGTAGACGTCGTTGTCCATCCACCGCGTCGGGATGGGCAGAAAGTGGCGGTATTGCGCGCGCGTCTCGGGCGGGCGGGTCGGCATGGATCGCTCACCAGTACGACAGAGCACCGCGGAAGAGCGCCTGCATCACGGCGTCGTCGACGGGAATCGGCGCGTTGTCGACGAGGCGCTTCTGCACGATCGCTCCCCGCGTCAGCGCCTCGAGGTCGCCCTCGGTGTAGCCGACCCCGCCGACGCCGTTGGGCACACCCGCGGCGCGCATCAAGTCGACGACGACCTGGGACACGATCGCCCCAACGAAACCCGCCGAGGCGCCGCTGACGTCCTTCACGTCGGCGCCGAGCGCCGCCGCGGCCTGCAGGTGACGCTCGGGCGACGTCGGCGCCGTCGCGCGAAAGACGCTCGGTGCGTTGACGATGACGGAGATCCCGTGCGGCACCATCGGCTCGTGCTGCGGATAGCCCGGGCAGCGGTATTCGCGCACCAGGCCCGCGACCGCGTACGACATTGCGTGCGGCAAGTGCACGCCGGCGTTGCCGAACGCGATCCCGGCGAGCGTCGCCGCCCAGGAAAGCCCTTCCCGGGCCTCGGAGTCGTTCGCGTCGTGCACCGCCCGGACGAAGTACTTGCCCGCGAGCCGCAGCGCCTCGAGGCTTCCGACGTCGCTCCAGGGGTTTCGGCCCTGACTCATCGGCCGGAGGGCGGGCTTGTCGGGCCGCGGGCGCGCGGTGTAGGGGCGCGCAGTGTACGACTCGAGCGCGTGGCAGAGCACGTCGAACCCGCTCGCCGCGACGACCTGCGACGGAAGCGTCCGCGTGCATGTGGGATCGATGAGCGCCAATGCCGGCCGGAGGCGCCTCGACGCGATGCCCGTCTTGACCTTGAGCGCCAGGTCGTCGAAGACCGCAATGCCCGTGCATTCGCTGCCCGTACCGCACGTCGTGGGGCACGCGACGTGCGGCGGGAGCGCTCCGGGGACGGGCTTGCCGTCGCCGACGGGCGCGTTGACGTACGCGCGCAGCTCGGCCGGATACGTCGCGTAGAGCAGCGCCGCCTTGCACGTGTCGATGACCGACCCGCCCCCGACCGAGACGTAGCCGTCGAACCGGCCGCCCTTCGCGAACTCGGTGGCCTTGCGGAACGAGGCGTCCGTCGGCTCGACGTGGACCTCGCTGTAGACTTCGACGTCCACGCCCGCGGCGCGAATCGCCTTCAGCGCGACGGCGACCGGCTCGAGGCCCGCCAGCGTGGCGTCCGTGAAGAGGGCGACCCGCTTGCAGGACAGCGCCTTGAGGTGCTCGCCGGCCTCCCCCAGGACGCCGGGACCGAAGGCGATCGTGGCGGGATCGACGGAGAACGCCGACTCGTTGCCGGGCACGAGCGCGTAGTGGCAACAGCTCATAAGTAGCCCACGTTTAGGGCGAAAGACGCGCGAGCGGAAGAGGGATGACTTTGCATCGCTCACGTCGCCGGTGGCACGATGGGCGGCAGAGATGGTGGACCCCCCTCGGCAAGACGCTCCTCGACACCGGCCGGAACCGCCGGAAGCCCCTCCCGAATCGGAGGAGGATCCCCCGAGCCCCTTCGGCGTGGTGCCTGTCATCATTCTGCTGGTGCTGGTCGCCGCCGGCCTGTTCGTCGCCTTCCGCTTGAAGGACGTCTCGACGCTGCAGGACTGCGTGATGTCCGGCCGGAAGAACTGCGCGCCGGTGGATACCTCGGACTTGAAGTGACCCGGTGGCGGGGGGCGCGTGTGGGTGCGACGCGTCGGGGCGGGTCGTGTTAGATAGCGCGGCTGAGCACGGGGGGTGCCGAGGCCGAGGAGGACGCTGGGATTTCGGGGAACGAGCAGGAGAGAGAGACGAGAGTCAGCGGGCCGATAGCTCAGTCGGTAGAGCTGCGGACTTTTAATCCGTAGGTCATGGGTTCGAGTCCCATTCGGCCCACCAACGATTGCGTGGCGCGGGGATTGCTCCGACGCGTAGCAGGAGGTCACCCCATGCCTCAGGCCGTCAGGTTCGATCGATACGGTGACATCGACGTCTTGCAGGTCGTCGACGTGGAGCGTCCGGTTCCCGGTCCGCGGCAGGTCCTCGTCGAGGTGCGCGCGGCCGCGATCAACCCGGGCGAGGCCTCCGTCCGCAAGGGGCTCTTCGCCAAGAGTTGGCCGGCGACTTTCCCATCGGGCGAGGGAAGCGATCTGGCCGGTGTGGTGTCCGAGCTCGGCCCCGGCGTGACCGGTCTGCGGGTCGGCGACGAGGTCATCGGATTCACCAACAAGAGAGCGAGTCACGCGAAGCTGGTCGTGGTCGAGGCCAGCGACCTGACGCCCAAGCCGCCGGGCATCTCCTGGGAGGCCGCGGGCTCTCTCTTCGTTGCTGGCACGACTGCCTACGCGGCGGTGCGCGCCGTATCGCTCCGCGCGGGAGACACGGTCGTCGTGTCGGGAGCGGCCGGCGGCGTCGGGACGTTGGTCGTGCAGCTTGCCCGAAACGTGGGCGCCAAGGTCATCGGCGTCTCGAGCAAAGAGCACCACGACTGGCTCGAGGCGCACGGCGTAGTTCCGGTCGCCTATGGCGATGGGGTGGCCGAGCGCATTCGTTCTGCGGCCGGGGGACGCGTCGACGCGTTCATCGACACGTTCGGCTCCGGCTACGTGAAGCTTGCCCTCGACCTCCGCGTCACTCCCGACCGCATCAACACGATCATCGATTTCGCGGCAGCCGAGAAGTACGGGGTCAAGGCCAAGGGCAACGCCGACGGGGGCAACAGCCAGGTCGTCGCGGAGTTGGCCAAGCTGGTGGCCGATGGCCGTCTCGAGATTCCGATCGCCAGGATCTACCCGCTCTCCGAGGTGCAAGCCGCGTTTCGTGACCTCGAGCAGCGCCACACGCTCGGCAAGATCGTCCTCCGGCCCGACTGACACGGCCAGCGCCGCCGAGCGTCACACGGAGGCCGCGAGGGCGAGAGCTCGGGCCCGGAGGCTCGCGACCATCGCCGCGAGGGCACCGGCCGTGAGGAGAAGCGTCGCTTAGGCGCGCGCGGTCACGATCCACGCGCTCGACGGCATCACGATGCCCTCGGAGGTCCGGTAGGGCTCGAGGGCTTGTCGTAGGGCGGCGATGACCGTGGGCTTGCGTCGCTCTCCCTCCTCGCCGGCAAGGCGCATGACCTCGCCGGCCGGGCCGAGCGCCATGGCGAACTGGATGGCCTCATCGATGTCACGCCCGATGCGCACGGGAGCGTCGTGCCGCAAGAGCGAGACGTCGCGAAACCCGGCGCGGGCCAGGATGTCGCTGGTCGTGTCTGCGCTCGCCATCGAGAAGGGGCCCGGGCCGCACGTGGGTTCGCCCGTGTCGTATCGCTCGGGCACGAGGTCACGCACGATCGTTTCGGCGACGTGGACCCACGCGTTGTCCTCTCGTTTGCGCCAGACCACCATACAGAGCAGGCCCTGCGGCTTGAGCGCGGTTCGGACGTTCCGGAGGGCCGCCACGGGGTTGGCGAAGAACATCGTCCCGAAGCGCGAGATGACGGCGTCGTAGGGTCCGCCGAGGTCGTCCTTCTGGACGTCCGCGCGGAAGAAACGGGCGTTGTCGATGTGATGCGCCTCGGCGTCTCGTCGCGCCGCTTGCACGAATCGGTCGGCGACATCGACCCCCGAGGCGAACCCGTCCGGGGCTACCGCGCGCGCGACTGCCGCCGTGACGTCGCCGAAGCCGCACCCCACGTCCAGCACGCGCGCTCCCTGGATCGGTGGATGGCGGTCGAGGGCGGCGTCGCTGTGGCGCGTGAAGCCGAGCGTGAGGATGTCGCGAAAGCGGACGAACTTGTCGAAGAGGACGCCGTTCCATGCGGCGGTCGTTTCGTCGTTGGACTCGGACGGCGGGGCCGGCGCCGCGGTCGGGGGCGCCGTCGTTTCGCCGAGTAGGGCCGTCAGCTTCCTCATCGCGTCCGGGTAGTCTTCGACCGCGTAGACGTCGGCCGTCCAGACGCGCTCGTAGGCGACCCCCGAAGCGCGAAAGGCCTCGCGGACGGCCTCCGCGTCGGGCGCCTCGAACTCGCAGACCATCCGTAGCTTGTCGATGGCCAGCGAGCTTCGGCGCCACGCCCCTTTGCGGACGTCGAGGCATGGCGTGAGTTTCGCCGCGTCCGCGGCGTACCGCTCGTCGGTGAATGGTTCCTGGAACACCTGTTCTGCCAATACGCGCGCCATTGGATGCCTCCTGGGTAGTGCGGGCCCTCGGCGGATAATGCCGTTTCAGCTCAACGTCGTCCGAGAAGGATGTCTAGGGGCGAGCCTCCAGAATCAGATTGAACGGCGTCTCGGTCGCGCGACGAAAGCGCGAGAACCCGCCGCCGTCGACGACGACCGCGCGCAGCCGCGTCTCGCCTGCCTGCGCGCCGAGCGCGGGGCCATGGTTCGCGAGCGAGTGGGGCACGCAGAGCATCGTCGACGCGGAGTAGAAGACGCGGCCTACGGGGTTGTGGTTGGCCTCGGGGTGGTCGCCGGCGAAGGGCTCCACGATCATCCAGGTTCCGTCGCGGGCGATCGTATCCTTGACGTGCCGCGCGGCGCCCACCGGGTCTTCCATGTCGTGGAGGCAATCGAAGTGAGCGACGAGGTCGTAGTCCTTGCCAGGGAAGTCGGTCGACTTGGCGACCTCGAACGTGACGCGGTCGGCAACTCCGTTCTCTTTCGCCCTCTCGCGGGCGAGCGCGATCGACTTCTCGTGCGAATCGAATCCGACGAAGCGCGACCTGGGATAGGCCTTCGCCATCAAGATCGTCGACGCGCCGAGGCCACAACCCACGTCGGCCACCTTCGCACCGCGTTCGAGCTTGGCGGTGACTCCCTCGAGCGCGGGCAGCCACGCGCTGACGAGGTTACCGACGTAGCCTGAGCGGAAGAATCGCTCCGTTCCCTCGAAGAGGCACGGATGCTGATCGCCCCACGAGAGGCCCACTCCGGTCCGGAAGTTTGCCGTCATCTTCTCTTCGCCGTGCCACATGGCGGCGGTGACGTGGAAGAGCCCCGGAACGGAGGCGGGGCTCGTGTCGTCCGCGAACGCGAACGCCTGCTCCGGCGTGAGCGAGAATCGCTGCGTCGCGGCGTCGTACGCGACGTATCCGCTCGCCGCCTGCGCGTTGAGCCATTCGCGCACGTAGCGTTCGGTCGTGCCCGTCGCGTGCGCGAGGTCCTTTGGGGTGAGGGGGCCGCCTTTGGCCATCGCCTTGTACAGGCCCAGCTTGTCGCCGATGACGACGAGGGCCGCGCTCATGGCCGCCCCCACGTCACCAACGACTTTGCCAATGAAATCGGACAGCTTCTTCTCGTCGACGCTCATGGGAGGGCTCCTCTCGGCCGGGGGTTTTGCGTCCGGCGAGAGAGAGCTTCGCGGCCCGTCGTTGGAGCGAGCGTTGGAACCGCCGTGGGAAACTATCCCGGGGGTCGTTCGGCCCGAGGACGTCCCGCCAGGCGAGCGGAGGCCTCGATCACGGTCGCCGTCGCGCGTCCACTGAGCGACAGCGGGGCCCTCATGTCCTTTTCACACCTCGCGAGCATCTCCTCGGCCAGGCCGAGATCGCCCCGATCGATCGCGAGCATGGCCAGGCGCGACCGCGCGACGGCCGCCTCGCTGTTGTGACCCACGATCTCGGCCGCGTGCAGGGCTTCTCCAGCGCGCCGCCGGGCGTCGTCGCCACGGCCGTCGCGCGCGTCGTGCGCCGCCAACGCGTTGAGTACGTAGGCGACCTGGGCCTTGCTGTCGACGCTCCGGAGGACGCCGAGCACCTGCTCCGCGGCCGCCCGGGCTCCGACCTCGCCCATCGCGAGCCGAGCCAGGGCACGCAGCGCTTCCGCGAACGGCCTCTCGCTGCCTTCCGACAGCCTGGCGACGAGCGGCTCGAGCGCGGTGCACCGCTCGATGGTCTCGCGTGGCCGCCCGTGCTCGAGCGCCATGCGAGCGATCCGGCTGAGGGCCTGCGACTCGCACCACGGATCCCCCTCGGCCGCGGCGAGCTCGGCGGCCCGCTCGAGCAACGGCGTCGCCTCCGCATCGAGGCCTTTGAACGCGCGGACGAGCCCATCTCCGAAGAGAATCTCCAGGCGCGTGCGTCCTGCGAAGCCCTGTCCGAGGGACACGGCCTCGCGCAGGAACTGCTCGGCCTGGGCGACATCTCGTTCGATCAAAGCGAGACATCGGCCCGTGTTCGCGAGCTGACGCTGCCGCGTCGCAAGGTCCGCCGCGCGGCCCGCCTCGGCGGCTTCGAGCGAGGATGCGCCGGCCCTCGCGAAGTCGCCGCGCTCGTTGTGAACGAACGAGACGAGGTAGTACGCGCGGGAGGCCTCGGCGTGCATCTCGCGCTGCTCGGCGAGGCGAGCCACGCGGCGTAGCTCGGCTTCGATCTCGTGCGATCGCTTGAGCCATTGGTTGGAGTGCACCTGCACGGCGAGAAGGTCCAGGCGCAGGCGGATGTTCGCTTCGGGCGGGAGGTGGGCGGCGTGCTGCATCCCGCTGGCGGCGAGCCGGCTCGCGTCGGCGAGCGCAAAGAGACGCAAGCAGCGTTCGCCAGCGACCACGTAGGCGCGTGCCGCGAGCGCGCTGTCGCCGCCGAGCGCGCCGTGGTGCGCGATGTCGCCGGCGAGCGCGCCGTCCGGATCGCTCACCTTGTCGAGCGCGCGCGCGACGTGCAAGTGCACCCATCGGCGCCGCGGCTCGCTCATCGTCCGGTACGCCGTACGCCGGACGAGATCGTGAGCGAAGTCGTAGCCGGTGCCCCCGGGCGCCGAGCTCGTCACGCGAAGGACCCCGTGTCGTTCGAGCTCCTCGAGCGCCGCGAGTAAGTCGGCGACCGACAGCGAGGTGATCGCGGCCAGCGCGTCGGCGCTGAACGCGTGACCGAGCGCCGCCGCCCAGGGCAGAAGCTCCGCCGCGCGCGGGTCGAGCCGCGAGAGCCGCTCGGCGATGAGACCGTCGAGCGACGGCATCGGGCCACCAAGGTCCCCGCGCGCGCCGGGTCGTGCGAGCTCGATCGAAAAGAACGGGTTGCCTCCGCCGTCGCCGAGAATCCTCGCCGCATCGGCGTTCGCGTCGACGCTTCGTACGAGCTCGGTCACGCCGTCCTCGTCGAGCGGGGGGAGGTCGATGCGCAGGAGCCGGCGCTCGCGCACGAGCGCGCGCAGCAGTGCGCTGACGCGCGGGTTGCCGTCGATCTCCGCAGCTCGCACCGCGCACGCCAGGACGACGCGTGACCCAGTCAGGCATCGCGACAGGTAATGCAGGAGCGCAACGGAGGCTTCGTCGAACCATTGGATGTCGTCCAGTGCGACGACGACGAGCGCATTCGCGCAGCGCTGGAGAAGAAGCTCGCCGACCGCTTCGAACAGGCGAGTGCGATCCGCCTCGCCGTGCGGGGCTCCGAGCTCCGGCAAGAGAGGAGCGAGCTCCGCCCGCAGGGAGCCGTCGATCGCATCGCGTGGCACGGAGCGCAGGACGTCGATCCACGCTCCGTAGGGCCGGACCATTTCCGCCTCGAACGCCCTTCCGGCGAGCGCGACTCCACCGAGGGCCACCGCCTGATCGGCGACCTCTCCCAGCAGGCGCGACTTTCCGATACCGGGCTCGCCGGCGAAGAGCAGCATCTGCCGCCACGCGCCGCTGGTGGCGTCAGCAAGCGCCGCCGCGATCGCGGCTCTCTCCGTGCTTCGGCCGATCAACGCCAGCTGGGTCTCGCTCCGCACAGCGGCGTGAACATTCGCCTCTTTCGCCGTTCCCGGCTGTACCTGCCCCAGCGATGCGCGCGCGACCTCCAGTTCCTTGGAGGGCGGCCTTCCCAGCTGCGCCTCGAGGATGCGCCGGCACGTCTCGTATTGCCGGATCGCCTCGCGCGGCCTCCCGAGCTTCGCGAGCAGTCGCATGACCGCGATGTGGGAAGGTTCGGCGAGCGGGTCGATCGATACACGAGCGCGCGCATGGGCAAGTGCCTCTTCCGGGCTACCGGCGAGCCTTTCGACGAGCGCCGCGAGGATGGCCCCCCGCAATCGTCGCGTGCGCTCCCGCTCGGCGATGCACCACTCGTGGTACCGATAGCACTCCGGCAAGTCGAGACCTTCGAGCAGCTCGCCGCGGTAGCGCGCGGCTGCCGCACGAAGAGCGTCGAGCGACGCGCGGCTCAAGGACCCGACGCTGCTCTCCACGTCGACGAGATCGATCACGGCCCCGTGACGTTCGAAGACGACGTGCTCGCGATTGGCGACGAGACACGTCGCCGACGCATCGTCGACCAGAGGCCGAATCTTCGTCAGACTCCACCGCAACCCTGCGCGCGGATCGTCCGGGCCGTCCCAGAAGAGCTCGCAGAGGCGCTGTCGAGGTTGTGCGCGCGCGCCGACGACGACGAGATACCCGAGGAGCGCGCGCGTCTTCTTCGAAGCGGGAAGCGGCACCGATTGGCCATCGCGAAGGAGCTCGAGCTCGCCGAGGACGCGGATCTCGAGGGACGACGGCATGGCCCCGAGGGTAGAGCCTGGCCGCTCGGGAAGCGATCGTCCCCAAGCCGACCCGATGGCCGGAGGTCGCGCTGTCCCGCCGACGGTCGAAGACATCTCGCCGGGCTCGCTCGCGGCGCGGACCCGTCTTGCCCCCGGGATCGAGAACGACTAGCGACGGGGCATGAGGCGCGTGTGCGGCCGCCGTCCGGTTCGGCATGGCGTGCGGTGATGGTCCTAGCCCTTCTCCTCTGCCTGCTCTGCTCCCTCGTCGCCTTCGGCGCCGGGTACGTACTTGCGGTCGCGCGCCTGCGGTCCGTGGAGTCCGTGCAATCGGCGCCGTCGGGGGGATCCAACGCGATCGTGGTCTCGCGCCTGGAGCCCACGCGCGTCGCATTCACGGCCCTGGCCGCCGAAGGGACGCCCGAATGGCGCACGGCCATGCAAGACCTCGGCGCTCGCCTGCGGGGAGCCGGTACGCGCCTCGTCGTGTTCGTCCACGGGTCGTTCGTAGGCAACGATCCCCTGGCCGTCGCTCGCCTCCTCGAGGCGGCCGTGCCGGGCCTGTCGGACCTTGCGCGGGGGCTCCGCGGTTTGACGCGCACGCAGGTGTCTCGCGCCCTTGGCGATCTCTCGAATTTTCCGCGGGACTACGTCGACGCTCTGGCCGCAGCGACGGGCATCGAGGCCATGGACTTCACGTGGTCGGGCGAGAACCACCACGCGGCGCGCGTGCACGAGGCCGCACGCCTCGCCCGCGCGCTGGCCACGCATGCCGGCGGCGCGCTCGGCCCTGACGACCGCATCCTTCTCGTGGGTCATAGCCACGGCGGTCAACTGTTCGCCCTCCTCAGCCAGCTGATCGGGCGGGCGCGCGGGTACGAGGAGCTCGTCGGCGCGGCGGTGGCGCGCGGGGAGGACGCTGGGGTCCTCGAAGATCACCTCGCGTGTCTCCGGCGCTGCGTCTTCGACGTAGCGACGTTCGGGACCCCGCCGCGTTACGACTTCGCGCTCGGGCCGCGCTTCCGCCTCCTGCACCTCGTGAATCACAGGACGACGCAGGCGGCGCGTGGCGCGTCGCTGCGCGGCCTTCTCCACACGCGCCGCGGCGACTACGTGCACCACCTCGGCGCGCCCGGATCGGACTGGCCCGCACCATCGGCGAAGGACCGCGCACTCAACGAGCGCCTCGACCGCGTGCTCGGCGTCGGCACCGATCTGCGCGCGTGGCTGCGAAACATCGCCGCAGGGCTTCGCGTCTCGCCGCACGGCCACACAGTCCTCGTCGACTACGGCGACGAGGCGAGGGTCGTCCCGAACTTCTGGGCGACTGGGTTCGGCCACGCCGCCTACACGCGGCGCGAAGCGATGCTCTTTCACCTCCGGCTCGTGGCCGACCACTTCCACCCGCCGGAAGAAGAGCCGCCCGTCGCCTCGGCGCCGCGCCCCCGCGCGTGGATGGGCCCCGCGCGACTGCTCTTGCCGCGGCGCAGGTCACCCGCCGCGCGCGACGGCTGAGGACGCGGTCGTCCGCGTTGTCGACGAGGCGGCGGCTCAGAGCCGGAGCTCTGTGCCAGCACGGATCCGGCCCGTACAGGTCGGGCAAAACTGCACCTCGAAGGCCCGCGCCTCGATGGCGACCGTCCCCTCGGGGTGCATCTGGCTGATCACCTTGGCGAGCAGCGTCTTGCCCTCCGCGCCGCAGATGCACACGCCGGGACCGGCGGGCTTCATCGCCTTCGTCGTTGGAGCGGTTGGCTGCTTCGGGGGAACGGATCGCTTGGGAGCGATCGATTTTTTCGGAGCGATCGACTTCTTGGGAGCGATCGATTTTTTCGGAGCGATCGACTTCTTGAGAGCGATGGGCTTCAGGGGCGAGAGCGGCTTCTTGGGGACTATCGAGATTTTCGTCGCTGCCATAAGCGGCATCGTCCCGAGGACCCGGTGACGGGGTCAAGTCCGATCGCCGTGGCGAGCGCCCGCCTCCGGCCGCGCGTTCCTAGCGGGCGCGAGCGCACACGCGAGCGCGGGCGCGAGCGCACACGCGGGCGCGGGCGCGGGCGCGCACGCGAGCGCGGGCGCGGGCGCACACGCGAGCGCGGGCACGGGCGCACACGCGAGCGCGGGCGCGGGCGCACACGCGAGCGCGGGCGCACACGCAAGCGCTCGCGCCCCCGCACGCGCGCACGCGCACGCTTGCTCGGCGTGCCTTAATTGGCCGTCTCGTGACGGTGGCCGTGGTGCGCGTCGGGGGCGTGCGGGTGCTCGTGGGTCCGCGGGTCGTGCGCGTGGAGATGACTATGCTCGCCCACGACCTCGGGGTCGTGACGGTGATCGTGATGGCCGTCATCGTGACCATGACGGTGCTCGTGGACGAGCCGACCGTGGGTGTGGCGATGCGCGTGCCGCTCCGTCAGGTGAAGGAAGACGGCCAGGGCGAAGAACGCGGCCGCCAAGAGCGTCGGGCCTCCGACGCCCCTCTCGCCGAGCGCCCACGCGACGGCCGCGCCAACGAACGGGGCGAGCGCGAAGAGGGACCCGGTGCGTGCCGCGCCGATGCGCCGCTGGGCCAGCAGATACAGCCGAAGGCTCGCGCCGTAGCCCGTTGCGCCGCACGCGAGGATCGCAAGGGCGTGCGGCCAGCCCGGGAACGCGTGACCGAGCGTCGCAAACAGGACGAGCGAAGCCAGCGCCCCAAGGCCGCCCTTGAAACGGACGACCTGGATCGGGTCCAGGTCGGCCAGAGGCCGGGTGAGCGCGTTGTCGAGCGCCCACGCCAGCATCGCCGCGACGACGGCGACAGCCCCCCAGCCGGCGCGATCGGGGCCGCCGCTCGTCGCACCGGTCGTCCATGCGAGCACGACGCCTCCCGCCGACATGAGCGCGATTGCGGCAAGGGCGCGGTGACCCAGCGCCTCGCCGTAGAGCCGCCACGCGAGCAACGCGGTGAAGATGGCCTCGAAGTTCAGAAGCAGCGACGCGCTGGTGCCGCTCGTGTGCTGAAGGCCCCACGCAAAGAGCGCCGGCGCCGCCATCCCACCCGCCAGCGCGACGGCGACGAGGCGCAGGACGTGCCGCCGCCCGACGGGTGGTTCATGCCGCTGCGCGCGCGATAGCGGGAGGGTGGCCATTGCGGCCCCGGCGTAGAGCAACATGGCGGTCGAGAAGGGGTCCGCGTCCACCCCGGCCCGCTGCAGAACGGGCGTCGTGAGTCCAAAGAGGATCGCCGCCAGGACAGCGAGGGAGGTGCCTTCCGCGATCGGGGTCACTGTCGCTGCGGAGGGATGCTGTCGGGGGATCGGCTCGGCGTCAAACCCGCGGGCGCGGGCGCGGGCGCGGACGCAGGCGCGGGCGCGGACGCAGGCGCGGGCGCGTGCGCGGGCGCGGACGCGGGCGCGGGCGCGGGCG
>Ga0302325_10007587_pt1 | contig 24035 bp, 26 predicted proteins | sample Palsa_T0_2_FD_201948 | JGI IMG/M metagenome (GOLD analysis project Ga0302325, IMG submission 201948) | Peat permafrost microbial communities from Stordalen Mire near Abisko, Sweden - Palsa_T0_2 | ecosystem: Environmental > Terrestrial > Soil > Palsa > Peat permafrost | place: Sweden: Abisko... | reverse complement strand
AGCGGCCGCGCTGCTGTCGGGCTGCGGCTGGTTCCATCGCGGCGACAAGCATCCGCAGCAGGTTACCGTGGAGGACCCCGGGGCCGAGCCGACCATCGTCGAGCCCCAGGTCAACCGGCGCGAGGTGAAGACGCCCAAGATCAAGGCCAAGGACTTCGAGCTCGGCGCCTATTTCGGCGCCCTCAGCATCCAGGACTTCGGCACCAACCCGCTCTACGGGGTACGCGCCGCCTATCACGTGACCGAAGACTTCTTCCTCGAGGGTTTTCTCGCGCGCTCCACGGCCGGCCAGAGCAGCTTGGAGCAGACTTTTCCCGCCATCACGGTGCTGAGCAACTCTGGGAGGCACTTCACGTACTACGACCTCGACGTGGGCTACAACATACTGCCCGGCGAGGTGTTTCTGGGACGCGGCCGCGCCTTCAATACGGCGCTGTACGTCATCGTCGGCATCGGGGATGTGAAGTTTGCCGACCAGGACCAGTTCGCGATCAATTTCGGAGTCGGCACGCGGATCTTGATAACCGATTGGCTGGCTCTGCACCTGGACGTGCGCGACCACGTGTTCGAAGACAACCTGTTCGGAGTCGACGAGAACGTACACAACATTGAAGGGACGATGAGCCTGACGACATTTTTTTGAATTGCCGAATCAACAGGAGATCATGTGTATGAGTACCGTTAAGATGCTGCGACGCTGCGCGATGGCAGCCATCGTCATCGCCTCCGCCGCTTTCGCGGCCGACGCCGGCGGCCCTGCGCCCGCCTTCACGCTCACCGCTCTCGACGGCGGCCAAGGCGCCCTCAGCCAGTACAAGGGCCAGGTGGTGATGGTGAACTTCTGGGCCACCTGGTGCGGACCCTGCCAGCAGGAGATGCCGCTCCTCGATCAGATGTACAAGAAGTACAAGCCGGCGGGATTCACGCTCATCGGCGTGAACGTCGACAAGGACACGCCGCCCGTGAAGGAGCTCCTCGCGCGCAAGCCCGTGAGCTTCCCGGTGCTGCTCGACCCGGCCAATCAGGTGAGCAAGGCCTATCACGTCGATGAGATGCCGAGCTCGGTGATCATCGACCGCAAAGGCGAGATCCGCTACATCCACCGCGGCTACCGGCCGGGCGACGAGAACGATTATCAGGATCGTATCCGTCAGCTCATCCGGGAGTAGCGCATGCGCGGCCTTCGTCCCTTAGCCGTGGCAGGCCTCGTGCTGATGACGGCGGCCTGCAGCAACATCCAGCCCTGGGTCAAGCCCTATGAGCGCGATCGGCTCGCCGATCCGATCATGGCCTGGGATCGCGACGCGATCTCCTCGGGATATCTCGACCACATTCGCGAGTCCCGCGAGGGATCGCGCGGCGCGACCGGCAGCGCGGGCGGAGGCTGCGGTTGCAATTGATGAAATTAGCGCCGGCGCGTCGCGTCATCGGGCGAGCAGCGACCGTCGCGGCATTGCTCCTCCTCCGAGCCACCTGCGCGGACGTCCTCCCGGACGACCGCGCCGATCTCTTTTATTCCAAGTACAGCGGCGGCGGGATGGAGATCACGGGCGAGTCCGTGGCGGTGCGCAAGAAATTCACCGAGAACTTCGCGATCTCGGGTAACTACTTCGTCGACAAGGTGAGCGGCGCGTCCATCGACGTGCTGAGCCAGGCGAGCCAGATCAGGGACGAGCGCATCCAGAAGAGCGCGACGCTCGAGTTCGTACACGACAAGACCACTTACAACGCCAGCTACCAGACGAGCGTCGAGCGCGATTACCGCTCAGACACCTCGAGCATTTCATTGAAGCAGGACATGTTCGGCGACCTGACCACTTTGTCGCTCGCCTTCGCGAACTCGGTCGACAAGATCGGCGAGAACAACGGCACGGCCTTCGTACCCCTGATCACCTGGCTGGGGCATGCCTCGAGCCGCAGCTACGACATCGATTTGTCGCAGATCCTCACCAAGAACTTGATCGGCGGCGTGAACTTCAACGTGATCACGGACCAGGGCTATCTCGCCAATCCCTACCGATCGGTTCGCTATCTGGATGCCGGCACGCCCAAGGGATACTCGCTCGGCAGCCAGATGTATCCGGACACGCGCACCAGCACCGCGATCCAGGGCGAGCTGAAATACTTCCTGCCCTACCGCGCCGCCGTCACCGGCTCTTTCCGCTATTTCCGGGACACCTGGAGCATCGTCGGCAAGACCTTCGAGCTCGATTACACCCATCCCATCAGCAATGTCTGGATCCTCGAGGGACGCCTGCGTTATTACACGCAGAACCACGCCGATTTCTATTCCGACCTGTTCCAGTACGCCGACGAGTATCGATTCGAGGGACGCGACCAGGATCTCGCCGCTCAGGACAATTACACCATCGGCGCCAAGGCGACCTATGCGTTCCTGCCGAACGGCTGGAAGATTTTCAAGCGCGCGACCATCACGTTCGACGCGAGCCGTATCACCTTCCACTACAAGGACTTCAGGAACATCAAGGATTTCGGGCTGCCGCAATATCAGCCGGGCACCGAGCCGCTGTATCAGTTCAACGCGACGGTCTATCAGGTCTATATGTCGATGTTCTTCTGACCGGAACGTACCAGTCCGCGCCACCACACGAGGATCATCGGGGCGAGCGCCATGCAAATGGCCACGGTGTCCGCGACCCAGTCCCAGAAGTCGCGATCCCGGCGCACGATGGACAGTCCCTGCACGAACTCGATGAAGGCGCCGAATGCCGACAGCAGCGCCGCCACCACGAAGAGATTGCGCCGCGGAAAAGCGGCGACCGCGAGCCCCGTCAAGGCGTAAAACGCAAGAAAGTGCTCGGCCTTGTCCCACGGCACGAGCTGCACGGCCTCTTGCGGCGGAATCACCGCGCTGTAGAAAGTGAAGATCAGCGCCGCGAAGAACGCGACCTGCGCCAAGCGGATGAGCCAGGACACTTTCAGCACGGGGACTCCAAAAGGAGCGCAGCATAGCAAATTGATGCCGCGTGACTCATAGGCGACTTTTCTGCATATTAGGCTCATGTCGAAAAGCGGACGCGACGGGCGGACATCGCGCAGGACTCTGCTACGGGGGCTGGCGCTCGGCGCGGCGGGCGCGGCCATCGGCGCGCGCGGCGCGCGGGCCGCAGAGGCCGCGCAATCCAAGGTCGACGTGCACGACCCGCAGGCCGTCGCACTCGGCTACGTGGAGAACGTGAGCCAGGTCGACACCAAGAAGTATCCGCAATACGTGCCGGGCTCGAATTGCGACAACTGCCTGCAGCTTCAGGGCAAGCCCGGCAACAACTACCGGCCGTGCACGCTCTTTTCGGGAAGACTGGTGGCCGTGGCAGGGTGGTGCTCGGGGTGGGCCGCCGAGATGTAAGCGTCTCGGGCGGCGACGCCGATCGCGGGGAAATCGGTGAAGAATCCGTCGATACCGAGCGCAAGATAGCGGGCGATCTCACCGCGCAGGTCGCCGTGCGCCCCGGGGGAACGACCGACCTTGAGGTCGTCGGGCAGGAATTCGTTCTCGGCCCGGAACGTCCAGGCATGCACCCTCAAGCCCTGCCCGTGCGCCTCGGCGACGGATGCGGGCGTGGCCAGCCCCTTGGCGATGCCGATGCAGTCGGCGTATTGCGCGATGCGTGATATATCGCCGATCTCGTACTCGAGCAGCTGCACCAGCGTCAGAGGCGTCATTCCGCGCAATTGCCGCAGATTGTTCGGATCGAAGGACTGAATGAACACGGGAGATCCCGGCGCGGCGTAGCCGTGGCGCTCGAGCGTCTCGAGCACCGGACGCTCCTGGGCGAGACCGAGCCTTTGAAAATGCGCAGGATGCTTGGTCTCGGGGTAGACCCCAATTCTCGATGCAGCGGACCGCGTGCGGTTGGCGCTTTGCGCCAGTTGCATGATTTCCTCGAAAGTCGGCACGGTGAAGCGGCCGTCAAAAGCGCAGTTCGCCGGCCGCAATGCCGGCAGCCGCTCGCGTGCACGGAGCGTCTTGATCTCGGCGAGCGTGAAATCCTCCGTGAACCAGCCCGTCATCGTTTCCCCATCGATGACCTGGGTGCGGCGCCGCTCGGCGAACTCGGGATGCTGCGCTACGTCCGTCGTGCCGCCGATCTCATTTTCATGACGTGCGACGAGCACGCCATCGCGGGTCATCACCAGATCGGGTTCGATATAGTCGGCACCCTGCTCGATCGCTCGCTGGTAACTCTCGAGGGTATGTTCCGGCCGCTCCCCGCTCGCACCGCGATGGGCAATCACGATCACACTCGACGAGTCGGCCACTCCCATCTCCCCGTAGGTACAAACGGGTAGTGTAGACCACAGTCACCGCCCGGGGCTTCCCTCGCGGGAGCCCCGGGCGTGCCGACGGTCATAGAGGCCGACTTACCGCGGTGGTGCCACCAGGAACGCGTTCGTCTCGTACGCCGCAATCACGCCGTTCGTTCCCGGCGTCCACGAAGAGCGTTGCCGGCTTTCTCCCTGCAACCGATCTGCGCGCGTCGAAGTGGGCGCGGCGAAAGCCGCTCCGATAGCAAAAACCGTAACAGCCACCACCAGCATTTTGCCACGGTACATGACATCCCTCGTCTTAGTGCCGACGCGACAGGTTAACGCCCGAACCGGACATCATTGAAGCCTTGGAGGGATTCACGCCCGGATCTTCCATCACCGCAGCATGCGGCGGATTCACGCCCGGATCTTCCATCACCGCAGCATGCGGCGGATTCACGCCCGGATCTTCCATCACCGCAGCATGCGGCGGATTCACGCCCGGGTCTTCCATCACCGCAGCATGCGGCGGATTGACCCCGGGGTCTTCGCGCGTCGCAAACTGCGCCGCATGGGTGCCCATGACATAAGACTGGGCCGCACGCCCCCCTTGTGGGGCGTTCTGGTACGCGAAAGCGGCACTGGACACCGCGCAGCAGGCATACAAAGCGATTAGACTTACCTTCATAATCAATATCTCCCGGACTTTTTGGTTGAACACACTCGGACAAAGCTCGGCGGGCAAACGCCCCGCCTATTAAGTAAAGCGACATTCGCACGAAAATCCCCTCATGTTGCATCGCGACAATTTATGGTATGCGGGCATGCGGGCCTGCGGCGAAGCACAGCTTTTTTAGGGGCGATGAGAGACCTGCGATGCAAGTGCCGGCGAATTTCACGCAACTTCTGACCGACTGGCGTGACGGCAACCCCCAAGCCTTGGCGCGGCTGACGCCGCTCGTCTATGAGGAGCTTCGCCGGCTCGCGCACAACTACATGCGGGGGGAACGGGGCGGCCACACCCTACAGGCCACGGCGGTGGTGCATGAAGCCTTCTTGCGACTGATACAGGGAAACGTGGCGCTGCAAGATCGCGCTCATTTCTTCGCCCTCGCCTCCCGGCTGATGCGTCGGGTGCTGGTCGACCATGCTAAGTCGCGCGGGCGCCTGAAACGAGGGATTCCTCAGGACGAGCCGACCCAGGAGGACTCGGTGCCGCAGGTGGCCGGCTTCGACGTCATCAACCTCGATGATGCCCTCGAAAGTTTGCAGCAGATGGAGCCCCGTCTCGCGCAAGTCATCGAGCTCTACTACTTCGGCGGCATGACCTACGATCAAATCGCCGCCGAGAGCGGCGCCTCTGCCGCGACCGTGCATCGCGACATCCGGCTTGCGCGCGCGTGGCTGCTGCAGGAAATCGGAGGATATTCGCCCTGATCCCTCGCGCACGCTGGCAGCAAATTCAATCGCTGTTCGACCAAATCGTCGACGCGCCGCCTGCCGAACAAGCCGCGCGCTTGGCGAGCGCCTGCGGATTCGATGGGGACCTCAAGCGTTCGGTCGAGTCGTTGCTGGCCTCGGACCGAAAGACCGAGGACCCGCTGATAGAGGCCATCAGCGAGGCGGCCGAATCGCTGCTGGTGGAACATCAGGACCGTCTGGTCGGCGCCCGCATCGGCAACTACCGCATCGTGTCCATCTTGGGTCACGGCGGCATGAGCACCGTCTATCGCGGCGAGCGTGACGATGCCAAGTACCAGCAGACGGTGGCCGTCAAGGTATTGCACCACGCCGCCTTGCACCCCCGGCTGCGCAGCCGCCTGCACAGCGAACGTCACATCCTGGCAACGCTCGCCCATCCCTCCATCGCGCGTCTGATCGACAGCGGCGAGCTCGAGGACGGCACGCCGTACCTGGTGATGGAGTACGTCGATGGCGAGTCCATCGACACCTACTGCGACGGCCGCACCCTGTTCGTGCGCGAGCGTCTCGAGCTGTTCGTACGCGTCTGCGCGGCGGTTCAATACGCGCACCGCAACCTGGTCGTTCACCGCGACATCAAGGCGGCGAACATCCTGGTGATGAACGATGGCACGCCGAAGCTCCTGGACTTCGGTATCGCCAAGTTGCTCGCCCCGGAGAGTATGCGGCATACGGTACCGGTGACGCGCCTGCAAGAGCGCATCCTCACGCCGGAGAACGCGGCCCCCGAACAAGTGCTCGGCCGCTCCATCACCACCGCCACCGACATTTATGCGCTCGGCGTGCTGCTGTACCAGCTGCTGACGGGCCGATCACCCTATCGTCTCATGAGCTACAGCCAGCTGCAGCTCGAGCGCGCGATCTGCATGGACGACCCGATGCGTCCGAGCCAGATCGTGATCGCGAAGCTCGGATCGGAGACCGATCCGGACCGAAGCAGGCTCTCGGACCGCCGCGGGCTGTCGCCGCAGCGCTTGCGGGTCCGGCTCTCCGGCGATCTGGATGCGATCATCGCGATGGCCATGCGCAAGGAGCCGGATCGCCGTTATCCGTCCGTCGAGGCGCTCGCCGACGATATCTCGCGGCATCTTCTCGGCAGACCGGTCATGGCGCGCCAAGGCGACTGGCGCTACAACGCGGCGAAGTTCATGCGGCGTCATCTGCTGGCGTTATCGGTGGTGGCCGCGGCGTTCGTGGGTCTTGCGCTCATCGCAGGCGTCACCCTCTGGCAGAACCACCGCATCGAGATGGCGCGTGATGCGACGGCCCAGGAACGCGATCGGGCGCAGCAGGTGTCCGCCTTCCTCGTCGATGTGTTCTCGCAAGCGGACCCCTACACGGCGCAAGGGCGCGACACCACCGCCAAAGAGTTGCTCGATCGCGGTGCGGCAAGGATCGGCGGCCAGAATCTGCAGCCCGAAGTCCGTGCGCAGCTCCTGGAGAGCATCGGACTCGCTTACCGCCGTCAAGGATTGACCGAGCGCGCGATCCCGCTGTTCGAACAGGCCGTCGACATCCGGCGGGAGGAGAAACCCGTCGACACCCACCGCACCGCCGCCGCGCTCGCGAATCTCGCGCGTGCGCTCACCGAGGCCGGCCGTCTGGCGTCCGCGGAGGCTTATCTGCAACAAGCGCTCGAGATGTCGCGCAGAGGCGATCAGTCCTCATCGACCGAGACGGCCGATATTCTGGTTCAGTATGCCCAATTCGAGCTGAGCGCAAAGGGCGATCCCCAGCATTCTCGCAAGCTCTTCGAAGAGGCCCTCGGCATCTATCGCAGCATCCTCGGCGGGCAACACCTGTCGGTCGCCGTCACGCTGAGCGGTCTCGCAGCGGCCGCCACCTGGATGGGCGACTTCCCGGCCGCCGAGCAATACGAGCGCCAGGCGATCGAGATCTTCCGCGCCACCGTCAGCCGCAACTATCCCGATCACGCGGTCGCGTTGGCGACTCTGGGCTACATCCTCACGGAGCGCGGCCAGTACCCGGAAGCCGAGCAACTGCTGAAAGAGGCGCTCGAAATCGAGCGCAGCGTGTTCGGCGAGCACAACGCGCGCGTGGTCCAGGCCGAGGCGCACTTGGGAAACCTCTATGCTCGCCGCGGAGACATCTCCAGGGCCATCGAAGCCACGGAAAACGCCGTCGCCGGCGCCGAGGAAGGCCTCGGCGCCAATCACTACCTCACCGGCTGGTATCTGGAATCCCTGGCTACCCTCTATCTCAAGGCCGACGATCTGCCGGCCGCCGAAGTTGCCGCGAGGGAGGCTCTCGCCGTATATGCGAAGTCGCTGCCGCCGCAGCACCTCTATGTCGGCTCGGCGAAACAGACGCTCGGTGAGGTCCTGTTGCGCCGGGGATCGCTCGCTGCCGCCGAGGCAGAGCTGCGTTCCTCGGTCGACATCAACACGGCTCTCGGCGGTGCGGACAGCTGGCGCAGCGCGCGCAGCGCCGCGAGCTTGGCATGGGTCTTGATCAAGCGCGACAAGTACGCCGAAGGCGAGCCGATGCTCACCACCGCGCGTGCACGTTTGCTCGCCTCGGTGGGCGCGCATCATCCGGCCACGGAGGAAGCGACCGATCGGCTGGTGGAGTACTACCGCGCGCACCACCGCGACGCGGAGGCGCAGAGCGTCCTCGCGGAAACGGCCAAGCGCTGAGCTTGCGGAACTAAGCTCCCGGGGCGGGGTCCCCTCCGCTAGAATCCACCACTTGCCCAACGGGGTATTACAAGGTCTTTAGGGAGCCCTATGATCATCGGAAAACGAATCCCCTCGATGCTGCTGGCTGGCGCGCTGCTCGCGCTCTCCTTTGCAAATTATTCAATCGCCGGCGCCGCACGCGAGGAGGGCCGGCTGCTGACCGCGACCGAGGTGCTGGAAGACGTGCAGGGCATGCCGGACCAGCGGCTGCCCGATACGCTCCTTGCCCATGCATACGGCATCGCGGTGATTCCGGACGTCACCCAAGTCGCATTCTTCTTTGGCGGCCGGCATGGCAACGGCGTGCTCACCGTCCGCGACACGCTCAGCTCGCCGTGGAGCAATCCGGTATTCATATCTCTTACCGGGGGTAGCTGGGGCTTGCAAGCCGGTGCTCAGTCCTCCGACATCATCCTGGTGTTCACCACGAAGAGCGGAATCGAGGGAATCGCGGGCGGCAAGCTCACGCTGGGCGCTGACGCTTCCGTCGCAGCGGGCCCGGTGGGCCGACAGGGCACGGCGGCCACCGACGTCTCGCTGGCGGAGATTTATTCCTACGCGCGCACGCGCGGATTGTTCGGCGGCATCGCCATCGACGGCAGCGTCATTGCAATCGACAAATCCGCGAACTCGGCGCTCTATGGCAAGCGAGGTGTGACGGCGACCGAGATCTTCTCCGGCCAGGCTCCGGCCGCGCCCGAGACCGCGCAGCGCTTCCTGGCGCGTCTGGCGCAGACCACGCATACCGTGGTCCGAAACTCGCCGGCACCCCAAGCGGACATACCCGCCTCCGCGGCACAAGTCGCTCCGGCCCCCGCGCCGACGGCGCCCGCCGCAGAGCCGCCTCGCACCTATCCGCTCGAGAGCCGCAGCCCGAACTAGCGAGACCCGCCGTGCACGAGCCAACGGTTACCGATGTCGAGATAAAAACGCCGAGCGGAGCGTGCGACGCGTCGCTCGTGCAGCCGAGCGGCAAAGGCCAATGGCCGGGCGTCGTCCTGTTCGTCGACGCCTTCGGGTTGCGTCCCACGATGCGCGACATGGCCAAACGCCTGGCGCGGGACGGCTATACGGTTCTTGTGCCCAATCCTTACTACCGCTCGAGCAAGGCGCCTGGACTTCGACCCGGCTTCAACTTCTCGAATCCCGGTGATCGGGAGAAGTTCAACGCGCTTCGCGCACCCCTCACGGCCGACGCGGTCACCGCGGATGCGACCGCGTACCTCTCGTTCCTGGACGCCCAGGGGTCGGTGAAAAAGCCGGCCAAGCTGGGGGCCTTCGGCTATTGCATGGGCGGTGCGATGACAATGCGTGCCGCCGCCGCGATGCCGGACCGCGTCGGCGCAGGCGCCTCATTCCACGGCGGCGGACTGGGCACGGACAACCCGGACAGCCCCCACCTCCTCGTCTCGCGGATCAAAGCCCGCTACTATTTCGGCATCGCGGCCAACGATGACGCCACTGACCCCGAGGCGAAGGCCAAGCTGCGAGAGGCTTTTGACGGCGCGGGATCGTCCGCCAAGATCGAGGTTTACGAGGGGTGCCTGCACGGCTGGTGCGTGAAGGACATGCCGCTGTCACCGGACGGCAAACCCATTTACAACGAAGCCCAGGCCGAGCGGGCTTGGAACGAGCTGGTTGCGATGTTCAAGCAATCGCTCGTGTGATCGACCGACCCCCACATGCCACCCGAATCGGCCAAGCCCGCGGCAAACCCTCTGCGCCGAGACGTAGACCGCGAAGTCGTGCAGGCGTGGCTCGACGCGCTCTCGACGGGGGCCTGCGATGAACAAGGATTCCTGCGCGCCGTCGAGAAGCTGACCCGCCGCTCGCTCGACGCGGGCTGGGATGCCCTTGCCCTGCTGGACCAATATTTCCGCCTCGGCAAAATTCCGTCGGATCTCTTCAGCAGCATCAAGTCGCGTCTCGGCAGCCAGCTGATCGGGGCGGGGGCGAACGGAGAAGAGCTGAGCGTCCCGCTCCCGCAAAGCGGGGCGGTCGAGCCCTTGCCGCCGCCCCCAGCGCCCGCTGCAGCTCCCGTAACGCCCGCGGCCGCCGCCCCAAGAGCATCCGTTGCACGGCCCGCCGCCGCGCCGCCCCCGCGCACTTCCTCTGAAGCGCGCACGGCTGCGCCCACACCGGCGCGGCCGGCGCCCTCGCCATCCGCGGTGCAGGCAGTAGTTGCGCAAGCCGCACGGGAAGCGGCCGCGTCTCAACCGCCGGCGCCGTCTCAACCGCCGGCGCCGTCTCAACCGTCGGCGCCGTCTCAACCGTCGGCGCCGCCCTCTCAGCCGGCTACGAAGCCGGTGGCCTCAGTCGAGCCGCTGCGCCGGTCGACCCGGCGGGAGATTGCGGTTGGTGAAGTATTGCGGGGCCGGTACGTCATCAAGAGCGTCCTGGGACGCGGCGGTACCGGAATGGTATTCGAGGCCGCCGATCTCTACCGCGTCGACACACCGGACGGAGGTCAGCGGGTGGCGCTCAAGGTGCTGCACGGGCAAATCGCCGGCAAGCCGGAATTGCTCTCCGAGCTGCAGCGTGAGTTCCAGCTGCTCCAGTCGCTCTCGCACCCCAATATCGTGCGGGCGCACGACATGGACCGGGACGGCGACATCGCATTTTTCACGATGGAGTACTTGCGGGGCCTGTCTCTGACCGGAGTGCTGGCTGCGCGCAATCAGGTGCGCTTCGAGCGTAGACATGCACTCGCCATCATTCGCGACGTCGGCCACGCGGTCGCGCACGCGCATTCGCGCGCGGTGGTCCATGGCGACCTCAACCCGGGCAACATCTTCATCACCAACGAGGGAGAGATACGGGTCCTCGACTTCGGGGCCGCCCGGGTCTCACGCGAGGGCCCGGCGACATCCTCGAGCGATCGCACCCCGGTCGCAACGCCGCGCTTTGCGAGCCCACAGGTGCTCGACGGCCAGCAATCCGATGCTCGCGACGACGTGTATTCACTCGCCTGCCTCTCGTACGTCCTGTTGAGCGGCAGGCATCCTTTCGGCCAGAAAACGGCGCTTGGGGCTCAGGAGCAGCGCCTCCGGCCGTCGCGGCCCGGTGGACTCAGCTGGAAGGAATGGCGCGCCTTGCGCGCGGGTCTTGCTTTCGACCGCGAGCGCCGGCCTTCCGATGTCATGCAGTGGCTCGACGCTTTCGACTGGAGCAAGGCGGCCGCGCGTCTGCCGCCGTTGCTCACGCTGGTGCGCGTGCCGCCGCGCAGCCGCCCCCGCTGGGCCGTGCCGGCCCTGAGCACCGCGGCCGTCCTCGCCGCCTTGGCAGCAGCCCTGTGGGCGAGCGGGTATCTCGATCTTGGTAGGCGCATGCCATGGAGCGCAAGCGGTGACTCCGAAACGCAATCCGATGCGCCGCCGCCGCAAACGGATGGCTCGAGCACCGCCGCGCAGCCGGCCCCACCGACGCACAGCATCGACGCGCAGGCGACCCCACCGGTGCAGGCGACCCCACCGGTGCAGGCGACCCCGTCGGCACGCAGCGCGCCCGTGCCGCCCGCGGTGCGGGCCGCCGTTCCGACGACTCCGCCGGCACCGGCAACCACGCCGGGCCCAACCTCGCCGCCGCCAGCGACCCCGGCAAACGCCCGCACTCAGCTCGCCGCGAGCTCGCGCAGCGCGGGAGCCGTCGAAGCGAGCGCCCTACCCCGCTCGCGTATCGAGCTCGCGGCCGACACCATCGATGTGCCGCTCACCGATCCGGCCGCGCGCATCATCGTTCGCCGCCGCGGCAGCCTGCAAGGCGATGCGACGTTTACGTGGTGGACGGAATCGGGCACCGCCAAGCCGGGGCAGGATTTCATAGCGGTCTCGCCGCATCCGGAAGTGATCGAGAACGGCAAAAGCTCGGTCAGCCTCTTCATCCCCGTGGTGGGCGATGCGACGCGCCAGCAGCCAAAAAGCTTCTACGTGGTCATCAACGACCCGGGACCGGGCGTGACGCTCGGCGCCCGCACCCTCACCATGGTGACCATACCGCCCTCGCAGTGATCAAGCGGTCTCCGCTGGCGCGAAGAAAACGAGGACCGTGAGTTCCTCTTCGATGGCATAGAAGCGATGCTCCACATGCGCCGCGACGAACACGATTTGGCCCGGCTCGAGCGAGCGGTCCTCTGCGCCCGCCCGCATCCGGGCCTTGCCCCCTACCACGTAGTAGAGCTCGTCTTGCCGATGCGGAGACTGCGCGTCGACGCTCCCGGCGGGCAGCACATAAATGCCTGCACTCATCGAAGCGACGCGCAGAAATTCGAGGTATGCACCGCCCCTTCGGTCACGCTCGGCCGAGAGGCTCCCCAGATCCTTGAAATCGACGTCCTTTCCGATCACGATCCTCCTCCGCAAACAAGCATAACCCAGGGTGAGACCGTGCAATCGACATCCGCGCTGTTGATCGCATACATCGCAGCGGCGAGCCTTTTGACGATCACGCCCGGCCTAGACACTGCGCTGGTGCTTCGAACGGCCGTCGCACGCGGCGCTCGCGAAGCCGCGCTGGCGGGCGCGGGCATCGCCGCCGGCTGCTTCGGGTGGGCCACGCTCGTAGCTTTCGGGCTCGGGGCGCTGTTTGCAGCGTCCGCGCACGCCTACACGGGGCTGCGGTGGGTCGGCGCGGGCTATCTCTTGTGGCTCGGCTACAAGATGCTGCGGTCGCCGCGGCGCACGTTCGTGACCGGATCGGCGGGGGCCGCCGTAAAAATGCACAAGGCCTTCCGCACCGGTCTGCTGACGAACTTGTTGAACCCCAAGGTCGGCGTGTTCTACGTGTCGTTCCTGCCGCAGTTCGTGCCCTCTGGGGTACACGTCGCCCCGTACATGCTGCTGCTCGGTGCCATACACGCGTTTCTCGGCCTGGTCTGGTTCTCGTGCCTGATCGCGGCCACCCGTCCCATCGCGCGCTTTCTGGCAAAGCCCCCGGTTGTGCAGGCATCCGACCGCCTCACTGGAGCCATGTTCGTAGCGTTCGGTCTGGGGCTCGCGCTCGATTCCCGGCGGCTTTGACGGTAATGCGCAAATTCCCGCTGCTGCTGTTCGTCGTGCTGCTCGCCGCCGCCGCCGCGGCGATCTTCCATTTCGCCGAAGAGCTGCCGGAGCTGGCGGCGGTGCATTTCGACGCGGCGGGACGAGCCAACGGCTTCATGACGCGCACGGGTTGCCGCGATTTCATGCTCGCCTCGACGCTCGGGGTGCCGCTGTTGATCGTGATCGCCACCACTCTGCTGCCGCGCGCGCTCCCCGTATCGCTGATCAACCTCCCTCACCGGGACTATTGGCTTGCCCCCGAGCGCGCACACGATTCGCTCGTCTTTTTGAGCGAGCAAGGTCTGTGGTTCGGATGCATTCTGGTCGTGTTTCTCGCGGCCGTGGACGGGATGCTCGTCAAGGCGAATGCGGTCGCGCCGCCCGCATTCCCAAGCGCGCTCTTCATCGGAATGCTGATTCTATTTTTCTGCGCGATCGGCGTTTGGGCCCTGCGCATGATGAGGCGCTTTCGCGCACCGACTTAGGGTCGCGCCGCCGCGGCCCTCACGGCCGCAGCTCGAGCGTCCCGCGATTGCGCGCAAGGTGCAGCGCCGGCAGGCCGTAAGCGCGAGTCATGTTCAGGATCTCGTTCGCGATCGCATCGATCGTCTTCGCATCGGTCGCCAGGCGCGGGATGCCGCTTTCGGTAAGCGCGGCGCCGTAGCCGAGCTCGAGCGGATCGAGATCGATGCCCGCGAGCTGTCCATGCGCGAAGCGGCAGTGCGCGATCACGCCGTGAAAGGTGAAGTCATGCGTAAAGCTTGCGGCGTTGAGCGGCGCGGTCAGATCATAGGGCGTGGCCTTCTCCGGAGCGTTCCACGCCCGTGCGAGCAGCGCGCGATTGCCCTGGAAAAGATCGTGCGGCAGCAGCGGCTGCACGTCGCTCCAGAAGAAATTGCCGATCCCGTAGAAGATCGGCCGTTTGCCTCTTTGCGGGGCGTCGTAGATCTCTATCGGGCCCAGATTGTGATTGCCGGTGGCGACGAACACGTCGGCCCCCGCATCCACCGCGTCATGCGCGAGCGCGACGAGGAAGTCGCCGGGCGCGCGCGCAGCACTTTCATCGTCGCAGCCGATGGAGCACTCATGGGTGTGAATCGAGACGATCACGAGATCGGAATGCTGCTTCGCCTCGCGGATCGCCCGCAGAATTTCGGTCCGATCTTGCGGATCGGCCGCGTACCGATAGGCGAAGCCCGGGCCGCGGCGAAAATGCTTGTCGAACAGCTCCAGCGCGTCCGGCGTATCGCCGCAGTGTTGCCGGTGCAGCGCGCAATCGAGCGCCGCAAGGTGCTGCATGCTGTCCGCCGGCACCTCGACCGTCGACTCGACGTGCAGCGCGCTGATGCCGGGGCGCGCCGGAACCGCGCCCTCCTCCGGGAGGGCATCGGTGGTCGGCCGGAACGTGGAAGCGAACGAGACGAGCGCCACGCGCGCTGCGGGCGTTTCGTAGTACTGCGGTGCGCGGGCGAGGCCCCGCGTCTCGCCCGCACCGGCGTGCACGATCCCCGCCTGGTCGAGCCGTCGGCCCGTCTCGCGCATGCCCTCGATACCCCAGTCCATGACGTGATTGTTGGCGCGCGACACCAGATCGAAGCCCATTTCGCGCAAATCCGCCGCGACCGCGGGCAAGCTCGCATTGGTCCAGTCACCGTCATAGGAATAGGGCGCGCCGCTGAAGTGCCGCACGTCGAAGATCGTCGATTCCATGTTGCCGAAGAGCACGTCGCCGCGCTTCAGCCGGTCGAGAACGGCCTTGAAACCGGGCAGTCGTGCCGCCTCCTGCCGCAGCGGGCGCGAGATGATGAGGTCGCCGACCGCCGTCACGGTGAAGCCGTCGGGAACCCGCAGGATGAGCTCGGCCGCCGGCGGTCTGCGCGTATCGAGCGCCGCCGTATCGCGCACGCCCGGATCGGCGACCGAATCCGCCAGCGTCGTGGTCGCGAAGACGGCGAGGAGGACGGCGATGACTTTTTGCATGGTCGATCATCCCGTAAGCATCGATTTTGTTGAACATACGATCAATTACTCGGGCCGCCAAGTCAACAATTGCATCGGCACGGCGCCGAGGACCTAGAATGCCGTCCTGAAATCAGCCGACTCATACAGGAGACACCGATGTATACGCTTTACTACAGCCCGGGGACCGCGAGCATGTGCGTGCATCAGGCACTCATCGAGACGAACGCGGAGTATCGTCTGGTACTCGTGGATCTCGAGGCCGGCCGGCAGCGCGATCCGGCTTATCTGAAACTCAATCCGGGCGGCGTCGTACCGACATTGCTGATTGACGATGTGCCCTTTGCCGAATCGGCTGCTCTGCTGATGACGATCGCCACTCGCCACCCGCAAGCGGGACTGGCACCCGCGGAGAGCTCATCGAGCCGAATCGCGTGGTATCAGTGGATCATATACTTGGCGAACCCGTTGCAGCCCGCATTCCGCCTGTGGTTCTATCCGCACGACATCAGCGATGACCCCGGCACGCAGGCAATACTGCTGGCCGCCACGCGCCGCAAGATCGAAAGCATCTGGGCGCGAATCGATGTGCATCTGGCGGCGCAAGGACCCTATCTACTGGGTGAGCAATTCTCGGCAGCGGACCTGATGCTGATCATGCTCATGCGTTGGTCGCGAAAGATGCCGAAGCCGGCGACCGAGTGGGGCGCGCTGCAGCAATACGCCGCGCGAATGAAATCTCGGCCGAGCTGGAAACAGCTGTATGCGCTCGAGGGACTCAGCGATTGGACCTGATCAGAACCACCCGTCGGGTTGCCGCAGAAGCGCGACCTCGTCCGCGGACGAATGCCGGTTGAGTATGGCGTTTCGATGCGGAAAGCGTCCGAATCGATCGATGATCGCCTTGTGCGCCATGGCATCACGCGTCCACTCCGCGTTATCGAGCTGCGCGATCAACTCCACGGCAAGCGCTTGGTCGGCGCGATCCTCGCTGTGCTCGAACGGCAGGTAAAGAAACAAGCGCTCCTGCGCCGTCATGGCGTCGTCGAAACCCCGAGCGATCGCGCTTCGCGCAAGCCGCCGCGCGATTGGATCGGCCGCATAGGCACGGGGCGTATCGCGGAAGATATTTCGCGAAAACTGATCGAGCACGATGACGGCTGCCAGCAGTGGACGGCGCATGCTGCCTTCGATTCCATCGTCGGCCACGAGCCGCTCGTGCAGCGCAAGAAAGCGCTCGCTGATCTGCGCATCGGTGCGCTCGCTCTTGGCGAACCAATGAGCGTCGCCGAGCTCGTCGAACCAGAAATGCAGAACCTCGGTGACCCAGTTCGGCTCGTCCATCGGGTCAACCGGGGAGGCCCGCCAAACGCAGGGAAGCGGCAAGTTGCTCGGCATGAGCCGGGATCTTGAACGGCTGGTTATTCACGAATCTCGCGACCGAGAAGTCCGGGTTCATGGACAGACACTCGGCGACACCGGCCCTGGCAGCGTTCAGGTCGCCCAGCCGGGCATGACATCCCGCCGTCAGCGCGGCGTACGTGTACGCCCGGGCGCGCGCGCGACTGAGCATCGCCAGGGCATCGGCGTAGCGCTGCATGGTCATGTAGGCAAGGCCGGCCGCGCGCCAGTACCATGGCTCCTCAAAGTAGGGATCAATCTCGCGGGCCCTGGAGAACCAGAGCAGCGCCTCTTCGGGCTCGCCGACATAGACGAGAACCGAGCCGAGATCGGCCGCGTTCCACTGGTTGTTCGGATTGAGCTCGACCGCGCGCCGTGAGTATTGCACGGCCACGTCGAAGGAGCGTCGCTCCATGCAGACTGCGCCCAGGAGCGCCTGGCAAGTGCTGTCGCTGTCGTCGAGCTCGACGGCGCGCATCGCGAGGACGTACGACTTCTCGAGCGCAGCTTCCGAGCTTCGCGGTCCGTCCTCCCACCGCGAATGGGAGAGCGCACCCAACAGCGCGTGCGCGAATGCATACTCGGGATCGAGCTCGATCGCCTTTTCGACCAGCCGCGTGGCCTCCGCCATGCCGGCCGGATCATCCCAGGAGAGTGCATTGCATTTCAGCACGCATTCGTAGGCTGCGAGGCTCGCCGGCGGCTTACGGCGCGCCCGCTCGTTGACGCACACATGCACCCGGCCCACGAGCGTGCTGACCAGCGTTTGCACCACCCGGTCGAGTACGGTGAATATCTCATCCGATCCGCGGTCGAATTTTTCGACCCAAATGTCGTTGCCGGTCTCGGCATCGACCAGCTGCACGCCGATGCGGATGCGCTCGCCCACGCGCCTGACGCTGCCTTCAACGACGAAGCGCACGTTTAGTTCGCGGGCGATTTGCTTTAAGTCCACCGCGACGCCGCGATACCGGAACGAGACGGAGCGGGATCGCACCGCGAGAAGCCGCCAACGCGACAGCTCGGTGATGATGTCCTCGGTAATGCCGTCGCTGAAGTAGTCCTGTGCGGGATCGCCGCTCAAGTTGGCGAACGGCATGACCAGGATCGATGGTTTGTCGGGTGACGACGAGGCCGCACTTGCCGGCGGCACGGCGGACGGATCCACCCACTGTGATACCGGCGCGATCAGCCGATAGCCCCGGCGTACGACATTGGCGATGTACTTGGGCGTCTTGGGATCGTCGCCCAGAGTCCGGCGCAAGGCAGCCACCGCGCTATACACCGAATCCGGACTGACGACGACGTCTTTCCAGACCCGATCCAGCAGCTCCTCGACGCTGACTACCTCGCCCGCGCGCTCCGCGAGACACATCAAGAGCCGCATTGCCTTTGGCTCGAGTTTGATTGTGTGTCCGGCCTTGCAAATCTCGTCCAGCGCCGGATCTACGCGCAAGTCGGCGATCCGCAGCGAGGAAAGACCGGCTGAGCTGATCAGCGACATTCTCGAAGAACCTGTGTTGCTTCCCTTCTCGACCCGATGGGGATTGTATCAGTGAATCCCTAGGCCACTTTCAGACCGCCATCAGGACTTCCGGAGCGGCCCGGGCGCATTGTTCTCCCAGAGCCGGCGGACCTGACCCACCGGACGAGACGACCGGAAACCTTGAACGATTCACCCGACTACCGAGGAGAGCACCATGAACACGATGACCACTTCGACCCATTTCACTCATCCCCGCACCCTGATTGCCACATCGATCCTCGCCGTGCTGGTCTCGAGCTTCGCCGTGGTATGCAGCGCCGCCGACTCCACCGACGTGCCCAAGGCGATCGTGAGGTATGCTGATCTCGACATATCGACTTCACAGGGTGCGGCGGTGCTTTACAACCGCATACGCTCCGCCTCCGAAGGGCTGTGCGCGCCCTTGGATCGTGGCGATCTCGAGTCCAAGTTCCTCTTCAAAACGTGTGTGCAGCAGGCGATCGAGGGCGCTGTGGCAAAGGTCGATCGACCCACCTTGTCCGCCCTGTACGCCGCGAAGTACGAAGTCCGGCAGCCCGCAAAAATTCTCGCCGCCGATCGGCGCTAGACCGCAGTGTGCAAGCGGGGCCCGGAATGTTTGCACCCCCCCCCGGGCCCCGTTTCTTGCTGCATCCGCAGCATGTGGTGACGGCGGAACATTGTAGGCGGCGCTCAGTACCGTGCCACACGCCTGTCTGCCGAATTGATAGAATCCGCGCCATGGGAATACGCACTTCGGCCTGGATGTCCTTGCGGATTTGCATCGCCCTCTCGCCGCTGGCGGCCGGACTGAGTAGTCGGGCGGCGGATGATTCCCCCGCGTCAGTCACCGCGGAACACCTGGGCACGGTATCGTTCCCGGTGTCCTGCTCGCCGGCGGTGCGCGCGAGCTTCAGCCGCGGCGTCGCATTGCTCCACGACTTCTGGTACGAGGAAGCCCGGCCGCAATTCGAGAAGATCGTCGCGGCGGACCCGTCGTGCGCGATGGCGCATTGGGGAATCGCCATGAGCGGATTCCATCAGATATGGGATCGGCCCGATGCGGCCGCGATGTCCAAGGGCTGGCGCGAGATGCAAGCCGCGCAATCTCGGCCCGCCAAGACGGCCCGCGAGCGTGCATACATTGCCGCTCTCAGCGGCTTCTTCAGCCCCGGCGATGAAGACTTTCAAACTCGCATCGACGCCTACGCCGCGGCGATGGGGATGCTCCACGCACATTACCCGAAAGACGTGGATGCGGGCGCGTTCTATGCACTCGCGCTGCTGGCCGCAGAGCGGCCGGACGAGACCAGCCTCACACAGGAGAAAAAGGCCATGGCGGTGCTTGCTCCGCTCTGGCCGAGGTATCCGGATAATCCCGGCCTCGTGCATTACATCATCCACGCCTGCGATACGCCCTCGCTCGCACCGGATGGGCTCGCCGCCGCGAAGGCCTACGGCGAGATCGCCTCCTCAGGGCCGCATGCCGTGCACATGCCGGGACACATCTTCGCGCGTCTGGGGATGTGGCCAGAGGACATCGATGCCAACCTCGCCTCGGTGGCTGCCTCGCGAGCCGCGGAGGCGCGGCACGAGAGCGGCTGGATGGATCAATTCCACTCCGATGATTTCCTCGTCTATGGCTATTTGCAGCGCGGGCAGGATGCACGCGCGCGCGCGGTTGCCGCCGACGCGGCGGCCGCGATTGCACACTATGAGGCCATGCCGGATATGGCGCCCGACCATTACATGATCGGCATGTTTCCTTACTATCGGAGCAAGTTTCCGATCTTTCTTGCGCTCGAAACCCGGGATTGGAGATCGGCCGCCACGCTCGAGCCCGTGAAGGGTGCACCGCCGGATACCCAGGTCCAAGTTTATTGGGCGCGCGTGGTGGGGGACGGACACCTGCACCAGCCTCTAAAGCCCCGCGCCGATCTTGCCGAATACGATGCGTTGATGGATGAAGTGAGAAAGGGTAGCCACGCGTACTACGCCGATTCTACGGCAGCACGCATCAGGCGCGAGGAGATGCTCGGGTGGGCCGCCTTTGCCGACGCCAACGTGGCGGAAGCGTTGCAGCAGATGCGGGCCGCCGCGGATCTCCAGGACCGCGTCGGGCAAGGCGAGGTCGATATTCCAGCCCGTGAAATGCTCGCCGACATGTTGCTCGAGTCCGGAAAGCCGCAGCAGGCGCTGGCCGAATACACCCAGGCGATGAAGCAGAGTCCGAATCGATTCAACGGTCTTTTCGGCGCGGGCAGCGCCGCGGAAGCCGCCGGCGAGGCCGACGAAGCGCGCCGCTACTATGCGGCGCTCCTCAAATCCAGTGGAGCCGGATCCGACCGGCCGGAGATTGCGCACGCCAAGGCGCTGGTCACGTCGGCCGCGTCGGGCCATACTGAGGGACAGCCTTCTCGAGTCTCGCTCGAATGAGGTGAATTTCCATCAACACAAATCAGGATCATTCATGAAACACATAACAACCATGCTCATGGGGACCCTTCTCGCGCTCGGCGCAACGGTGGCGGGCGCATATTCCGTAACGGGCACTTGGACGATGAATGCCGAGAAATCGACCTTCACCGGTCCAGCCCTGAAGTCGCAGACCCGGACCTATGCCGAGGCCGCCGATGGCACGGTCACGATGTCATTCACGGCCGTCGCGGCGGATGGCACTACCGCCACGGGCGGTGCGACTTTCAAGTACGACGGCAAGGATAATCCCATAACCGGATCGAATGATTACGACACCACCGCGGTCCGGAAAGTGAATGGCTCGACGACGAAGTTCAAACTCAAGAAAGCCGGGAAGGTCGTGGGCCATGGAAGCCGCACGATTTCCGCGCATGGAAAGGTTCTCACCCTGACCTCCACGGTCACCGGTGCCGACGGCAAGTCATACACTTCGAAAGTGGTGTTCGACAAGCAGTAGCGCTCCCTCGCGGGCGGGCGGGCGCATGCAGCCCGCCCGCCCTTGGTGCGAGGCGGTGCATTTTGGCGCGAAGAGCGCGGATTGAAGGCTTGACGAGCGCGCCGGCGATGGCGGATATATAGCTGAGAAAAGAACTGCTCAGCGTCCAGGCGAGTTGGACTTCACTCCGCTCCCGAACTCGAACTCCCTCAACGTGCCCGCCCCATCGCCCGACTGGGCTGTAGCAATTTATTTCCAGCAACATCCCCGGGCGCGGCCATCGGCATGCCTCGACCGTAGCCATCAGGTCGCGAGGGATGCGACCGCGGGGTTCAGTGCGTGGTGTTACCCGCGAGCGGAGGCCCGCTCGGGCCGGGCTGTGCAGGCGTGGTCGGCGCTGCGCCCTTGGCCGATGCGGTCGGGTCGACCGGCACGACCGGCAAGGTGTACGGGTCCACCTTGGTCTTGGCCTCTTGTTCCTGGCGCAGCTTGTCTTGCGCGAGGCGCAGCCGCTCGCGCGCCTTCTCGAACTCGGCCTGGTGCTTCTTCTCGACGTCGGGATCGACTTGCTGAGAGGCCAGCCGCTCGATCGCGATGCGGGCATTCTCGCAGTCCGAGGGGCTGCGGACCTTGGTCGGATCCTGATCGCATTTCATCAGGATTCCATCCAGCGTCACCCGGTCCTCCATGAGTTCCTCGACCGTTACGGGGGGAATTCGGCGCGGCGCGCACCCCGCGACGACCATGATGGCAGCGCAGAACCCGCCGAACGCAAGGATATGTTTGATCGAGTGACGCATTTGGCTTCCCAAGGCCATGGTACTCAAAACGACGGGGAGTGCGACCCCGCAGTTGTGACGCGCATCACGGCCCGACAATTTGCGTCACGTCGATGAATCAGCTTCGTGACGCGGATACGGTTGAGGGCAACGTTTGACCACGCCGCGCTGCCTGTGTACCGTGCGCGTCATATGGCGGGCAGCAAGCTAGAACCCGATTCGAAGCCGTTGGATTTCGAGACCGCGATGCGCGATCTCGAGCAAATCGTCGAGCGGTTGGAGCATGGTGACTTGCCCCTCGAAGAGTCGCTTGCCGCTTTCGAGCGCGGTGTCCTGCTGACCAGGAGCTGCCAGACGGCTCTGCAGGAAGCCGAGCAGAAAGTCGAGATTTTGTTGAAGAAGGCAGGCGGAGCCCAAGTCGAGGATTTCGACCCGGAGTCCCCCAAAACGCCCGACTGAACCGGCGGGCGACGGGGGCCGCCTGACGGCCGCGCGTTGGGCTCCCCGCAAAGCACCAATTCTCCTCTGTTATCATTGCAATGCCCCAGAGGGGCCCCATGTGGGGCTTGTTCGCAGCAGCAGGAAACCAATCCCTATGAACGTCGCGGTTCCGGCCAAAAAGTCCAATGTCTCGACCGTGGAGGACGTGCAGGGTCATCCCGACACGCGGCAGCTACCGATCAACAAGGTCGGCATCAAGGACATCTATCACCCCATCCGCGTCAAGGACCGGGCCGCGGGCGAGCAGCACACGGTGGCGAACTTCAACATGTACGTGAACCTGCCGCACAACTTCAAGGGCACTCACATGTCCCGGTTCGTCGAGATACTGAACCGCCACGAACGCGAGATATCGGTGGATTCGTTCGGCAAGATGCTGCAGGAGATGACCGAGCACCTGCACGCCGACGCGGGGCACATCGAGATGACCTTCCCCTACTTCGTCATGAAGAAGGCCCCGGTGTCCGGCGTCGAGAGTCTGATGAACTATCAGGCGGGAATCTACGGCGAGTACCGGGACGGGCGGACCGACGTGTGGCTCAAAGTGGTGGTGCCGACCACGAGCCTGTGTCCCTGCTCTAAGAAGATCTCCGACTACGGCGCGCACAACCAGCGCTCGCACATCACCTTGACCGCTAAATTGCGGGAACACATGTGGCTCGAGGAGCTGATCGACGTCGCCGAGTCGCAGGCCTCATGCGAGGTCTACGGAATCCTGAAGCGTCCCGACGAAAAGTTCGTGACCGAGCGGGCGTACGATAATCCGAAATTCGTCGAGGACACGGTCCGCGACGTCGCCATGGCCCTGAACCGCGACAAGCGGGTGCGCGCCTACGTCGTCGAGGCGGAGAACTTCGAGTCCATCCACAACCACTCCGCGTACGCGATGATCGAGCACGACAAGGACGCCGGGGCGCGCTGATTCGGCCGGCTCATCGCACTTAACCGACGCTGACCTTGGCCTGACTTTGGCCGGCGCGCTCCGCGCTCTGCAGACGCCCGATCATGCTGCGCAGGAATACCTGATTGAATCGCAGCTGACATTCGGCGGAGACCTGCTCCAGCAGGGTGGAGCTCACCTTCATGACGACGACCGAACCGGCCGCTCCGATGGTCGCGGTGCGCTTGGCGCCGCGCACGTAGCTGGTCTCGCCGAAGCAGTCGCCGCTCTCCAGGTATCCGAGGTTCTTGCCCAGGCGCGCGACGCCGACGCGGCCCTGCACGATGATGTAGAAGCGGTCGTCCATCTCCCCTTCTTTCACGATCTCCTCGCCGTCGGCGTAGTCTTGCCAGCTGCTCGCGCGCAGCACTTCCCATATCTCGCTGTGGGAGAAATCGTGGAAGAACTTGAGCTTGCGCAAGAGGCCGAACTGCTCTTGCTGATCGATGCGGTTGTACTGGGCGCGCAGCTTCTGATGCACCCGCGTCAGCTCCGCGGCGAAATCGAGACCGGTCTTGTAGCGCTTCTCGGGATCCTTCTGCAGCGCCATC
>Ga0302325_10007586_pt1 | contig 24035 bp, 17 predicted proteins | sample Palsa_T0_2_FD_201948 | JGI IMG/M metagenome (GOLD analysis project Ga0302325, IMG submission 201948) | Peat permafrost microbial communities from Stordalen Mire near Abisko, Sweden - Palsa_T0_2 | ecosystem: Environmental > Terrestrial > Soil > Palsa > Peat permafrost | place: Sweden: Abisko... | reverse complement strand
ATGGTCATGATGAGCCCGGATTCTTCGGCGACCGCCAGAAAATCCGCCGGCGAGACGTGACGCCCGTCCGGCAGGCGCCAGCGCAGCAAGGCTTCGACGAGTTTCGTGCCGAGCCTGTCGAAATTCACTTCCGGCTGGAAGAGCAGTTCAAATTCACCGCGATCCACGGCGCGGCGCAGTTCCTGCTCGATACGGAACTTTAGCGCGGCCGCCTCGAGCAACTCTGCGCGGAACATACACAGGCGGCTGCGGCCCAAACTCTTGGCGTGAAACAGCGCCGCGTCCGCGGCGCGCAGCAAAGCGCCGGCATCTTGTTCGTCTTGCGGGTAGACGCTTGCGCCGACGCTCACGCTGATCGAGAGTTCGCGCTCCTGTATCAGCAACGGCTTTTGAAAGGCGCACACGAGCGCACCGCCGGCCCGTGCCACGTCCTCCGCGCTGCCGGCGCGCTCGTGGATGACCGTAAATTCGTCACCGCCCAGCCGGGCGGCGAACCCGCCGAGCTCGGTCGCCTCGCGCAGGCGCTGCGCGATGCCCTGCAAGACGAGATCTCCAAAGGCGTGGCCCATACTGTCGTTTATGTTCTTGAAGTTGTCGAGATCGAGAAACAGCACTCCCAATTGCGTGCCATCGCGTGCCGCATTCCTCAGCGAGATGTTCAGGTACGACAACAGCTGTCTGCGGTTCGGCAGCCCGGTCAGGGAATCGTGGTCGGCGAGATGCTGCAGCTGGCGCGTGCGTTCATCGACGCGCGCTTCGAGCTGTCCTTGATACTCAAACGTCGTCGCCTGTGCGGCCGCCAGTTTATCGGCCATCTGATTGAAGGACAGGGCGAGCGTGTCGAGCTCTTTTATCCCGCCGCGCCCGACGCGCGCGTTAGCGTCGCCGTTCGCAAGCCGCGCCGTTGTGAGCATGAAATTGCGTATCGGCCCTACGATGCTGCGGACCGTGGCGACGGAAATCAGCAGCAGCAGGAGGAGCACCGCCGCGCTGATTACGGCGATGATCATGCGTTCGGAGTCGTGCGACTGCACGGCAGTCGTGGTCGTGGTCGTCGTTGGAATGGCTTGGGTCACCGGCTGCATAGCCGTTGCAAGGGCGAGTGCGTTGCGCTCTGCCGCCTCGGCCCTGCGGTCGGCCGCGATCTTGGCAGCGAGCACGGCGGCGGAAGCCGCTGCGGTATTGGCGGCATCAGCGCGCTTGCGTGTCGCTGCGGCGACGTCACGCGCGCCAGACGACAGCTCCTCCGCATCCTTCTCGAGATTGCTCACGGCGTGGGTTGTTTGCTGGTCGAGCAAGCCAAGTTGCTCTCGGCTTGAGATCACCTGCGCGAGCTCTTCGTTCAGGCTCTTGACCCATTCATCGCCCTGGGAGCTTGCTAGGTTGCGGGCGTTTTCCTCGAGCGTCGTCGCGAAATGCAGTTGACTCTGCGCAAGCGCATCAAGCAGCGCCGGATCGTAACCGCCGCCGGGGGTGAGCTGCTCAGAGCGCCGGCGAATATCGTCGAGATCGCGGCCAAGCGAAATGAGCGACTGTCGTGCGAGGACGCGGCCAAATATCTTGAAGCTGCGATCGACGGAACCCTTCATGCGCCGGTCGACGTTCTCGAAGCGCTCCCAGTACTCACTGACCATGGCGCGGCGCGCGTCGGAATCGCGGACAACTTCTGCGCCATCGTGGTACAGAATCGTCGCGCGTATTGTCAGCTTCTGCAAGGGCGCGCGGACATTGGGGCCCTCGGCTTTGTCGATGAAGCTACTCACCTCTTCATGGAGGCGCTTTTCGGCCGTGCGCAGGAGGTCCGTGTTTGAGCTATTTGACACTTCGCCGCGCCGCTCTGCGGCGCGCTCGAACTGCACAATGGCCGCAAGCAGGAAGTCTGCGTGGGCGGGGGCAACCACTGGGACGGGCTGCGTAGCAACGGACACCGGCTCAGGGGCGGAAGCAGGTGCAGTTGCAAGCACTGGTGGCTTGATGACGACGGGTGGGCCTGATGAGCGTACGGTCGTCGTTTGAATGATTGATGCGCCGTGCTCGACGATGAGATTGGCCGCCACGGCGAGAAGCGCCACGGCGACAAATGCGATGGCTAGGCGTGCGGCAATACCGGGTCGGAAGAGCAGGTGTTTCGAAACCGCGAGGAACGGACGGCGCAGCGCCGACCAGGGCACGTGCTCAAGAAGCTTAGCCGACGCGCTGCGCAGTTTCGGCCACGGCGGGCGCTCCCGGAGCTCGAGCCATGCGCGCTGCACTGCCGGCCAGGGCGCGCGCTCCCGGAGCTCGAGCCATGCGCGCTGTACTGCCGGCGAGGGCGCGCGCTCCCGGATATTGAGCCATGCGCGCTGTACTGCCGGCCAGGGCGAATGCTCCCGGAAAATTCGCGCGACGCGATCTTGTAATCGGCTCAAAGGCAGCCTCGTAGCCGTGATATTCACATCCTTTGTACCGGTCTTTGGTGCCTGTCGTTGTGACGAAAACGGCACCCTGCACATCTGGTTTCAATGCGGTATCGCAAGAAGCGCAAGCGTGGCCATGCGCGCGCAGGCGCAGGCCGCGGGATTGCCGCTTAGCGTGAACGCCGTCGCACTTTGCTGCTGGACTCGCGCCATTCAGCATGGCCCCAGCGCGCTCGAGCAACCGCCGCACATACAGTGGTCCAGGCCCTGAATGCCTGGATGGACTGCGTGCGCGCCTCGGTTCTATGCTCGGCCGAACCCACGCTTCAAGTCCTTAGCTCAACTCTTATGGCGCATGACGGGACGGCCGATGCGGCTGACGGTGGCCGGCACCCACCTCTCAAGTACCAAGTGGCCGTCCGCACGCTCTGTGAGCTCACCGCCAAACAGGGCGATCTGGATAGGCGCTTCACGCCGTCGTCGCCGTCCGCCGAAGAAGGCGTCGCGGGTCATCGCGTCATTGGCGCTCGCCGCGGTGCCGGTTATGAGACGGAAGTTCACCTTGCGGCCGATTACGCACGGCTCCACGTGCGCGGGCGCGCGGATGGATATGATCCGCGCGCGCAGCAGTTGGAGGAATTCAAGACTTATCGCGGCGACATCAATCGCATCCCCGCGAATCATCGCGTCCTGCACTGGGCACAGCTGCGCATCTATGGATGGCTTCTCTGTCAAGCGCGCGGCTGCAGTGAAATCCGTCTGGCGCTTGTGTACTTCAACATTGCAACCGAGCAGGAGACGATGTACGTCGAAAAGCAGTCCGCGCGCGCATTGCAGGTGCACTTCGAGGAGCATTGCCAGCGCTTTCTTGACTGGGCCGAATCCGAGAGCGCGCATCGCATGTCCCGCGATCAGGCACTTCGGGCGCTGCGCTTCCCGCATGCCGCCTTTCATAAGGGCCAAAGGCAGCTCGCCGAGGCGGTGTACCGCAGTGTCCGCAACGGAGGCTCTCTTCTGGCGCAAGCGCCGACCGGCAGCGGCAAGACCATCGGGACGCTGTTTTCCGCGTTGAAGGCCATGCCGGCAGCCCGGCTGGATAAGCTTTTCTATCTCGTGGCGAAGACCACGGGGCGGCGAATGGCGCTGGATGCTTTGCATGGATTTAAATCGCCGCACGGGCCTTTGCCACTTCGGGTTTTGGAGCTGGTGGCGCGCACCAAGGCCTGCGAGTACCCGGAGAATACCTGCGACGGCGCAGGCTGCCGGCTCGCACGCGGCTTCTACGATCGCCTGCCCGCTGCGCGCACCGAGGCGATGACACTTAAGCATCTCGATCAGCGCAGCGTGCGCGAGCTTGCGCTGAAGCATGCGGTCTGTCCGTACTTCCTGGCCCAGGAACTCGCGCGCTGGAGCGACGTGATCGTGGGCGACTACAACTATTACTTCGATCTCAATGCAGCGCTCCACGGCTGGACCACGGCAGATGGGTGGCGCATCTGCGTGCAGGTGGATGAGGCCCACAATCTCCTCGAACGCGCGCGCAAGATGTATACGATCGCGCTCGACAGTCGTGCTTTCGAGGAAGCCCGGCGTCGCGCCCCCATCGAACTCGAAGCGCCATTCGGCGGCGTCAACGCAGCCTGGCAACAGCTCATCGAAGCGCAAGGCGAGCGCTACCGCGTCTATGAGAGCCTGCCCGCGGAGCTGCTTTCCGCATTGCAGGAGTTCATCGCAGCGGTTACCGATTATTGGAGCGCGCAGCCTCCCCGTGGCGCGGATGAGTTGCAAAGCGTCTTTTTTGATGCTGTGCGCTTTTGCCGACTGGCGGCGACATTGGATGCCTGCACGCTGTTTGAGGTTTCGAAGACGATCGAGTACGATCGACCGCTGCACGCGCATGCACGCTCGGTTCTATGTCTGCGCAATATCCTGCCGCGACGGTTCTTGGCGCCGCGCTTCGCGGCGGCGCACGCGGCGATACTTTTTTCGGCGACGCTCGCACCCCATGATTTTTACGTGGATGTGCTTGGCTTGCAGCAGGGCACGAGCCTGCTCGACGTCGCGTCGCCATTCGGCCCCGAGCAACTCACCGTAAAGCTCGTGGCATCGATCTCGACGCGCTATCGAGACCGCGGTCATTCACTCGGGCCGATCGCGGACCTCATCGCCGAGCAGTACAACGCGCAACCGGGAAACTATCTCGCCTTCTTCAGCAGCTTTGAATATTTGAACGGCGTGGCCGCGCGCGTCGCGGCTCGCCATCCTACCATCCCCCTGTGGCTGCAAGAGCCACGGATGGCGGAGCCGGAACGCGAACTCTTCCTCGCACGTTTCGTTCTTGACGGTCGCGGGGTCGGCTTTGCCGTTCTCGGCGGCGCCTTCGCCGAGGGAATTGATCTGCCAGGCTCGCGACTCATCGGCGCCTTCATCGCTACTCTCGGGCTGCCGCCTGCCGACGCCGCCAACGCAGAAACGGAGCGCCGCCTGAGCGCCATGTTTGGTAGCGGCTACGAGTACACGTATCTATACCCGGGCGTCCAAAAGGTGATTCAGGCGGCGGGGCGCGTGATTCGCGCGCCGGCCGATCGCGGAGTGCTCTACCTGATCGATGACCGCTTTGCTCGCACTGAAGTGCGTAGCCTGCTGCCGGCATGGTGGCGGATCAATGAGGCGGCTTATCGCGTTTGTTCTTCCAATAGACGAGCTTCCTGCAATGCCGGTGCCGGGAAGAGCTATGTTTGAAACGAGAAATACCGGTTATTCAGGAGATAGCCGTAAACAGCGAAGCCGGTGATGCCGTAGAAGAGAATCGCGGCCGCCAATCGCCGGCTGGCGTGGCGACGACCGCCGGGGCCGCCACGCGTCCTCCGTCCAACGTCGCTCGCCGCCGCGGGTACTGCGGCCGCCATCAACTGCACTGAACCTGCCTTCGCCACGTGCTCTGGGGGCTAGGGCTGCGGCGGAGTTCCCGGATTGGCAGGATTGCCCGGATCCGACGGATTGGCGGGGTTCTGCGGATTCGCAGGTTTTCCCGGGTTCGCCGGGTTACCCGGGTCCGCGGGCGTTGTGGGAACTCCGGGCGTGGCCGGGTTCACCGGTGCGCCCGGCGATGTGACCATTCCACCGCCGCCGGGTGCCGCGGCGCCAGGGGCCGTCGCGCCGGGCGCCGAGACGCCGGCGGGCCCAGAAGCGCCAGTGGCTCCGCCGCCCGTCGCGCCGCCACCGCCGGGCCCGGCGCCCGCAAACGCGGTGCCGCCGGCGGCCGCTAAAATCAAAAGTGTCACGATAGTTGGCTTGCTGCTCATGGAAATCTCCTCCATTTCAATAACGATCTAAACGCAATCACGTGCCCGTGATGCTGCCTCTATCCAGCGCTGAGGCTCCAATAGGTTCCAATGACGCTTCGACTTCCTGCTCGGCCTGCAACCAATCCTCGAGTTCGTATCCAGGCGAAAAGCCGCGGCGCTCCGCGGCAAAATACGCGATGTCTGCGATAAGTCGGTGTTTGGCTTCCTCGTCACCGATAATTGAATTGATCTTGGGCTTGTTCATGCTGATGTCATGCGCTTCGGACGACGATGAATTACGCGATCTGCGTACGCAAGCCGATTCGCCGCACCCGACTGTAGGACGATGCCTATTACGCGGGCGCCTTCTGCGCGCGTGCTAGCATTTGCTGCTATGGATTTCGTGTCGCTCCGATGGCAGGCGGGCAAACCGATGAGCGCCACGGCCATAGGGCCGCTTGTGGTTCACGGATGAAACGGTGTGTGGTGCTGTCGCTTGCGCTCATGCTGCTGCAGGCATGCGGCAGCATGCCGCAGCGGGCGGCAGCGGACTTCGATGTTGACCGTGCAGATGTGCGCACCACAATCTTCGTGGCCCGGCGCGGCTGGCATATCGACATCGGCTTTCGCACGTTGGATATACAGGAACGGTTGATTTCGCTAAGCGCGCCATTTGCGCGCTCGCAGTACCTCTTTTTTGGCTTCGGCGACCGGCATTATCTCGTAGCGAAGAACAAGAACTTCCCCGGCCTTTTGGCTGCGCTCTGGCCGGGTGCCGCAGTGGTGCTTGTGACCGCGCTCGCGGGATCGCCCGAGGAGGCATTTGGGAGCGAGCATGTGATTCGATTGACTGTCAGCTCTGCCGCGGCGCAGGCAGCACAAACATTCGTGTGGAATTCGCTGCGGACACAGAACAATGCGCCGGCGTTCTCTGGCAAGGGGCCTTATGCAGGCAGCTTGTTTATCGGCGCGGTGCCGAAGTACTCCGCGGTGCATACGTGCAACACCTGGGCCGCCGAGGTGTTACGGGCAGCTGACCTGTCCGTCCATAGTCACGGCGTCGTGTTCGCTGCGCAGCTATGGCCGCAGGTCCGCCGCCTCGAGCACGGCATGCCAACCCTCAGCTCTCGGGTCGCCCCATCCGCTGGCAGGGCTTCTCTTCAAGCACCCAGCTTGGCGCCGCCAGCATAACTAAACGAATGATTGGGCCGCTTAGCAAGGCGGATTCGATCCGTCCTGGCAAATCACCGTCGTCTTCGAATCGGCAGGCACGATCACGGTCGTATTCTTCGCGGGCGGCGGCGGACTGCTGCTGCTGATGCAGCCTGACAGCACCGGGATCGCCAGAATCAACATGCTCGCTAGGACCTTCATAACTGCATCCTTAAGTAAAACCGCAAAACATTAATACATGCTCAACCGCGAACCTAACGCGGCGGGGCCAGCGTGGGTTCCGCGATGGCAGCGAATCATCACGGCGCGTGCAGTCTTCTTGCGTAGGGACAATCCGGGTTGAGTGGGGCCAGCCAGTGGGCCAACCAAGTGCGCGACCACGACTCGGGCGCGCACATATTTCTGCGGGCTCGGGTATGCAGGCGAGGAGCCAGCGCAGGCTCAGGGCGGTGGACTTGCTGCGGCGGTCCCGGCAAGCGTCGCCAAGCGCCGTTCATCCCAGATGATGAAGAGTCCGCAGGCGATGACTATGGTCGCGCCGGTGACGACGATGGCGCTCGGAAACACCGACCAGAAAACCCAGTCGATGCCGAAAGCCCAGAGAATCGAGGAGTACTCGAACGGTGCGACCACGGAGGGCGGGGCGCGCCGGAAGGCGTCCGTGACCCAATACTGTCCGAGCGCCCCGCTGATACCCACGGCACCCAGCCACACCCAGTCGCCTGATGCCACGCGCCGCCATTCGGGCACCGCCAGCACCCCGGCGCCGATGCCGACCAGCAGCAAGAACCAAACGACCATGGCCGCGCTCGAATTGGTACGCCCCAGCGTGCGCACCGTCACGGCACTCAGTGCATAACAGCACGCGGAGGTCGCGGCCGCCGCCGCCGCAATCGAGACCAGGCCATCCGATCCCGGCCGCAACATGACGAGCACGCCACACAGTCCGACGCCGATCGTGAGCCAGCGTCGCAGCGGTACGCGTTCGCCGAGCAGCGGTACCGAGAGCGCAGTCATCACAAGCGGCGCGCATAGAAAGAGCGAATAAGTCTCGGCCATCGACAAACGGTGCACCGCATAGACGAATGCGCTCAGCATGACTATGCCGAGCAGCGCCCGAACGAGGTGCAGCAGCGGATTCGCTGGCCGCAAAGAGCGCCACGAACCCGCCCAGGCAATGGGTATGGTCATAAAAACGAGCGAGGATGCGCATCGCAGGCACGATAGTTCAAAAGGGCCGTAGTTCTGCGACAGGCGCTTCATCGATGCGTCCATGAACGCAAACATGCAAACCGCCGACAACATGGCGGTGATTCCGCGCAGATTTTCCGTGGCCTTGCGGTGAGCGGGCATCGTCCTATTATGCCGCGCCGCAGAAGCGCGCCCGGGGCGACTATTGCGGCTGCCGCAGGGAAGATTCAGCCCGCCGTGGGCCGTGGGCGTTAGTTGGCGACCGCCGCTACACGAGCGTGGACGGGTTGGGGCAGGAGTCGATCCGTCTCTCTCTTGACTACCGCATAACACTCGCAGGAGAGCTTCTCCAGCTGTGGTCGGTCGAGGACGGTGATCTGACCCCGGGCGTACTGGATGACGCCCAGCTTCTGCAGCTTGCCGGCAGCGTCGGTCACTCCTTCACGCCGCACGCCGAGCATGTTGGCAATGAGCTCCTGGGTCATGACCAACTGATTGCTCGAGAGGCGGTCGAGAGACAAGAGGAGCCAACGGCACAGCTGCTGATCAACCGAATGATGCCGGTTGCACACCGCGGTCTGGGACATCTGCGTGATCAAAGCTTGCGTATAACGCAGCAGCAACAGCTGCAGCTCTCCGTGCTTGTTGAATTCGCTCTTGAGCCGCCGTGCGGGCAGCCGGTAGGCGTACCCGGCGCTTTGCACGATCGCGCGGCTGGGAGTGGTCTCGCCGCCCATGAAGAGGGCGATGCCAATGAGACCCTCGTTACCCACCACGGAAATCTCGGCCGATGCACCGTTTTCCATCACATAGAGGAGCGAGATGATCGAGTCGACCGGGAAATAGACATGTAGCAGGGGGTCGCCGGATTCATACAGCACGCGACCCAGGGGCATGGGTACGAGCTGCAGATCCGGGAGAATCCGATCTCGATCGATGGCTCCCAACGCACCCAGAATGTGATTCTGGAGGGGGCTATAAGGTCCGGGCATCATTTAGTAATCCCGGCGGTGGGGCGCGTAAGCATACTAAGGCACGAAGTATACCCCATCTGACATCCGCCCTTATGTTCGCTAGCGCACGTTGCACGTGGCGCAGAAGCGCGCAGACGCCGCCCGCCAGTAGTGCTCCCAACCGCAGATGCAGCGGTGCATGGTGCAGCATCCGGCGGGTGTCTGCCGCGGCACGGGCAGTTGCGCGCAGTTCGGCGCGTGAATCCAGTCTGAAAAAGCCGCACCCCGCCTGGACGGGCACCCACGGGCAGGTCAGCTTGGATCCAGAAGGCCATTGGAGAGCCCCTGCACGGCGTCCCCACCTGCGGACATGGGCATAAGCGCGAGCCGGCAGCGGGGACAGATCGTGTGCTGACTGACGCGGCGCGATCGCGCCGCCGGACAGCGGATGCATGCGGGCGCTGGTGTGTACGTCTGCGCACAGACGTGTGCAGGTGCGGAGCATAGGCTGCGGGCAGTCATCGGAGGTCCTATGAAATCCATTCACGCCGCCAGCGCGGCCCTATTGGGCGCGTCAGTAATCCTTGGCGCCTATGCCACGACTCCCCCGCCGCCCAGCGCCGAAATGACGCGAGCGAAAGCGGCTATCGAACAGGCGCAGCGCGCTGGGGCGCGCGAGTACTCGACCGAATATCTCAACGCCAGCATGGCGAAGATGGAGATGGCAGAGACAGCGAGTGCCAAGGGCAAGAGCGCAGAAGCAACGCGGCTCGTCGAGGAATCGTATGCCGATGCGCATCTGGCGCAGATCTCGGCACAGAGTGCGAAATCCGCGAAGGATGCGGCGGACGTGGACAAGAGCATCGCGACATTGCAGGACGAAGCCAGTCGCACGAATACGCCATGAATCTGCAGCCAGCCTTTTTCGGAGAGTTCGTATGAAATCCCAATCCAAACATATGCTTGCGAGCGCGGCGATCACGGTGTTCGTATCTGCCGTCCTGGCGGGCTGCGCGAGCACCCCGCAGCACAACGACATGCTCGATCACGCGCGCGTTGTGGTTTCAAATGCGCAGTCGAATCCTAATGTCGCGGGTGAGTCGCGTGCCGATCTGGCAACTGCGGTTGCGGCGCTCAACCAGGGTGACGCCATGCTGCAGGCGGGCAAGCCCGCCGCGGACGTCGACCACGAGGCGTACATCGCTGAGCGCTTCGGACTCGCCGCCCAGAGGGGCGCGGAACTTGCGATGTCCGAGAAAGCGATAGCGGACGCCAATAACCGCCGTAACGCGGTGCTGCTCTCGGCGCGCGAGCAGCAGATGCTGCGTGCCAACGACCGTGCCGAGACGAAGACGCTGGAAGCGGATGCAGCGAATGCAAACGCACAGGCGAGCGCAGCGGATAGTGCAGCCGCGCAACAGCGCGCACAGGAGCTTGAAAGCGCGTTGGCCGATCTGCAGGCCAAGAAGACCGATCGCGGGCTGGTGATCACCTTAGGCGACGTCCTCTTTGCGACAGGTCGCGCTGAGCTCAAACCCGGTGCGCGACGCTCCCTCGAGAAGCTCTCGGCATTCCTGCACGAGTATCCGCAACGCAACGTCCAGATTGAAGGCTTCACCGACAGCATCGGTACCGACGACTACAATCAGGGTCTCTCCGAGCGCCGCGCTGGCTCGGTGCGTGATGCTCTGACCGGCATGGGTATCTCGGGCGATCGCATTCAGACCCGCGGGCTCGGGAAGAGCGATCCGGTGGCGGACAACGGCAGCGAGGCGGGACGGCAGCAGAACCGCCGTGTCGAGGTCATCATCTCGGAAGCGGATGGCCGCACTGCAACGCGCGAACCGTAAGCGTCGATCAGGATACGGGCCTCACCGGCCCCGGGCGGGACCGAGCCCGGATCGGCCCTCGCAGATTAGGAAGTATTAGTGGCCGGCGCCTGGCCGACGCGTCGCCCACAGTTGCCCGGCGCGCGCCGGGCGCGCTCCGCCCCGGAGCGCGAATCCCATCCCAAGGATGAGAAGCGATAAGGAATCGAAGCCGCCGCCCCCGCCCCCTGTGGCAGGGGTGACATTGAAAGCTAGCGTACCGGCACCCGACTGCCCGTATGCATCTTGAGCAGTCACAGTGATCGTGACCTGCCCCGACCCTGCCGCCGCCGGCTTCATTCTCAAACTGCAGCTCATCGAGCTCGTCCCGCACCCGCTGCTCAGTGTCGCAGCTGACGCTGGGAGCAGGGCGGCGTTGCTGCTCGAGACGCTCACCGTGAGCTCTTTCGCTCCATTCAGCAACAGCGTCGCGGGCGAGGCGGAGCTGCCCGCCTGCACCGTCTGGTCGGCACCGGATGTGACCCGTACGGACGGTGCGGCTGGTTTCGTGACGGTGACTGTGAGATTCGCTGCTGCCGAGCGCCCGGCGCCGTCGACGACCGATAAGGTGAGATGAGCCGTGCCCAGCTGTCCGAGGGCGGGTGTGATCGAGAGACTGCAGGAATTTGTCGAACTTCCGCACGCGGCGGGCACAAATTGCGCGGCAGCGGCAGCCCCGAATGAGACGAGCGCGGCATTGTCACTATTGCCCGATAGGGTGAGCTTGCCCGTACCGGAGAGCGTAAACGGCACTTGCCCGGAGCTGCCACCGACGATGGAGACACTTCTTGCGGCGCTGACGGTCGGCTCCGGCAGAGTTTTGAGCGCGCCTAGCGCGTCCACCCGTCCATAGCCGAACACGCCGTTCGGCGCAGGCTCGCCGAGTTGCACCGCTCCGCTTTGCAGAGCACCTAGGATGCGCGGCGCGCTCAGGCCCGGAAACGTAGCGCGCAGGAGAGCAGCGACCGCTGCGACATTGGGTGTCGCCGCGGAAGTGCCGTAGAAAAACTCACCCGGCGCCGCCGCGAAGAAAGTCCCGGCTGCATCGACATAGACGCCATCGGGCGCCACCAGCGCCGGGGCCTGCAAGCTTTGGGGCTGCGGAAATTCGAGCTCAAGCGGGCCGGTTGCACTGTACGGTTCGATAATATCGCCGACGCCGTCGCCGCCGTACACCGCGCCTACAGTGGCAACGCGTGGCAGCAATTTCTGCGGCGAGGCGATGCTGCCCGCAGTCCCGGCGCCGAGAACGGCCGAACCATCGCCGTAGACGAAGAGCTTCAGGAACTTGCCCGCGAACTCGGTATTGGGTGTGCCGATGACCAAATGATAAGTGCCGCGCGCCAGCTGTGAGTCGGCGTCGATGTCGAAGACATCGCGGCTGCCGGCGCCCGGAATGCACTTGAGCACCTGTTGGTTTTGATCCATGACATAGAGATCGAAATTACTGATGTTTTGGCCGAACGGATCCGCCCACTGCAGGTAGATCGGCGCAGTCAATTTGTCGTAGAGCGTGAGCTTCTCACGGGGCGCGCCATCGAACGATTGCGCGTATGCATCCGCCTGGCCATTGACGTTGCAGGTGAGCGGCGTGGACAGCCGCATCGGCGCATACGATCCTTGCCAGAAGCTTTCATTCTCATTGCCGGCCGCCGAGAACAGCAGCACGTTGGGATTTTGCACGAGCAGTGCTGCGACGCCCTGAGCAAGCGCACTCTCGGTCGACATGAGGTCTTCGCCGGGATACTCAAGATCGTCCGCCACGACCGTGGCTCCGGCACTGATGAGCCCGGAAAGACAGCTCACGTACTCGACGTCGGTCTGCGGAGCGCAGAATAAGAGGTTCGCCCCCGGCGCCGTCGCATGCAATTCCTCGAGGAGCATCGTGCCCTCATCGGTGGGAGACGTACCGGGGCTCGAGTGAGCGTCCGGTGTCAGCACCGTGATGTGCTGCGGCAGCTCACCGCGCGACTGGATGAGTGCGAGACTTGCGATATCGTCGGACATCATGCCGATCGAGACACCCGCACCGCTCTTACCCGTGGTTGCGATGAACTCACCGGCATGTGTAATTGCCACCGCGTTACCGTCGATGACGGCGCTGACGCTCGCCTGCGCTCGCGGGAAGGACCGCATGACTGGCTTGATGACCCGCGAGTACGCCGGCAGATCAATGCTGCGGACGGCGCTGAGCGATGCAAGGTCGGGAAGATCGCTCAGGCGCAGCCATCCCTCGACGCTGCACAGGGGTGGAAAGTGCGCAGAGGCCCCGACCGTGAGGCCGGCGCCGCTCAAGGCGCGGATCGGCGCGCGTACAGCGCAGTCGTAATGCACCGCTATCTGCACGCGTCCCTGTGAATCAAAACGCGCCCGGGAGTTCGGCTCGCGCACTTCAAGCACGGCAACCCGCGGCTCGATTTGCTCCGCCGGCGCAGCATCGGGCGCGGACCATAGCGCGAGCAGTCGCGGACTGACGTGCGAGTCCCAATCGGGCAGGGCCGCGTGAGCGGCCACGTTTAGAAATAAGAGCCCCGACAGCGCGATGGTCTTTTGCCAAGCCAACCGGCATGTCAGCGTTGGACTTGACATATAAACCTCACCCGCCGCCCAGCTAGGTTGCCCGCGCGGTGTGGTCTTTGGCGGGACGCGCGTCTCAGTTCGAGGGCCACTTGACCGCGGGCGCGACAATCGCCGTTTTCGCCCTTGCAGGCCTCAACACGCCGGCGCCTGCCCGTGAAGAAAACTCTCAAGGACGATGGCATGAACACCGCCGCAGCAGCGTCGTTGCCCATGCCGCGGGCGGCGGAAATTTCCGCACTTTCCCAAGCTTTCGGGTTTCAAATCTGCGTCGCTCACGGGCGCTTCGGGCGCGCCAGCTTAAGTACTGGCGGCGGCGTCAATTCGCAGGGCAGGCGGCGCTCGCTGCAGATCCTCGTCAAGCATCCGACAACACGGTCGCGGACCGCCCGGCAGCAACCGCATCGAGGTGCGACGCTTCAAGATTGTGGACCAAGTCAGGCCGACGGCAGCCTGTCCCTGTGCGCGCGCTTATTTTTTTTGAACCAGTTACGGGTGACTCCGCGGGGCTCTAGGCATAGTCTCGCTGTGAGCATGCAACTTCAGAGCGAATACGTGGATACCACCACTGACGGCGCGGCCATCGACCGGCTGCAGCTGCCCAAAATGGACCGCCTGATCTACTTCGCGCCTGCGCTGTTCTTCGCCTGGCTCGCGGCGCTGTGTACGGCGCTCATACTGACGTCGATCTTTCTGGTGAAAGTGCGCAATCCGGAAGCGATCGCCGGCGCCGGAATTTTCGGGCTGCTCGTGACGGCAGGGCTCGGCGCGCTGCTGCTGCGGGCGCAGTTGAACGATCTGCGCTATGTCCGCTTTGCAACGCGGTTCGATGCACAGACAAACTATGGAGCGGTCCTGAAGATTTTTCGCGGCGCACGCTGGACCATTACGAGCGAGGTGCCCGGACAGCTCATCGATGCCAGAGTGTCCGATTCGCTCTTGAGCCGGGGCGAGTGGGTCGCGGTGCGCTTTCGCGGTCGCGAGGTGTGGATCGCGAGCATATGCGACCCGCGCATCGGTTTTTCCCTGGTTGCGCGCCGGCGCTGCCGTCATTATAAAGAGCTCGTCAAATCAGCCGTGTGTGCCGCGGCATAGGCCGACCGAGCCGTCGGCCGCGCAATTGTCAGCGCGGCCAAAGCCGACGATGATAGGACTCCCAGGCTGAATTGAAGGAAGCGCGATGAGCGCTGCTGCGGAGCCCGTCGGTACACTCGAGGTTGCGCTGGCGCACGCGCTGCGTCTTCTCGCAACTGATCCGCCGAAGGCCGCCGAGCAGGCGGCTGAGATCCTAAAGGTCGTACCCGACCATCCCGTGGCGCTGCTTGTGCAAGGCTCCGCCGCGCGCGCTTCGGGCAACGCAGCTTCTGCCGTTGCCATCCTCGAAGCTCTCACGCGCAAACAGCCGAACTATGCGGCCGCGTACTATGAGCTCGGAATCGCTCACGCCAGCGCGGGCCGCTCCGATGCTGCGATCGCGGCGTTGCGCCAAGCCGTAAAGCTTAAGCCTGACCTTACCCACGGCTGGCTCGCGCTCGCAGACCAGCTGACAGGCGCCGCCGACGTGGCGGGTGCTGACGAAGCTTACGCGTGGCATATCAAAACCTCGACGCGCGATCCACGCCTGCTCGAGGCGGCGGCGGCGCTGATCGCGAACCAGATACCGGAGGCTGAAGCGCTGTTGCGCGCGCACCTGCGAAATTTCCCGACCGACGTTGCCGCGATCCGAATGCTGGCGGAAGTCGCGGCCCGGCTGCGTCGCTTCCGCGACGCAGAGACTCTTCTGCTGCGGTGTCTTGAACTTGCGCCGAGCTTTACCGGTGCGCGGCACAACTATGCCGTTGTCCTGCATCGGCAGAACAAGCCGGCCGCGGCGCTGCGCGAGATCGAGGCGTTGCTGGCGCTTGAGCCTAATAATCCAGGCTACAACAATTTGAAGGCGGCGATCCTGGTTCGGATTGGTGAGTATCAGCAATCGATCGAAATCTACGAAGCGGTCCTTGCCGCCTATCCGCAGCAGCCCAAGATCTGGTTGAGTTATGGGCATGCCCTGAAGACCAAAGGACGCGAGGGCGACAGCATCGCGGCGTACCGCAAGAGCATCGCATTGCAACCGGAGCTGGGGGAGGCGTACTGGAGCCTTGCGAATCTCAAGACGTTTCGCTTCACGCCGGCGGATTTGGCTGCGATGCGCCTGCAGCACGATCGCGGTGGCCTTGCGGAAGAGGATCACTTTCACCTGCATTTCGCGATGGGCAAGGCTCTGGAAGATGCGGGATCCTACGCGGAGTCGTTCCAGAATTACGCGCAGGGCAACCAGCTACGTCGCAATAGCATCAAATATGCTGCCACAGAGATGACGACGCACGTGCGGCGCAGCAAGGCGCTCATGACGCGAGAGTTCTTCGCTGCACGCGCCGGATACGGATGCTCCGCGTCCGATCCCATCTTCATCGTGGGCCTGCCGCGTGCGGGATCGACATTGCTCGAGCAGATCCTGTCGAGCCATTCGCAGGTCGAGGGCACGATGGAGCTGCCGGATATCCCTGCGATCGCAAAGACCCTGTCTGGCATTGGCGGCAAATCGCAGGGTTCTGACTATCCTGAAGCGCTCGCTACCCTCAGCGCGCAGGACTGCCGAGCGCTCGGCGAGCGCTACCTGAGCCAGACGCGCATTCAACGCAAGACCGACGCGCCGCATTTCGTCGACAAGATGCCGAATAATTTCGCGCATATTGGTCTTATTCATCTGGCGCTGCCAAACGCCAAGATCATCGATGCGCGGCGCCACCCGCTCGCCTGCTGCTTCTCAGGATTCAAGCAGCATTTCGCACGCGGCCAGAATTTCACCTATGGCCTGGAAGACATCGGCCGCTACTACCGCGACTATGTCGAGCTCATGGCGCATTTCGACGCAATGCTGCCGGGGCGGATCCACAGGGTTTTCTACGAATCGATGGTCGCGGACACGCAGAACGAGGTGCGTCGTCTGCTCGCGTACTGCGGACTGCCTTATGAAGAGGGCTGCCTGCGCTTCTACGAGAGTGAGCGCGCCGTGCGCACGGCAAGCTCGCAACAAGTGCGGCAGCCGATTTTTCGGGACGCAGTCGATCACTGGCGTAATTACGAACCATGGCTTGCACCTCTGAAAGAGGTATTGGGCCCGGTGCTGGAGGCGTACCCCGCCGTACCGGAATTTTGAGAATCCGCCGGAATGGCATACCCTGCGGCACAGAGGGGCGTAAAGACAACTCGGGGGATTGAATAATGACGCGTAGCCGCCGGCGAAAACTCGCGCGAATTCAAGCTAAGACTGCGAGACGATATATATGCAAGGCGACGCCTGTTGCGTCGGCGCTACTCGCATGCATGCCGTCGGTATACGCCCAAGAGCGCACCGCGGAGAATCTGAGTATCGAGGAAATCGTCGTCACGGCTCAGAAGCGCACGGAGAATCTGCAGGACGTTCCGATTAGTATTCAAGCGCTTGGGACCGAGAAACTCGAGCAGTTGCATGTTACGAACTTCGACGACTATGCGATGTTTCTCCCCAGCGTGGAGTTCATTAGCTCCGGCCCCGGCTTTGAGCACGTGTACATGCGCGGCGTCTCGAGCAGCGTCCTGGAAAACCACTCGGGCTCATTGCCGACGGTGGGCGTGTACCTCGATGAGCAGCCCGTCACGACCATCGACGGGATCCTCGATATTCATATCTATGACATCGCCCGCGTTGAAGCCCTCGAAGGTCCCCAGGGCACGCTCTACGGAGCAAGCTCGGAAGCCGGGACGGTCCGCATCATCACGAACAAACCGGATCCGACCGCCTTCGCGGCCGGCTACGATTTGGGAGCCAACGACGTCAGTCACGGCGGCGTTGGCTACTCGGTAGAAGGATTCCTGAACATACCGTTGACTCCCATAGCGGCCATCCGCCTAGTGGCCTGGGATGAGCACAAGGCAGGCTATATAGACGTTGTTCCCAAGACGGTCACGTTTCCGACTTCGGGCATTGCGTTCAGCGACGCGCCGTTCGTCAAGAAAGACGCCAACGATGTCGACACCCGCGGTGGCCGCATGGCACTCAAGGTCGACATCAACGACAGCTGGACGATCACGCCGACTGTTATCGGCCAGGTCACGACCACGGGACAGGGTCCGTTCTCGTACAACCCGGCAGCGGGTGATCTGGATACCTGGCAGTGGTTCAATGACTCCACGCGCGATTCGTGGATGCAGTCAGCTCTTACTGTAGAGGGCAAGATCAGTAACTTCGACATCGTATATTCGGGCGGCTATTTGGCTCGCAACACGCATGAGTTTGAGGACTACACTGACTATTCACTGTTCTATGACCAGAACTCCGGCGCCGGCGCGTATTTTATGGACCACGCGGGCAAACTGATCAATCCCGCGCAGTACATCAAAGGCAACGATCATTACACCAAGATCAGCAACGAACTGCGTGTCACCTCGCCGAAGGAGGATCGGCTCCGATTCACCGCTGGAGTGTTCCTGCAGCGGCAGGTGCACGATATTTTGCAGGATTACGTCATCGACAACGGCGGCGATCCCCTGGCCCCCAGTCTCTCGGTTCCCGGCTGGCCCGGGAGTGTTTGGCTCACCGATGAACAACGCGTGGATCGTGATGCGGCGGTCTTCGGCGAGATGGCATTTGATCTCACGTCACAGCTGACCGCCACGGCAGGCATCCGCCATTACACCTACGACAATACGCTGTACGGGTTCTATGGATTCGGCTCAGGCTTCGCCTACGGCGCGAGCGAAGGTAACGCGACTTGCTTCCCGGGCTCGCAGCCCTTCCGTGGAGCTCCGTGCGTGGATCTCGACGGCAAGAGCGAAGACTCAGGAAATTCTCCCAAGATCAACCTCACCTACAAGTTCGATCCCGATCGGCTGATCTACGCAACTTGGTCCAAGGGATTCCGTCCCGGCGGTGTCAACCGCAACGGCGGTGGCACATTGCCGCCCTATTTGCCGGATTACCTGACGAACTATGAATTGGGGTGGAAGACTACGTGGGATCATCATCGCTTGCGATTCAACGGCGCGTTTTTCGTCGAGGAATGGAAGAATTTTCAGTTTTCGTACCTAGGTGCAAATGCGCTCACCATTATCGACAACGCAGGCCAGGCGCGAATCAGAGGTCTTGAAACCGATTTGGAGTTTGCCGCGACCGAGGGGCTGACCCTATCTGGGGGCTTCTCGTTGATTGATTCCAGGCTGACGCAGGAATTCTGCAAGGGCGAAGACCCGAGCATGTGCGGTCAACCCGGCTACGAGGAATATGCGCCCTCCGGGACGCAGCTGCCGACGACGCCGAAATTCAAAGGTGACCTGACTGCGCGTTACACGTTTGCAATGGCGGGAGGTTATCAGGGGAACCTGCAGGCCTCGGAAGTCTTCGTGGGACCGCGCTGGGCCGATTTGCGCCTCGTGGCGCGAAATGAACTGGGTGAAATGCCGTCCTACGAGATTACGGATTTTACGGCGTCAATTGAAAAGGGCGGTATCACGGCACAGCTGTATCTGAATAATGCCTTCGACAATCGCGGGATTTTGAGCCGCTATGCGGAATGCGACATTCAGGAGTGCGGTCAGATAGCGGTCTATGACCTACCGGTTCCGCCGCGCACCGTCGGGATCAAGTTCAGCCAGCGATTCTGACGGGAAACCGCGCCGCGCGAGTCAGCGCGCGCGTTTCGGGCCGTACAGCGTCATGAAGGCGCTGACCGCCTGCGCGATCTGCAGGCGCATTTCCGCAGGCGTAAGCGGCGGAATGAGATTCAGCAGGAACTGCAGGTGCGAGCGGCCCTTGCACAGACTCAGGAACTGCTCTGCGGCAAGTGCGCAATCGGCCACGTCGAGCGCGCCGCGCGCCTTGGCTGCCATGAGGTAATTCTCCAGTCCCTGCTGGCCGCGGGCGGGACCTACTTCGTAGAACACGCGCGCAAGTTCCGGGCTGCGCTGCGCTTCAGCGACCAGGATACGGAACATCTGCACGGTCTCTTCGGAGTAGAGGTGTTCAAGGTACTGTTCGCCGAGGCGCGTGAGCACCTCCTGAGGCTCCCCGTCTGCCGCCACCTCCGATATGCGATCCGCGGCCGCACCGCACCGTTCGCGAACCTGCGCCTCGAATAACTCCTCCTTGCTCTTGAAGTAGTTATAAAGAGTGCCCTTCGATCCGCCGAGCCGCGCGGCGATGGTCGACATGGACGCCGCCGTATAGCCCTGCTCGAAAAACACTTCGCGCGCGACTTTCAGGATGGCCTCGCGGCGCTCGTCGCGGGTGGGGGCTCGCGGTGCTGGTGATGCTGTCATGATCCTGACCGTACGGTACGGTTATCCTTGACGCTGTCCGGGTGGTGGCTCATAGTATCACCATTCTGACCGTACGGTACGGTCAGTTATAAGTACATGTCTTATATGCCGATGCCACACCTTAAGTCTAAAAACACCTGGGCCTTGGCCGTAGCAGCGGTTGCTCTTGCGTCCTGCGCCAGTCTGCCAGATTTGGGCGGCGCGCCGCACACAAAGCCGGTTGCCACTTATGCGGCCGAGCAAAGCTTTGCCGCGCCCGCGGGTGAATGGCCATCCGATGGGTGGTGGATTGCCTACGGGGATCCCCAGCTCACGAGTTTGATCGACAGCGCGCTTGCAGGATCACCCAGCATGGCGCAGGCCCAAGCGCGCGTCATGAAGGCGGCAGCGGCAGCCGGGGAAGCACGATCGGCCGAGTTGCCGACGCTCGAGGGCGATGGCTCGTACGCCGAGGTCAAACAAAGCCTCAATCAGGGCTTCCCCCCCGAGTTCGCGCAATACCTGCCGCGCGGCTATCACTCCTCGGGCTATTTGGCATTGAAGTTTGGCTATGAATTCGATTTCTGGGGCAAGAATCGCGCCGCGATCGCTGCCGCTACTTCCGAACTGCACGCGGCACAGGCGGACGCCGCCGAAGCGCGGCTCGCGCTGTCAACCGGTATCGCCCTTGGGTACGCGGATCTTGGGCGCTTGTTTGCCGAGCGCGATGTCGCAGAGCGCTCCGTAAAGAACAAAGAGGAGACCGCGGGCCTCGTCCTACGACGGGTGGAAAACGGTGTTGATACTCGCGCGGAACTGAAGGAGGCCGAGGCCGGTGCGCCCGCGGCACGCGCGCAGCTGGCCGCCGTGGATGAAGAGATCGCGCAGACGCGCAGCCGCATCGCGGCTCTGATGGGTGCGGGCCCGGATCGCGGCATCGGCATCGAACGTCCCGCAGCATTGCACATCAAGGCATTTGGCCTGCCAGGGGAGCTGCAGGCGCAGCTCCTCGGCCGCCGCCCGGACATAGTCGCAGCGCGCTGGCGGGCCGAGGCCGCCGCCAAGCGCATCCATGTCGCGCGCGCGCAGTTCTATCCCAATATCAACCTGTCCGCCTACATCGGCCAGCAGGCGCTCGTTGCCAATCTGCTCTTCAGGAGTAGCTCGCAGATCGGCAGCGTCGGGCCGGCCATCACTCTGCCGATTTTTGAGGGCGGCCGTCTGCGTGAGCAGTATCGCGGCGCGCGCTCGGACTACGAGGATGCAGTGGCAAGCTACGACACGAGCCTCGTGCAGGCGTTGCAGGAGCTTGCGGATGCGGCTGCAAGCGAGCGCGCTCTGGGCGTGAGGCTGAGCGAGAGCAGGGCGGCGCTGGCGGCAGATGAGGAGGCCTACAAGCTTATCCGTCTGCGCTACGAGGGCGGCCTTGCAAATTATCAGTCGGTGCTCCTGGCCGAAGACGCGGTGCTGCAAGCGCGCGTCATCGTCGCCGACCTCGACGCACGCGCCTTTACTCTCGACGTGCAACTCGTGCAGGCCCTCGGCGGCGGCTACGTCGAGAGCTGACACGCACCCCTTATTCCTAGGATCCTTCCATGTCCAACTCCAACACTGCTCGTAATTCACCCGTGAAACTCCTCGACAGCGCACCTGCGGCCGAGCCGGTCGCCGCACCTGCGCAGGCAGAGCGTGCTGCAGTCGCTGACGGCAGGGCGCCGGCGCAGACGCGCAAGCGTCTCTTCTTGATTCTCGCCGCGGTCATCGTGGTGGCGGCGCTCGCCACGCTGACGTGGTTCTGGATTACTGCAGGGCAGGTGACGACCGACAATGCCTACGTCGATGCCGACGTCGCCCAAGTCACGCCTTTATATGGCGGCCCGGTCGCCGCGGCGTACGTCAGCAACACGGACATTGTGAAGAAGGGCCAGCTCTTGGTGGTGCTCGACAGCGCCGACGCCAAACTTGCGCTCGCGCAGGCGCAGGCGCAGCTCGGGCAGGTGCAGCGCCGGGTGCTGGGTTATTTTGCGAACGATGCGGCGCTTGTTGGTCAGGTCAGTTCGCGCGATGCCGACATCGCTCATGCCGCTGCCCAGCTTGCAAGCGCCGAGGCGGATTTCACCCGCGCGCGCGTGGAATTGTCGCGGCGCCAGGCCCTGAGCGCCTCCGGTGCCGTGTCGGGAGATGAGCTGACTCAGGCGCAAAACGCATTCGCAAGCGCCGAGGCGGCGCTTGCTGGGGCCAAGGCGGCGCGCGCGCAGGCGGTCGCGCAGAAAACGGCGGCGATCGGCCAGCGCTCGGTCAACAGCGCACTCATCGAGGGCGCAAGCGCTGAGGATAATCCCGAGGTCGCCGCGGAGCGTGCCAAGGTTGCACAGGCGGAGCTTAATCTTGCGCGCACGCGCATCACGGCGCCGATCGATGGAGTCATCGCCAGGTATTCCGTTCAGGTGGGCCAGCAAGTGCAGCCCGGACAGACGCTGATGACCATCGTGCCCATTGAGGCGGTGTACGTGAATGCTAACTACAAAGAGGCGCAGCTGCGCCAAGTGCACCTGGGACAGCCGGCAGTGCTGACCTCAGATCTTTACGGCGGGTCCGTCAAATATCACGGCAAGGTGGTCGGCATCGGTGGCGGAACCGGCGCCGCCTTCGCGCTCATTCCCGCGCAGAATGCGACCGGCAACTGGATCAAGGTGGTGCAGCGGCTGCCCGTGCGAATCGCGCTCGATCCTGCCGAGCTGCGCGCCCATCCGCTGCGCGTGGGATTGTCAATGAACGCCGATATCAACGTGTCGCGACGCTAGGCGGACAAGCGATCACCATGGCAGCGCCTGCTCGAATCGGAGCCCACACGCAAGCGAGCGACTTCTCGCCCATGAGTGGCACGCCTCTATGGATAGCGGGCGGCCTGCTCGCCCTCTCGAATTTCGTGGTCGTGCTCGATATGACGATCACCAATGTGTCGGTGCCGAACATTGCCGGCGGCCTTGCGGTATCGCCGAGTCAGGGCACCTGGGTCATCACTTCCTACGCAGTCGCCGAGGCCATCATGGTGCCCTTGAGCGGCTGGCTCGCGCAGCGCTTCGGCGCGGTGCGGCTCTTCGTCACCGCCATGCTCGGCTTTGGCATCTGCTCGGCGCTGTGCGGGCTTGCCCCGTCCCTGGGGTTTCTGGTGCTGTTTCGCGTCATGCAGGGAATCTGCGGTGGCCCGATGATGCCGCTCTCGCAGACCTTGCTGCGGCGAATCTTTCCTCCACGGCAGCAGAGCGCGGCGCTGGGGCTGTGGGCGATGACGACAGTGGTTGCCCCAATAGCGGGGCCGCTCTTAGGCGGCGCACTCGTCGACGGCATCGGGTGGCCGTGGATCTTCTTCATCAACGTGCCGGTGGCGATTGTGGTCGCCGTCCTCGTTTGGCGCCGGCTCGCCAAGCACGAGACGGCGACCCAGCGCATACCGGTCGACTTCACGGGCCTCGCATTGCTCATTACCTGGGTCGGCGCGCTGCAGATCATGCTCGACAAGGGCAAGGATCTTGACTGGTTCGACTCACCCTACATCGTGGCGCTCGCCGTGATCGCAGTCATCGGGTTCATCTCCTTCCTGATCTGGGAGCTCACGGATGCGCACCCGATCGTCGACCTGCGGGTATTTCGGCATCGCGGCTTTGCCGCATCTGCCCTGGTGATGTCGATCGCCTACGGCGCCTTCTTCTCAACCGTCGTGCTCGTGCCGCTGTGGCTGCAGATCAATCTCGGCTACACCGCGACGTGGGCCGGCCGCGCCACGGCCTTTACCGGGATATTCGCCGTCGTCATGTCCCCCATCGTCGCGCGCATGACCGTGACGCGGGATTCGCGCTACCTGGTATCGATCGGCATGCTGGTCTTCGGCGTGAGCACCCTGTGGCGCAGCACCTTTACTACGGACATCGACTTCATGCGGATCGTGTGGCCGCAGCTCGCGCAGGGCTTCGCCATACCGTTCTTCTTCATTCCGCTGATGTCGGTGGCGCTGGGCGCGGTGCTGCCGCGTGAGACGACTTCCGCCGCCGGGCTCCTCACCTTCATGCGCTCAACCGCCGCGGCCTTCGCAACTTCCATTACCACCACGAATTGGGAAAACATCGCGACCGCACGCCGCGGCGATCTCACCGGGGCTCTGAACGGTAGCCAGTCGCTGCTTGATACGCTGATGCGTGCGGGCGCCACCGCCGGCCAGGCGCTGCGTCAGCTGGATGCGCTGGTGCAGACGCAAGCGGTCATGCTCGCAACCGA
>Ga0302325_10007585_pt1 | contig 24039 bp, 19 predicted proteins | sample Palsa_T0_2_FD_201948 | JGI IMG/M metagenome (GOLD analysis project Ga0302325, IMG submission 201948) | Peat permafrost microbial communities from Stordalen Mire near Abisko, Sweden - Palsa_T0_2 | ecosystem: Environmental > Terrestrial > Soil > Palsa > Peat permafrost | place: Sweden: Abisko... | reverse complement strand
AGGCGCCGTTGCAGGGCTTGGCCGGCCAGCCGACCGGCAATCAGACGTTGCGAAAGGCCGATAGGGGTGGATTGTGTTGAAAAAGTCCTGGCAGCCGTAATGTCGGGGGTATTCCGACCTTGTTGGACGGCGTCCATAGAATATTAATTCAGTATGGATTCAATATCAGCAACAACGTTGCTCATTTTCACGTTCCAGAAGTGCTCGAGGGACTTTTTCAACACAATCGGTGGACAGCTGCCGCCAGGCTCCTGTGTCTCCCCACTCGGTAAGACCCTATGATGGCGCGATGAAAACGAGCCAGCTAGAGTTGCGGCCGCTGCCGTACGTTGCGCTCGCCTATGTGGTCGCACCGTCGGTCGGCCTGACCGCCTTGTGGCTGCTCAGGCTTTCGCGAGCGGCCCTCGGTGTCGGGCTTGGTCGTCTTGCTGGTCTTCGGTGGCATGCTTTGCTTAGCCGTGGAATTCCTTTTCCTCACGCCGCTGCTGCTGGCATTCCGACGGTTTCGCTGGAGCCGGCTCGATGGGTGGACCGGCGCGGCCATCGGGTTCCTTTTTGGCTTTTTGGCTGGTCTCGGGCAGGGCTTCCTCTTCGGCTACAACACTATCGCGGGCTGGTGGGCGCTTTGCCTGTAGGCACTTAATGGCGGAGAGGTTGGGCTCATCGGCGCGGTCGTATTTCGGATGGTCGCTGTTCAGTCAACACATAGTCGGCGAGAAAGCGCGCCTACCCTGGTAGCCGGGACTGACGCCCGGCTATGACCGAAAGAGAGTGCAAGGCGCCTCAGATCGTCTGGGCCACGATCGGGATGCGGCGTAGTTGGGCGACGATGATCCAGCTCGCCGAGACGGCGACCACCAGCACGCACAGCGCCTTCAGCGCGGCGGGCATGCTGACGCCGAGCAGCAGGTACTGGGTCCAGGTGATGAAGACGTAGTGAACCAGGTACATGCCGTAGGAATTGTTGGCGAAGCTGTCGAGGATGGGGTTGCGGCGGGCGAAGCGGACGAACAGCGACATCAGGGCGAAGGCCAGCAGCGCGCAGCAGATCACCCAGCCGGTGTCCGCCAGCGCGCCCCATAGCAGGGTGGCCTCCAGGTGTTTGTCGACCGTGTACTGCAGCAGATTGCCGACGATGAGGAAGGCGGCCAGACCCGCCAGCCCCCACCAACGCCAGTTCCGCGCTAGCTGGCCGTCCGGGGCGACAAGCCCTGATCTCAGACCATAAGCCCCAGCGCCCGCGCCGAGGAAGAAGTAGACCGCATAGTGCAGCGCGCGGCTCGACTGCACCCAGAAGAAGCCGATGTGCCACCAGTCATAGGCCCCGAAGACCAACGCCAGCGGCAGGTAGGCCGCCGCCGAGCAGGCCATCACGATCAGGCAGAAGCGCAGCGGCTTCTGCTTGGCGTCCTTGGCCAGCGCCGCCACCCGCTCGCCCCAGTGCGGGGCGACCGCGTAGAGCGCTGCCGCCGCCATGTCGTAGACGAACAGGACCAGCAGAAACCAGGCCGGCCCGGTAATCCAGTGGTTGAGCGTCAGCCAGTCGTGGATGTAGCCAGCGACGCCGGCGTTGGGGCCGCTGGCCTGCAAATAGGTCGGATAGTAGGCGAGGGCGGCGACCAGGCCGCCAGAGGCCAGGAATGGCAGCGCCAGGCGCGTCACCCGATCGCGCAGGAAGTGCCCGGCGCCCTTCTTGGTCAGGCTGGGCCAGAGGAACAGTCCCGACAGGAAGAACATCAACGACATCAGGGTGATTTCGTTGAAGCCGACCAGGATGCGGGCGCCCGCCCAGCGCACGTGGTCGATCACCGGCGCCGACATCTGCAGGTCGTCGTGCGTCACCGGCAGCCGGCCCTTGTAGTAGGCCATCACCGAGTGGAGCGAGAACACCAGCAACCGTGCGAACGCGCGCAGGTAGCCGACGGCGACATTGTAGTCGCGGGCCTTGGCCGAGGCGACGGCGACGCCGACCTGGGGCAGGCTGCTTTCGGCTTCCAGCGCGACGTCCGACACGTTCGGCAAACTCCGGAAGATTTTAGCGCCCCGACCTTCCCATTGCAGCGCTAGCCTGCCGCCGCAAGCACCTCGATGTCGGCGGCGCTGACGCCGAGCTCCTGCAGGATCTCGCGCGTGTGCTGGCCAATGCCCGGGGCCATGCGCGGCGGCTGCTTGGCCTCGCCGTCGAGATGGAACGGGCTGTCGACCGTGCGCAGGCCGTATCCGTCGACGAATTCGGGCAGCATGGCGTTGGCCTCCAGCTGCTCGTCGGCGATGTGGTCGTCGACCTTGGCGACGATGCCGAAGGTTACGCCGCCTGCGTTCAGCCGATCGCGCCAGGCCTCCCAGGTGTCGCTGGCGAAAATCGCCTCGAGCAGGCCGACTAGCACCCAGGTGTTGGCGAAGCGCTCCTGCGGCGTAGCGAAGCGGGGGTCCTCCGGCCATTCCGGATGGCCGACGGCCTTAGCCAGCAGCGGCCAGTCGCGGGCTGGATTGGTAGTGGTCAGGATGAAGGTCCGTCCGTCGAGGGTCTGGTAGCTCTCGACCATCGCGCCGCGGGAGCCGCGCGGCCCACGTCCCGTCAACTCGTAACCGCACAGCGCGCCTTGCACCTGGCAGGAGTTCGACCACAGACCGTTGGCCAGCAGCGAGGTCGACGCCTCGCCGCCCTTGCCCGTGATCTGGCGGCGGTAGAGCGCGGTGACGATGGCGCCGTACATGGCCATCGCGGTCGGATGGTCACCCATGCCCGGCATCGAGAGCGCCGGCTCGGTGTCATTGGTGGCGCGCACCATGTCCATCAGGCCCGACCTCGCCCACCAGGCGGTGGTGTCGAAGCCGGTGCGGTCGCGCTCGGGGCCATGTTCACCATAGGGCGAGAGCGAGGCGTAGATCAGCCGCTCGTTCAGGTGCAGCAGGTCCTGCGCCCGCAAACCCAGCCGCTCGCGCACCGGGAACGGGAAGTTGGTGATGAAGACGTCGGCCTTGCGGACCAGCGTCTCCAGCACGGCGCGCGCCTGCGGCAGCTTCAGGTCGAGCGCCAGGCTCTCCTTGTTGCGGCTGTCCATCGCCCAGAAGTAGTCGATGTCGTCGGGCGTTCCGCGCAGGCGAAACAGGTTGCGGTAGGAATCGCCGATGCCGGGCGGCTCGATCTTGATCACCCTGGCGCCGAAGTCCGACATCACCGTCGCGGCGGCGGGGCCGGCGATGAAGCTGGCGCAGTCGATCACCAGCAGGTCGCTGAACAGGTTCGCAGGCATCCATCACTCCCCGGCCGCGCTCTTGCTCGGCGCGCCGTCCGCGCTACCTAGCGAGGCGACGCTAGGACCGACAAGCGGCAAGCTGGCCAAACGCTCTCAGGGGCGTCTCGTCAAAGCCCGCGCGGGAGATTAGTTAGGCGTCATGCAAAGAACCCAGCTCGGCCGCACCGGCCTTTCCGTCTCGCGTCTCTGCCTCGGCACCATGACCTTCGGTCTACAGTGCGAGGAGCCCGTCAGTCGTTCGATCATGGACACCGCCGCCGAGGGCGGCGTCGACTTCTTCGACACCGCCGATGTCTATCCGCTCGGCGGCGGCGGCAACACGGTCGGGCGCACCGAGGAGATTGTCGGCAACTGGCTGGTCGGCAAGCGCCACGACTACATCGTCGCTACTAAGTGCGTCGGCCGCACCGGGCGGCGGGCGTGGGACCAGGGGATGTCGCGCAAGCACATCCTGGACGCCATCGACGCCTCGCTGAAGCGGCTGCAGACCGACTACGTCGACCTCTACCAGCTGCACAGCTACGACCCGACCACGCCGATCGACGAAGCCTTGGACGCGCTCGACACGGTGGTGAGGAGCGGCAAGGCCCGCTACGTCGGCGTCTCCAACTGGCCGGCGACCAAGGTGGCGCGCGGGGTCGGGCGCGCCGAGCTGAAGGGCTGGGCCGGGATCGCCTCGGTGCAACCGCGCTATAACCTGCTGTTCCGCACCTTCGAGCGCGACCTGCTGCCGCTGTGCCGCGAGGAAGGCATCGGGGTCATCCCCTACAACCCGCTGGCCGGCGGCATGCTCACCGGCAAGCACGCGAAAGGTCCGGCGCCGGAGGGCACGCGCTTCACGCTGGGCACAGCCGGCGCGCGCTACCAAGAGCGCTACTGGCACGACCGCGAGTTCGAGAGCGTCGAGGCGCTGAGGGGCGTCGCAGCGGAAGCCGGGATCAGCATGGCGACCATGGCCGTCTCGTGGGTGCTGGCCAACAAGGCGATCACCGCGCCGATCATCGGCGCCAGCCGCCCAGAACAGCTCGCCGACAGCTTGGCGGCCGCCGACGCGCCGATGGCCGCCGACCTGAAAGCCAAGCTGGACGACCTGACCCACGAATGGCGTGCGGTCGACGCGGAGCGGTGAGCCTCTCGCTGTCCCTACGGGTATAGGCGTGCGCGCCGCCATCCAGTCCCTCGCGCTGACCGACTTTCGCTCTTACGAGCGCGACGAGCTGAGCCCCAGCGGGCGCAGCGTCTATCTGTTCGGGCCGAACGGCGCCGGCAAGACCAACCTCCTGGAAGCGCTCAGCCTGTTCTCGCCGGGGCGCGGCATGCGCGCGGCGAGCCTGGGTGAGTTCGGGCGGCGCGCGCCTGGCGAGGCGCAGGGACGCGCCTGGGCGGTCTCGGCGGTGATCGAGGTCGACGAGGGTGAGGTCCGGCTAGGGACCGGCGTCGAGACCTCTGGAGCGGCGCGGCGACTTGTGCGGATCGAGGGCGAAGCCGTGCCGCCCGGCCGTCTGGCCGAGCACCTCCGTCCGCTGTGGCTGACCCCGGCGCAGGATCGGCTGTTCCTGGAAGGCGCGGCCGAGCGGCGGCGCTTCTTCGACCGGCTGGTCTTTGCCGCCGAGCCGATCCACGCGGCCTACGCCGGGGCCTACGACCGTGCGCTGCGGGAACGCTCGCGCCTGCTGGCCGAGGAAGCCGCCGATCCCGCCTGGCTGGCGGCGTTGGAAGGCCGCATGGCCGAGGCCGGCGCGCGGATGGCCGAGGCGCGCGGGGTGACGCTGAGCGCGCTGCAAGTCGAGATCGATGCGCGCGGCGAGCGGCCGTTTCCGCAAGCCGACCTCGGTCTCACCGGCGAGTTCGAAAAACTGGCGATGTCCGGCGCCGGATTGGCCGAAATCGAAGCGCGTCTGGCCGCCGATCTGGCCGCTTCCAGACCCCGCGACGCGGCGGCCGGACGGGCGCTGACCGGCCCGCACCGCACCGATCTTGCGATCGTCCACCGAGAGCGCGGGCGGCCGGCAAGCGAATGTTCGACCGGAGAACAGAAAGCGCTGATTTTGAACCTGGTTTTGGCCCAGGCGGCGCGACTTTCACGTGCGAAATCGCATCCGAATCCTATATTATTGCTGGATGAAGTTGCGGCGCACCTCGACCAGCTCCGGCGGGCCGCTCTCACCGACGAAATCGAAGCGCTCGGCCTGCAAGCTTTCCTCACGGGGACGGACGAAGCGCTGTTTGATCACTTCAAGGGTCGGGCGCTTGGCGTACGTGTGGACGCTTCGCGCCTCGAGCCCGTGGATTAACGGATGACCGACGAATACGACGAAACAGGCGCCGCGGACTACGGCGCGGATTCCATCAAGGTCCTGAAGGGCCTCGACGCGGTGCGCAAGCGCCCGGGCATGTACATCGGCGACACCGACGACGGCTCGGGCCTGCACCACATGGTCTACGAGGTGGTCGACAACGCCATCGACGAGGCCCTGGCCGGCTGGGCGACGCGGGTCGAGGTGATCCTCAACGCCGACGGCTCGGCCACGGTGACCGACGACGGCCGCGGCATCCCGACCGACATCCACGAAGGCGAGGGCGTCTCGGCGGCCGAGGTCATCATGACCCAGCTGCACGCCGGCGGGAAGTTCGACCAGAACTCCTACAAGGTCTCCGGCGGCCTGCACGGCGTCGGCGTCTCGGTGGTCAACGCCCTGTCGGAATGGCTGAAGCTGACCATCTATCGCGGCGGTCAGAAGTACGAGATGAGCTTCGCCCATGGCGACCCGGTCACGCCGCTGGCGGTGACCGGCGTTGCGCCCCGCCGCGAGAACGGCGAGTTCCTGACCGGGACCGAGGTCAGCTTCCTGCCCTCGCTGCAGACGTTCGCGGCCATCGAGTTCGACCGCAAGACGCTTGAGCACCGCCTGCGCGAACTGGCGTTCCTCAACTCGGGCGTCACCATCTATCTGCGGGATCTGCGCGACGCCGAGCCGTTCGAGGAGATAATGAGCTACGAAGGCGGCGTCGAGGCCTTCGTGCGACACCTCGACAAGGCCAAGACTCCGATCATCAAGACCCCGATCGTGGTGCGCGGCGAGCGCGAGACCGTGCACATCGACATGGCGATGTGGTGGAACGACGGCTACCACGAGAACGTCCTGTGCTTCACCAACAACATCCCGCAGAAGGACGGCGGCACCCACCTCTCAGCCTTTCGCAGCGCGCTGACGCGGATCATGACCAACTACGCCGAGAGCTCCGGCGCGGCGAAGCGGGAGAAGGTGACGCTGTCCGGCGAGGACGCCCGCGAGGGCCTCACCTGCGTGCTCTCGATCAAGGTGCCCGACCCGAAGTTCTCGTCCCAGACCAAGGACAAGCTGGTCTCCTCGGAGGTGCGGCCCGCGGTCGAGGGACTGGTCGGCGAGGGGCTGGCCACCTGGTTCGAGGAGCATCCCGGCGAGGCGCGGCTGATCATCCAGAAGATCACCGAGGCCGCCGCGGCCCGCGAGGCCGCCCGCAAGGCGCGCGAACTCACCCGGCGCAAGAGCGCGCTCGATATCTCCTCCCTGCCCGGCAAGCTGGCCGACTGCCAGGAGCGCGATCCGGCCAAGTCGGAGATTTTCCTGGTCGAGGGCGATTCAGCCGGCGGCTCGGCCAAGCAGGCGCGCAACCGCGAGAACCAGGCCGTGCTGCCGCTGCGTGGCAAGATCCTCAACGTCGAGCGCGCGCGTTTCGACAAGATGCTGGGCTCCGACCAGATCGGCACCCTGATCACGGCGCTCGGCGCCGGCATCGGCCACGACGACTTCGACATCGAGAAGATCCGCTATCACCGGATCATCGTGATGACCGACGCCGACGTCGACGGCGCCCACATCCGCACCCTGCTACTGACGTTCTTCTATCGGCAGATGCCGCAGGTGATCGAGCGCGGCTATCTCTATATCGCCCAACCGCCGCTCTATAAGGCGACCAAGGGCAAGTCCTCGCGCTACCTGAAGGACGATCCCGACATGGAGGCCTTCCTGGTCGACGAAGGCCTGGACGGGGCCGAGCTCGACCTCACCTCAGGCGAGCGGCGCACCGGCAAGGACCTGGAGGCCCTGGTCACCGCTTCCCGCAACGCCAAGACCAACATCCAGCGGCTCTCCGCCCGCGCGCCGGCCTCCGCCATCGAGCAAGCGGCGCTGGCCGGCCTGTTCGGCGACACGCCCGATCCGGTCGCCGTCGCCGCGAGGCTCGATCTTTATGCCGAGGAGGGCGATGGCCCCTGGTCCGGCGAGAAGGGCGAGAGCGGCTACGTCTTCTCACGCGTGCGCCGCGGCGTCACCGAGCGGATCGTGCTCGACGACCTGTTGATCCACTCCGCCGACGCCCGCCGTCTCGCCGAGCGCGTGGTCGGCCTGGACCAGGCGTTCAGCAAGCCGGCCACGTATCGCCGCCGCGAACGCAGCACCACCGTGCGCGGGCCGCTTGACTTGGTCGACGCGGTGTTCGACGCCGGCCGCCGCGGCCTCACCATCCAGCGCTACAAGGGCCTGGGCGAGATGAACCCCGAGCAGCTCTGGGAGACCACCCTCGATTCCAACGCCCGCACCCTGCTGCAGGTGAAGGTCGCCCACGCCGACGACGCCGACGACATGTTCACCCGCCTGATGGGCGACCTGGTCGAGCCCCGGCGCGAGTTCATCCAGGACAACGCGCTGGATGCGGAGGTGGATATCTAGGTCGCTGCGGCGCGGACGATCTCGATCACCGTTGCGCCGTAGTGCTCCAGTTTGGCCTCGCCCACGCCGTTGATGTCGGCCAGGGCCGGGTAGCTCTTGGGCCTGTCGCGCGCGATTTCGGCCAAGGTGCGATCCGAGAAGATGACGTAAGGCGGAACCTGCTGCGTCGCCGCCTCGCTGCGTCGCCACGCGCGCAGGGCGTCGAACAGGGGCAGGTCGGTCTGCGTGACCTCGAGCGGCACGCCGCCGCGACGCTTACGTGGTCGCCCAGACCTAGTTGTCAGGTCCAGGGCCTCCAGCGCCCGCCGTATCGTCACGCGGTGCTCGCCGCGATAGACGGCGCGAACCGCCGCCGCGTCGCCCAAGCCGATCAGGGGGCGGCCGTCGTTGGGGTCTTCGACCAGCAGGCCCTCGAACAGCAGCTGGTCGATCAGGCCGCGCCAGCCGGCGGGGCTGAACTCGCGGCCGATGCCGAAGGTCGACATCGCCGCCTCGGGCTCGCCGACGTCCTTGGTCTTGCCGAGCAGATGGTCGACGATCCTGCCGCGCCCCACGCGCCCAGCCAGCCGGTGTACGGCGGAGAGCGCCTTCTGCGCCGCCTCGGTGGCGTCCACCCCCACGGCCGGCGCGATGCACAAATCGCACACGCCGCAGGGTTCGACGTCCTTCTCGCCGAAGTAGCGCCGCACCGCGGCGGCGCGGCAGGAGAGGCCTTCCAGCATGGCGTAGAGCTGGCGCACCTTGCGCACCTGCACCTGGCGCACCTCGTCGGGCAGGTCGCGCCCGGCGATGCGGCGCATGGCCCAGTTCATGTCGGCGGCGCCGTAGAGGGTGATCCCCTCGGCCGGCTCGCCGTCCCGCCCGGCGCGGCCGACCTCCTGCCAGTAGGCCTCGATCGAGGCGGGTGGGTCGGCGTGGATGACGAAGCGGACGTCTGGCTTGTCGATGCCCATGCCGAACGCGATGGTCGCCACCATCACCGCGCCATCCTCGGCCAGGAACCAGGCCAGCCGCTCGGCGCGAACGCGGCGGTCCAGTCCGGCGTGATAGGCCTTGGCGGCGATGCCCTGCGCCGCCAGCTCCTCGGCCAACGTCTCCGTGCCCTCCCGCGAGCCGGCGTAGACGATGCCGGAGCGCCCCGGCCGCGCCTTCACCAGCTCCGCCACACGCCGTCCGGCGCGCTGCTTGTGCTCGGCGAACAGCGCCAGTTCCGGGCGCGCAAAGCTGGCGACGAATTCGCGGGCGTCTTCGAGCCGTAGTTCAGTGCGGATATCCACCCGGGTGCGGGCGTCGGCGGTCGCGGTCAGCGCCAGCCGCGGGACGCCGGGAAAGAGCTCCGCCAGACGGCCGAGGGCGCGGTAGTCGGGCCGGAAATCGTGGCCCCATTGACTGACGCAGTGCGCTTCGTCGATGGCGATCAGCGACAGCGCCTGGCCGCGCAGGCGCCGCATCACCGGCTCGCTCATCAGGCCCTCGGGCGCGACGTAGAGCAGCTTCAGCTCGCCGGCCTCGACGCGCCGCCAGGTCGCGTCACGTTCATTGAGGTCGAGGTTGGAGTCCATCCGCGCGGCCGCGACCCCGGCCTGCTTCAGCGCCTCGACCTGGTCGCTCATCAGCGCGATCAGCGGCGAGACCACCAAAGCCAGGCCGGGTCGCATCAGCGCAGGGATCTGGAAGCAGACACTCTTGCCCCCCCCGGTCGGCAGCACGGCCAGGGCGTTGCGTCCCCCCAGCGCCTCGTCGATCACCCCCGCCTGCAGCCCACGGAAGTCGGGGTGGCCGAACACGCGGCGCAGAATCTCACGGGCTTCGTCCAGGTCGCCGGCCATGGCTCGATATGGCAAGGACCGCGAGTCAGGGCCAGACCCCATCGCGGTGGCGGCGCGATCACGCGCCGAAGACCATTCGCCGCATGCTTAACATCCGTTCACCCTTCCTCAATCGGCTGGAGCGTCCCATGCGCTTGAGCTAAGAGCGCCGGCGGGGACGGGGCGTTCTTCGAAGGCGCGACAGCGAAGACGAGCAAGATGGCGAACGGCCCCGGCGCGCCCCGCGCCCGACGCACACCTCTGCAAGCGTTGCTCTACTGGACGCTCGTGCTGGGCGTCTGGGGGATAATCTTCATCGTGGGCTTCCTGGCGGTGTTCGCCACCGACCTGCCCGACACCTCGACGCTCTACGACGTCAAGCGCCAGCCTTCGATCTCCTATCTCGACCGCTCCGGCGCGCTGGTCGCCGTGCGCGGGACGCAGGAATCGCCGCCGGTCGACATCGACCAGCTGCCGCCCTACGTGCCGGCCGCCTTCGTGGCCATCGAGGACCGCCAGTTCTACCACCACATGGGCTTCAATCCCTGGGGGATGGCCCGGGCCGAGCTATACAACCTGACGCACCACGGGGCGACGCTGCAGGGCGGCTCGACCATCACCCAGCAGCTGGCGCGCAACCTCTTCCTCACCCCCACCCAGAGCGTCCGACGCAAGGCGCAGGAGCTGATCCTGGCGGTCTGGCTGGAGACCAAGTTCAGCAAGAAGCAGATCCTGGCGCTGTATCTGAACCGGGTGAACTTCGGCGGCGGGGCCTACGGCATCGAGGCCGCCTCGCAGCGCTATTTCAACAAGCCGGCTGCCCAGCTGACGCTCGGCGAGGCGGCGCTGCTGGCGGCGACCATGAAGGGGCCCTCGCGCTATAATCCCGCCGCCAATGGCGACCGCGCCGCCAAGCGCGCGACCATGGTGCTGAACGCGATGGTCGAGACCGGCGCGATCACGTCGGCGCAGCGCGACCAGGCCTTCGCCGCGCCTGTGCGGGTCTCGGCCACCCTGGCCAGCCAGCGCGCGCAGTACTTCACCGACTGGCTCGACGGCCAGGTCCGCGCCCTGCTTGGCAAGGAGCCGACCGAGGACCTGGTGGTCGAGACCACGCTGGACCTGCCGATCCAGGCCGCGGCCGAGCAGTCGGTGCGCGCCGGCGTCACCGGTCATGCGAGCCAGGGCGTGCAGCAGAGCGCGCTGGTCGCCCTCGACGGCGAGGGCCGCGTCCGCGCCTATGTCGGCGGCGAATCCTACGCCGACAGCCAGTTCGACCGCGCCACCCAGGCCCAGCGCCAGGCCGGCTCGTCGTTCAAGCCGTTCGTCTACCTGACCGCCATGGAGGCCGGCCACACGCCGAGCGAGATGGTGGTCGACGAGCCGCTGACGATCGGCAACTGGTCGCCGAAGAACTTCGAGAACAAATACCTCGGCCCGATCACGCTGGAGACGGCGCTGGCGCAGTCGATCAACACCGTGGCCGCCCGGCTCGCCAACGAAGTCGGCACCAACAATGTCGCGGCGACGGCGCATCGCCTGGGCATCACATCGCAGATCCAGACCGACCCCTCGATGGCGCTGGGGGCGGTCGAGGTGACGCCGCTGGAGATGGCCGAGGCCTACGACGCCTTCGCCAACGGCGGCTATCGCATCCACGCCTACGGCATCGAGCGCATCCGCACCGCCAGCGGCCGGGTGCTGTACGACCACGGCGTCGACAAGGCCGCGCCCCAGGCCGCGATCGGCCAGCCGGCGCTCTCGGAGATGACCCAGATGCTGCGCCAGGTGGTCGCCGCCGGCACCGGGGCGCGGGCCAAGATCCCCGGCTACGACCTCGCCGGCAAGACCGGCACCACCAGCGACTATCGCGACGCCTGGTTCGTCGGCTTCACCGGCGGCTTCGTCACTGCCGTCTGGGTGGGGCGCGACGACAATACGCCGATGAAGCGGGTCACCGGCGGGGGCGCGCCGGCGGAGATCTGGCGTGGCTTCATGGCCCCGATCCTGCCGCACATCCAGGCCCAGGCGATCCCCGGCGGCGCGCCGATCGGCCCGCCACCGGACGAGATCGGCAACCTGCTCGACAACCAAGCCGAACCGACCGAGCGGCCACCACCGTCGTCGCCACAGGACGGGCCCGACCCGCCGTTCTAGCCGAAGCTGTGCAACCCGGGCCCGTGCGCCCGCAGCCAGGCGCGGTGTGGGCGCTCGTCGCCGATCAGCCGCCGGGTCTCGGCCCAGAAGGCGGGGCCGTGGTGCGGGTGCAGCAGGTGGGCGCACTCGTGGGCGGCGACGTAATCGGCGACGGCGGGCGGGGCCAGGGCAAGGCGCCAGGAGAGCCGGATCGAGGCCGCGTGACCGTGCCCACCGGGCGTGCAGGAGCCCCAGCGGGTGCGGGCGTCGACGATCGAGAACCTTGGGACCGGCTGGCCCAGCGCCCGGCAATGCAGCACCAGCCGCGGCGTGAACCAGGTCTTCGCCTGCCGCTTCAGCAACAGGACCATGGCGGCCGCATAGGCCGCCTCGTCCGCCGCCGAGGCCAGCCGCGCGCCGCGCTCCCAGCCAGCCGCCTCGAGGCTCGCGCGGCTGGGCGAGCGTCCGAGCCGGCAGGCCTCGCCGAACACGCTGAGCTCCAGCCCGGGGGCAAGCCGGGTCGGCGGCTTCAGCTCCAGCACCCGCTCGGCGATCCAGCCGCGGCGCTCGTGGGCGAAGGCCGCGGCCTCGCTTAAGCGCCGCAGCGAGGGCGCGATCGCCAGCACCTCGCCCCTGGCCCGGTCAACCCGCAACGAGACCCGCCGCGCGCGCCGGCTTACCGTCAACCGCACGCGTGCGGCGCCGATCTCGATCACATCGCCGTCGGCGTGGCGACTCGCGCGTAGGAACATATCCCTTGCTACCGGGACGCGGCGACGCTTGGAATTCACAATCCGGCCTGGACCCTCGAAACGCTTGCGCTTCCGCCGAGGCGCCCGCTTATTGCGCGAAAGAACAGTGCGATCCGAACGGGAGTTACAACGTGCGGGATTTGATCATTCGCGGCGGGACCATCGTCGACGGCACGGGCGATGCGCCTTTCGTGGGTGACGTCGCCATCGACGGCGATCGCATCGTCGAAGTCGGCGACATCGGCGGCCAGGCCCGGCGCGAGATCGACGCCAGGGGCCAGATCGTCACCCCCGGCTTCGTCGACATCCACACCCATTACGACGGCCAGGCTACCTGGGATCCGCTGCTGGCCCCCTCCAGCTGGCATGGCGTCACCACCGCGGTGATGGGCAACTGCGGCGTGGGCTTCGCGCCGGTGCGCCCCGAGCACCACCAGTTCCTAATCGAGCTGATGGAGGGCGTCGAAGACATCCCCGGCTCGGCCCTGGTCGAGGGCATCGACTGGAAGTGGGAGCGCTTTCCCGAATACCTCGACGTGCTCGAGAGCATGCCGCGCGCGATCGACGTCGGCGCCCAGGTGCCGCACGCCGCGGTGCGCGCCTATGTGCTCGGCGAACGCTGCAACACCGACTACGTCCCGACCGCCAACGAGATCGGCCAGATGGCCGCCCTGGTGCGCGAAGGCGTCGAAGCCGGCGCGCTGGGCTTTTCGACCTCGCGGACCCTGCTGCACAAGGATCTGAAGGGCGTCTACATGCCCGGCACCTTCGCCGGCTCCGACGAGATGCTCGCGCTGGGCATGGCGATGAAGGGCCTCAGCCACGGCGTCTACGAGCTGGTCTCCGACCACCTCGGCGAGGACGACGAGTGGGAATGGGTCAAGGCCTTCGCCAAGGAGAGCGGCCTGCCGGTGACGCTGGTCGCCACCTCGGCCGGCGCCTACGAAGGCGACAAGATGTACAACATCGCCGAGGAGTCGCGGCGCCAGGGCATGGAGATCCGGCCGCAGATCGCCGGGCGGCCCACCGGCATCCTGCAGGGCCTCACCTCCAGCTTCCACATCTTCGCCGGCCACCCGACCTACAAGGCGCGGATCGCGCACCTGCCGCTGGAGCAGAAGGTCGCCACGATGAAGCGCGACGAGGTCCGCGCCGCGCTGCTGGGCGAGGCGAGCAGCTTCAAGACCGGTCCGATGGCGGCCGACCCGTCGGAGTTCCTCTATCGCGTCTTCCCGCTGGGCGAGCGGCCCAACTACGAGCCGGATCGTTCCGGCAGCGTCGGCGGTCTGGCCGAGGCGGCGGGCGTGACGCCGATGGCGATGATGTACGACCTGCTGATCCGTGACGGCGGGCGCGAGCTGTTCTACCAGCCGCTAGGCGGCTACTTCACCTACAACTTCGACTTCTTCCGCAAGAACATGCAGCACCCCAACGTGCTGTTTGGCCTCTCCGACGGCGGCGCGCACTGCGGGGTGATCGCCGACGCGGGCATGCCGACCTTCATCCTCACCCACTGGGCCCGCGACCGCACCAAGGGCGAGCGCTTCCCGCTGGAGTTCCTGGTGCGCAAGCTGACCCGCGACACGGCGATGGCCTACGGCATGTCCGACCGCGGCCAGCTGAAGCCGGGCCTGCTGGCGGACCTCAACGTGATCGACTTCGATGCGCTGCGGCTCTATCGGCCCGAGGCGATCTACGACCTGCCGGCCGGCGGGCGGCGGCTGGTGCAGCGCGCCGACGGCTATCGCTACACGATCAAGTCCGGCCAGGTCAGCTTCGAGGACGGGCAATCCACCGGCGCCCTGCCAGGATCGCTGGTGCGCGGCGGCCGGGAGGCGCGCATACTCAGCTAGGAGGAGCCTTGCCATGGCCGAGCGCAGCTTCGACGTCGCACCGCTGGACGCCAGCTTCGGCGCGGTGGTCACTGGCCTGAAGCTGGCCGAGATCGACGATGCGGCGTTCGAGGCTCTTTACGGCGTCTGGCTCGACTATGCTCTGCTGGTCTTTCCGGGCCAGCACCTGGACAACGCCCAGCAGATCGCCTTCGCCCGCCGCTTCGGGGCGCCCGAGTTCGAGATCGCCCCGATCAGCAACGTGCGCGCCGACGGCACGGTGAGGCCCGACGACGATATCGTCGCCATCCTCAAGGGCAACATGGGTTGGCACTGCGATTCCACCTACATGCCGGTGCAGGCCAAGGGCGCGGTGTTCACCGCCCACGTTGTGCCTGACGAGGGCGGCGAGACCGGCTGGGCCGACATGCGCGCCGCTTACGACGCCCTCGACGCCGCGACGCAGGCGAGGATCGAGAACCTTAGCGCCCACCACTCGCTGCGCTACAGCCAGGGCAAGATCGGCCACGCGCACAAGGAGGGCAGCAGCTACTCCGGCTACGGCATGACCGAGACCGAGGCGCCGCTGCGGCCGCTGGTGAAGATCCACCCGGAGACCGGCCGCAAGTGCCTGATGGTCGGCCGCCACGCCCACGCCATCCCTGGCCTCGGTTTGGACGAGTCCGAGCGCCTGCTGGACGGCCTCGTCGAGTGCGCCTGCCAGAGCCCACGCACCTATCACCACAGCTGGACCCCCGGCGACGCGGTGGTCTGGGACAACCGCGCCCTGATGCACCGCGCGCGCCCGTGGGACCTGACCAAGCCGCGGGTGATGTACCACTCCCGCATCGCCGGCGACCCGGTCAGCGAGGGCTGGAACGCTGCGGCGGCGTAACATCACCGCTAACCGCCGATAATTACGGCGCCCAAAATGTGGCGCCGCGCTCGGCGGCTGGCCCAATGCCCCTCGTACGGCGGGAAATCACCACACGTAATGTTCACGCGGAACATCGCGCATCGCGCGGCCGCCACCGCCAAGGCCGCGTCACTTCGGGCCGGCGCACTGGAGCTGCTTGCGTTCTATCCACAATGTCAAAGAGCCACTGACGTCCGGAGCGCGGCGGCAGCATTTCAGCACTCGCGGTAGTGACCGCTGTCAAGACCGATCTCGGGCAGTGCAGTCGGGAGGCTAAAACCGCTCCGGATGTGCGGCCACGAAATCAGAGAGAGCTTTCACGACGCTGGCCCACCCGTCGGCATCGATGGGCCGGGGCGACACAGTCATCGCCACATCGCGCCGGACGCCTTCAATCTCAACCACGACATTGAACGTCGCAACATCATCAATCTTACTCGCCGTGATCGTTGAAGGGGTTCTATCCATATCAGTGTCCTTCCCTTTCAGGTCCTCGTAGCCTCACTGCGCGAGGACGCGCCCATGAGGCTGTAGCCATGACGCGACCCCTTGTAGCCCCGGTGCTCGTTGCGCTCTGCTGCTTTGCTGCGCTCGCCGCGAGGGCGCAAACGCCCAAGGAGGTGCAAGGGCTGGTGGTCGAATCTGGCCCTGGTCCGACCGTACAGTCGACCTATCCCAACGCCGCAGACAGCGTTCCAGCCGGCACGGTGGTCCTGAAGATCGTCTTCAATCAGCCCATGACGCCCGATGCGTGGGCGTATGGCCGATCGGCCGAGGGCGACTTCCCTAACTGTCTGGCGGAACCGCGACTGCTCGACGATCAGCGAACCTTTGTGCTGCTGTGCAGCGTCGATCTGCAGAACCGCACATACGCCGTCGAGATCAACCTCGCGCCGCGCTTCACAAGCGCCGATGGCCGCTCGGCCAAGCCCTATACCCTGAAGTTCTCGACCAACGACGAGATTACCCGGGGTCTTCACGATGCCCTGCTGCAGGCGGGCCTCGACGACACCGACGATCCGATCATGACTTGGCGTGATCCGGGCCAGGGCGTGTCGCAAACAGCGGCGCCGCCCTAGTCCACGGGACCTAGAGGCGCCTAGCCTCGCCGGCCAGGCCGCGCTCGCCCCCCGTCACACCCTGCCGTAAAGAGTGACCACGCAGGCGCCGCCGAGGCCGAGATTGTGTTGCAGGGCGTGGGTGACGCCCTCGACCTGGCGCTTGTCGGCCTCGCCGCGCAGTTGCCAGACGAGTTCGGCGCACTGCGCGAGGCCGGTGGCGCCCAGGGGGTGGCCCTTGGACAGCAGTCCGCCCGAGGGGTTGGTCACGTAGCGGCCGCCGTAGGTGTTGTCGCCGTCCCAGATGAACTTCTCAGCCTCGCCCTCCGGCGTCAGGCCGAGGGCCTCGTAGGTCAGCAGCTCGTTGGCGGTGAAGCAGTCGTGCAGCTCCACCACCTGCACGTCGTCCGGGCCGACGCCGCTCTGCTCGTAGACCCGGCGCGCGGCTTCCTTGGCCATGTCGTAGCCGATCAGCTTGATCATCGAGTGTTCGTCGAAGGTGCTCGGCCCGTCGGTGGTCATTGCCTGGCCCTTGATCACCACTTCCGCCTTGATCCCGTGCTTGGCGGCGAACTGCGGCGTGCAGACGATGGCCGCGGCGGCGCCGCAGGTGGGCGGGCAGCACTGGTAGCGCGTCAGCGGCCCGTAGATCTGCGGCGAGCCCAGCACCTCTTCCACGCTGAGCTGCTCCTTGAAGATGGCGTAGGGATTGTGCTGCGCGTGGGTGCGGGCCTTGGAGGCGATCTTGGCGAAGGTCTCGCGCCGCGTGTCGTATTTCTTGGCGTATTCGGCGCCGGCCCCACCGAAGAACTGTGCAGCGCCCGGGGCCTTCGGGTCGAATTCCTGTACGCTGACCATTTCCTTGAAGAACCGCGCCATCGGGCTTGGCCGATCGCTGAAGGTGGCGCCGAGCGCGCCGGGACGCATCTCCTCGAAGCCCAGCGCCAGGGCGCACTCGACGGCGCCGCTTTCTACGGCCTGGCGGGCGAGGAACAGCGCCGAGGAGCCAGTGGCGCAGTTGTTGTTCACGTTGATGATCGGCACGCCCGACAGACCCAGGCCATAGACCGCGGCCTGGCCGGCGGTGGAGTCGCCGTAGACGTAGCCCACGTAAACCTGCTGGACGGCGGCGTAGGGCAGGCCGGCGTCCTTGAACGCCGCGGCGGCGGCCTTCTCGCCCATGACGTTGTAGGTTTCGCTCGCGCCGGGTTTGGTGAAGGGGATCATCCCGACGCCCGCGACTCTCACTTCATTCGACATGGTCTATCCTCGGCTCTCGACGCCCACCTCAGCGCCGAGCATGCCCGTTCGGCCGACGATACGGAACGGAAAATCTGAGGTCAGTCGGCGGCGCGGTCCGCCTCGAAGCCGTGGAAGGTCGCGAAGGCTTCGATTGGCTCGCGGTCGGCGACGAGGGTGTTCACCGGGTCGCGCTCGTCCGCCCAGCCCAGCGAGACGCCGCAGACGATCCATTGGTCCTCCGGCACGTTCAGCACCCGGCGGGTGACCGTCCAGTAGTTGTTCCAGGCGCCCTGCGGGCAGGTGTCGAGCCCGCGGGCCCTCGCGACCAGCAGGAGGTTCTGGATGAACATGCCGGTGTCGAGGAAGCTCATGCAGTCAAGCGCCTTGTCGATGGTGAAGATCAGGCCCACCGGCGCGTCGAAGAACTTATAGTTGCGGCCCCATTGCGCCCAGTTCGCCGCGTGGTCGCCCCTGGGGACGCCGATCAGGCTGTACATCGCCTTGCCCAGGGTGCGGGCGCGGCTAACGTAGGGCTCCGTGCGGCTGGCGCGCGGGAACTCGGCGCCCGTATCCGGCGGATTGGTCTCGCGATGCGCCAGCACCTCCGCCTCGAGGCGTCGCCGCACCTCGCCGGCCACCACGTGCACCTTCCACGGCTGGATGTTGGTGCCGGACGGCGCGCGCCGGGCGCAGTCCAGCAGTTCGCGCACCAGCGCCAGCGGCACCGGATCGGGCCGGAAAGCGCGCACCGAGCGGCGCTGGCGGAGCACATCGTCGAACAGCAAGCTCATCTCCCGGCAGCCTTGGCGCGCGCTCAATAACCCAACTGACGCAGCGTGAGGCGCACCGACATCGTCGCCACGCAGGCCCGTCATCGAAGCGTGATAGGGAAGGTTCATGGGTCGAATCTTCGTCACGGGTAGCACGGACGGACTGGGCCGCGCCTCGGCGCGGACTCTCATCGAAGAGGGCCACGAGGTGGTCCTGCACGCCCGCTCGGCGGATCGCGCCGCCGCCGTTGCGGACTTGGCTGCGCGATCCGGCGGCATGGTGATCGGCGACCTCAGCAGCGCCGTGGACACCCGCCGGGTCGCTGAGCAGGTCAACGCGATCGGTCGGATGGATGCCGTGATCCACAACGCTGGCGTCTACCTTCAACCGAGCCGGAGAACGACGCCCGAAGGTCACGCGACGACCTTGGCGATCAACGCCTTGGCGCCCTACCTGCTGACCGCGCTGATCAAGCGGCCTCGCCGGCTGATCTACCTCAGCAGCGGGCTGCATCGCGGCGGCGAGGGCTCGCTGCGCGACATCGACTGGGTGACTCGGCCCTGGGACCCGGCGCGGACCTATGCCGAGAGCAAGCTCCACGTCGCCGCGCTCGCCGCCTTGCTCGCCAGACGCTGGCCGGATGTGCTGAGCAATGCGGTCGATCCCGGCTGGGTGCGCACCAAGATGGGTGGCCCCAGCGCGCCGGTCGATCTTGCCAGGGGACAGCAGACGCAGAGCTGGTTGGCGGCCAGTCAGGAACCGGCCGCCATGACCAGCGGTGGCTACTGGCATCGCCGCCAACTACAGACCCCCGCTCGAGAGGTCTCAGACCCCACATTCCAGGATCAGCTCGTGGCCAGGTTGGCCGAGCTGACCGGCGTGACGCTCCCCTGACGCGCCACGCCCGGTGACGCGCCGGCCGGCTGCGTCAGAGCCTGAACACCCGGCGCGCATTCTCGCCCAGCACCGCCGCCTGGCGCTGCGGCGATAGGCCGGCGATCGAGCGGCGGATCAGGTTGGGGGCGTCGAGGGTGGAGTCGACGTGAGGGTAGTCACTGCCCCAGAGGATCTTGTCCTCGCCGACTAGGTCGAGCATCGCGCCGATGGTGCGTTCTTCCGGCTCGGCCACGAACCAGCAGTTGCGGCGGATGTAGTCGCTTGGCTTCAGCTTCATCGGCGCCGGCAGCAGGGCGCGCAGGATGTCGTGTTTCTCGTCGAGCCGGTCCATCAGATAGGCGGCGTAGCCGCAGCCGGCCTCGACGCTGACGATCTTCAGCGCCGGGAAGCGCTCGAACACGAGGTCTGTAACCAGGCTGGCCATGGCTGGGATCAGCTGGCCGGTGGCGCCCATGCCGAACGAGAACACGCTGCCGGGCCGGGTCATATGCCACTGGCCGAACGCGCCGCCGCCGCCGCCAAAGCGGACGATCACGTGCAGGCAGCCCGGAATCCCGGCGTCCTCGCACACGCGCCAGATCGGATCGAAATGAGCCTCGCCTGGCCGGCGGCCGTCGACCACCTCGGGCGGCACGAACAGGCCCTTGAAGCCGGCCTTGACGCAGGTCTTCAGCTCGCGGGCGGCCCCGTCGACCTCGCGCCAGTTGACCGCGGCGATCGGCGCCACGCGGCCCGGCGCGCCGTCGTAGAAGTCCTTCTGCCAGCGGTTGTAGGCGCGGCAGTAGGCCGAGGCGAGGTCCACGTCCTCGGTCGGGAACGGCAGGATGCCGATGGTGGGGAAGAGCACGCCGACGTCGACCCTCCATGCGTCCAGCATCGCCGCGCGGGCCGCCGGCTGGTAGCTCGCCGGCTCGCAGCCGTCGGCGTAGGTCATCCCCGGGCTGAAGACGTCCTTGCGGTCGAGGTGGGCGCCGCCGAGACCGGCCAGCACGCCCGAGAGCACGCTCTCCTCGCCAATGATCAGATGCTCGACCCCCTCGCGCCGCTCGATGCGGATGGCGCGGTCGCGGTACCTCGGCTCCAGGTAGGTCTGCCACAGGTCGGCTGGCTCCATGACGTGGGAATCGCAGTCGACGATCAGTGTCACGGCCATCTCCTCGCGATACCCGATCAACGCCAGGGCGGCGGCGGCGCGTCAACCGGGTTCGGCTTGGAACGCTTGTCGCGCGGCGTCCGGCGGGCGATAGCGGCGCGAAGCAGCCGAGACACGCTGGAGACAAAGCCAAGTGACCAAGCTCTCCCCGACAAGCCTCGACGCAGCGCTTGACGCCCTGCCGCGCGACTATCCGGGTCCGGGCGGCGCGGTCGCGGTGATGCGGGGCGGCGAGGTGCTGGAGCGGCGCGTCTGGGGCTGGGCCAACGCCGAGCTGCGCATCCCGTTCACGCCGCGCACCCTGTTCCGCATGTGCTCGATCACCAAGCAGTTCACCTGCGGCCTGGTGCTCGACGCCTTCCCTGACCCCACGGTGCTGGACGCCGATGTCGCCGCGCGCCTGCCGCAGCTGCAGCAGCCGGCGCCTGGCGCGCTGCACCTGTGTCACAACCAGTCGGGGCTGCGCGACTATTGGGCGGTGGCGATGCTGCACGGCGCGCCGGCCGAGTCGCCGTTCGGCGACGCCGAAGCGGGGCGCGTGATCGCCGGCACCCGGTCGCTGCACTTTGCGCCGGGCACGCGCTTTTCCTACGTGAACCAAAACTTCCGCATCCTGTCAGACATCCTGCAGGAGCGCACCGGTCGCAGCTTCGCCGAGCTACTACGCGCCCGCATCTTCGACCGCGCCGGCATGGGGAGCGCGTTCGTCGCCGCCGACACCCGCGCCATGCCGGATGGGACCGAGGGCTATGAGGGCGCGGTCGAGGGCGGCTTCCGGCCTGCGGAAAATCGCATCGTCTGGACCGGCGACGCCGGCATGGGCGCCAGCCTCGACGACATGATCGCCTGGGAGCGCCACATCGACGCCACCCGCGACGACGAGGCCAGCCTCTATCGGCGCCTGTCGGCCCCGGTGTCGTTCGCCGACGGCGCCAGCGCCAGCTACGGTTTCGGCCTGGGACGCGGGCGCGAGCTGGACCGGGCGGTCACGGGGCACGGCGGCGGCCTGCGCGGCTGGCGCAGCCACCGCCTCTACGCGCCGGCGGAGCGGGTCTCCGTCGTGGTCATGTTCAACCACCTGGCCAACGCCCACGACGCCGCGTTGGATGTGCTGGCCGCGGTGCTGGAGGTGGATCGGCCGCCGCGCGCCTCCAGCCTGCCCCTGCCGGCCTGGCTGGGCGCTTATGTCGAACCGGAAACCGGCCTCCTGGTGCGTCTAGACTCAGCGCCAGAGGGCCAGGTCAAGCTTCGCTACGGCCACGGCGCCATGACGCTCGATCTGCAGCAGGACGGCACGGCGGGCGACGACGACATCCGGCTGCGGCCCGGCGAGGGCGGGCTCTGGCTGGACCTGCCGCACGAAAACCAGTCGTCGCTGCTGCGGCCTTGCTCCGGCGAGGCTGCGCCCGACAGCGCCGGCCGCTACCGCTGCGTCGAGCTCAACGCCGAGCTGACCCTTACGGATGGCGGCGGCGTGCTTTATGGCGGCTTCTCCGGCTTCCTGGGTCAGGGCCGGATGGAACTGCTGCAGCCGATCGGGACGGATCTCTGGGTCCTGCCATGCCCGCGCGCCCTCGACTACACGCCGCCGGGCGACTGGACCTTGGCCTTCCGCCGCGATGACGCCGGCCGCCCGGTGAGCATCGAAGTCGGCTGCTGGCTCGCCAGGCGCCTGACCTATGAACGCATCGACTGAGTGCCGAGCCGACCGGAGGGGCCCCGCGAACCGAGCTAAGGCGTGTTGTCGCGGCCGCGACCGAAGCGCGTCAGGCGCCGTAGCAGAGGTAGGTGTGGGCGATGTACTTGGGCGCGGTCTTCGTCGGCAGCCCGGCGTGGGGGAAGAGCCAGAGCGGCGGAAACGCGAGCAGGGCGCCGCGCACCGGCGCGATAGAAAGCTGAAGATCGGGGAAGATCGTTTCGCCGCCGTCTGGCGTATTCAGATAGATCATTCCGGTCATGAAACGCCTGGCCGACAACTGGTCGACGACATCGACGTGCGGAAGAAAGGCGTCGCGGCCGTTCGGGAGATAGCGCTTCAGCCGAATGTGTTCGAGGGCGAAGTTGGCAGGCCAGAAGCGCGTGCCCCGTTCCCGTCGGTAGATGTTGAAATGCTTCAGGAACACCGACCGCAGGAGCTCGCCTTCGTCCGGCCAATGCTGGGTGATGTCGAGCTGAGCGAAGCTATACCCGTGCTCGCGCTGACGCAGTTCTAGCTCGGCCGAGGCCTCGAACCCGTCGATCAGCCGCTGGCAGTGCGAGGCGTCAAGCGTATCGGCGAACACCATGATGTGGTCGCACAGGTCCGACCTCTCGGTGGCAGGTCCGGCGCGGGCGGGTTCCGGGGGCGGCATCGGGCACAATCGCGAATCGTCTAGGCCGGATGCTGCGAGCGTCAGATTTCAAGCGTTTGCCAACTCCGCAACGCGGCCCAGGTCACTGCAACAGCTCGGCGTCGTGCTCGCCCAGCTTGGGCGCGGGTCGCGAGATGCGCCAGGGGCTCGCGGGCAGCTGGTAGGGCGCGCCGGGGTAGCGGAAGGTGCGGCCGAGGTCCGCGTGCGTCACCTCGGTCTGGAAGCCGCGGGCGCGGAAATGTTCGTCCTCGAAGGCCTCCTCCGGCGAATAGATCACCCCGACGGCGACGCCGCGCCGCTGGAAGCCGACGAAGAAGTCGTAGGCGGCGACGTTCGCGGCGATCAGCGCCAGCGCTTCGCGGCCGGCGATGAAGATCGCGGTGGCCTCGGCGTCGACGCCGATCAGGTCGTAGGTGATCGGCTTTGGCATCGCCGCGCCGATCTCGAGGAAGATCGCGTCCGGGAACTGATCCTCAAGGCCAAGCTCACGCAGCCAGCCAAGGATGAAGCCGAACTCCGCCGGCGAGCGCGGCGGCACGCCGGTGTTCACCCAGCGCCCGTCCTGGCACAGCATCTGGGTGCCCTGGGTGGCGACCGCGGCGGCGTGGCGCCCTGTCTGGCGCTGCACGGTCTGCCGCGCGACCAGCCAGCTGTAGGACGCGGCCTCGGTGGTGACGTTCGAGGCGGCGTGCAGGCTGACGTCAATGAACTGCCCCTCGCCGGACGTGAGGCGATAGAACAGCGCGGTCAGCGCCGACATCACCGCGAAGTGGCAGCCGGTGTGGAAACCCTGGTTGCCCCCGCCGCGCACCGGCGGCAGGGCGTGATCGTCATAGCCGCAGCTCCACGCTGAGCCCGCGCCGGCGAGGATGGTCAGGTCGGTCACCGGCGCCGCCGCATTTGGGCTGGCGCGGCCGAATGGGGTCACCGAGACGAAGATGAGGTCTTCGTGGATCTGGCGCAGGTCCTCGTAGTCGAGCGCCAGCGCGGCCAGGCGACCATCGGGCTCGGACTCAAGCAGGATGTCGGCCTTAGCCACCAGCGCCTGGAGCTGGGCGCGGCCTTCGGCGCTCTCGAGGTCGATCACAACGCCGCGCTTGCTGGTGTGATAATGCCACCACCACAGGCTCCGGTCGGGGCCGGGCTGGTCG
>Ga0302325_10007584_pt1 | contig 24040 bp, 22 predicted proteins | sample Palsa_T0_2_FD_201948 | JGI IMG/M metagenome (GOLD analysis project Ga0302325, IMG submission 201948) | Peat permafrost microbial communities from Stordalen Mire near Abisko, Sweden - Palsa_T0_2 | ecosystem: Environmental > Terrestrial > Soil > Palsa > Peat permafrost | place: Sweden: Abisko... | reverse complement strand
CTGCCATTGCGATCAAAGTCGGACGATTCATTTGCGATTGCGTCATACGCTGTCTCCCTGGTCAAATTGAATGTGCTAAACGTTGTTGCCCGCGGGCGGAGGCAAGAGCCTCGAAGGTGTCTCCGCTAGCAGGATTGCTACGAACGTTACACGGAAGCCTTGTAATGAAACCACGCAAGCGACCTCCTCGCTCGGATGAACGTACGCGATGACAAATAGCGGTTTCTTGTAAGTTTCGATTGTTTTTGACGTTTCTTGTGGTCGAGAGCACACGCAAAAATGTATTTGCGTTGAGAAGGAAGCGTAGGAGTATTGAAGAGAAGTGACTCTCTGGCAATGCGCGAATTCGAGGTTAGCCGAACAACGATCTCACGCGTATCGATTACTGAAACTGCCGGGGGAAGCTAGTGGCCCTTCTCCTCCAGTGACCGGGAGGTATTCCGACGACGGCCTTGAATCTTCGGCTGAAGGACGCTTGGTCAGAAAAACCCGCTTGCAGTGCCACGTCGGAAAGATTAACGGCAGAGTTCGAAAGTAACGATTTTGCCTTTTCGATTCGCCGGAGGATTAGGTAATGGTGTGCCGAAGTTCCAAACGATCGTCTGAATGATTGCGCGAAGTAGCTGACGGAAAGCCCGCACTCATGGGCCAGATCCGCAAGCCCGATCTGCCCGTCCAGGTTTTCCCTTAGAAGCTCAGCCACTCGACGCTTCTGCCAAGGTGCCAGTCCACCTCGATATGTCTTAATTGCACCGAGCGACGGAGCGTACCGTTGCGTTACATGAGCGCACAACAGAAGACGGAAATGATCGAGGAAGAGCTCACAAAACACCTGTGGAGCGGCTAGAGACGGCAGCAGCATCTGTGTCATCTGATGAAGTACTGGGTCGACGGTTCCGAGCTGACATCGAAGACCCTCAATGCTGTCCATCTCGGCATCATCCGTAAACACATCGAGCGTCGAGCGGGGAACATGATAGTGGACCCAGTCAACCGGACCTCGATTGCGCACACGCGGGTTACCCTCCAAGTCATAAATCCCCACGCCTCCGGCTGGCCATGTCGTGATTCGAGAATAGCGGTCATCCACCCAGATTTCGCACCCTCGGTCGCACGCGGGTGTCAGATGCACGGATACTACGAATGCTTTTTCGCGGGGAATGGATACGGTCTGGTCGGGGAGCCCATTTGGGGAGGCTAAACGAGTAATAGCAATCTGCGGCTTTGAAGGCGGACATATGACGAGGCTGGGGGCTTTACCCAAGCGAAAATACCTCGCCATTTGACCCCCATAAGCGGCAGGCCCTTGAAGTTCACTCGTCATACTGAGTCGTCCCCGGTATCCATCGGCCTCTGGACTGTACATCATTTGGCCGAAATGTGGATGCCACTTCAATATATTGATAGTTAGGTTTAGTGTCAGAAGTCAATGCATAAAGTTCAGCAAAATTGCTCGATTTTCTGCGTTCTTGGCAGGCGTCGCAGGCTCACTGGCCGCATCAAATGCGCCCCGGGACCGGTCGGTCTCATCCAACCACTTGTGTCACGTGGTTAGCGAGCATTATGATCGCTCAATTCGTATCACTCGGAGCAAACATGCGTAAAGGCGAGCAGACGCGGCAAGAAATCATTTGTAGGGCGGCCCCGATCTTCAACCAAAAAGGATACGACGGTGCTGCGCTTTCCGATCTCATGCGGGCGACTGGGTTAAAAAAGGGCGGAATCTACCGGCATTTTGAGAGCAAGCAAGAACTCGCGGGAGATGCCTTCGACTATGCCTGGAAACTCGCAATGGATAGGCGCTTTGAAGGCTCAGAGCAGATTTCGAATACGGTTGACCGACTCAAACAAATCGTGAGGAACTTTCGAGACCGACGAACCGGGGTGGTTCCAGGAGGTTGCCCGCTGTTGAACACGGCCATCGATTCCGACGATGGTAATCCGAAGTTGCGAGCGAAAGCTCGCCTGGCCCTCAGTTCCTGGCTCGACCGTATGCAATCAATCGCCGAGGAGGGGAAGCGGCGAGGGGAGGTCCGCTCCGGTGTGGATTGTGGAGAATTGGCCACGTTGATTGCCAGCACGCTCGAAGGCAGCCATATGATGAGCCGCCTGCAGAAGAAGGAAGAACCTCGTGATCTTGCCATCCGTCATCTAGAGGAATACCTCGAAACAGCGGTTCGTACGCGGAAATCGAAGGCCGGAGTCAACAGGTCATGAGTACTCACGAAATTCCTTCGCAAGCGGACTTCAGAGAACGCGCAAAGACGAACGACGTTCCCGTCGCGCGGCTGCTCGGTTTTGAGGCGAGAGACATTGCTGACGGACGGGCGACGGTCGTCTTAGCAGCTGGGCCACAGCACGCAAATCCGATGGGAACGCTCCATGGCGGAATTCTTTGCGATATTGCTGATGCGGCGATGGGCATAGCGTTTGCAAGTACTCTCGCCCCAGATGAATCCTTTACCACCGTGGAATTGAAAATCAATTTCTTTCGCCCGGTCTGGCAGGCACAACTGAAGGCGGAAGGAACGGTCGTGCGACGGGGCCACACGATCGGCTACGTCGAGTGCACCATAACTGACGAGCAGAACCGACTGGTTGCGAAGGCAGCTTCCACTTGTATGGTTCTTCGTGACCAGAAGGCTGCAGGACGCTAATCTTTCTACGTCGTCGCGTATCTGATTTGGCAAACTCTGCTCAAAGAACAGGGCTCTCAGTTTAGCCCGCAATAATTCGTATTCCTCGTTCGAACTCGCCCAATAAATTTATATTGCTTTGGTTGCGACCGATCGGTCTCATCCGTCATCTGATCGGACTAAGTGGCAGGTTGGGGTCGGGAGAATTGCAAATGGCTCTAACCCGGCACAAATTGCGCGGTGCGGATGCGGTCTCCATTCCGCTGGGATGTGAGGTTTGTCGCGAAGGTCGGTCAACGGGTTGGTGTCGGCCTCATCGCCGGAGAAGACGGGTGGTGCGAACCGTGTCGGCGCGGAGACATGGTGAATTGTCAGAACCCTGTGACATCGGGAGTAACCGTGGACGGAGGATATGCGGAGGTGACTCAGGCGGATGGCCCGGTAAAATCATCAGTTCTTGCGGCGGCGTGCGGTTCCCCAAGGCCGACCTGCCCAAGTGCTTCTTGGGCATCGTCCCGCAGTTCGGCCACCATCGACTCCAGATGACTTCGGGTTAGGTGCAGCCGTTCCGTCGCACGCAGCGGCCATTCGGGTCCGCTGCCCGTCTTTTCCATGAAGAGCACGACAAAGAAGTGGTCCACACCACATCCGCCAATGCTTTTAACGCTCGCACCAACTGGTGAAAAGGATCGGCCAATTGTGTCCAGCCAACCTTTGTCCCTACGGGCGACCGACGAACTCCCGGCAGTAGTGTCAACCTCCGGACACTGTCGTTTGGAAGACTCGATTGACATCATTTTTGCCCCAGGTTTGCGGGGTAGAGCATAAGTCATGATGCCGAAACTTTTGGCAAGCTACGTGCTTTTCCCTTTCGGGGGACGAAAGAATATGCCGGATGCAGACGCACGGGCACAGGATCCCTCATATTTGGATGTGGCCGACGTCCCACACGCTCGGGGGACAGTGGTCGTGGAAATACAGAAGCCACTGTAGATAGTGCGGGGACGACAACTTGGCCATGAGGAGTCGCTACTACATGAGACTACCAAAGACATCTGCCACGATTCTGATCGTTGCTGACGATTCACGGGTTCGCCGAGCGATGTGGACCACTTTGTCTTCCGAAGGCTGTTCGATGGTCGAGGCAAAGTCCGGCGGAGAAGCCTTGGTAAAACTCCGAAATGACCGGCCCGATCTAATTCTTTTGGACCTCATGTCGGAGCCAAGGAATCTAGCGTGTCGCGAAATCCGGAGTGTGACCGACGTGCCGATGATCGTGCTCATATTACGAAATAGCGAAGAAGAGAAGGTGCTGACGTTGGATGCTGGGGCGGACGACTGTATGGTAAAACCGTTTTCTGTACAGGAGCTCCTGGCACGCGTCCGTGCCCTTTTGCGGCGTGCGGGTTCAACGGAAGATCCGCAGACCTTTGAATCCAGAGACCTCAAGATCGATTTTGACCGAAGGGTAGTGTCTGTTCGGGGCGCAAGGATACGCCTGACACCGAAGGAGTTTGAGCTATTACGGTTCCTCGTAGCAAACAAGGGGAAGGCCCTCCGCCATCGCAGGCTCCTCCAGACCATTTGGGGACCTAATTATGGCGACGAAAGACAATACCTTCGCGTCTTTATCAGTCAGCTCCGAAAAAAAATTGAGCCCAATCCCAGCCAACCCCTGTTTATTTGCACCGATCCGTGGGTCGGGTACAGATTCGAAACACCTTCGACGCAATGATCGCCGGAGAAGAGACATCCTGGAAGGCACGTTTAATGAGAGCGGCGCGCCGGCGAAAGAGAGGAACAAGAGGTTTTAGGCAACCAAAGGTGACGAGTCCGTGGCCTGGATCGGTAAAGTGAAATGAAATATTGCACCCCGTCCGTCGTTAGCGCTCGCCCACAAACGCCCGCCATGCGACTCCACAATGGAACGGCTGATGGCCAATCCCATGCCGCTGCCCTGCGGCTTGGTGGTAAAGAACGCAGAAAAGATTTGATCCATCTTCTCCGCTGGCAACCCCACGCCCATGTCACTGACCGAGAACTGGAGTTGACCGTCCTGCAGTTCCGACTTCACCGTAAGCTCTCCGCCTGAGTCCGTCATAGCTTCGATAGCGTTGAGAATGAGGTTCATGAAGACCTGCTGCAACTGCACACGGTCTACTATGATTTTAGGGAGTTCAGCGGAAAGGTCCGTGCGCATGGCAACCGAGTGTCGATCGGCCTCACCTTCCAGCAGCATGAGCATTTCGTGGATAATTCCGTTCACGTCGACTAACTCACGTTGTGGAGGAGATTTCTTGTAGAACGAGCGTATACGGTCGATGATCTCAGCCGCACGATTCCCATACTTATCGATTCTGGCTGCTGCTGCACGGGCCCGATCAAGATTGGGCGGTTCATGCGAAAGCCATTCGATGCAGCTGTTAGCGCTGGTGATGGCGGCAGCGATGGGCTGCTTGATCTCATGTGCCAGCGACGCGGCCATTTCCCCCAACATGCTCACACGATCGATATGTGCCAGATCGGCCTCAAGTTGCCGCAGTTTTTCACGCTCTTGCTCGGCAGACTTGAGTTCCGTGATGTCGGTCGAGCTGCCTACGAACCCCTCCAAATCTCCGGTGTTGGAAAGGACGGGATGGCCAACCGTGTGGATCCACTTCACCATTCCATTCGGTAAAAGGATACGGAACTCCTGATCGTAATCGGCTTTTTCCACGGTTGCCCGTTCGGCCGTGCTCTTCCACTTAAGGCGATCCTCCGGGTGAACGCGTTCGAGATACTCTTCCCAAGTCGGCGCTCCCTCGGATGGATCGAAGCCGTAAATGCGGTACCACTCCTCGGAGATGTGTACCATCTTCCGATCCGCTAAGCGCCAAGCCCAGCTGCCCGTATGGGTCAGCTTTTGCGCTTCGGCAAGGTGACTTTCACTCCGCCGCAGTTCCTCCGTTAATCGCTCTTGATCCGTAACATCCATTCCTGTCCCAAGGAAGCCCTGGAAAGTCCCCCCTTGTGTGACCGGAATACCCACACAGCGAATGTGACGAATCTCTCCGTCAGGCCGCACAATTCGTTTTGTAAAGTCGAAAGCAAGATGGTCGGCCAACATGTTCGTAATTCCTTGCTTCATGAACGCGCGATCTTCCGGGTGTACAAGAGCCAAATATTCTTCTACTGTTGGCGGCTTGCCACCCGGATCGAGACCATAGATCCGAAACAACTCCGAGGACCAGTATTCGAACCCAGCTGCGTTGAACGCCCAACTTCCCATGTGGGCAACGCGCTGCCCTTCAATGATATAAAACTGGCTTCGCTGAAGCGCTTCCTCGGCGCGTTTGCGATCCGTGATGTCTTGGACAGTACCGAACATTCGAGAGGGCCGGCCTGACGCGTCCATTTTCACATCGCCCTGAAAGTGGGCAATGCGCACTTCGCCGGTTGGACGGAACAAGCGACATTCGGCGCTAAAGTGGTCACCGCCGAGAGCCTCTGCCATGCCTCGCTGCCAATCCTCGGGGTGGATCTTTTGCTGCGCCGTGGCTATGTTTATGGGGCATTCCTGAGGCCGCATTCCATAGATGCGATAGGTCTCATCTGACCAGTTCACGCGACCCGTTAAGATATCCCATTCCCAGTAGCCGACATGCGTGATCCGCTGGGCCTCTTCAAGCTTGGTTTTGCTTTCCAGCAAATCGCAGGATAATACCCCCAGGGCCTCCTCGGCGCGTTTGCGATCTTCGATGTCGGTCACGACCCCATACCACTTGACGATATTTTGATCTTCATTTCGGAGCGGCACTCCGCGGTCCAAATGCCAGCGATATTGCCCATCCGAGCGGCGGAAACGCACCTCATTTTCGTGAGGCTTGCCGGTAGCAACCGCCTCCATCCATTTACCCGCATGTCGCTCAAGATCATCAGGGTGAATTGCCGCTTGCCACCCTGATCCGGTCGTCTGTTCCGCCGATAACCCCGAGTACTCCACAAAGTGTTTGTTAACGTAAGTATTGGAGCCGTCGGGCGGCGTACTCCACACTGTCGCAGGAATGGTGTCAATCACGTCGCGAAGCTCTTTTTCACTCTTGCGAAGGGCATCCCGCTGACGCTCCAAATTGCGGAGTCGCAGGCGATAAAGTCCTGTAAGAACTGCCAAGAACAAAAACACGCCTAGAGCGCGAAACCATCGGGTCTGGTAATAGGCCGGAGCAATCGCGAAAGCCAGCGTCGCGCCCTGCTCGTTCCACACCCCGCTGTTATTGCACGCGATTACACGAAAGCGATATTTCCCGGGACCCAGGTCCGTATAAAAAGCTTCGCGACGCGTGCCCGCGTCCTGCCAATCGCGATCATGCCCGTCAAGTCTGTAGCGAAACTTTACCTTTTGGGGAATGAGAAAACTTGGCGATGTGTAGCCAATTTGCAGATCACGAGTCAGGGACGGAAGTTGTAGACCTTCTTGTGGTTTATATTGCTTTCGATCAGCAACCACGGCCTCGACATAGACCGGCGAAACAGCCCCGCCACCAGAGAGATGTGACGGGTCGATCATCTGAAGAACCACACCGCCTACAAACCACAGGCGCCCATCGGGAGATTTCGCCGCCGGATTGAACGACACGGCACCAGGTCGAGCCCCGTCCAACGCACTGAACAGTCGTGCCTGAACGATGGTATCTGGATGAATCCACCATTGTTGGACGTCCGAGGCTGCAATCTCTATATATCCACAGGGCGTATTAAGCCATAGGTTTCTGTTGTCGTCCACAGCGAAGCCAGTGACCCCGTCGCAAGGAAGTCCGTTTTCTTTGCCTAGGTGCTGAACTTGCCCGGCGCGGAGCATCACAAGTCCGTCATCCGATGCCGTGATTACTGACCCATCGGGCTCAACAGCAATCTGATAGGCCCAACGTTTGCCCTTCAGCTTCAAGGAAAATGTACGCGCAATACCTTCCCGGAAAAACGTCAAGTCACCTGTGAGTGTGCCCAGCCAAATTCCGCCCTTCGGGTCTGCTGCAATGGCCTTAGCCTTCGGAACTTGAGGCTCGGAGAACTCCTCGCGCACCTTGAAATCCCGGATGCGGAGAAGTCTTCTTTGAACGCCTTTGCATTCCGCCCAAATATTGCCGTCGACATCCTCTGTAATACCGACAACCAAACCCAGTGAATGATGATCCGGTTCCGGGATACGCCGGAAGCGCTCATCTTTGTAGATGAAGAGCCCGTCGTCAACGCCAACCCAAATGTTGCCCTGATGGTCTTCGAGCAATGAACTAACTTGCTGTCCAGGCACTCGAACTGAGGAAACGATTCCGTTGCGAACGAAATCGAGAGTGCCGATACTTGCCACCCAGACCGTCCCGTCTTTAGTGGCCATGACCGAAGCGGTACCGTTTCGTCCAATCCCCTCGGAGGCCGAAAAGGTAGTGACCGGAAGATCGCGAAAATTGTCAATCCCATCGGACGTGGCCGCCCAGACAATACCGTCGTCGCCTTCGTACAGATCAAAGACGGTGTCGCTGGATAAGCCGTCCGCTCGTCCAAAATGGTCAACGGTTTGGCCGTGAATGCGGTAGATCCCATTCCCAACCGTTGCAATCCAGAGGTTCTTATCGGAATCCTCCATGAGTTTGTGGATAATGAGTTTACTTCCGTCGAAATTTGGCAGAACCACCGGCGTCAGAACACCATTGCGGAATCTTTCAAGCCCAAGTCCCGGCCCCGCCGCGAAAATTCCGACCAATAAGGAACCGTCGGAATCCTCAAGAAGATCGTGGATGCCGATTTGCCCCACGATTGATTGAAGGTGCTGAAAGTCGTAGGCCTCGGGGGGTACACCCATTTTCCAATGGAGCAATGACGTGTCGCCTCCGATCCAAAATCCTCCTTTCCCATCAGGAACGAATGAAAACGGCATGCGAATCGCTATACCCTCTGCCCTCCCGAAGCAGCGGATTTTCGTATCTGTTGCCTGACATAGAACTCGGTCCGGATTCTGGTTAGAAAGAGTCCACACAGATCCGTCAGAATCTCTGCGGATGGCGTCAATTCCCAAAAGATCGTAATGGGAAATCACGAAGTTGTCCCTAACGTGAGCGAGGTCGCTTCGAGTGGCAATCCAGAATTCTCCCGCTCGCACACTGACAGGGTGGAGAACTGGTGTAGAAGCGATCGGAGCCGACCAGGGCGTGAAACGGACGCCGTCAAACCGCAACGCGCCACTGCCACCGCCCACCCAGAGATATCCGTCTTTTGTTTGCGAAATCCAAAACGGAGTGTTCGGCAAAAATCCGTCTTGTATTCGCCATGCAGTATGCGCGTATTGGGTAAGGTGTTTGTTCGGATCCAATGCTTGAGCCGCGCTTAACGTGAGCCACAGCGATAACACGCAAACCAGAAACGATCGCGGAACATGGAAGTCCCAGGCACTCGAGATGCACATCGCGCGGGGCAACGTGGAATCAACGTGGGCAACCATGGCTCAGAATCCTACCAAGCCTGACCTCCGCCTTGGATGTCAGGTCGCACTGGCCGACCGCATCCCGCGTTCATGGCGGGATTGGCTTGAATTGAGATCAATATAGTTCTATCCGCAAATCTGGCCATCGTCTTGCGCGACTCTGAGAACCTTGGTTCCTTCCTCAGAAATCGGCCGCGAGATACCCAGCCTTTTCATCTTGGCAAGCAGGGTGGTTCGTTTCAGTCCCAGTTTCCCCGCCGCGCCGTGCGGTCCACCGACGATCCAGCCGGCCTGCTCAAGTGTTTCCAAAATCAAACCGCGATCCGAGTCTTCCAGGGTCATCGATGAGTGGAGCGTTCGGGCGCGATACAGACTGGGGATCACGAGTTCTGTTTGGTTATTGTGAAGCGGGTTTGGGAGCACACCGTCCCGCGAAAGGATCACCGCTCGTTCCACTAAGTTCTGCAACTCGCGAATGTTGCCAGGCCACGAATACCACTGGAAGGCGGCCATGGTTTCCGGAGGAATCGACTCGACTTGCTTTCCCATGCGGCGACTAAACAGCCTCACGAAATGTGTCACCAGGGCGGGAATGTCCTCCCGACGCTCTCTTAGTGCAGGCAGCACAATCGGGAAGACATTCAAACGATAGTAGAGATCACAGCGAAATTGCCCGCGAGTTACCATCTTCAAGAGATTCCGATTGGTCGCAGCTACCAGCCGGACGTCCACTTTGTGCGTGCGACCGCTCCCTAAACGCTCGAATTCCTGCTCTTGCAACACACGCAGCAACTTCGGCTGAAGCACCGAGGGGATGTCGCCCACTTCGTCCAAGAATAGCGTGCCCTTGTCAGCCATTTCGAAGCGCCCGATCTTCTGCGCGATGGCTCCGGTGAAGGCGCCCTTCTCATGACCGAACAATTCGCTTTCCAAAAGATCCAGCGGAATGGCCGCGCAATTAAGCTTTATAAAAGCGTGGCCGCAGCGCTGACTTGCATTGTGAATGGCGTGAGCAATGAGTTCTTTTCCCGTGCCGGTTTCGCCTTCGATGAGGACAGTCGAGTCTGTGGGGGCAACCAGCTCCACCTGGTCGAGAACCGATTCGAGCGCAGCACTATTGCCGATGATCCGCTCGAACGTACGCTCGGCCTGATCTAGATCAGGGTTCGTGACTGTTTCATGATTTCTCACAGAAACCTCTAGACTTAAAGCTCCCCACGTGACCTGCAACAGCCGAGGTTGCTCACATATCGAGTGCAGCACGGACTCTTTTGAGCAACAGTTGATGATCGAACGGTTTTGAAAGGAACTCGACTGCACCCTCTCTCATCGCTCGAATTCGCATCTTGGCATCTCCATGAGCTGTGATGAAGATGATCGGAATATTGGATTCCTCTTCTTTCAGCCTGGCCTGCAACTGCAGACCCGACATCTTCGGCATCCGGATATCAACGATTAGGCACGCAGCCCGAGTATGCAAATCCGATTCGAGGAATTCTTCCGCGGATCCAAAGCACCGTGCGACCAGCCCAGCGGCTTCCAGTAGGTCGCGCAGCGAATCTTGCATGGCCTCGTCGTCATCGACGATCGCTATCAACTTGGACGTTCGGTCCACCGGCATGCGGATAGGTTAACGAGATTGCCTCGCTTCGAGCAATCAAACTTTAGGCTGACTGAACCAGACTTTAGTAGATTAGACCCATACTATCGATAATCCTGCGAGGGAAACATCGATTCACGCAAAGTCGGCTATGTGATGGAGTTGAGCTTGTCTGCCATTCTGACGAGCTCAGGCAAGGACTTAGCCTGCATCTTTTTCATCACCTGGCTGCGATGCATTTTGACAGTGGCTTCACTGGCATCGAGCTCCGCCGCAATTTGCTTGTTAAGCATCCCGGAAACAACCAGACTCATCACCTCGCGCTCCCGAACGCTTAGTCCATTCTGGCGCTGTCGCAGTTCAGCAATGTCACGCTGTTTTTCGCGGACCATGCGATCTCGGGTGAGCGACCGCTGAACCGCATCGAGCAAATCCTGATGCCTGAATGGTTTGGTGAGAAACTCAACAGCGCCAGACTTCATGGCCTTGACTGACATGGGGACGTCTGCATGTGCTGTGAGAAAGATGATTGGAATACTTACTTTCCCTCTTTTCAGTTCGTGCTGAAGGTCCAAGCCGCTAATGCCGGGAAGTCTCACGTCAAGAATCAGACAACTGGGACCCTCACTGCGTGGACTCGACAAGAACTCCCGTGCTGTTCCGAAGGACTGAGAAGGTAAGCCGACAGACTCCAGCAGCTCCTGGAGAGACTCACGCACATCTCTATCATCATCGACAATGAATACGGTCGGCACATCCTGCGTGCTCATAACGAAGCGCCTTAATCCGAAGGAAAGTCAAAATCGAAATGTCGCGAGCTTCATTCTGTTGCCACCGATCAAGCGCCGGTTGACAACACCGGATAGATTGTATCGGATGATGCAATGCGAAGCCGCGCAAAGGCTCGGCATTGGGGATGAAACTCGAGGATGGCCACTCCTGACGCTCGTCAGGTTTGCATGCTCTTGCTTCCTTAGATGTTTTGGAGCTGCGCGTCGCACGCGGGCAAGGGCCATGACTATGTGGCCTCGATCCGCTGCCTTGCGGCTGGGTTGTAAAGTGGACCCCTGCTAAAGAGCTTGCACAGCGACCCGCGATACACCGCGCTCTTTGAAAAAGCTCGACCTGTCGAGTTGATTAAACTGGCGAAGTTACTTGCAGCACAGCTCCTTCAACAGTCGAATGTCTAGTTTCGCTTAGGCGCTGCGGGCCCAGTCGCCACATCGGCGGGTATTGGACTCAGCAACTCTTTAATCGCCCGTTCCATCGTGCGGTTCATTTCAGAAACCACTGCTGTGACATCACGCGTATTCACGTCGCCTACCTCCGAAACAGTGTTGGTCCAAACGGTGGCACCAGTACCAATGCTTGTCATTTGCGCCGACAGGGCTACCTCGACTTTGACACCACCCTCGTAGTCAAGTTCGTCGAGCTTCTCCAATCGTCCACTAAGTACATAGCTGGCACCAGGCCGTCCGTCGTAAGGCCTCACATGATCAAACGCTCCGCTGGCACGAAGGCGATCTATTACCGCGTTGGTTACGGCATCGCGTGGGTCAGTCGCCCAGCGATGGTAGGCATAAAATCCGATTTGTTCCGGAGATGTCTTATACGCAATGGCTCCCAGCCGAAGGTATGTGGGCGCGCTGAATTCGCGGATTGCCAGGGTGACATGGGCGTTTTCTGAAGCTGGCGGATCCGGCGGCGCAGGAAGGTTGAGAGTGTAGTAGTTTGGGTACCTCACTCTTCCTGCGCAGCTGGCCAGGATCGTTACAGCTGCCAGTGAGAAAACAATCGTCGTCACAGTTCTTCTCGTACTCATCCGACGGCACAACGAGCCCGAACAACTGCGGACAGATGTCTCTTCATTCGATCGCTTCATTTCGGCACCTTCCTATCTTCGGGCTGTTTGACACGAATCAAACTCCACGGACGCTGCTTCACTGATTCGGTCAACTGGTCGAGGTTCTCGGTTGCCGTCCGCAGATTGTCGATCGTGTCATCAATCTTGTAATCGTTGGCCCTAACCAGCACCTGCATGTTAGCTAGCAACTGCTTGGCTTCGAGCAAAGTGTTCTGCAATTCCGCTAGATCTTTGCGGACGGGCTCGCGGACATCGCTGACCGTGCCATTCACATTTTGAACGGTCTCATCAGCGTGCTGGCTCAGTACATTCAACTGATCGGTGAGACGGTCAACCTTTGGCCGCTCGGTCGCGAGCATTGCGTTGACGTTATCAAGCAGGGCTCGGATTTTTTGCTGATTCGGTTTGCCTGTAACTGCATTCAGGTTTGCGAGCACCGTGCGCGCATCTCCGCTGATTCCTTGCAGCTCGCCGCGCGCCTCGGTGATCAAGCCGTTCGCGTTGTCTGCAACGACCGCCATCTTGCTGGCTATCTCGTCCAGGCTCGCGGCCTCCTGCGATGGAATAACAGACCCTGGGAGCAGACGTTTTGCATCGTTGCTGCCGGTAGTGACGGAGAGTGCCGCGCCACTCATGACACTCACGAGCCCCAGTTTGGCCACGGACTTTTCGTTTAGCGGAGTGTTTTCCTTCACGTCCAGCAGAATTTCAATCCTGGTGGGGTCCGAGGCAGCGGGGCGGACTGCCGTCACCTTTCCCATGTAGATTCCGCCGAACAGCACAGACGCCCCCGGTTCCAGGCCACCGGCGTAGCGAAGGTACGTGCGGTATGGAACCGTGTGTCCCCCCAACTGCGCATTGATGAGGTAGATGAGCGTGAATGCCAGGATCGAGAAGCATCCAAGGACAAAGGCTCCAACCTTTGCTTGTGTGGTCACGGGTATGTCTCCTGAGACTGCATATACTTTTCGAAGTACGCGGCCACGGCCGGGGCTTTCGCCACGTTCTCGGGAACGCGATCAAGAAACTGGCGCACGCGCGGATTCTGGCTCGCTTTAAGTTCTTCTTTCGTGCCGACCGAGCTGAACGAGCCCTCATACAACATGGCGATGCGGTCAGCGATCCGGAACGCGCTCGGCAATTCGTGAGTAACGACAATGACTGTCATTTGTAAGGCCTCCTTAAGGAGCAGGATCAACTCATCGAGTTCCGCGGCGACGATAGGGTCGAGTCCGGCCGACGGCTCATCGAGCACGAGGATTTCAGGGCCGAGGGCGAGTGCGCGCGCCACGGCCGCGCGCTTTTTCATACCACCCGAGAGTTCGTTGGGAAGTAATTTGCCAAATTCCGCGAGACCGACCGCAGCCAGCTTCATCCACACCACAAGGTCAATGATTGAGGGTACGAGCCGCGTATGCTCTCGCAACGGCAGCGCCACGTTGTCTTCCACGGTCAGCGAATTGAACAATGCTGCGCTTTGGAAGGCGACACCGATCGAGCGGTGAATTTTCTTCAATTCGGGCTTTGAGCAGCGCGTGATATCCATTCCCTTCACGTGAACGCTACCGGACTTGGGCCGCTCCAACCCGATGATCTGGCGCAATAAGGTGCTCTTTCCCGAGCCGCTGCCACCCAGCAACACCATTGTTTCCCCGTGTTCGATGTCGAGATTCAATCCATTCAGCACTTTGCGGCCGTCGTATTCAACCACAAGATCACGGACAGAAATGATGGGCATCAATTTTTCACCGTGAAATAGAAGATGGCAGTGAAGACCGCATCTGCGACGATGACAAGAAACGTTGATTTCACTACTGCACTAGTAGTCGAGCGCCCTACCGAGTCGGGGCCTCCGCGGACACGGAATCCTTCTAGGCATCCAACGTGAGCAATGATGGTTGCGAACACCACACTCTTGATCAATCCAGTAATCACGTCGTGCAAGGTAATGGAATTGAGGACAAAGTGGATGTACAGCACGGGTGCGAGGCGAGTGCTCAAGAACATGAACAGGCCGCCGGCCAGAATGCCGAAGAAATTGGAGATGATGCTGAGGCAGGGGACCGAAATCAAAGCTGCCAGATACTTGGGGGCGAGCACAAACTCCACTGGTTCCAATGCCATGACGCGGAGGGAATCGAGTTCTTCAGTGACTTTCATGGTCCCGATTTCAGCCGCGAATGCCGAGCCAGACCGTCCGCTCACCGCAATCGCCGTGAGGAGTGGACCGAGTTCGCGCGTAAAACCAACCGCGACCAAGTCAATCACATAGTGCAGAGCTCCAAAGCGGCGCAGTTCCGAGGCCCCCTGCATGGCAAGAATGAATCCCGTGCAGATTGCCATCAACGAGACCATGGGCATGGCATCGACGCCGATTTCCAGCACTTGTCTCACGGTAGCCTGCCAGCGGTAACGATTCCCCACAACCGGCAGCGCTCGTCCCATGGCTCGAATGGTGGCCCACCACTGAATATTGAGACTTCCGACATAGTCAAGATGTTCGATCGTTCTTTCGCCCACGTCTTCGAGAACATTGGCCATTAAGACTCCTTTTCTCCGCTGCCGGCGAGGTCGAACAGCGACAGCACACCGGTGACCTCGAACAACCGGAACACGGAGCCACCGACCCCCTGTAAGCAAAATCCAATCTTGTGATGGCGGGCGATTCTAAAAGCTTCGATCAAGGTCGCGATCCCGGACGTCTCAATGTAGGAAACGCCGGCTAAGTCCACGGTGACTGTCTGAGGCAATGGTTCTTTCGACAAGATGGCTTGTAAGGAATCGCGAAGGTCGGGCGAGGAATAGACATTGATTTGGCCGCTCGCCCGGACCATAGCGTTCTTTCCCACTTGCTCTACTGAGATCTCGAGGTTGTTTCCTGAAGTCATTGCAACGTGTGTCACCGGCATCTTCTCGCTTCCAATTTGATTGCACGATCTTGAGTCATGCCTGAACCATTGAGCACTGGTGCTTGCATGTAGCCTTCCACAACAACTCTCGGGCGGCGCATCGATCTCCTTCTGCTAGCTGGGAATTGAAGACTCTGGAACATCGAGCGAATCGGCACACCGTGGTGGCCACCGCGGCCCCACGACCTGATTGGGACGAGTGAGTCAATGGTTCTGTCGCGCTAGGAAGCTGATGCGTTCCAGGTAAAACGTTTTTGCTATTGGCAACACAAGTGCTTCGCCTAGCGCATGGACACAATCACTGACGTCAAGCACTCTCGGGTTGCAGAAATACGGTGGCGATGATGTCACTACCTATGACACTTCTGTCAAATCGAGTGACACCAGTTGGAGCACGCTCTAGGCTTTTGGTGGCGCTGATTTGCTGCGGCCTGACAACCGCAGCGCAGAACCCAACGCAGCAAAAGGCGAGTAAACCGTTCAGGATTCGTGTCACTCATCTGGTGGGATTCGAGGACGCGAAGAGCAACTGCAGCGGGGATCTATCCATCCAAAACGATTCCCTGCAATTTCAACAGACTGGGAAATCGGGAGCACATATAAAGATCGGTTCTGTTCGGGATATCTTTCTGGGCGAGGAGAGTCGGCAGGTGGGCGGCCTTCCGCTAACCTTAGGCGAGGCTGCGGCCCCGTTTGGCAGGGGCCGAGTCGTCAGTCTCTTCGCCCACAAGAAGTACGACACCCTGAGTTTTGAATATGTGGACGCTGATGGAGGAATTCACGGTGCCATCTTCCAGCTAAAGAAGGGGCAAGCTGAGATTGTAAAGAATGAACTGATAGCTCAGGGCGTAACGATCAGTTCCGGCCACTTTCAGTCGGCAGAACAAGGCGCTACGGGGGTCGGGCATGAGGACAAATAAGTGCAGTTCATCGATCGCCTTAGTGGTCGTCCTCCTAGCCATAACCTTTGCATTTCCTGGCCGACTGCCCGGACAAACGCTTCCTGTGAAATCATCTCGCAGCAGCGGAGAGTTAGCTACGCAGTCGAGCGTGCAAGTCGGAAAGGTCGACGCCGGCAACCTGGACCTGTCGTATTCGTTTCAAATCGCAATTTACGAAAATCTCGTGGTCGAATTGAATAAGACAAAGCAATTCGAGCATGTGTTTCGCGATGGCGACGTTAGAGCCGGCAAGTTCCCGAATCTGCTGATGCTGAAAACAACCGTTGAGAAATACACGCCGGGCAGCGAAACGCGGCGTGCTGTGACCACTGTAAGTGGCGCCACGAAGTTAACTGTGCGAAGTGAACTCCTCACACGCGAGGGAAAAGTCGTGTTTGAGCGCTCCGTGAATGGTGACGTTCGCTTCTTCGGCAGTAATCTGCGAGCTACACACAACCTGGCGCACAACATCGCGAAAACGATCAAGCAGGCATCCTGGTCAGGTTCCGGACAGTTGGCAGAAGTCTTGTCGGATGCTACTTGCTACGACGCTGAATGTCCGGTAATTGTGGCAGGCTACATCACCCCGTACGCTTTGAGAGCGCCAGCAGCGCTAGTGCCTGCGAACGCCAGGTTTCAATTGACTGGGCGTTCGTTCGCGGGCCGCTGCGCACGATTACGGTCACGTACACGGCTGCGTCACCACGGCAGACCACTATCTGATCTCTTTCATACTGGGTAGATGAACCTTGTCGAAAGTCGCTATCTTCCGACCGAAGCATTTGGCAACCCAGTTGCACACACATGTGAATCCGAAGCGAGGGGCCGCGGCCCATTTTTGCCCCGCCTGCGCTCGGCTCAGCGTTGCCAAAGAAGGTCCCACAAGGTGAACCGGAGTGCGCGCATCGCCACCTGCTGTGCATTTGTCGCAACAGCAATCGTCGGTGGACTCTCTGCTGGCTCTCCGCAAACTTTTGAGCTCCCGTCGAACGAACAAGTCGTTGGATTCCTCCTGCAATCAGTGAACTGGTACCGGCATGTATATGCTGAACAGCAGGTTGCAAACGGGCCTGCCGGCCTAATATTTCTGGATGACAACCGATCTATTGAACTGCAGATTGTCGAGCTGTCGTTCGAGTTTGCGAAGGCGGATGCGACGTTAGAAACCACCGCTCCTTCTCCGCACGATGGGCCCACACTGTCAAATGCCCCGACTTCTGACCTTGCGCACTTTATAGAGTTAAAAAATCGAAATGACCAAGTAAGGCGGAGAGCAATTCAAGAGGTTGAGATCCTGCATAATAAAATTGCCAGAGCCAAGAATTCCGAGCGTCAGGAATTGAAAGCCGCTCTGGAGGACGCCGAAGGTCGACTGCAGCTCCTCGAAGCCTTTGCTCAAACCATCAATGATCTCATCGGCTTTGTAAAGAGTTCCCGTGCGGGGCAAGCTCATGCTGGAACTCTCGATTCCACCATCGACCGCCTGGCGCAATCGATACCAGAAATGAACGGCCCGAAAGTTCTCTCGGAAGCATCGCCCTTGCCGTCGGCCAATTCCAGACCGGTCGGCGGAGATACCGGAATCCTCGGATTGGTGTCCGCCGTCTCGGCGATGAATCGTAAGCTTCACGTGGTTGATGAAAAAATACTTCTCACTAACGCCTTGACGTTATCCGCAGAGAATCTACGGAATCCGATGGCCGCTTTCGTCACTCGGAGCATTCAGAGTGTTGCAATAATCGACTTACAGACCACGGACCTTCTATCTTTACGCGAACAGAAGTCGCACCTCGACGCGGTTACCCTCGAACTCAAAGGGCTATCTCCGGCGATCGTAGCGCTCGACAAACAAAAGGTCGTGCTTGCCCAGTACAAATCAAACCTGCTGAACTTGCGAACGGAGATGGCTGGCCAGTACAGGCAGGCGTGGAAAAGACTGGTGATCCGCGTTCTCGTCGTTGCGTTGATCATCGGTTTGCTCTTTGCAATCGGCTACGTTTCGCGCCGGCTGGCACAGCGGCGTGTTCAAGATCCAAATCGGCAACGGCTCATCGGTATGATCTACCACTCTCTTACCCTCTTCGCCATTGCCGTCGTCATATTGTTCGTCCTTGCTTCTGATTTGAAGTCAGTCGCAACCTACTTTGGGCTTCTCAGCGCCGGACTCCTGCTGGCGCTCCAAAATGTCATTCTCGCCAGTCTCGGCTCCCTCCTCCTGGTTGGAAAGCGCGGAATCAGGATTGGTGACCGTGTGAGGGTCTCAGGTGTTACCGGCGACGTCATCGATATGGGCCTGCTTCAATTTCAATTGAGAGAATTCGACACTGAGAATGCGCGATTCACAGGACATGTGGCTACGTTTTCAAATTCCCTGGTTCTTGTTTCTCCAGCTACGGGTCTACTAAAGCTTAATTCTGCCCCCCAGAAGGCCACTGCGGCTGCAACGAACGCAAGCACAACGGAACCGGATACGGAGAAGGATAAATTGGCGGCAAGAGGTGCGCTATGAGATTACCTTAGCGCCAACATCGGGTCTGTAGTCATCGGTAACTGGTAAGGAAGTGTTCGGAACCCGTTGGACGCTCATGAAACCTCTAGCTGTGACAAGGGGAGCACAAGAGTCGTTGCTCTGGCCCTGACATTCAGCGACTACTCCGTCTGATCTGCCACCAGCGAGGGAGCTGGCTTCCCGGTTAGCACAGCGTCGATGTTGTCGAGGGCGACCATTCCCATGAGTGTTCGACTCTCCACTGTTGCGCTCCCAATATGAGGCAGCAAGAAAGTATTTTTTAGACCGGCGTAGCCGGGATTCAGTTTCGGTTCACCTTCGAAGACATCCAGACCCGCCGCTGCAATTCGGCCACTCTTGAGGGCTGTAATGAGATCGTCATCAACGATCAATCCCCCGCGGGCAGTGTTTATCACAATTGCCCCGGAGGGCAGAAGAGCGATGGTCTTGGCATTGAGGAAGTGATGCGTTGTTTCCGTCTCGGGAGCATGCAGGCTCAGAAACTGACTCACGCCGAGAAGTTCAAATGGATCGGCATGGAACACTGCACCTCCTGCCTTTTCCTCTGGCAGTTGATGAAGGCTGGAGTAGTGGATCCTCATGCCAAAGGCGCGAGCACGCTTCGCGACTGCCTGGCCAATTCGCCCCATGCCCAGGATGCCGAGTATTTTGCCGGTCAATTGCCAGCCCAAGAGTGTGCCACTGCGCTGTACCGTCCACTCGCCAGTTCGGACCAACTCTTGTGCCTCAAACGCACGACGTGAGGCGCCCAAAAGCAGCAACATAGCGATGTCTGCCGTTGCGTCGGTCACGGCGGTCGGCGTGTACCCAATGGCGATGCGTCTTTGCGCCGCAGCCTGTAAGTCAATATGATCGACACCGACTGAATAGGTAGAGATCACCTTCACGGATGGAGAGACACGCTCAAAGAAATCGGCATCGAGTCTATCGAACGGAGTGATGAATAACGCATCCGCCCCTTCGGAAGCGGCAAGGAGTTCACCGTGCTGAAATGGTGTTCCGTCGGACTTTCTCCGCACCTCAAATTCATTATCGATTCGAGTCTCAACTGGCTTCACGAAGTGGGTCGTTACTACTAATATGGGCTTCTTCACAGACATTCTCCTTGATGGAACTAGATCGGATGCACCTTATGCGGGGAAGTTCGGAACGACAATCAACTTCCGATTCACAAACTCTTCAATGCCAAGGCTGGAGAGTTCTTTCCCGTACCCAGAGCGTTTAATGCCTCCGAAAGGCAGCTCCGGAGCGCTGACATAGGGATAGTTGATGAAGACCATGCCGGACTCGATTCGACTGGCCACTCGCTTGCCCCTTTCGATATCTGAGGTGTACACAGATCCGCCAAGGCCGAATGGAGAATCGTTCGCAATCGCAATGGCTTCTTCCTCATCTTTTGCTGGAAACACCAGCGCGACGGGACCAAAAAACTCCTGGTTGTAGACTGGGTTGTCGCGGCTTACGTTCGTCAAAATCGTGGGCTCCAGAAAGGCACCAACTTCGCCGGCTCGGCGACCGCCAAGGACGATCTGTGCTCCATTACTTGTCGCCTCCTTAATCTGCCGAAGGATGAGCTGAAGAGCTGCATCGGAAGCGAGCGGCCCCAAGGTCACACTTTCGTCGAGGGGATTGCCCAACTTTAGCTGCTTGGCCGCAGCTATGAAGCGGGGAAGAAACTTGTCCAGCATCGACTCGACCACGATGAATCGCTTTGACGCGATACAGGTCTGCCCGCTGTTTCCAAATCGGCCGAGCACAGCCATGGCCACAGAGTGCTCAAGATCAGCATCGTCCAACACAATGAACGGGTCACTGCCTCCGAGTTCCATCGTCGACTTTTTCACGTTCCCGCCTGCTCGCGACGCGAGAGCCTCACCTGCGCGCTCCGACCCCGTAAGTGCGACACCCTTCACCCGTGGGTCGTCGATCAAAGATCCCGATTGGTCGTTGTTCAGGAACATATTGGTGTACACACCTTCAGGCACGCCGGCCTCCCTAAGGACCCGCTCAAAGGCCAACGCACATTGGGGAACGCCAGGCGCGTGTTTGAGGAGCACCACATTGCCAGACATCAGATGCGGACCGACAAATCGAGCCAACTGATAATAGGGATGGTTCCAAGGTTGAATGCTAAGAAGGACACCTAAGGGTGAATACTCGAGACGGGCATCACCCGTGGCAGATCTGATTTTCTTTGGCGCGAGGAGGGATTCCGCGTTATCCGCGAAATGCTGCATGATCGAAGCGCTGAGTTCCACTTCGCCTCGGCTCTCAGCGATTCTTTTGCCCATCTCTAATGTGGCAAGACGAGCCAGTTCTTCCTTCTTCTCGAGAAGTAGAACGGCAGATCTTCCAACAATCTTCGAGCGCTCGCTGAATGGCCGTGACGCCCACGGTCGAAATGCCCGGTCCGCATTGGTTAATGCATTCCGCATCTCCTCATCGGTATGTTCAGTAAAGGTTCTCAATACTTCACCGGTCGCCGGATTCACGCTCACGTACGGCATCTTCGTCTCCTTTGCATTCTGAAATCATGGTCGAGCACTGGGTGGCCGATCTGGTGTGTGGCCGTCATTGAGTGGTTTTTGCTTCCATCCAACGGAGAGCAAGACTCGTTCCACTCTCTGACTTGCTGGTTGTGTCGGCTGTAAGCGATTGAGATCGGAGATCACAGAGGGATTGCTCTGAAATAGGCGATCAGTCCGCTGTCGAAACCGTGACATGTCAATAACGCGTCAACTTCGACGGTCATGAGCAATCGCCTTCGATCACAGGCGATTAGTACTTCCTGCAACCATTCCTACGCCGCGTCACGCGGATTGTCGTACCGTCACTGGGAACTGCGGCAGCTTGCCAGTCTGGCCTTTGACGGCCGTCGATGATGTTGAACGTGTTAGTCGCAAGCGCTAATACCGCGCTTTCTATTCCCGTTGTCGTTAAAAGCTCAAACGAACAACGCAATGGCGTGGAGCACAGGCCTCAGGATGCGCACGCCTTTGGCAGGCCGATTGCAATTGAGCAAAACAGCAGATATTTCAGGTCTCGCAATGAAAGGACTTATCCGATGGGAGAAACGAAGAAGAAAAATGCAGAGCCTTCGACTGGGAGAGCAACCAGTGTGATTGACTATATCGTCCAGCGACTTGCTGATGAGGGCATCACGGACTGTTTCGGTGTGCCGGGAGACTACGCATTCCCGGTCTGTGACGCTGTCGATCGCAACCCAAACATCAGATGGGTCGGCTGCTCGAATGAATTGAATGCGTCCTACGCTGCCGATGGTTATGCACGGGTTCGGGGCGCGGCAATGCTGTCTACGACCTATGCGGTGGGCGAGTTATCGGCGATCAACGGAGTGATGGGCGCGAAAGCCGAGCGCTCACTCGTCTACCATGTCGTAGGCATGCCGTCCTACCAGAACCAGCGCGTGCACAAGATACTGCATCACACTTTTGGAGACGGAGTTTTTGGGAACTTCGTCAACATTTCCGCTCAAGCGACCTGTTGCCACGCCGTGATCAACCCCGATAACTGCATGATTGAAATGGAACGTGTGATCTCAGAGGCGCGTCGCAATAATCAACCCGCCTACATCGTCGTTCCAGGGGACTATGCGCTGGCACCGGTCACGCCGACCGAGGTGCGGCCTGTGACGCTCAAGTCGAACGAAGCGTCCCTCGAAAAAGCCGTCGCCGCCATCGCTGAACGGGTGAGAGTCGCAAAATCCATTGTCGCGTTCCCGGCGTTCACGCTGGCGCGTCTGCGCTTACAGAAGGAGGCCCGACAGGCGATCGAGGCACTGGGCTGCCCGTTCGCTACCACGATTATGGAAAAGTGCATCATCGACGAAAGCCACCCGCAATTTGCCGGGCTGTACGCGGGCGCGGTGTCCGCAGAGAAGACGCGGCAGATTGTCGAGGACGCGGAATTGGTGCTTGATCTCGGCGGGATCAGCCTCAACGACGAAACCACCGCAGGCTTCTCTGGGAGACTTGATCCGGCGCGGTTCATCTCGATCGGGCTAAATGATGTTCGTATCGGAGAGCAGGTTTTCGGGAATGTTCGACTCGCTGACGTGCTCGCCGCACTCGCGACATTTAAATCGCCCGCGCTTCCCTACAGAAGAACACCAGAACAAGCTCAACCCGTAAATGGGAAACCAGCGGACAAGATCACGATGGATCCACTCTATTCTCGCTACGCGGCGTTTATCCGACCGGGCGATAACGTTGTTCTGGAAAGCGGGAGTTCGAGCTTAGGGCTTCCGCCAATGACGCTCGCCGATGATGTGCGGGTGCACATACAAATGTTATGGGGGTCGATTGGATGGGCCACGGGAGCCGCCTTCGGGGTAGCGATCGCCGATCCCAACCGCAGAACGATCCTCGTCACTGGTGAAGGCTCTCACCAATTAACCGCCAACGAGATCGGGAATATGGGCCGCTACGACGCCAATCCGATCATCCTTGTTCTCAACAACGACGGCTATATGGTGGAGCGAGCGCTGGAACCATATCCGGACTGGTCCTACAACGATCTCGCAAAATGGCGCTATGCAGATTTGCCACGGGCATTGGGATGCGCTGAGTGGATAACAGCACGCGTTGAGACGATTGGCGAGCTCGACGCCGCAATGAAAGCGGCCCGCGAGAGTAGATCGGGCGCATACATCGAGGTCATCGGGGGGCGAATGGATATGCCCAAAGCTCTCGCCTATGCGCATACCCGCATTAAGGAATTGTACGGATCTGATGCGGCTTAACAAAAACAGGCACAAACAGGAACCAATCAGACGCAATTTGAAAATCGCAAACGAAGGAACGGTGATCGGGATTCGCGTTGCTCACAAGCTCCGGCCTTTGATCGCACCGCTAGATTGACGCCTCTCCCCGCTGGGCCGGCAAGAGTTAGCCGCCGGCCCAGTGAATTTGAATCAAGGATACAGAAGTGACGATCCATCGAACAAAGCACATTTCCGTCGCCGCGCTCGTGCTCGCAACCCTGTTCTTTTCGCAGCGGACGCACGCGCAGGCCCTCAACATGGACGGCCAGTCCGGAATTTTCCTTCAACCTTGGGCGGAAGTAGTTCCATCGCCTGATCACAAG
>Ga0302325_10007583_pt1 | contig 24040 bp, 23 predicted proteins | sample Palsa_T0_2_FD_201948 | JGI IMG/M metagenome (GOLD analysis project Ga0302325, IMG submission 201948) | Peat permafrost microbial communities from Stordalen Mire near Abisko, Sweden - Palsa_T0_2 | ecosystem: Environmental > Terrestrial > Soil > Palsa > Peat permafrost | place: Sweden: Abisko... | reverse complement strand
TTGTCCGATTCGCCAACTGCGAGTTGCAGCCTGTTCCGGCGTTCCACCAACTGTCCGCGCATGAAATTGTCGGCGATCGTCGCCATGGCGCCTCCTGATTTCCGAAACAGAGTCTCACGATTTTGATGCGGAACCCGCGTCCGCGGTTCGAAGATAATCGCGGGACGGACTATTTCTTTTTGCCGGTGGGCTTCGGCTTGAGGGAGCTTATGTAGTTGTAACTGCAGTCGAAGAACTTCTTCAATTCCCGGGTGGAGGCAAGCAACGAATCGGGAACGTCGACGTATTCGGGCTGAACCCTTCCGTAGGCCTCGCACAGCTTCGCGTTGTACTTCTTCAGAAAAGCCTCGCGCTCTCCAGCCGGTAGCCGGAGCGCCAGCTTGCCCTCTTTGCTCAGGTAGCTGAACATATGGCCGTTCAACGACGTGTAAGGAACGGTCGCGCCCTTCCGTTCGACCTTCGGATTCGTGGCCACCAGCTTTTCGTACAACGCAAGTTTGTCCGATGGCGCGGTTCCCGCTGCCGACTTTGCCATGCGCGCATTCCTCCCTGGCCCAGTGTATCGAAAGGCCGGCGCGGCGGGCGCTTTCCTTCACTTCTCCACGAACTCGCGCAGCTTTCCCAAGGCGTCGTCCCAGCGCTTCGAAATCAAGTCGAGATAGCGGCGCGCGTCTTCCAGGTACTGCAAGTCTAATAGCCAAATGGTCTCGCGACCATGCCGCGTGCTGCGCATGAGACCGGCCTCCTCCAACACGCGCAGATGCTTCGTGATCGCTTGACGTGTGACCGTCGAACCCTGCGTCAACCGGGTGATGGACATCGGCCCGTCCTCGCAGAGTCGCGAGACGAGCCGCAAGCGGGTTTTGTCTCCCAGAGCCGCGAATAAAGGAGCGGAGCTAATCGGCTCCGGCGTGGCTCTCGAGTTTCGGCGCGTGGCCAAGGTACCCCTCAATCAATTTCACCACGATGCTCCAACCGCCTTCGTTGGCCGTGAACGCCTTCGCGCGCCGGTCGATCGGAATTTGATCGAAGCCCGACTCGCTGACGGTCAGCATCACGCCGTCCGCCACCTGCTCCAAGGAAAAGGCGACCAGCGTGGTCGGCTCGGCGGCGTAATCGGCGCCCGGCTCGACCGCGTGCGGATGCCAGCGGAAGGAGAACAGCCGCTCAGGCTCAATCTTATCGATGGTGATCTCAAATGCTACGCCGGCGTGTTGTGCCTGTTGCTTCGCCACTTCGGGGTCCACCGTCGTGCCCACGATCGTGACGCTCATTTTTGCGCCCGGCCTGAATGGGCCGTCGAACTTCATCCCAAACCAGCTCCCGAACTCGGTCGAATCCGATATCGCTCGCCACACTCGCTCCAGCGTCGCGCGCAGCAGGATCTTCTTCTCGATGCGATCCGTATTCATGCGCAACCTCCAGGTTGCAGAATATCCGATCGCGGAACGAAATGCAACCCAAACGTTGCGGAGAGTATCCGCATCCCGCGCTGCTATCCTTAATACAGTGTCAGCGCCGCTTAATTTCCATCTGGAGCAGTACGACGGGCCGCTCGACCTGCTTCTCGATCTGATTCGCAAGCAGGAAATCAATATCTACGATATTCCCATCGCTTCCATAACCCGGCAGTATCTCGAGTACATGCAGCACGCGCTCGAGCTCGATATCGAGCTGAGCGCGGAGTTCGTCTATATGGCCTCCACGCTGATCCACATCAAATCGCGCATGCTGCTGCCGCAGGATCCGGAGCTGGAGAAAATGGAGGGCCAGGACGACCCGCGCCAGGAGCTGGTGGACCGGCTGCTGGAGCACGAGCGCTTCAAGAACGCCGCCGAGATGCTGCAGCAAAAGCGCATGGTGGAGGAGGCGGTCTGGTCGAATCCGCAGATGGATCGGTTTCTGGCCGAAGAGGACGAGCCGGGTCTCGAGGTCTCGATCGTCGATCTGGTGAAGACCTTGCAAATCGTGCTGGAGCGAGCCAAGAACCGGCCCATCTACGAAATCGGCAAGGAAGACGTCAGCATTCCGGACATGATTCGGTATCTGGAAGCGACCTTCCGCCAGCTTCCTCAAGGCGGCTCCGTTTCCGTGACCGATCTTTTTGAGCGCCAGGGCAGCCGGCGCGCGATGATCTGTCTGTTTCTAGCGATGCTCGAACTGGTGCGCCGCCAGGTGCTGGTGTTGACCCAGAAGGACGCTTTCGGCGACATTGGATTGAAGAAGCAGCGCGCTTTCGACGAAGATCTCGAGCAATCGCTCGCGGCCATTGAACAGGAATACATCTAGAAACAAATGGAACCCTCCGAAGTATCATCTGCCCTGGAACTGAATGGGCAGGCCGAGAACGTCGATTCCGGTTACGCCCAGCTCAAGGCCGTGGTCGAAGCCGTGATCTACGTCACCGACGAGCCGCTGTCCGCCGATCAGATCGCCACCGCACTCCAGAAACCCGCGGCCGATGTCGGGCGGATTCTGGCGGAACTCACGGCCGAATACAATCTGCCCAGCCACGGCCTCACGATCCGCGAAATCGCGGGAGGCTACAAGCTATCCACTAAGCCGGAGCATCACGAAGCGATCCGCGCGTTCGTCAAGAATCTGAAGCCGGCGTTGAAGCTTTCGTTGCCCGCGCTGGAAACTCTGGCGCTCATCGCCTACAAGCAGCCGATCACGGCGCCGGAAGTGATGGAGGTCCGCGGAGTCCAAGGCGCGGGCGTGCTGAAGACGCTGCTGGACCGCAAGCTGATCGCCACCGCGGGCCGAAGGCAGGTGCTGGGGAAGCCGATTCTGTACAAGACCACCAAGGAATTTCTGGTCCAGTTCGGGCTGAAAGATTTAAGCGAATTGCCGACGCTCAAGGAGTTCGAGGAGCTGGGGCGCCTGTCGGCCGCCGAACCCGATGTCCCGGCGGAGCCGAGCGCGGACGTCGCCGAATAAATGCCAGAAGAACGGCTACAGAAGTTGCTCGCGCACGCCGGAATCGCCAGCCGGCGCAAGGCCGAACAGTTGATCGTGGAAGGCCGCGTGACGGTTAACGGCGCGGTGATCACAGAGCTTGGAACCAAAGCCGATTCCGAGCGCGACCACATCAAGGTGGACGGCCGGCGCATCCACGCTCCTGAGCGGCCGGTGTACATCGCCATCAACAAGCCCAAGAATTTCGTGACCACGGTCAGCGATCCGGAAGGCCGCGCGACCGTGATGGATCTGCTGCGGGGAGTGAAAGCGCGCGTCTATCCGGTGGGTCGCCTGGATTATCACAGCGAAGGTCTCCTGCTGCTCACCAACGACGGCGAGTTCGCGAAACGCATCACGTCCGCTGCCACCCACGTCGCGAAGATCTACCTGGCGAAAACCAATGGCCCGATCACTCCCGAACAGGAAGAGCAGTTTCGGCGCGGCGTCCCGCTCAGTGGAAAACCAACCGCGCCCGCGGGCCTGCGGTTAATCCGCAAGGCCGATAATCCCTGGTATGAAGTGCGGCTCATCGAAGGACGGCAGAACCAGATCCGGCTGATGTTCCGACATTTCGGGCGGCTGGTGGAGAAGCTACGGCGCGTGAAAATCGGTTTTCTCGAACTGGGATCGCTGAAGCCCGGCCAATTTCGCCATCTCGATGCTCGCGAAGTGGCGCGCTTTCGAAAGCTGTTGAAGATGGAGACGCTCTAGCGATGTCAGGAATTGCGGAGCTGCTTCGCCGGAGCCGCGTGATCGCGGTGGTCGGCCTTTCGAGCAAGAAATTCCGCGCGTCCTATGGCGTGGCCGAGTACATGCAGCGCGAAGGATACCGCATTATTCCCGTGAATCCGAATGAGACCGAAGTGCTGGGCGAAACCGCCTACGCGCGCTTGGAGGATGTGCCGGAGCACATCGACATCGTCGATATTTTTCGGCGTTCCGAATTCGTCGGGCCGCTGGTGGATTCCGCGATCCGCATGGGCGCTTCCGCGGTGTGGATGCAGGAAGGCGTGGAGGATTCCGAAGCCGCCGGGAAGGCCAGCCAGGCGGGTCTTGTGGTGGTGATGGATCGCTGCATTCTGAAGGAACACCAGCGCTACTTGCGATAGCGGTTAGAACCAGTATTCCCAGTGATGCGTGGCTACCACGTAGCCGCACAGGCACGCGTTGGTGATGGCGTGGACCAGGATGCAATCGCCCAGGCTGCGCGTTCGGACCATCCACCAGTTGTAGACGACACCCGCGATCAGTCCGACGTCCCAGTAGGAGCCATGCTCGGCGGCGAACAGAACGGCGGTGATCCAGAACGCGGCCGGCTGGTAGGCGCCCAGCTCCACCTTTTGGAAATCGGGCGAAATCAGCCAGCGCATCAGCCAGGCCCGCCAGAACAATTCTTCGATGATAGGCACTAGCACCACGGCGCGAAAAATCCGGGGCCACAGCACGAAAGGCGACATGAGGACATTGCCGGGAAGGGGAGCGCTCATCTGGCCCGTGAGCGGATTCTGAAAAAGCCAATGCTGCCGGTAAGTGGGAAACAAAATGTCCGCGCCCACCCAAATCACGAAGACGGCCACGCCGAGAATCGCGGTCTCTAGTCGATGGGAACTGTGCAGATCGATTACATCGCGCGAGAAGATCAAGAGAACGGCGGACAGCAGCACCACTCGGAGCGAGTATTCCACCGCGGTGCTCAGCGGCAAGTACTTCTGAAGCGCCAGCAGCAGCATGAATACGGCAAACGGCAGCACATAGGGAAGGCTGGGCCAGCGCGTTTTGTACTCGGCGAGCAAGAATTGTCCCAGAAACCGACTATGCCACTTTTGCGAGCAAAGCTCTTATCTTACCTTGTTCCTTGTCGCTGGGCTTCGATCGCAGCGCGGCTTGCAGTTCCTTTCTGGCCAGCGCTCGCTCGCCTTTCTGATAAAGCGCCAGCGCCAGATGCAGGCGGAAAGTGGCATTCTCCGGTTTGCGGCTCACCAATTCGCGCAACATCCTCAGGCCGTCCTCGGTGAGATTCTTTTGGATATAGATGAAGCCGAGCGTGTCCATCACCTCCAGGTCGTCGGGCCGCGCGCGGCGGGCGCGCTGAGCGTACGCCAGAGCCTGATCCAGATCCACGCCGGTGTCGGCGTCGAGATACGCCAGATTGTTCAGCGCCGTGGAATTGTCCGGTTGAAGGCGGAGCGCTTCTTCATAAGCCCGACGCGCCTCGGCCGGATATCCGGTCTCGTCGTAGAGGATCGCCAGATTCACGCGCGGCGCGGGATCGTTGGGCGCCAGTTCCAGGGCTCGCTGGAATGCATCCAGTGCGCCACGGAAATCGCGGAGCTGAGCTTTGCACTCACCCAACCGGACCTGCAGTTCCTCCGCTTGCGGCTGGGCGGCGATGAGCGCCTGATATTGGGCCGCGGATTCCCGATACTTAGCGGCGCGGAAATAGACGTCCGCCAGCGCCTTCCGGTAATCGGCGCGCTCGGGCGATCGCGCCAGCAAGCCGCGGACGAAATCTGAGGCTTGATCCCAATGCCCCTGCCTGCCTTTGGCTTCGATTACTCCCGGCAATCCGCGCGGATCGTTGGCCGCGACCAACGCGTCAAAACCCGCTTCCGCATCGGCGTAGCGCTGCTGTTCCAGATTCAAACGCGCCAGCTCGAATCGTGCGTCGGTGGAATGCGGATAAAGCTCCACGGCGACGGTCAAATCATCGAGCGCTCTCTCAGGCTGCTTCATCTTGCGCGATCCGCGGGCGCGATAGAGCCGGGCGGCGAGGTTGGTGGGGTCGTGCTTCAAAACGTCGCCGGCCGATTGCACCGCTTGCGCGTCGTCGCCGCGCCGAAAGGCCAGTTCCGCCGAACTCAGCATGGCGGGAACATAGCCGGGATCGAGCGCCAGCGCTTGTTCGAATTGAAGGCGCGCCTGATCTAAATTCGAAGGCTCACCGCTCTCGGTAAGTGCGAGCCCCAAGTTATAATGCAGCAGCACGTTACGGGGCATTTTAGCGACTAATGGTTGAAGCATGGAAATGACCTGTTTCACCTGGGTCTTTCCCGACTTTTGAAGCACAAGCGTGGCCTGGAGAGCGATGGCCTCCGGGTCGTTCGGATCCTCTTTGAGAATCGAAGCCGCCAGGGCGGAGGCTTCCTGGTTCTTGCCCTCGGTGCCGAGCAGCTCGATGATCTTCTTCCGGTAGGCGCGATTGTTTTTAGGGTTTTCCTTCTGGCCCGCCGTATATTGTTCGAGCGCCTTCTGAAGATTACCCATCTTGACGTAGAAATCGCCCACTTCGAGGCGCGCTTCGGCGAATTCCTTGGGATTCGAAAGGAGCCGCGCGATGGCCGCGTCCATTTCGGGCTTCCGGCCGGTCCGATAGTAGTGAAAGGCTAGTTGCAAAAGATACTGGCCCTCGGCGGGGTTGTTTTCGACTTTTTGCTTCAGAAGGTCCTCGGCCAGCGCGGCGCGATTGGTGCGCAGATAGTAAACGTACAGCCAATCGTACATGGGCGCGTAGGTCTTGTCCTTCGCGATCAGATCGGTGGCGAGCTTCTCGGCGCGTTCGATCTCATGAATTACAACCAGCGTCTGGACCAGTTCCAACACCAGTTGCGGCTGGTAAGGCAGGGCTTCATTGGCGGCTTCGAACTTCTGGACGGCGGTGGTCACGTCGTTTCGGATGAGCGCGATCTCGCCGGCAAAACGCAAACCGTCGAAGGAGCGCACGTCTTTCCTTAACAGACGCTGGGTTACGTCCTCCAAATCGGCCAGCATGCCCTTGTTGGTTTTCGGATTGGCCGCGTAGAACAGCAAATCCAGGTCGCCGAGTTTGGAAAGAGCGTCGGTGTTGGAAGGATCGATTTCCATGGCGCGCGTGAAGTCCTTGTGCGCCTCCTTGGGATCGGAAAGCTTGAGATTGGTCAAGCCGAGACGATACCAGGCGTCCGCGCATTTCGCGTCCTTATTAAGGGCCCGCCGGTACATGATGGACGCTTCCTTGAACTTGGCTCGGTTGAAGTATTTGTTGCCGTTGTCGACGTATGTTCTAGCAACCACACGTGGATTCGTTGTGCAGGACGTGAAGACTAGAAGCAGCGGGAGCGCACAGACGGCGTGCTTTCCGAACCAAGCCATTTTGGACATACATTTTAGTGCGAGGGATGACTTAGTGCTCTCTTGAGGGCTTTAGCGCAGCGCCGCGGCCAGGGTCCCGGTCTCGCGCAGGACGCTGAGGCGCGCGTTCTCCAACGCATGCTGGGTGTCGTAAAACACGATCCACTTTTCCTGTTCGAGGAGGCGGGCGTCGTCGATGGCCTGTTGCGTCGCGCGGCCTTCTTCGAGTTGCGACAGCAGCACCGAGACCTGTTCGCGGGCATAATCGAGATCGAGCCGGGCCACTTCGTGCGCCGACGACGCCTTCTGCATGTCGTGATAGCTCTTTTGGGTGTCGAGCTCGATACGATTGCGCGTCTGGTTGATTTGCGTGCGCAGTTCCAGCGCTTCGGTCTCGGCCTGCGTCAGGTAGCCTTTGGCCGCGGAGCCGACCAGCAACGGAACCGTGATGGCCGCGCCCACTTCGCCGTTGTTGCGCTGGAAATGGGTGAAGAACTGGTCGTAATTGCTCTTCGCGAACAGCGCGTATTGCGCCACGACGTCGATGACGGGCAATCGCGCCGCGTGATAGCCGCGAAGCTCGAGGCCCTTGGCCTGAAGCTGCGATTCCAGGCGCCGGACATCCTTGCTGTTTTCTAAAGCCAGCGCTACCGCGGCCGGCTCGGTTTCGGGAACCTCCAAGCGCGCCGGTTCGTTGTCCACCGGTTGGACGCGATCGGTGGCCGGATATCCGAGCACCACCGCGAGCGAAGCTTGGGCGTAATCGAGATCCTCCTGGAGCGCTTCGGCGCGCTGCCGCACTCGCGCGAGATCCACGGCCGCGCGGGTGTTGGAGATGGGCAACTCGCGGCCTTCCTGGGTTCGAAGCTTTATGGCTTCGCCGACTCGCTGGAGGCTTTCCACTTCCAGGTTGAGCGATCTGAGGTTGAGCGTCATCTGCTGAGCGTCGAGATAGAGCGAAGCGGTCTGGTAGGCGACCTCATCGCTTTTCGATTCGGTGGCGATGGCGACGCCGCGGGCATTTTCGCGCGCCCGCGCGAGTTCGTAAGTCTTCGGCCGGTTGAATATCGCCATGTCGGTGCGAGTCTGGACGATGGAGGGAGCTGCGCCCTCTATGCTGCTCGGATACCCGTAGGTCTTGGCGAGCCCGCTGCCGGCATACACTTTGGGCGAGAACGGATCTTTGGCGATGCGGATGGCGGCTTGGGCCTTTTGTTCGTCGAGCCGAGCCAGCACCACGTCGGCGTTCTGTTTAACGGCGACGTCCACGGCCTGCCGCAAGGTGACGGTGTGAACCTCGGCGAATCCAGCGCCGGTGGCGAGTAGAAGGAGGAAGGTATGTTTCGGCACACTCTTAGATTAGCGTCTCGGTGCGTCACAACTTCCGCGGGTCCGCCCTTACAAACTGCGGTAGCGGCGTCTGCGGTGCGCGACAAGGGCGAGCGCGGCCAAAGCGACACCGCAGGGCACATAGCTAGCCGGTTCGGGAGTGGTTGCGTTCGTGTACGCTTGCACGTCGTCGATTCCCAACACGTTATTGGAAAACCCATTTTCCCAGACTGGAAGCCAGGTATATCCGGGGCCGGCGAGATATTGATTCTCCAGGGTTTCGCCATCCGCGTCGTTTTCGAGAACTTGCGAGCCGAGCACGGTTCCAGCGATAGTGGCTATGGTCAGCGTGGTGTCCGAAATATCGGTTGGGTTGGAATCCGACTGACTGTACAAAAATTCAAAATCGTACCAACCGGATGTGGTAACCGTGTAAAGCGGCGTTGTTTCGCCATCCAAAGTAATCGCGACGCTGCCTCCGTTGTACGCCAGCCGAAAATTGTGCTCCGCGCCATAGCCGGTTCCGCCATTGTTGGTGACGTCGTACGGGTCGGTGGAAGAGGGTGCATCGTCGATCCAGAATCCCTGCTGGAAGCCCGGTCCCATGGTGAGAGAAGTATCCACGTAAACATCGATCGACTGGGTGAATGGGCTTCCCGGGTAAGCGGGAGCGGTGGAATAGCCGAACAAACTGTATCCTCCGGTGCCGTACCCCGGAGGAAGGCCATTCTCATTGGAATAAGCGTTCGGCGAATTAGCGACTTCAGCGTAATAGCTTCCGTCGGGGGCCGTGAGTCCGAGCGTTCCTCCACCACTCGCAACCTGCGTAATGGTTCCGGCGGGACTTCCGTTTGTGTCCGGGAACCAACCGCTGGTGTCCGTCTCGAATCCCTGGAAGTAGAGCGTTGTTCCGAAACTCGTTTGGGCGACAGCAAGTGCGAGTACGATGAAAAGCAAAATTCGCATGCGCATGAAGTCAAAGCTCCCGATCTTCTCAGTAATTGACCTGTGGTTACCCGCAATTAACTGGAATTTCAATTTTGGGTTCCCAAGATCCTGATAAAGTATACACCGCCCCAAGCCAGGGAGGTGATCTTTACCATTGAAATCCGCCCCGCTCCTCCGCAGTAATACTAGAGGTACTAGAAGAATCTGCCGGTCTACAGCCATCGTTTCAAGGCCCGCTGGCCCTGACGGGCTTCAGATCCTCTGTTTTTTCATCCCAGCGGAACGAGCAGGGTTGGCCGGACGGAGCGGGCAGGTTGGGTTGCCGCTCCATGTCGATGCAGGCGGAGAGTCCGTTCGCAAAGAAGTAGACGCCGTTCAAGATCCCGGGGAGTCCCAGGATCGTGATTTGATCGGATGGGCCGGTGGCGCAGGCCGCGACCGCTCGACATACCGACTTCGTCTTTTGGGAAGCGCGTTCCCACGCCGTCAAATTATGCTCTAACGCGACAAGATTGAAACCGAGGACCGCCAGCATGAAGGCCCATCGGAGCGCGGGTTTGGCGGCCGACGCGAACGCCGCCAGCAGCAGCGCGAAGCCTACGGACGGCAGATATAGCAATCGAGCCTTCTGCAGGTCGGCGCCGATTAGTAATTGCTGGAGCGGGGGCAGCGCCGCCGTCAGGAGCAATCCGAACGATACTAACAGCGTGCCTCGCTCGGTTCGGATTTTCGCCAGGGCTAGTGCCATGATCGCTACGAACACGAGCGTTGCCGCGCCGAGCAGCAGGCCCGGTTCCAAAGCCCAGTCGATAGGGAAGAACAGGACCGCCCATAAGCGCAGCGCGAGGGTCTTCGAAACGGAAGCGATGCTGAGCGAAAAAGCCTGAGCTTGTCCTTGTTTGGTCAGGTAGCCGCCGATGCCTCCCACCAGGATCCAGCGGAGCAAGAACGCGCCTGCCGTCAACAAGAAGTACGGAGCCAACGTCAGCGCGCGTTTGCGCCAAGGCTCGGGCCGATAAAGAACCAGGACCGCAAGCATCAAAGGGAATGCGTAGGCCGATTCCTTGCAGAAAAGACCAAGTAGCATGGACGCGATGGAGGCGCACCGATAGATCGGCGCGTCCGAGCGGAGGAAAAGCACTAGCCCAAGCAGAACGAAAAACGTCGCGAGCAGATCGAAGCGGCCGGTGATCCAGACCACCGTTTCTGGCCGGCTGCCATGCACCGCGAACAAGGCCGAAGCAAACCACGCCGTCAGGCGAGCCATGCCGATGCCGCGCGCCAGCAGAAACACGAGGCACGAGTTCAGCATATGAATCGTGAGACCGACCCAATGCCAACGCTCGGGATCGTGGGATGCCCAGGGGACCGTCCAGGCGAGCGACACGTAGGTCAGCGGCCGGTAGAAGCCGTCGCCGCCGCCGGTGGTGAGCACATGCCGGTAGCTTCTGTGAATCTCGAGCGCGTGGCGAAGGATGAGAAAGTCGTCGGAAAGGAAATAGAACCTGGTGGAGCGCCAGAAGACGGCCGCCGTGGATAGAACGACGACCGCAATGGCCAAGGCGTCGGTTCGAGTGTATACCGGTTCAGGTTTGCCCGCTGAGGGAGCCGCGCGGGTGCCCATCAGCAGAAGCAGCACGGCCGAAAGTCCGAAGAAGCTTTCCACGTTGAGCGGAGAACGGACGTGCACCGGCGATTCCAGCGGCCCGACGAGTGCCCGGGCGACGATCAAAGATCCGGAGACCACAAGGACGAAGAGCAGCGACCAAAACGGAAGCCTAACGGTCATCGCAGCCTTCGGGAGGCCCCAGCACGATGGCTCGCGCAACTCGCGCGGCGTCCGCGTCAATGTTCATCGAACCGCTGAGCACATACAGGGGGCGCGAACGAGCTTCTTCATAGATGTGCGCGATGTATTGGCCCAGGATGCCGAGGCACAGCAGGGTCATGCCGAAGAAGAAGCATTGCAGAAAGACAATTGACGTCCAACCTTGCACGACGTCTTTCTTGACGAACTTGGCATAGCCGGCGTACAGAAAATAGAGCACCGCGATTCCGCTGGCGAAGAAGCCGGCGACGATGCTCAGACGAAGCGGGAGCGAGGACAGGGAAGTGATCGCGACCCAGGAAAGCCGGGCCATTTTCGTCCAGGGATATTTGGTCGATCCCGCGCGGCGCGCCCGTCGATGGAACGGCAGCAAGGTCTCGCGCAAGCCCATCCACCCCACCAGGCCGCGGACAAATCGCCGCTGCTCGCGGAATTGCCGCAGCGCGAGGACGGCCCGGCGGCTGAGCAAGCGAAAATCGCCCACTTCGGGAGAGATCTGGCTCTCGGTCAGCTTGTTGATCAACCAATAAAACAGGGACGCGGTTCTGCGCTTGAGCCAGGAGTCACCCTGGCGCGAGATACGCTGGGGAGAGACGATATCGTATCCTTCGCGATAGAGCCGGATCATCTCCGGCAGCAGCTCCGGAGGGTCTTGCAGATCGCCGTCCATGATGACCACCGCGTCGCCGCTCGAAAAATCGAGTGCGGCGGTTAGGGCTACCTGGTGTCCGAAGTTCCGGGAGAGGCTTAAAACCTTGATCCTAGGATCGGCGGAAGCCTCGCGAGTCAGAATCGCCAGCGTCTGGTCTTCGCTGCCGTCGTTGACGAACAGGATCTCGTAATCGCAATCGAGCGTTTGGAGGACGGTGCGAAGTTCGGCGATGAGGGGCGGCAGGCTTTCCGCTTCGTTGAAGAGCGGAATTGCCACCGATAGTTTCATAAGGCGCCGGGGCCTAGTTTATCAGGGGTTCGCGCGCGGCGCGCGGCGGGCTACCACATCCGCCCGTTGGGCATCCAGCCGCGCGAAACGTAATCGATGAAGAACTGTCCCAGCAGCAGGATCATCCAAAAGAATCCGCCCGCGGCGAACAACTTGGTCAGAGCGCTGTCGGCCTTGAGGTTCATGAAAATCATGATCACCAGCATCATCTTGAAGAAAGCGATGAGCAAGGCCACCACGATGTTCCACGCGCCCAGCTCGATCTGCGCGACGTAGTAGGTGACAAACGTCATGACCGTCAAGATCGCCCAGACGATAACGTAGGTTCGAACGGAAGGGATGGAATGCATAAGTTTAGATGAGTTTCTTGGTTCGTCCTATCAGGTACAGCAGCGGGAACAGGAAGATCCAGACGATATCGACGAAGTGCCAATACAGGCCGCTGATTTCGACCGGCGCAAAGTAACTGGTGCTAAACGTTCCCTTCCGGGCCATGACGAAGATGGTGGTCATCAGGCCCAGGCCAATCACCATGTGCAAGGCGTGAAAGCCGGTCATGAAGAAATAGAAACAGAACATGATTTGAGCTTGCTGCGCGAATTGCGGAGCTTCGCTGTAGTTCCAATGCCCGGGGAACAGCGGGACTTTCATATCCACCCAGTGCTCGTGATATTCGAACCCTTTGATGACCAGGAACGCTATTCCGAAGATCATCGTGAGGATGAGAAACAACTGTAGAGATTTCTGCTCGCCCAGCCGCGACGCACGGACGGCCAGAGCCATGGTCAAGCTGCTTACGATCAGCACCGCCGTATTCATCGCGCCGAACAGCGGATTCATGTACTGGCTGGTGCTGGCGAACGCTTCCGGATACATACCCCGGTACATAGTGTAAGCGCCGAACATGCCGCCGAAGAACATGATTTCGGTGAGCAGGAAAACCCACATCCCGAGCGTGGCGGCATCGAACTGCTGCGCCATGTCGTCGAAATGATGGCGAAGATGGGGCGAGTGTTCGGAATGCTCGGCGACCGCGCCATGCGTATCGCTCATTTCAGTCCTCCCTCACTGGTATGTTCGTCATGCGACGCATAAGCGTACGCCTCTTCGGTGACGATGGGCGTCTTTTCGAAATTATAAGTCGGGGGCGGGGAAGAGGTTTGCCACTCCAGCCCCTTGGCCTTCCAGGGATTATCGCCGGCTTTCGGACCGTACTTGAGCGACCAGATCAGATAGATCAGCGGAATGATGTAGCCCAAAGCCAGAACCGAAGCGCCCGCGGTGGACATCACGTTAAGAACTTGAAACTCGGGCGCGTAGGCGTGATAGCGGCGCGGCTGTCCGAGATAACCGGTGATGAACTGCGGGAAGAAAGTGAGATTGAATCCGGCGAATACCAGCAAGGCGGCGAAGCGTCCCCAGCCTTCCGGATAAAGCCGGCCGGTCATCTTAGGCCACCAGAAGTGCATGCCGCCGAGATAGGCCAGCACCATTCCGCCGACCATCACGTAGTGGAAATGCGCCACCACGAAGTAGGTATCGGTGACGTGAACGTCCACGCCCAAGGTGGCCAGGAACAGGCCGGTGAGCCCGCCGATGGTGAACAGGCCGATAAAGCCGAAGGCGTACAGCATCGGTGTGTCGAAGCTGATGGAGCCGCGGAACATGGTGGCGGTCCAGTTGAAGATTTTGATCGCCGAGGGAACCGCGACCAGCATGGTGAGCAGCGAGAAGTACAGGCTGGCGTACATCGACATGCCGGTGACGAACATGTGATGGCCCCAAACCAGGAAGCCGATGATCGCGATGCCCAGGCTCGATCCGGCGATAAACGGATACCCGAAGATGCCCTTGCGCGAGAAGCAGGTGACCAGCTCGCTGATGACGCCCATGCCTGGCAGGATCATGATGTATACGGCCGGGTGCGAATAGAACCAGAACATGTGCTGGAACAGGATAGGATCGCCGCCGATGGCCGGATCGAAAATTCCGATATGGAAGGCGCGTTCGAGCGCGACCAGGGCCAGCGTGATGGCCACCACCGGAGTGCCGAGAACCTGGATCAACGAGGTGGCGTAGTTGGCCCAAACGAACAGCGGCAGCCGGCCCCAGGTCATGCCGGGCGCGCGCATTTTGTGAACGGTGACGATGAAGTTGAGTCCCGTCAGAATCGACGAGAATCCGGCGATGAAGACCCCCATCGCGGCGGTGATGACGAACGTATTCGAATAGGTGCTGCTGAAGGGCGTGTAAAAGGTCCAGCCGGTATCCACGCCGCCCATAACGATGGCGGCCAGGGCGAAAGCGGCGCCGACGATGTAAATGTACCAGCTCAGCAGATTGATGCGCGGAAACGCGAGATCCTTTGCGCCGATCATCATGGGCACGAAGAAATTCCCCAGCGTCGCCGGGATGGACGGTATCAGGAAGAAGAACACCATCACAACGCCGTGCATGGTGAAGAACTTGTTGTAGGTGTCGGAATTGACCAGGTCGCCTTGCGGCGTCAGCAATTCCAGCCGAATCAGGCTGGCGAAAACCCCGCCGATGAAGAACATCACCGTGATCGAAATGATGTAGAGCACGGCGATGCGCTTGTGGTCCTTGGTGAAGAGCCAGGACTTCCAGCCGTACTCCTGATTCAAATAATTCGGCGTTTCGACTACTTGGGGATCTTGTAATGCGGTGCTCATTGTTTAATACCCGTGTTGGGCGGTTGCCCCGCGGTCCCGATGGATGGCGCGCTGGGGTTGCCCGTGATTGCCAAAGACTTGATATACACGATCAATTGCAGCAGGCCTTCCTCGCTGATCTGGCCCTGGAACGTAGGCATGATGTCGGCCTTGAAGCCGGCGACGATCTTGGCGTTCGGATTCAAAATCGATTCGCGAATATAGGCGTCGTCGGCCAGAACGGTTTTGCCGTTGTCCAGCTGCACGCGCGATCCGTAGACGCCGCGCAGAACGGGACAGCGCCCCTGTTGATCCTGCAGGTGGCAGGTGGAGCAGCCCAGCTGCCCGAAAATCTTTTCGCCTTGCGCCGCCATGGAGCCTTCCGAACCGCCGCCGCTCAGCCAGTTTTCGTAGTCGGCGTCGTTCAGCACGGTCACCCATCCGACCATGCCGGAATGCTCGGTGCCGCAATACTCGGCGCAGAACAGATGATAGCGGCCGGGCTTGGTGGCGGTGAACCACATGGTGTCGTATCGTCCGGGCACCACGTCGTGCTTGATGCGGAAGGCGGGAATGAAGAAGCTGTGGATCACGTCTTCCGATGCCAGCGTGATTTTCACGGGCCGTCCCACCGGCACGTGCAATTCGTTGATCTCGCGCTGGCCTTCCGGATACTGTATTTTCCACATCCACTGTTTGCCCACCGCGTAGACGTCCATCGCGTTGGCGGGCGGGCTGGCGTTGGCGAAAAAGATTTGCGCGCCCCACCAGAAGAACGTCAGCATGACGATGAACGGGATGATGGACCAGGCGATTTCAAGCTTCAGTGATCCGTGAATGGCCTTGGGAATTTCGTCGTCGGATTTGCGGCGATATTTGACGGCGAACACGAAGACCACCAGGAAGATCAGACCGGTCATGAGGATGGTGACCGCGGTCAGGTAGAAGTACAAATAATCGACTTGGGTGGCGACGGCGGAAGCGGCTTCTGGAAACAAAGGTATCTGCATGAGGTTAGGCGGGCCTCCCGGCATCCGCGTGCCGTTCCCGCCGCAGCAGCACGAGTATCAATCCGCCGAGCGCCAGCACGGTGGCCGAAGCCAGCACTCGGGTAACGTTCGCGATCACGGGACCATATTTGCCGGTCATGGGATCGTAGTGAAAGCAGAACAGCAAAACCTCGTCGGCAAAATTTCCGATCTTATTCCGGGACGCTTCCACCAGGCCCAGACGAAGGTCGCGCGGCTTGTACTCGATCCCGTAGAAGTAGCGCGAGATCTTGCCTTCGGGCGTGAGCACCATGATGCCGCTGGCGTGGGCGAACTGCTTGGTGATGGGGTCGTATTTGTAGTGGAATCCCGCGGTGTCGGCGAGTTTCTTGATGTTCTCTTCCTTGCCGGTGAGGAAGTGCCAGCCTTCCACCGCGCCTTTGCGCTGATATTTTTCGACGTAGTTCGCTTTCTTGGCCGCGGCCAGTTGCCAGGTTTCCTTGGGATTGAAGCTGACGGTGACGACGTCGAAATCGCCGCCGAGATTGAGCGTGACCTTTTCCATGCTATGCGTGAGACCGTTCAGAACCATGTCGCACAGCATGGGGCACTCGTAATACACCAGCGCCAGCACCACCGGCTTCTGCCGGAAATACTGACCCAGCCGCACGGTCTGTCCCGTGTCGTCGGTGAAAGTCAGCTCGAGGGGAATTTGCGCGTTGAGGTTTTGATCGATGCCCACGCCTTTCACCATGGCGGGCAAGCCGAACTGTTGAGCGGGCGCCGCGGCCGCTAAGGCCAGCGCCAAGCCTGAGATCAAACCCACGTTACTTCGCATTGGTACTTCCTTGCGTTTTCTTCGGTTCGGGCGGCGCGGGCGGCGGCATGGGAGGCTTTCTGCCCGCCAGAATGTCGTCCAGATAATCGTGATGCGGAAGCCCCTTTTGGGCCAGCATGTCGATGGCGCGATCCACCGGGACGCGCACGATGCCTTGCTTCTGATCGATCACCGCGTAGGTATTAAGTAGGTGATCCTCGTGCTCCCGCAGCGTTTGCAATTGCTTCCATGGATATTCCTCGATGCGCGGCTCGGGGGGAAGTTGGTGCGGGCTGGCCTGCGCGTTCTTTTGCGTCTCGTAAGTGTGGGCGAAGAATTGAAAAATCCCCACCACGAGAATGCAAACCAGAAATGTTCCGAACAGCAGCGCGAACAGCGAACCGACCAGAAAGCCTACGTTGACTTCCCGCAGCTCATGCCCGGAACCGTTGGGAGAAGGCTGGTTGGCGTGTTCCATATCAGTGTCCGTGAGCCCTGGCGTAAGTATTGCGCGGGTCGTGCGGGACCAGCAGCGGTCTCGACTTCAAGTTGCGAATGAAGAAGGCGATCCAGAGGCCGCCCAAGCCGATCGGCGCAACGATATCCGTCCAGTACACTGCGATTCCTCGCTGCCGGAAAGCGGGCTCCACAATCCAGAATACATCCAGAATGCGCAGCACTATGGTCCAGATGGCCACCGCGCGCAGCAGCTTCGGATTCTTCTTGATGAAGCGCATCAACAGCAGAAAGAAAGGAACGCAGAACGCGAAAATCGAAATGGTCCAGGCAACGTATCCCCATCCGCCGCTGAAGCGCCGCACGTACCACGGGATTTCGTCCGGCAGGTTTTCGGCCCAGATGATGAGCAACTGGGCAAACGACATGTAGGCCCAGAGCATCGTGAAAGCCAGCATCAGATTGCCGAGGTCGTGATAATGCTGGGGCTTAACAAAGCTCAAGAAGGGCTCCCGCTTGGAAAAGAGCACCAACAACGCGATCATGAACGCGAAGGTCAGCAGCACTTGGCCGACGGTGAACATCCACGGGTAGATGGTGGAATACCAGTTGGGCTCGAGCGACATGATCCAGTCAATGAAAGCGTAGGTGGTCGTCAGCACGAAGACCAGCAGGGCCGGCGCGCTGCGGGCTTTGATTTTGCGGAACAGCGCGGCGCTCCCGGTGCGATCGTGCTCGTTCGCCATGCGCAGAATCGCGCGTCCGGAGAAGTACCAAATCAAGTAAAACAGCACCGTCCGGGCGATGAAGAACGGCTCATTCATGTAAGCGGCTTTGTGTCCGACCGCGAAATCGTGCGCCCGGACCTCGGGATTGGTCCAGGAGTACAGCGTTTTCAGCGCGAACAAGATGGGAATGGCAAAAACCGCGTTGAGTACAATGGTCTGCAGGCCGGATTCCACGAAGCGGCGGATTACTACGCCCCAGTTTCCACCCACAACATTGTGGAGGAAGAATATGCCGAGGCAGCCGAGCGCCAAGCCGGTCCAGAAAATATAGCCGAACAGATACGATTGCCAGAAGCGCTCCGGGTTTTTCCCGAACAATCCCAGCAGACTGATGGCGAGCGCGAGGATGCCGACGATCAGCGCGTTGCGCTGCGCGCGATCCATGTCGGGCCGGAGCGATTCGCTGGGGCTCATTGCTTTGCTCCTTGCTTGGCCGCCGGTTTCGTCTCCGTCGGATTGGCTCTTGGGTCGCTGGTTTCGGGGGAAGCAGCGGGTTGAGGCTCGGCGGCCGGCAATCCGGGAACCTGAGGCTGCGGGCCTTGATTCAAACCGCGCGGAGGAGGTTCGACTGGAAGATTCTGCCGCTGATCGGCGGGCACGTCGCTGAGCGTGGCGGTCTGGCTCAATTGTAAAGCGCGGATATAAGCGATGACGCGCCAGCGGTCGTCCGGATTCACGCGCGAGGCGTAACTCGGCATGGAGCCGAAACCGTTCGTGATCACGTCGAAGAAATGGCCCACCGGCGCTTGCCTGAGTTTGTCGCTGTAGTAGGAGGGCGGTTGGCGGAAACCGCGCAACACCACCATGCCGTTGCCGTCGCCGTCGCGGCCGTGGCAAGGCGTACAGTAGACGTTGAACCGATTCTGGCCGCGCTCGATATCGGCCTTGGCGATGGGGATGGGAAACTGATCGATATCCTCGCCGTTGATCTTGCCCACGTAGCGAGCTTCGTCGATGCGCAGTTGGCTTCGCGCGACCGTCCCCTCCACCTTCGGGCGCGCCGAGCGATGATCCGCGAAGAAATCGCTGACGGCCAGCGGCTTGTAGCGCGGCTGATCCTGCATGTCCTGCCGGCAAGCGGTCGAGGCGACCAGCAGCAGAGTGGCGCAGGCGATGGAGATTCTATTTCTCAACGTCGGCCACCTCTTCCGGATGCAGTTCCTCCAGGAACGCCCGCGTCTGGATACGATCGAATTTCGGATCGGAGGCTTCGATACAAAGGAAGAATCGATCGATGGAGGCGCGCTTGGCAAACGACTCGACGTTAAAAACCGGATGATACGGCATCGGCAATTTATTGAGCGCCAGCATGCCGACCACGGAACTCAGCGCGGCCAGTAGCACCGTGCATTCGAACGTGATGGGGATGTACATGGGCCAACTGCCGAACGGGCGTCCGCCGACATTGTGGGGATAGGCGATGACGGAAATCCACCACAGCAAACCGAATCCGCCGACGGCGCCGGCCAACCCGCCGACCAATACGATGAGCGATACCCAATTGCGCCGGAAGCCGACGGCCTCCGCCAATCCATCGATGGGCATGGGCGTGTAGGCATCCATATTGCGATATCCGGCGCTATAGGCGCGGTTGGCGGCTTCGAGCAAGTGCTCGGGATTTTCGAACTCGGCCATCATGCCGTAAACGCCGTGTCTGTCCCAAAAAGTCTCGCTCATACTAATCTCCCGCGCTCGGTTGAGGCGCCAGGTCGCTGTCATCCGCCACGTGGGGAGCCAGGTGGTGGAGCACTTCGCGCACTTCGAAGATCGATATCGCGGGCAGCACGCGAACGAACAGGATCATCAGGACCAGGAAGAATCCGATGGTGCCGGAGAGAACCGCCCAGTCCCATTGCGTCGGATAGTACATGCCCCAGGAAGAGGGCAGGAAATCGCGGTGCAGGCTGGTAATGACGATGATGAAACGCTCCAGCCACATGCCGATGTTCACCACGATGGCGACGAAAAACAACCGCGGAACGCTTTGGCGAGTGCTCCTCAGCCACAGCGATTGGGGAATCAAAATATTGCACAAAACCAACGCCCAGAAGTAATACGCGTAAGGACCGGTGGCGCGGTTGTTATACATGAACATCTCATGCGGGTTGCCGCTGTACCACGACATGAACGCTTCCATCATGTAACCGTAAGCGACGATCAAACCGGTGCCGAGCATCAGCTTGGCCATGCAGTCCAGGTGGCGCATGGTGATGAGGTCTTCCAGGTGGAACCATTTACGAGTAGGAATGGCGAGCGTGACCACCATGGCGAAACCGGAATAAATGGCGCCCGCGACGAAATAGGGCGGGAAAATGGTGGTGTGCCAGCCCGGCATCAAGCTGATGGCGAAGTCGAAGCTCACGACGGTGTGCACGGAAACCACCAGAGGCGTCGCCAAGCCGCCGAGCAGCAGGTAGGCCATTTGGTAGCGCGCCCAATGTTTAGCCGATCCGCGCCAACCCATGGAAAGCATTCCGAAGGTCACCTTCTGCCATTGCTGTTTCGCGCGATCCCGCATGGTAGCGAGATCGGGCACCAATCCGATAAACCAAAAGATCAGCGAAACGGTGAGGTAGGTAGTGACCGCGAACACGTCCCACACCAGCGGACTGCGCGGCTGCGGCCAAAGCCACATCGAACTGGGGTAGGGAATCAGCCAATACCCGAGCCACGGACGCCCCATGTGCAGCAGCGGGAACATCCCGGCTTGGGCGACGGCGAACAGCGTCATGGCTTCTGAGAATCGATTGATCGACGTGCGCCAGTCTTGCTTCAGCAGCAGCAGGATGGCGGAAATCAGCGTTCCCGCGTGGCCGATACCGATCCACCAGACGAAGTTCACGATGGCGAAGCCCCACGCCACCGGAATTACGATGCCCCAAACTCCGACGCCTTTGTACAGCAGCCAGAAGCCGCCGGCCAGAAGGCCCTGCATAAAGATGAACGCGATAAAGAGACTGATAAACCATTGCGGCGGGGTGGTCTGAATGGGCTTCAGAACCACGCCGGCAATTTTGTCGGTGACCGTGGTGTAGTTGAACCCCGGACCGATAATCTTATCCGGGCCGGGGTCGATCGCTTTTTGCTCTAGTTCTTCCGTCTTCAAGCTTCTAGCCTTTCTCGATCTCCGGGTTGACGTTCTTCAAACGGCCGAGATAGGTGGTGCGCGGCCGCGTGTTCAGGTCTTCGAGCAAGCTGTAATTGCGCGCCTGGGCTTTGAGCTGCGCCACGCGGCTTTTTGGATCGTTGATGTCTCCGAACGCGATGGCCTGCGTGGGGCAAGCTTGCGCGCAAGCCGGCGTAATCTCGCCGTCTCGAATCCGCCGATTCTCCTTCTCGGATTGAATTTTGGCCGCGTTGATGCGCTGAATGCAATACGTGCATTTCTCCATCACGCCGCGGCTGCGGACGGTGACGTTGGGGTTGCGCAGGCCGTACAGACTTTGCGTGTTGAAATCCGAATAGAGATAGAAATTGAAACGCCGCACTTTGTAGGGGCAGTTGTTCGAGCAATACCGAGTACCGACGCAGCGGTTGTACACCATCTGGTTGATGCCGTCGCCGCTGTGCACTGTAGCCGCAACTGGACAAACCAATTCGCACGGCGCGTTCTCGCATTGCATGCACGGCACCGGCTGATAGTACAGCTCCGGATTGTCCCAGTTGCCTCGGAAGTAGCGATCCACGCGAATCCAGTTCATGTGCCGGCCGCGCGCGACTTCCAGCTTTCCGACCACCGCGATGTTGTTTTCAGCTTGGCACGCCGACACGCAGGAGCTGCATCCCACGCACGCGTTCAAGTCGATGGTCATGCCCCATTTGTAGCCCTGGTATCGAAAATCCGGATAGAGGGTCAGGTATTGAGGCAGCGGTTTGTCTTCTTCCCGCGGCTCGACAAACTGAGGATTCTTCTTGTACTCGTCCAGCGTCGCTACTCGAATCGGCAACGCTTCTTCCATCGTCTGCGTATGCTGCGTGGTGGCGAAGCTGTGCTTGCCGCTTACTTTTTTAATCTCGCCTCCCGAGCCGCCGTTCGGTTCGGTGGAAGTGCGCAGCAGATAAGCGTTGAATCCGACATCGTTGCCGACTTGGCCGGCGAGCTTTCTTCCATACCCCAAGTGAACGGTAACGCTGTCGTTGGCGTGGCCGGGCATGATCCACACCGGCGCCGTGACGGTTCGCCCCTGATATTTCAGCTCGACGACATCTTCGGTGTTGAGGTTGATCCAGGCCGCGTTGTCCCAGGTCATTTTGTTCTGGGGCTTGGGCAATTCTTGAAGCCAGCCGTTGTTGCTGAAGGCGCCGTCCCAAATGGTCGGATCGGGCCGGAACATTACCTCGACGCCTTGGGATTGCTTGGGAGACGCGGGTTGCGGCGCTTTCGCGGTTACGTTGACGGCGGGAAGCGCTGTGTTGGGAACGACGCCGTCGTGCAACGCCTTGGCCCAGGCGATTTCGAAATCCGGACTTTTGAGTTGCGCTTGCCAATACTCGCGCACGATATCGTAAGGGACTTCGCCGGGCCTGCCGGCCAGAGTGCCGACTACCTCCAGCGCGGTTTTGCCGCCATAGAGCGGCGCGATCATGGGCTGGATGAAACTGACCGTTCCGTCGAACCCTCGGACATCGCCCCAGGCCTCCAGAAAGTGCGCTTCGGGGATGTACCAGTTCGCTTGCGCCGCGGTCTCGTCCGGGTACAGCCCGAGATAAGATTTGACGGGCACCTTTTTCAGCGCGCCGGAAAAATCGAGATCGGCGGGCGTCGCATAAACCGGATTGCCGCCCAGGATCACCAGCGTGTCCACCTTGCCCGCGTTCATGTCGGCAACCAGTTGGCTGAGCGATTCGATTTGATCCGTCGGACCCGCTTCGATGGGATCGGTGTACGTCACCGTCTTGCCCACGTTGCCCAGCGCTGCGTTCATTGCGTGTGCCAGCGCGTGGACCGAGGGCGACTGCTGATCGCCCGCTACGATGACGCAGGTCCCTTTGTGCGCCTGCAAATCCCGCGCAACGGCGGCAGCTTCCTTCCATTTCCCGCTGCCGGTGGCGCCCGCGATCCCAACGGCCGCGGCCAGATCCCAGGCGACGGCTTCGATTTCGCTGGCGCGATAGACGAAACGGTGATCCGCCATGCCTCCGGTGGGAGAAGGCGCCGGCTCGACGACGTAGAGCCGGTTAAGCGTGGTTTGGTCAGGCGATTTTCCTTCGGCCTGTACTTGCGCAGGCAGCACCACAGGTCCACGATTTTCCGAGGCGTATCCCGCCGATTGATTGGCGCGGTCGGGAATCGGGCCGTCCTGATAACCCTCCTGCAAATCTTCCTTCGGTTGCGGGGAATGCGTGACATTGGTCAGCACGCGTCGCTTGTCGGCGAATTGGCGAGCGTAGACCAGATTGCCGGGGCCGCACGAGAGGAAATCGGCATCGAGCGATACGATTACATCCGCTTGATCGAAGTGGTAGACCGTGTTCACCGGGCGTCCAAACGCCGCCATCGCGCCGCGATACGCATTGTGCCGGCCGCAGGCTTCGTACTGATGCCATTTAACGCCCGGCATCTCCTTCAGGATGCTCTGTATTTGGGCAGCCAGCGTCTGCGACGTGATCGTTTCGCTCAAGATGCGAAGGCCATCGCCCTTTTTCAGAAGCGCTCTCTCGCGCGCGACGGCAAGCGCACCCTGGAAACCGACCCAACTGCCGATTTGCCCTTTGTTGACCACCGCCTGGCCTCGGTCTGGATCCCACATGGTCAGGATGGATGCTTGCTGAAAGTAGTCGCAGGCGCCCAGGCTGCCCGGATGATCGGGATTGCCGTCAACCTTAGTCGGACGGCCCTCGTGCGTGGTGACCAGCAAGCCGCTTCCCACTCCGCCCATCTGCATCGCGGTGGCGTAGTAAAGCGGTAGGCCCGGAACGAACTCTTCCGGCTGGCGGACGTAGGGAACGATGACTTCCTTGGGCTGCTTGGTGCACGCCGTGAGTCCGGCGAACGCCAGCGACGCCCCCATCAGCTTCAGGAAATTACGGCGATTCGCGGGATTGAGCCAATCCGGAGAGCGGCCCGCGAATTCGTCTTCCACGAAAGCCTGAAACTCCTCGGTTTCGGCCAGTTCTTCGAGGCTCTTCCAGTATTGCGGTCCCTGGGCTGCTTCCAGCCGAGCCCGAATCTTGCTTAGATCAAGAGCCGGTTTATCGTTCATCG
>Ga0302325_10007581_pt1 | contig 24041 bp, 20 predicted proteins | sample Palsa_T0_2_FD_201948 | JGI IMG/M metagenome (GOLD analysis project Ga0302325, IMG submission 201948) | Peat permafrost microbial communities from Stordalen Mire near Abisko, Sweden - Palsa_T0_2 | ecosystem: Environmental > Terrestrial > Soil > Palsa > Peat permafrost | place: Sweden: Abisko... | reverse complement strand
ATTCCGTGGAGTTATAGCCGCTTTTCCACACCCCAATTCCTAACGCCACCGTTCCTCCGGTAGGCGGAAGGCTGTCAACTGCCTCCTTAACGGTTTGCGCATGAACGATTGGGGCGTTCTCCCCGCCGTTATTCCCGCAGGCCAAACTAACGATCAGTGCTCCTCCAGATAGCAGACCTAGGACCACATGGCGCATAAATCCCCTTTTGGTCATAATGCAATACGGGTCGTAGTAGGGCCGGAGATTTGCAGAAGGCGCAACACCGCCGCTGCTGAGAAAGTGTAACTATAACTAAATCGCTCGCTACACTCCCACGATTATCATACCGAAAACCAATCGGTGGGTTTACGTAACATCGCCATCACTGATTGACTCCAAAGTTCTTACGATCAGATCCGCCATCGCGGGCGCATTTTGCCGTTTCCACCACCCCGTCAAACCGGGGTGCTGTCTGAAATCATTTTCGGATAAGGCTGGTAATCTCTACGGCGTAACCTTTCAAGGCGGTACCCATAGCGACGGGCACGGTGTTTGAAATCGTGCGCTAGTCTCGGTTTTGCTGGGTGGGGGCAGGAAGGATTTTGCCGTCCGTATACACCGCCCCGTAAACCGGCTGGCCTTCTTACTTCTTCTCGGACATTTTGCGGGAGATCTCGGCCATGAGCCTGGGGCGAAGATCGGCTAGGACGCTGTCGACGATGCTGGCGACGTCCGCGGGATTTTCGGGAGGGAGCGTCGCTGAGAGTTCCGGCGCCGTTTCGGCGCTGGCAGCCGCTGCCATGGCAGCCGGTTCCGCCGCGAAGTGCGCTGGTAGGTCAGGTTCCGGTGGCGCGGCTTCCGCGGTCGCCGAATCCGGCTTTGCGTCACTGGTGTCGCGGATTTGACGCCAGCTTGCCCACGCGGCCGCGGTGCTTTTCACCACTTCGGAATCTGGCTTAGGGTCGGCTTCGTGTTCCGCGCGGTGAACGATTTGCGCATAGCCAGTGGGCGCATAGCCGCTGAACGAGGCCGCTGCCGCCTGAGCAATCAGAGACTCGGCTTCCGGGGCGAGCGGTACTTCGATCGTCTGAGCCGCGACTGTCACCTCCGCCGCTCGAGAAAGCTCGACCACGGATGGCGCTACGGGCTCTGGTACTTGATTCGACACTACGGCTTCGGAGACTCGGACGAACTGAGTTTCTGTGGGTAAGGAGTGGGCTTCTATGCCGGAGGTTGGGGTTGAAGTGTCCACCGCTTGGGTGATTGATTCGACCGGCTCGCCGTCGGGTTCGGGTAGACGTAGCGGATCGGGAGTCCGTGCCAGATCCGCTGCTGCCGGAACTGCAGCGTGATCTGCGAACTCTGATGTAATCGATGCGATTCCAGTTTGTTCGAGAACAGTCGCGACGGGCTGAGAGTCCGGAACCACGGCCAATCCAACTGATGACTCCGCGACCGCTTCTGTCGCCGAAAAAGAATGCGCCTCCGAGGAAGGTGCGGTTATTGATGCCTGCGCCGCAGAGACTTCTTCTTTCGTGGAAGCATCTTCCGTAGAAGCATGTTCCGCACGGTTATGGCCCACGGACTCAGGCTCAGGTTCCGCCACGGCCGTGGTCACCGCAATCGTGGGTTCGGACTCTGGGGCGGCAATCGCGGCATACGCCTGACGCATTTCCTGTTCGAGAGAGCTTGCTTCTTCCGAGGAGTCAAGAGCGATGGAGACCGCCGTCCAGCGCGACGCGCCGGCGTTCGCGCCAAGCTCAGACGCAGCCCCGGCGGCCATGGTCGCGGGCATGTCGTTCTCCGCTTCCGCAGAGGTGGCTGCGGCTGCGGCTGAAGGATTGGCAGCGTTGTCAATTGTGCTTTCGTTCCGAGGAGGTATCGTGGCTTCGTCCGGCCCCTGCAACACCGCGAAAGGCGGAGCTCCGACTGAAAAGTCCACCGCGGAAGCCGCCTGGCTGTCCGCTCCGGAAGGCTGGGTTTGAGAGCCTTTGCGGCGGTCGCTGTCCTCGCCATCACCGGTCACTGGCGTCATGTGCAACCGGGCCACTGCGGCGGCAATCGCCGCGACCTCTTCCGGCGTGACATCATTCAGAATGTTTGCTGAGGGGGCAGCGACAGTTTCCGCGCCCGAGTTCTCTGCCCGCGGGGTTCCGCCCTCTACCGGGGATTTGTCTACCACGGTACGAAGATCCCGGTTCATCTGGTTGTAGACAGTAGCTTCGTCCGCAACTTTCTCTTCGGCGTCCGCCTTGGTATGGGGAAACCCAATTCGCGCTTTCCATCCGCTTTCTTCGGTTGCAGGCTGGCTCCGGCCGCCGCGTCCAGCTTCTTCCGCAGCCGCAATCGCCCGCGCAAACCGTCCGGGTTTGGAGGGTTCGGTGCGGGGCACAACTTTATCCTCGAGTTTCGAAAGCGCGCTCAGCAGTTCGCTGGCTTCAAAGGGTTTGACGATGAAGCCATCGGCGCGAACGCGTTGCGCTTCCTCCGGCTTGAAAGGCTCTAGCTTGCCAACACTCAGCAGGACAGGAATCCGATTGGTTTCCTGGGAATCTTTAAGGCGCTGGCATACTTCGAGCCCGCTATAGCCGGGCATATAAACATCCAGAATGACCAGGTCGGGTTTCAGTTCGGCGATCTTTTTCAGGGCGGCGGAGCCGTTATTGACGGCAATCACTTCATAGCCCGCATCGGCGAGAATCTTGCGCCCCATGTTCTGGGCGGTCACGCTGTCATCGGCAAGCAGTATCTTCCGGGCCAAGGAAATTCCTCTAAAGGGGGAGATATCGCGAAGGTAACCTGCCCCCGAACGTAAGTCAATGACCATGCGGGAGGTTACCTGGTTACCGGGGGTCAGCACCTACCGCGTTCGCAGGGTTTTTCCGACAACATTGCGCGCCAGGAAAGAAGAACTCTTATAGCCGAGCCTTGTTGACCGAACGTAGGGATTTCGGCTGTACAGCTATTTCGCGGGGTGGTGATGGAAGTACAAGATTGTCCAGTGCGCGAGAAATCCGACGGCGAACCAGAACCCGGCTTCCAAGGCTCGCTTGAATAGCGGCGTCATTCTGTGCAACTACTTTCCGTGAAAATAACTTTGATATGGTCGCGTATTTTTTTGGAGTGCATGTCGTCAAGAAACCGGTACGAAGTGCATGAAGATTCCAACCCCAGCGAGAAGCCGCTGGAGCGGGCTAGAACACCAGAATTTTCTTCAGTCCCTTCTTTTTCTTCTTCTTGCTGCTGGAGACATCCTGATCGCTGGCAAGGGTGGAAGCTGCGTTCGCGGTAGCCGAACTGCTGGATGCCGATGCCGATCCCTGCTGGATCTCGTTGACTTGCACCGGCGGCGGTAGAGGTTGACCGTCGACCGCGGCGCTCTGGCTGCCGGCAACCGGAGTTAGCTCGTTCGGATCAGGCGGACCGCTGGGTTTGAGCTCGTTGGCAGCCGGAGTCGCGGCCGGCTTCAGTTCGTTGGGGTCGGGTACATTTACCGTGTTCGTCCGTGCGAAAGGCTGGTCGTTGGCGGCTGGCGGGGTGTCGGATCGCGGAGCGGGCTCGTTGGCTGCCGGAGTTCCGCTTCCCACAACTTCCACGCTCAAGTTGTGGTCGCCGCCGGTGGAGGGTCCTATGGCCGACTGCCCCATCGCCCTCACCACACCACTGGCAGAGACTGGCGTAGGATCAACCAGCGTCGGATCTCCGACCTTCGCGGCCTGGGCAACGTCCGGCCCTTTCTTCACCACACTCATTAACCGGTCAAGCGTACTGGCCTCGCGGCGGCTTTCTTCCTCCGCGCGATTCTGCGCCACCGCTGCCTTGGTGGGCCGCGGAATGGGCTGATGCAGGGCAGCCAGGCGTTTCTTCGCGTCATCCCCGCGCTCCATCAAGGGATAGCGCGTGATGATCTGGTCGTAGGCTCCGGCCGCGTCCTTGGAGAGCGCCTCAATCATATTGGCTTTGTATTGCTCCCCAATGCAGCCAGGCTGCGGGCTGGTCTTGACGCAGGTGGGCTGGGCGCGCACGCGCGCGATTTGACCCTCATAATCCTGCCCCAGAGTAAACAGCGCTTCATCGGCGCGACTGTACAGCGGGTACTTCTCAACCAGCGATTTCAGGCGGGCAATCGATGCGGGATACGACAGGCGAAGAAAGTAGAACCTGCCAATCTCGAACTCGCGTTCGGCCAGAACCTCCTGCACTTCGAGCAGCCGCTCCTTACCTTCCTTCACCAGCTTGGGATTGTCCGGATACTGCATGATCAGGTTGCGGTACTCATCTTCAGCGCGCTTGGCGTGGGTGTAATCGCGGTCCGCTTTGTCCATCTGCTGATACTGAATGTTGGCAATCTTGAGCTGGGCCTCGGCCGCTTCGGGCATGTTGGGAAAGAAGGTCTCGAAGTCGCGATACTCCTGCTCGGCCTGCGCCAGCGAGGCGGTTCCGCCCTCCGCATACCAGGAATCGCCGACCGCCAGCTTGGCGCGCGCGATGAATTCGGAGTCCGGATAAGTGTTGATCAGAGTTTGCAGCGTCATGCGGGCCACGTCGAAGCGGTTGTGCTGCATGGCGTCCATGGCCTTATCGAATAGCACTTTGTCGGGCTGCTTCGACCCGACGTTGGCCAGCGGATTGACTGACTTCTTGTTGGAGCAAGCGACCGAAGCGATCAGCAACAGGCTCAACAGCGCAATGAATGGACTTCGACTTAACATAAGACCTCGAATGGAAGACTTCGAATGCTGCCTAAGCTCTCTGCAGGGCAGCCTCGGTCGCCGCTTTCAGCAACGCCTCTGCATTCTTGCTTGGATCACCATTGCCGAACACGGCGTTGCCTGCCACCAGAATTTCCGCTCCCGCCCGCACCACGTCGGCAACCGTATCGTGGGCTACGCCGCCATCCACTTCGATGCGGTAGGTGAGCCGGCGCTGGCTGCGAATCTCGGCTAAGCGACGCATCTTGTGCAGCGTAGCGGGAATAAACTTCTGCCCGCCGAAGCCGGGATTGACCGACATTACCAGTACGTAATCGGCAATATCGAGCACCTCCTCAAGCGCGCCCACCGGAGTGGCTGGATTGATCACTACGCCAGCCAGACAATCATGGCTCTTGATGAGATGCAGCGTGCGATTCAAGTGCAGGCAAATTTCCTGGTGTACCGAAATCCAATCGGCTCCTGCCTCGGCGAAGGCGGGAATAAATTCGTCGGGATTCTCAATCATTAAATGACAATCGAGCGGCAAATCGGTCACCTTGCGGAGCGACTTCACCACCGGCGGGCCGAGCGTGAGATTGGGGACGAAGTGTCCATCCATGATGTCCACGTGGAGGACACTGGCCCCACCTTCGGCCGCGGCGCGTACCTGCTCACCCAGACGGGCAAAGTCCGAGGCAAGAATCGAAGGTGCCAGTTCAATCAAGACGAAGCTCTCAAAACCCGGATGCTCGGAATGGTGTTGCTACCAGGATACGTTGTGAGATTCTAGCATGCGAGGAGGCTTTGACAGACAACTTCGGACGCTCGTTTCGCAGTTGGGTGCGCGTGCAATGGATCGCCGCTCGGGTCATCGGCCACTCGACAGCGTGTTACCCTCGTCGGGCATGTCCGCGGCGCTTCCATTGACCTCTGCTGCATACAGCCTGGCCGCAGTCATGGCCTGGGGCACCAGCGATTTTCTCGGCGGGTATGCGACCCGGCGCGCGAACGCCTTTCTGTTCACCACCGTCGTAAATCTCGGGGGCTTGCTTCTGGTAGGCACACTGGCTGCCGCCAGCCACGCTGCTTTTCCCGCGGGACAGAGCGTGGCGTGGCTGCTGGCGGGTGGTATTGCCGGAGGAGCAGCCCTGGCCATTTTTTATCGCGCGCTTTCTTCGGGGAGAATGGGGCTGACGGCGCCGGTCGCCGCCGTTTTGAGTGCGGCGATTCCAACCTTGTTTTCGATTTTCACCGAGGGATGGCCCCGCGCGATTTCCATCATCGGCTTCGTTTTCGCGGGCATCGGACTGTGGCTGATCACGCGCGCCGAGGATGGCAATACTCCGCAAGGTATTGGGATGGCCGTCCTGGCGGGCATCGGTTTCGCGGGATTTTATCTTTGCGTTCGTGAGGCTGGCGCCGGTTCGGCCCTGTGGATGGCCTCGCTCACCCGTGTCGGAGGCCTGATCATCACGACTTTGATCGTGGGCGCACTCATCGTTTTGCGGCACGGGACGTTACACCAGATTACTTTCGCCGGAGTGGGCTGGGGCGTGCTCACAGGCTGCCTGGACTCTCTCGGCACCATCCTGTTCGTTCGCGCCAGTCAGACCGGACGCCTCGACGAAGCCGTCGTCATTTCGTCTCTGTATCCCACAATCACCGTAATTCTCGCGCGCGTATTCCTAAAAGAACACTTCACGCGATGGAGATTCATTGGATTATTGGCCGCGCTGGCCGCCGTGCCCATGATTGCAGCAGGATGATGGAGGGGGAACGATCGGAATGGTTGATTGCGATGGTTGATTTGATGGAATGATACGATTCGTTCCGTGTTCTAGAATCCAAACAGGCCAATGGCGCTCGTCGAAATTCGCAATCTGACGAAGATTTATCCGCCGGGCGAATCTGTGCTCGGGGGCAAGTCCAGTAGCGGAAGCGGAGTCCGCGCCGTCGACGATGTCTCGCTCGACATTCACGCGGGAGAAACTCTCGGCCTGGTCGGCGAGTCAGGCTCGGGCAAGAGCACCATCGGGCGCCTGATCCTACGGCTGATCGAGCCCACGTCCGGCACCATCCACTTCGATGGGCAAGACCTGCTGGCCGCCGGGCGCGGAGAAATGCGTCGCCTGCGCCGCGACATGCAGGTCATCTTTCAGGATCCCTTCGCTTCGCTCGATCCGCGGTTCAGGGTCGAGGAGATCATCGCCGAGCCGCTGTTAATTCACCGGATGACAAATGACGGTGCGCCATCATTCGCGGGTTCCACGGGTTCAAACGCTGCCCGCCGCGCCCGCGTCGCCGAACTTCTGCGCGCGGTCGGCCTCGACGAATCCATTCAGCGACGCTTCCCGCACGAATTCAGCGGAGGCCAGCGCCAGCGGATCGGCATTGCCCGGGCTCTGGCATTGCGCCCCCGGTTCATTGTGGCCGACGAGCCGGTCTCCGCACTCGACGTCAGCGTCGGAGCGCAGATCGTCAACCTGCTTGCCCAACTGCAGCGCGACTTCGGACTGACCTATCTTTTCATCTCGCACTCGATGCCGGTGGTGCGCTATCTTTCAACCCGCATCGCCGTTATGTTGGGCGGAAGAATTGTGGAAGTCGGACCCAGCCAGCAGATCACCGAGCACCCGCAACATCCTTATACTCGCAGCCTGCTCGAGGCCACGCCGGAGGTGGCGGTCTGATTCTTGAGATTGGGTGACGGGCTTCGCCCCGGCGGACAGCCGGGGCCGCTGTCCCCCCATCGGCCTGCGTACGCCCGGCGTGTGCCATACTTTCTTGATGTCCCTTGTCCGCCCCAGCCGCACCCGCGATCTGATCGAGTTGATTCTCGGCTACGGCGCGGTCGTCGGCGTCATCTGGACGCCCGAGCCTCTGCAACGGATGCTGTCGCCGATGGTACTGGTGCTGACGTTGGTGGTGGTGCTGGCGCGCCGCCCCAGCCGCGATGATCTCGGTCTGGGTTGGCGCGGCTTCGTCCGGTCGCTATGGATCCTGCCCGCTGCCCTGGCGCTGTCGGCGCTGAGCCTGTTCGCCGCGGCGAAGGGCGGGACCTTGCATGCCCTCTATAAAGGCGATTTCGTCCACATCTCCGGCTACGTTCTCTGGACCATCTACCAGCAATTTCTTCTGCAGGATTTTTTTATGGACCGCCTGCTGCGCCTGCTCCCGCACCAGGGCGCGGCGGTGACGTTGGCAGGCACGCTGTTCGCCGCCGCGCACTTGCCGGGACTCGCGCTCACCGCAGCCACGCTGGTGTGGGGCATGGTTTCGTGCGCGTTGTTTCGCCGCTATCGCAATCTCTGGGCGCTGGGCCTGGCGCAAGGAGTGCTCGGCCTATGCTTCGCAGTCTGCGTTCCGGATTCGCTGCATCATCATCTGCGAGTGGGCCTGGGATACTTGCGGTATCGTTCGGTGCAGCCGGTTCCATGAGAGAACTCGGCACTGGTCTGTCATTCGCGGTCGGGAACCAGTTGCGGAGGCTGCGACCGAGAGCGGGCGCTCATCTCGGCGCCGGCGTCATCTGCTGATAATCTCCCGTCAAGTAACGATTGGGGTCGAGATTGGGATCGTCGGTGTGGACAAACCGTCCGAATCCGTCAGTCCAGTGATAGTTGTAATCGGTGTACTGATCGGAAACCTGGCCGTACTGATCCTGCATGTGTTCGGTGCCGCGCATATTCTGATCAAAATCGTCGGCACGTTTGTAGAACTCCTCATTCGAACTGGCGCTGTACGAAGATGGCTGCTGGCTGCGCCTTTGGGCCGCAAGATTGGCGTCGATCTGCTTCAGAAATTGATCGCTCTGCGCCGTTAAAGCGCGGCTTCGCTCCCCCGCCGCCCGGATCCCGGCATAGTTTCTGGCCATTTGGCGATTGTAGTAATCGGTTTGCATCTTCCGAACCGCACTGAGACGCTGCTCCCATCCCGGATTCGGTTCGATGGAAGTCGAGACAAAACCGAGCAGTGGCCGGACGGACTCGATCTTCCCATTCTTCGCGCCAATGCTGTGCACCATGAGCAGGACACGATGGAATTCTCCAATGCGGCCGTTCGGCGAAGCTAGTCTTTCGATTGTAGTCATGAAGCCATAGAACTCTTCGTCGACCGAGCTGCCGCCCAACTCGTAGCGGACCCGCATGCAGATGCCTTCGCCCTGAGGTTTGGGGCCTTTGCCGAGCAGCCGGGCGAATACCTGGGGAAGATTGTTGACCGGACGGTACCCGAGAAGCCGCAGATTCCTGGCGTTGGCGCGATTACGGGCGATCACATACCTTGACATGGCAACCGGCAAAGTGATGTTGGGGTGGTGAATTCCGGAGCTACTCGGACCTATCGGGCCCCGGTCATGAGCCGGATCCAGCCAGATAAAAAACTCCGCGGGAAAGTACTCGATCCAGCTTGAGCCATCGGGAGCCTGGGTCCGCGCCGATACGTGGACTGGCAGGTAGAAGTCGTTGTAGTTCCAAACCACTTTGCTGGTGGATTTCCATCCTGCCGGCACGGCAATGCGGCTGACGACCAAACCACCTTGTTGGCTGTCGATAACCTCATAGGGCTGGAACTTGGTTTTGGCGGCGGCATGAGTTCCGCGTGCAAAAGGCCGGCTGGCAGAAGATTGGCCTGCAGAGGTTCGGTCTGTCGCCGCCGGCCCTGGTGGCTCGGGAGCAACATCAGAAGAGGCCGCGCTTGCTGGCTTGGAATCCTTTTGACAGGCCGTTGTACAGAGCGCTAAACCGATCAGACCACACCGGAGGTTTCTGCCGAGGGCGAGATGGATTGGCATGATTGTGATTGACTCGCTTCCCTGAACTAGCGCGCCGATTGAATGAACCACGAAACTCTTACGAAGCCACCGCGCGCGATCTGCGGTCAAAATCCTACACCCGGACACGCCAACTCGCTATCATTATTGTGCACGCAAGATTCGCCGGAAAACGGCTCTCTGAAGGTTTCGCAGGCGCCCGCGGGTCCCTCGGAGGGAGGAGTCTTTTTCTCCTTTTCCTAGAACCACAGTCCCCAAATCCAGTCGACACTCGTATGGGTGATGGTTGAGGCTGGAACACGACGGTGCTCGCGCCAGGCGCGTCCATAGAAAATTCCGGCGATTGTCGCCAGGAACACGTAGCGCCAGTTGAAATGTGCAGACCGTTTGTTGAAGTGTGACAGGCCGAATAGCACCGAGGCGACGACAAGAGCCGCGCGCCCTCCCACGCGACGCTCCAGTAGGTTCTGTACCCAGGCGCGGAAGAAGAGCTCTTCGGGCACGGCCGTGAAGAAAAAAATCGCCACCCAGCGCAACAGCGTGCTGCCGATTCCCGGCAAGTTGCGATGCGGATGGATGAACCCGAGAGCCAGTCCCAGCACCAAGACCGGCGGAGTGAAGAAAACCAGCTCCCGCAGGCCAGTCTTCCAATCGCTCCAGCGCGAATGAAAGTCAAACCCGGTGCCGGTCAGCTGCCTCATCGCCAGAAATCCGTACAGGCCAGCATCTACCAGGAGCAGTTCGTTCAAGGCGCGAAGCCCGCTGGGCCACGCGCCGTCAAACCAGCGCAGGTCGACCGCCAAACCCAGAATCAGCAGAATGAACCAGTCACGCCAACCGCCGCGCTGTTCTGGATCGGCCGACGCGGCACGCAGCAGCAGCCATGCCATCGCCACGGGAAGGGCGGCATAGAGCGCAAACCACACCCACTGAAACATGTGCCCGGAGATGGAAACCATCACGTAAGGAACGGCCAACACAGCCGGAAGGCTCACGCGAACGGCCACAGGCCAGCGCGATACATGGCGAGCCGCTCGCTCCGCAGCGCAGCCGAACATAATCGCGGGAGCCAACTCCAATCCAAGCGCCGCAATCGCCACCGGGGTCACATTCTGCATGACGACATCTTAACGTCCCCGGCAACTCGAACGCCCTTGCCTGGGCGCCGCTTGCCGTCTAGAATCTCCGCGAGTCTTCGTGACTGGAGGCATACATGGCGGCCGCTCCACTTCCACCCTTATCCGCGCCCGTTCCCGGACCCGAACCAGCCTCGCTTTCCGAAGGCGCTCGCCTGGTGAATGCTTTTATCGCGCCCTCGAGAACCTTCAACCGATCTCCGCCGCAATGCAAGTTGGTGGGGACCATGGCTGCTGATCTCCATCCTGTGGCCACAAACCCGGCCTACTTCATGGATCGCGCGGGCAATAAGTTTCTCTATGTGATGGCTTCAGGTCTTGACGTCATCGTGATTTGGACCATCGTTCTCATGGGCATCGGGTTCGCCTGCAACAGCAGGGTAAGACGCACGACGGCAATCGCCATTGTCGCGGGATGGTATCTGTTCTGGAAACTCGGAGTAGCGGCTCTGGCGGCCCAGTGATGACGCCTCGATCTGCGTTGCGCGCGCGCACGCAACCTACCAAGTTCAGGTAGAATTTCTCAAGTTTACGGAGACCTCGCATGAAACGCATTCTCGGCGCATTGCTGGTTGCGATTTTTTTTGGATGTTTCTGTCTCAGCCTGGGACAAGCGCAGACTGCGCCGTCCTCTGCGCCGGTGAAAAATCCGGTGACGGCGTCTCTCCGCATGCTGCTGCCGCGATCACGCAACAATATTCTTGGCGCCATTGCGGCCATGCCCGCCGACAAATTTTCCTACAAACCCACGCCGGACCAGATGACGTTTGCCCATCTCGTCGTCCACATCATTGGTTCGAATAATTCCGGATGCTCCAAGGCTGCCGACATCGCGGCGCCGACGGTTGAGGACGTCAAAGAGACCGACTCCAAGGAAAAGCTGCTCGCAGCCGCCACGGCTTCGTTCGATTTTTGCGGCGATGCGCTCGGTAAAATGGACGATTCCAAACTGGGAGACGACGTCGAACTGTTCGCCGGACGCCACTTTCCCCGCGCCATGGCCGCGCTGGGATTAGCCAGCGGCTGGGCCGACCACTATGCCGCCGCCGCGCAATACCTCCGCCTGAACGGTATTTTGCCACCCTCGGCGCAACCGAAGAAATAACCCTCGGGGGCTAGGCCCTCCCTCTGGCGGCCTTGGCGGCGCGGCTTGAAGCCGCGCCCTTTCAAATCTCGCGTCTGCTTATTTGAATTTCTTTATTTAATCTGCACCAGTTCACCGGGGGACGTGGCGGCAGGACTCAACGACGCAGGATGCTGCGGGGCACGCCAACCATCAAAGATTGAAACCTGGTGCACGCACGAGACCGTGCAATGCGGCGCGCAACTTTTTTCGCTGAGATATTCGCGGCGCATGTCATCGCGCGTGTAGGTCGCCAGCGGCACACCAGGATAGCCGCGCTGCTGCGAGCAGTAGTGCACCAGCCCGTCTTCGCAGATGTAGAGATAGCGCGCACCGGCTCGGCAGCGCCAATCATTGGGCAGGCCCTGCGCAATGTTGTCCTGGAACGCGTTAATGCGCGTGAAGCTGCGCTTCTCCATCGACCTCATCTGGTTATAGATGCGACGCTCTTCCCCGCCCAGCGGCTGCAACTGTCCGCTGCCGTCGTGAATAATGCCGATAGTCGAGGAGAAGCCAAGTTCGATGGCGCGTCTGCCGATGGTCAGCGCGTCCTGGGGATGGGAGATCCCGCCGCCCACCACCGAGTTGATGTTCACGTGAAACTCGGCGTGCTCGGCCAGCAGTTGCAGCTTTTTGTCGAGAACCTTCAGGCTCTTCTTCGAAACTTCGTCGGGATTCACGTTGTCGATGGAAATCTGCAGCCACTCCAGGCCGGCCCGGTTCAGCCGCTGGATGCGTTCCGCCACCAGAAAGTATCCGTTCGTGATTAACCCGGCGATCATGCCGTGCGAGCGAATGCGGCGGATCACGCCATCGAGCTCGGGATGAAGCAGCGGCTCTCCGCCAGAGATGGTGACGACAGCCGTCCTGAGCGCGCCCAGCTTGTCGATGCGGCGGAACATCTCTTCCGTGGGCACGGGCTTCGAAAAGTCGTCGAACTCATTGCAGTACGTGCAACTTAAATTGCAGCGCCTGACGGGAATGACGTGCGCCAACAGCGGATGATCGGCGGAAGCCAGAGCCCGCGCGGCCATGGCCGCTCCGCGCAGGTTGCGGTGCAGGGCTTTGGCTCGCCGGCGCAAGTTCGTGAGGACCGAGGGCATGAAGTTGATAATTCCTATTACAGCATGGATGCTCGATAAGTGCAGCCCTCGCGGCACTGTTCGGCGAATTTGCCGAGGCGAACGGTGTCCACAGCGCTGCGGGCTGAATGCTGCATTCGATTCGCTTGCGTCATCCATCTCGGCGCCGATGAGTTTGTGTCCAGCCTCGGCAAGACCTTCCTGCGCCAGACTGGCAAGCGTGTTCTTGCACAAAAACGTAGCCCGTCTGGTAGCTCGAGATGACAATGACGGGACGCCGTTGTTCGAAAGCGGCTTGATCAGCGCGAGCAGAATGCCGGGTTTGCAAAAATGCGAACGGCCCTTCGAGTTTAAGGCAGATCCAACGCGGGCCGGGGTCGATATCCTTCGGAATGTGTGCCGCCGGGTAGACCATGGAAAGTTCGTCAGCGGTGCGGGTGAGTGATGTGAAGTCGGCCATTGCCAGCTGGGGATGGGAGTGTTCGGGTTGAGGCGGATGATGGCGTGCAGACCGGGAAGTTGGCGGAATCTGAGTCGACCGCTAGTAGCTGCACCGTTTGCGGCAGTCATCAATTGGCGGAGGCTGAACAGGAGGTTTCTCGGGTCGCCGTCGCATTCGCTCCGGCTCGCTCGAAATGACAAACCTTCCTAGAATTTCGATACGGCCAGAATTTCGGATACGGCCTCTCTCTGCTCGACTGGACAACCGAGGCGGCTGTCCCCCATGGCGCATCGAGCCTGAGATTACCTTTCTAGCCTTCTACCGCTTTGCGCACTGCGGCTCTTGCCAGCAGGCGCGTGGAATCCAGCGTGGGAAGCGGCGACGATTCCGGCGTGACCAGCAGCGGGACCTCGGTGCAGCCGAGCACGACCGCGTCGCAGCCTTCATCCCGAAAGGAGCGGATGACTTCCGTGTAATAGGCCAGGGATCGCGGCAGAAACTGAGCATTCACCAGCTCGTCCATGATGATCTTGTCCATGTGCAGGCGCTGCTCCGTGCCGGGGACACTGTGCTCGATACCGGCGGTCTTCAGCGCTTCGCGGTAGACGGGACCCTCCATCAGATAGCGCGTGCCCAGAACGCCGAGGCGCTTGAAGTGGCGGCGCTGCGCCTCCTTCGCCACCTCTCTCGCAATATGCAGCCACGGCCGCGGCGAGCGCTTTTCAATCAGCTCGAATGCCTGGTGGATCGTATTGTCCGGACAAATCAGAAAGTCGGCGCCGGCGCGCGCCAGTTTTTCCGCGGAGGACAGCATCAGTTCAGCAACCGCCGCCCAGTCGTTGGCGTAAATACACTCCATATACTTCGCGAGGGAGTGCGAGTGCAGCGAGACTTCCGGGTGATCATGCGATCCCAACAGGTGCATGCCTTCGATCGCGATGGTGCGGTAGCACAGCGCTGCTCCCTCGGTGCTGCAGGCGACGATGCCGATGTGTTGGGACATTTGATTGCCAGTTACCAGCCGCCGGTTGGCCTTCGGCGTTGACGTACCGATTCTATAACGTTTGGCGACAGGGCCATATCACTTCTGTGTTCTCTGTGTCCCTGCGCTGAGGATTTGGCCGGCTATCGAGCGGCGGCTGCGTCGAAAAGGTTGAGGAACTCCAGTTTCTTTTCCGCCGGCAGGAACGAGGCTTCGAACGAGTTGCGGGCAAGTTCGCGAAGGTGCTCGTCGGTGAATCCGAAAACTTGCTGCGCCAGCTGGTATTCGCGCGCCAGGGTGGTGCCGAACATGGCGGGGTCATCGGTGTTGAGCGTGATCATCACCCCATGGTCGAAGTAACTCTTCGCGGGGTGCTCGTTCAGGTTGGGGCAGAGCCCGGTGCGCAGATTGCTGGTGAGGCATATTTCCACCGGCACCTGGCGCTGCCCGAGTTCATCCACCAGATCGGGATCGTGGAAGGCCGTGAGGCCGTGGCCAATGCGCTCGACGCGCAGGTTCAGCGCTCCCCACACCGATTCCGGAGGGCCGGTCTCGCCCGCGTGCGCGGTGAGGCGCATGCCGTGGTCGGCGGCCCAGGCGTAGCAGTCGCGGAAAAGTTCAGGCGGAGCTTTCTGCTCGTCCCCGCCAATGCCTACGCCGACAACCTGGCGATCATGATAACGGACGGCAAGTTCGAAAACATTTTGCGCGGCCTCCGCTCCCAGTTGGCGGACGGCATCGAAGATCCACACCAGCGAGATGCCGAAATCCCTTGCGCCCCGGGCTCGGCCACGATCCAGCCCTTCGAAGATGGCGGCGAAATCCTGCTTGCGCCACAGGCAGACGCCCACTGAAACATAGACCTCGGCGTGCAAAACGTTCTCTGCTTTGAGACGCTGCATCAATCGATAGGTGATGAGCTCATAGTCTTCCGAGGTTCGCAGGTGTTCGGTGATGTTCTTAAAAGACAGCAGGAACCCTTGAAAATCGGAGTAGCGATACAGTTGGTCGACATCAGCCTGCGTAACCCGTTCACCCCGGCCCTGGCGGAGCTCGAGCAGCGTGGCCGGTTCGATTGCGCCCTCGAGGTGCAGATGCAACTCGGCCTTGGGAAGAAGGCGCAGGAAGCTGCTCGGCGGACGATCGGGCGCGGAAGCCATCACTCCCTGATTGTAGATTCTTGCAGGAAGATTTGCGAGATGTTCGCCACGGAATCACGGAGCCAGCGAGAGCAATCGACAAGCGTTGGGCGTTACGTGCTAAAAGGCCTTCTGGGCCGGGGAAGCCGCAGAAGACTGCAGATGTCTTCGCTTCGCTCAGTTGACAGAGCGATTTGCTAGCCCAGGGCCCGGCGGCTGATAGCTGAGAGCCGACAGCTGACCGCTACTTTCTCGCGAACTCGCTGCGGTGACGGCTGTAAAAAATGTAAATGAGGAGGCCGAGTCCGAGCCATACAACGAAGCGCAGCCAGGTAATGACGGTAAGTCCGGTCATGAGGCCGCCACAAAGAATGATCGAGATCAGCGGGAACCACGGCACCAGCGGCACCTTGAAGATGCGGGGGCGGTCGGGCTGAGTGCGGCGCAGGATGATCACCCCGAGCGAGACCAGGACGAAGGCAAAGAGGGTTCCAATGTTTGAAAGATCGGCGGCGTCGCTGATGGCGAAAATTCCGGCAGGGATGCCGACGGCGAAGCCCGCGATCCAGGTGGAGTAGTGAGGCGTCTTGAACCTGGCGTGAACCTTCGAGAACAGCGCGGGGAACAGCCGGTCGCGCGACATGGCATACCAGATGCGAGCCTGTCCGTATTGAAACACCAGCAGCGACGAAATCATGCCGGTGAGTGCCCCGATCACGATAATGGAACGCGACCACCGGCTGGCTCCGAGCACCTTTAACGCGTAGGCGACCGGAGCGTCGGCGGCTTCGCCGGTGACGAAGGTGGTGTACTTCATCATTCCCAGCAGCACGATGGAGACGCCCACGTAAAGAATCGTACACACGATCAACGACGCGATAATGCCGAAAGGCAAGTCCCGCTGGGGATCGCGCGCCTCCTCGGCCGCGGTGGAGACGGAGTCAAATCCGATGTAAGTGAAGAAGACGATGGCGCCGCCGGTGACGACGCCACCAAATCCGGAGGGAGCGAAGGGATGCCAGTTGCTGGGATTGACCAGCGCACCCCCAATTACCAGAAAAACCAGAATGGCGCCGATCTTGATGGCGACCATGACGTTGTTGGCTTCGGCGGATTCGCGCACGCCGCGGACGAGAAGCACAGTGAGAATAAAGATGATGAGGAAGGCGGGAAAATTGAAATAAGAACCGGTCCAATGCCCGGTCTCCCAGACCGGCGTAGACCATTTGTCCGGCAGGTGCACGCCGAAAGACTCCAGTTGCGCTTTGGTGTAGGCGGCAAAACCGATCGCGACCACTACGTTGCTGACCACATACTCAAGAATCAGGTCCCAGCCGATGATCCAGGCAAAGATTTCGCCAAGCGTCGCGTAAGAATATGTGTAAGCGCTGCCGGCGATGGGAATCATCGAGGCCAGTTCTGCGTAGCAGAGACCCGCAAAGCTGCAGGCGAGCGCGACCAAAAAGAATGAGATGGCGATGGATGGGCCGGCGGCCGGACGTCCATGCATCAGGACCGCGCCCATACCGCCGCCACGAAGGAAGTTCACGATGATGTCGAGGACCTGCGCGTGCAGAATCGAGGGCGCTTGAAAATATTCTCCGGCGGCCGCGGTTCCGGTGAGGACGAAGATTCCGGAGCCGATGATGGCCCCGATCCCCAGGGCCGTCAGCGACCACGGCCCCAAGGTTTTTTGCAGCCGCTGTCCCGGAGCTTCGGACTCGGCGATCAGCTTGTCGATCGACTTGCAGCAAAATAGTTGGTTGTCGGAGGTGCGGACCGGTTCGGCGGGTTCGGTGGATGACTGGGACAAGTGGTGGTTGTCTCCTGAAAAACAAGCTTTCAGCTATCAGCACTCAGCATTTAGCCAGCCCGAGTCCCTATCAGATGCTACGAACCCTCCTGGCCAAATGCCTTGTGCCGCTGACACCTGCAGCCTTACCGCTTCGACTGGCCGCGCGCCAACTTCTTCACCTTGCGCTTTTTCGATCCGCGGGCGTAATCGCGGGGCTTCTTCGGCTTCTCCGCCTTGCTTTTTTTGCGCGCGGCGCGTTTCGACTTCTTGCGTTCTTCTTTGCTTAGCTCTGCTGTGTTTGCCATGATTCCTTTTGAATTGAGTAATTTGGTAATTGTGGAATTGGGTAACTTGAGGATCGGCAGAATTTCCCGATCACCCAATTTCCCACTTCCTCGATGTTACTAGCTTCGCTCCAGCTGAGCGTACTTCTCCACCAGCTTCTTTAATCCGAAGCGAGGGAATTGTACCGTAATCTTGGCTTCTTCGCCTTCTCCTTCTCGCTGATAGACCGTGCCTTCGCCGTATTTGGGATGGCGGACCTTCTGCCCGGGACGGAATCCTCGCTTGCCCGTGGGCTCTTCGACGGGAACTCTCGGCACGCTGAACTTCTTGCCGCGGCTGGCGAAAAACTCCGCGATGTTCTCGATCGAGTTGTAGGGCTTAGCCGGGAAGGTGGAAGAGGGACCGCGGAGCTTCGCCCCGCCGGACCGCCGGGGGCGGCTGTCCCCACCTGACCCTTGCCAACTTGCGCTTTGGTCTTCATCTTCGTAGGAATAATGAGTGTCCGCATCGTGGGTTGCGGAGCTTCGCCCCGGCGGACGGCCTGTCTCCGCATAGCCAGTCCCCGTACGAGGCGCGCGGCGTCCTCCGAGTTCTTCGATCAGCTGGAGCGGAACTTCTTCCAGGAATCTTGACGGAACGCTGGCTTCAGGAAGATCGGTGCCGTATCTGCGGCGATACACGGCACGAGTCAGGATCAGCTGGTCCATGGCGCGGGTCATGCCCACATAGCAAAGACGACGTTCTTCCTCGACATCATCAGGCTGCAGCATGGTGCGCGAGTGCGGGAAGAGCCCTTCTTCGAGGCCACTGAGAAAGACGAGAGGGAACTCCAGCCCCTTGGCGGCGTGCAGGCTCATGAGAGTGACCTGCGAGCGCTGGTCATAATGGTCGGCGTCGCTGATCAGGGCGGCGTGATCGAGGAACTGGTCGAGAGTCTCGCCACGATCGCGCGAGTCCATCGCGGCGTTCACCAGTTCGCGCAGGTTCTCGATGCGGGAGAAAGCTTCGGGCGTATCCTCGGCTTCGAGAAGCTTGATGTAGCCCGTACGGTCGATAAGAAATTTCAGAATGTCGGCCGTGCTGATCGTGGGGACAGGAAAAGAGTCCGATACTCGGGAAGTTTCGGGTGCGGGGCTATCAGGGAGCCGGTCGTCGCGCGAATCTGGTTTTGGAGCGTCTCCGTTAAGGTCGCGGTTAGGGTCGTTACTGAGTTCGTCTGTGCTGGTATAGGCTCCGCCGAAATCGAAGGCAGTGTTTTCGAATTCCTTGGGATCAAAGGCGGCGGCATTGTCGGAAAGAGAATCATCAGGGGCGGCTTGCAGGGCTTCGCCGTGCTGCACAGCCGAGGGCGGCTGTTCCCACGTGGGCTGTGGCGATCTCGGCTCCTGCCGGGGCGACAGCGCCGGCGACACACTCTCCGTTTCTGTACTTTCTTGCAAATGCTCGACGAATGTTCCGGAGAGCATGGCTTGAGCGTCGATGATCAGCTGCTGAAAATTCTTCAGCGCCGCTAACGCCCGCTGCGGCAGCAGTTGCCGGCGAATGGCTTCTCCCGCGGCGCCCCACAGAGACAATCCGGTCTCCAGCGCCAGGCGTTCCAGGGTTTCAATCGTCCCTTTGCCGATGCCGCGCGCGGGTGTGTTGATCACGCGCAATAGCGAGATCGAATCGTCCGGATTCTGAATCACTTTGAGGTAGGAGATCATGTCTTTGATCTCGGCGCGCTCGTAGAAGGAGAATCCGCCCACCACGTGATATTTCAGACCGTAGCGGCGCATCGCCTCTTCAAACAGTCGCGACTGCGAGTTCGTCCGGTACAGGACCGCGGCACGCGGAAGCTCGCCACTTGAGTTTTCCGCACGACCCGCCTCGCGCAAATATTTCGCGATATGATCGGCGGCAAAGAGCGCTTCATTTTCACCGTCGGGCGCCTCGTAATACCCGATCTTCGTGCCGCCTTGGCGAGCTGTCCAAAGATTTTTGCCCTTGCGGCGGATGTTGTTCGCCACCACCGACGATGCGGCCTGCAGAATATTCTGGGTCGAGCGATAGTTTTGTTCGAGACGGATGATTTTTGCTTCTGGAAAATCCTGTTCAAACTCGAGGATGTTACGGATGTCGGCGCCGCGCCAGGAATAAATCGACTGATCTTCATCACCCACGGCGCAAACGTTGTGCCGCTCACCCGCAAGCATGCGCATGAGTTCGTATTGCGGACGGTTGGTATCCTGATATTCGTCAATCAGTAGATACTGAAAGCGACGGTTGTAATACTCGCGCACCGGCGCGGAAGTCTTCAGCAAGCGCGTGGCTTCCAGTAGGAGGTCATCAAAGTCCAGCGCATTGGCTTTGCGCAGCTCCTTGCGATACTCCTCAAACAGATGCGCGATCTTCTCGGTCTTGGGATCGGCCGACTGCAGGTAAAGCTCCTGCGGATCCAGCATGTGATTCTTCGCCCACGAAATACGCGAGAGGACAATGCGTGGCGTAAGTTGCTTGTCGTCGAGACCCAGGCGTTTCATGATTCCCTTGACCACGGATTGTTGGTCGCTCTCGTCGTAGATAACGAACTTCTTGGTGTGGCCAATGGGCGGCTGGCCGGGCGTGGCCGAGGGGATCTGCAGGGCGTCAATGTCGCGGCGAAGAACTCGCACGCAAAAAGAATGAAAGGTCGAGATCACCGGTTTTGCGATGCTCAGTCCGCCGACAAGCTTCTCGACGCGCTCGGCCATTTCGGCGGCTGCCTTATTGGTGAAGGTCATCGCCAGAATGGATTCCGGCATCACTCCGGCGTGCTCGATCAGATACGCGATGCGGTAGGTGATGACGCGCGTTTTGCCGCTGCCGGCGCCGGCAAGGATCAGGACCGGACCCTCGGTTGTTTCGACGGCGTCGCGCTGCTGCGGGTTGAGTTGATCGAGAAAAGACAATGCGGAAGCGGCTCCGGGGTCGATGATTCAATTTTACAGGGGCCGTGCCGATTTCCGCTTTAAGGAACGTCATAATTCGAATTTGATTCATGCGCCGGAGAATTCCAAGTAATCGCGGATCGACTCGGTTCAGGGTGTTTCGTGGGGGGCCTGACTGAAACTGTCGCAGGGTGCTGTACCTACCCGGATGGGAATGGCCCCGAGGAATCGGGGCCTCGCTTTTTCTGCAGCAAATAATCGCAAATGAAGGAATTCGCTATCTCTGTGTTCCTGCCTACCGTTCGGCGCCTTCCGCTCGCAGCGCCTTGCACTCTTCGCAGGGACAGACTTCGCGCAAGAATTTCCAGGAATAAATGCCGAGGTCGTGATCGTCGTTCCACTTGAACTTGATGGCGTACTTGCCGACACCTTCTGCGGAGAGCGGCCTGGCCGCAGGCTTGAACATGGGCAGCGCGCCGGGAGCAAGTTTGGGCGACTCTCCGTGCCGGCGGCCGGTCTTGCCGCGCTCTTCCTCGCACATCGCGCAAGGGCAGGCGTTGCGCAAATAGACGAAATCGTAGTGCGAAACGTGGCCGTCTTTCCATTCGATGTCCACGCCGCTGCCGCCGGTCAGGTTCACCTTCACTGACTGGGGATCCGTGGCAGCGGAGGGCGCTTGAAGCGGCGACTGCATGGCTTCAGTATCGCATACGGAAAACTTGCCCCGGCCGCGCCTCGATCGCCAGCTCCAGCCAGCTCCACGCGCCAATTGTCGGAAGGGCACGCAATCCGGTAGAATTGAAGTTTCGGTTAGAGGCCTCTGAAAGGATCTGTAGCAGTCATGGCACAACAATGTGACATCTGCGGCAAGAAGCCGCAATCAGGAAACCGCATCAGCCACGCCCACAACGTCACCAAGCGGCGCTGGAACGTGAATCTCCGCCCGGTGCACGCCCGCGTGGGGGCCGCCACCAAGCGCATCCGTGTGTGCACCTCCTGCCTGCGTAGCGGCAAAGTGGTCAAAGCGTAAGAGTTCGAATCCCTGAGATCGCAGAAAACTTACTGCACGCCCAGCAATTGCACGTCGAAGATCAGAGTGGCGTTCGGCGGGATCGGCCCGCCCGGAGTCCCTTCGGCGCCATAACCCAGGTCAGGGGGAATCCGCAACTGCCGCTTCCCGCCGACTTTCATTCCCGCAACTCCTTCGTCCCATCCCTTGATCACATCGCCGTTGCCGATGGTGAAATCGAACGCCTTCCCGGCATCCACTGAACTGTCGAACTTCTTTCCCGTGGTCAGCCAGCCGGTATAGTGCACGCGCACGTGGCTGCCCTCTTTCGCGACCTCGCCATTTCCCACCCGGATATCCCAATAAATCAGTCCGGAGGTCGTTTTCACTCCGTCGCCCGTCACTTTCGTGGGAGCGTTGGTGTTGGGAGCGGTCGATTTCCTGGCCGTGCCTTGCGCCAAGACAAACACCGGCACCGCTAGAATGATTGCAATCGCAGCCAAGAATTTCATCTCGTCTCCATCCGAGCGAAGCTCAGCTCCCCGGCGTTTACAATTTTCTTACTCCAGAGCAATCACGTCAATCTCCACCAGCACGTCCTTGGGCAAACGCGACACTTCAACGGTGGACCGGGCCGGCGGAGCGGAACTGAAATGCTTTCCATAGACCTGGTTCATGGCGGCGAAGTCGTTCATGTTCTGGAGGAAGACGGTCGATCGAACCACATTCCCCAATCCAGTGCCGGCAGCCTCTAAAATTGCCGCCAGATTGCGCAGCACGCGCTCTGTTTGTGCCGCCACGTCGCCGCCGATGACCTGCTGCGTCGCCGGATCAATGGCCACCTGGCCGGAAACGAACACGAATCCGCTGGCCTTGATCGCCTGTGAGTAAGGCCCAATGGCCTGAGGAGCATCTTGGGTAGAAATGACTTCGCGCATAACAAGCGTTCACCAGGCACGGACCTCTGCCTCCTACTTCAATCCCGTGACTACGTACACCTCCGAGAGTATTCTCCCGTAGCCATAGGCATATACACTCCCATCGGTTGAAAAAATCGGCGCTCCGGCTCCCGTAAGCCCCGCACCGGCTTCACCGCCGAAGGTTTTCCAGAACTCCATCTTTCCGGTCGTTGCGTTCACGCGATAGAGCTTCGTAGTCTTCTCGCTGGTTCGATTCGAGGCTGCATAGAGCGATCCTCCATCGGGCGTCCAACCCGAAATGTAGTAGACGGCGTCCAGACCCGGAATCGGCCGCATACTACTTCCGTCGAGGGACCAGATCCCCCATTTTCGGTCCGCACCCCTAACCGCTGTACTTTTGCCGTCCGGAGAAAGATGAACGCCAAACACACCTTCCGGAGTGATGGGCTTGGCATCTCCACTGCTCACATCGATTAGATAGTCTCGTGCACCGTGTCCCGCCTCAATTCCGTCGGCCAGCAAGCGCTTTCCGTCGGGCAGCCAACCCACCGCGCGATAGCTGATGGAATCGTGCGTAAGCTGCCTGGCCTCGCCCGCTCCTGTCGGTACCAGGTTCAACGGTCCGCCCTTCGCGGGCCTCGTGATCACCCATTTCGTATCCGGAGAAATGGCCATGGCGACTCCTTCGCCAATGCGCGCCGGAGGCGCTCCATTCGTGTCGCGCACAAATACCGTGTAATTCGGTCCGCCCCCATCGCCTTCCTCTTCAAACAGTATCTTCTTGCCATCCCGGCTCATGTCGCGCAGGTTCGACCATCCGAACCAGCCCAGTTCACGCTCCTCTTTTTCTCCCGCCGACAGACCACGAATTCCCACGCGTTCATGATGCGTCACCATCAGCGCCGTTCCATTCCGCAGGTCCTCGAGCCACACGCCGCCAGGAACATTCGTGATGGTACGCAGCTTGCCGGAAAGGGTCACCGCGTGCGGGTTTGCGGCGCTGCCGGTGCTGGTTGAGGTGAACCAAATCTCATCGCCGGACCGAGACCAGAAAATTCCCTCCAGCGACTCCCATCCCGGAGAAAGTTTCTTTTCTTTGCCGCTACCATCGGAAGCGATCACCGCCACTGACCCTTCATCGTCCCCACCCGGGTTTTCATGGTCGGCAAACGCCACCCAGTTCCCATCGGGCGAAATCTTGGGATGGCTGATCCAGTTGATGCTATCGAACAGCACCCGGCCGATGGGATACTCCAACCTCCAGTGGCTATTCTCCGGAACGTACCGCACCACCGCCAGATTTACTCCGTCCGCGGCCCAGTCCGCCTCCTGCACGTTTTCCAACACCTCTCGCGGCGTTCCTCCACTCAGCGGAACTCGTGCCAGCGTCCCGCTGCGGGCATAGCCGCTGAGACCCGCCGTGTTGATTCGAATGGCGAGTTCCCCGTTCTTCGAAATCGAAAGCAGTTCGGCATCCTTCAATTCTAAGTCGCGTGCCCCCGGATCATCGGTACGCGACAAATAGAGCTGATCGGCGCCGCCCTCCCACGATGCGCTGTACACGATGCTGCCATCGGGCGTAAAGCGGGCGTTTCCGATCGAACCGGTGCGGAAGGTGATTTGCTTGTACTCAGCCTGCGGGGCGGTCCCGCTGCCGCGCCCCAGCCACCAACCGAGAGCCAGCATCCCCAATGCGAGCCCGAGGCCACCGGCCAGGACGGCCGGCATCGGTCCCTTCGGCTGCGCACTCGCGATCGGCGCCAACTTTGTACTT
>Ga0302325_10007577_pt1 | contig 24047 bp, 18 predicted proteins | sample Palsa_T0_2_FD_201948 | JGI IMG/M metagenome (GOLD analysis project Ga0302325, IMG submission 201948) | Peat permafrost microbial communities from Stordalen Mire near Abisko, Sweden - Palsa_T0_2 | ecosystem: Environmental > Terrestrial > Soil > Palsa > Peat permafrost | place: Sweden: Abisko... | reverse complement strand
ACGCTCGAACATCTCCAGGCTGCGCAGCAGGTCTCCGCGGAAATCATAATGCGCCATGGCATTGTGATTGGCCAACTGGTGGACGAGCAGATCGGCCACGCCCGTCAGTGGCGCGGGTTCCCGGCCATCGAGTGGGCCTCGGCGCGTCGCGCGTTCTTGAACACATCGTGCGCCAGCCCATTGTCACGCTGATAATCCGGTCGGAACCAAATGCGCAGCGCCGCGCTCAGCTTGGCGAGAACGAGTAGCACCGCCTCTCGTTTGTATTGAGAGAGGATCTCGCGCGCCCCTTCGAGCGTGGCCGGGCGGTTGAAGATCTCGGAGAAGGAGACGACAACACCCATTTCGAGATAAGGCGGTTTTGCCATAGCTATTCCGATTATCCGCAATAGAGACGTGATGAGGCTGGGACCTCTTTCATCTGCATCATCAAATTCGGAGACAACACCCACCTTGACGTTTAGTCGCCCAAATCGGAAACTGGCCGGCTCGGGGCCGATCGTCGGAAACGGAGTCCGTTGAGCGTTCACGAGATCAAGTCTTACCGAATGCATTACGCCACCGCCTATTGGGCCGCGCCTCGCCATGCTATCCTGAAACACATACGAGGGCCTCGTCCAAATGCGCCGCCGGCTGGTCATCCGCGCTAGTCTTGTGGCGTTTTCGGTGACCGCTTTGTTCGCCCTCCAGGCTACTTTCCGCCAGTTTCCGGGTATGGAAGACGATCCTGTTCCCGTGCCGCCCGATGCCTACGAAAAAACCGAATGGGCCTTCACGCGCTTGATGTATCCGTCTGGCCGGCACGCCAGCGTTTTCGGCGACATCGGCAGTTGGCCCACCGACTACCCCAAAGCCGACCGCCAGTTCGTGCAAGGCGTGCGCCGCCTCACCCGCATCCATGCTCGTTCGTCTGAACAGGTAGTGGATCTGGACGGCGACGAAGTTTTCAATTGGCCCTGGCTCTATGCGGTCGAAGTCGGGCATTGGAGCCTGACCGACGCGGAGTGCGCCAAAATGCGCGAATACCTGCTGCGTGGCGGCTTCTTCATGTGCGACGATTTCCACGGCAGCGGCGAATGGAACGTCTTCCTGGAGAGCATCCAGCGGGTGTTCCCGGACCGCCCCATCGTGGAAATCGATAACCAGGATCCCATCTTTCACGTCCTTTATGATTTAGGCGAGCGAATTCAGGTGCCCGGCATCCAATACTGGTACACCGGCCGCATTTGGGAAAAGGACGGCAAGACGCCCCACTGGCGCGCAATTTACGACGACGCAGGCCGGGTAATGGTGGCCATCTGCTTCAACCAGGATAATGGCGACGCCTGGGAATGGGCCGACCATCCCCGCTACCCCGAGCGATACACTTCGCAAGCCTATCGCATGGGGATCAACTACATCATTTACGCCATGACGCATTAGATGACCAAGGGCGGCCATGTTCGAGTTTCTCTTTAAGTATCCCGGCGCGGTTTTCGAAAAGGGGCAGTTCGTTCTGCTGGCGCCCTGGCCGGTGTGGATGCTGGCGCTGGGCGTGATCGCCGCCGGCGGACTGCTGCTCTGGCACGTGCGGCGCAATCGCGGACTGCTGACGGGCGTGCGCTCGCTGGTCATCTGGATGCTCGAAACCGCCATGGTGGCGCTGCTGCTGTTTCTGCTGTGGCATCCGGCGATCAGCATTGCCACCCTGCGTCCGCAACAGAACGTAGTCGCCGTGATGGTGGACGATTCGCGCAGCATGGCGATCCGGGAAGGCGCCGAGACGCGCAGCGCGCAGGCTGTCGGGGTGCTCGATCGGAAGCTGCTGGCCGCGCTGGGGCAGAAGTTCCAGGTGCGCCTCTATCGCTTTGGCAAGGAAGCCGAGCGCATTCAGAAGACCAGCCAGCTCAATCGCTCGCTGCCCGCTTCGCGCCTCGGAGACAGCCTGCAGCAGGTGCTCGCGGAATCGGCCACTCTGCCGCTGGGCGCGGTGGTGCTGCTTTCCGATGGCGCGGACAATTCCGGGGGCATCGACCTGGACACCATGTCGCAGATCCGGCGGCTGCACATCCCGGTACACACCATCGGCTTCGGCCGCGAGAAGCCCGAGAAGGATATCGAGATCACCGACGCGGTGCTGCCCGCGCACGCCCTGGCCGACTCGCGCTTGAGCGCGCTGGTGACTTTCCGCCAGTACGGTTATGCCGGCCAGAAGGCGCTCGTTTCCGTGCGCGGCGCCGGCAAACTGCTGGCTTCGCGTGAAGTGCAATTGAAAGGCGATGGCGCGCCGCAAAGCGAGCCGCTGCTGTTCAACGCCGGTCCGGCTGGGCCGCAGACGCTGGAAATCTCCATCGATCCGCTGCCGGGCGAAGAGAACCGCGACAATAACTCGCTGCGCCGGCTGGTGGATATCGAGACGCGTAAGCCGCGCATCCTTTATATGGAGGGCGAGCCGCGCTGGGAGTTCAAATTCATCCGCCGCGCGGCGGAGGACGACAGCAGTCTGCAGCTTGCCAGTATGCTGCGCACCACGCAGAACAAGATCTATCGCCAGGGCTTCTCCGATCCGCATGAACTGGAAGAAGGATTTCCCGTCAAGGCAGAAGAGCTGTTTGCCTTCGACGGGCTGATTATCGGCAGCGTGGAAGCGAACTATTTCACGCAAACCCAGCAGGACCTGATCCGCGAATTCGCCAACCGGCGCGGTGGCGGCATTCTGTTTCTGGGCGGACGCTTCGCGCTGGCGGAAGGCGGCTATCTGCATTCGCCCCTGGCAGAGTTGCTGCCGGTGCGGCTGCCCGAAAGCAAGGGCACGTTTCATCGCGATTTTTCCAACCAGGAATTGACGGCGCAGGGTCGCGCCAGCCTGATCTGCCGGCTGGTGGAAGATCCCGAGCGCAACGCCGCGCGCTGGGCCAGTATGCCGCAGCTCGCCAATTACAACGAGGTGGGCGAGCCCAAACCCGGCGCCGTAGAACTGATGGACGTAGTGCCCGCCGGCCATCACCGGATGCCGCTGCTGGTCACGGAGAACTATGGCCGCGGACGCACCGCCGTGTTCGCCACATCGGGAAGCTGGCGCTGGCGCATGTGGCAGGATCACACCGACGTCACGCATGCCACATTTTGGCAGCAGTTGATGCGCTACCTGGTTTCCGACAGCCCGGGGCGAGTGGCGGGTTCCACACCGCGCGCGGTGTTGGCGGACGAGACCAAGGTGACGCTGCGCGCCGCGGTGCGCGACAAGGCCTTCAAACCGGTTCCGAATGCGGTGGTGGAGGCGCATATTGTGGGTCCGGACGGCGCGGCCACCAGCGTTGAGCTGACGCCGGTGCCCACGGAAGAAGGCGCGTACACCGCCGAATGGAACGCGGAGAAGCCGGGCTCCTATGTGGCCGAAATCGTGGCGGGGCGCGATAAGGAGGAGTTGGGCCGCGATGTGGTCGTCTTCCGCCGTGAGGATGGCGTGGCCGAGAGTTTCCATACATCGCAGAATCGCGAGCTGCTGCAGAAGCTGGCCGCGGAAACCGGCGGGCGGTATTACAGCGCCGCCAATGCCGGCCGGCTGGCGGATGAAATCTCCTATTCGGAAGCCGGCATCACTACGCGCGAAACCAAAGATGTTTGGGACATGCCGGTTGTCTTTCTGCTGGCGCTGCTGCTGCGCGGTTCGGAGTGGATGCTGCGGCGAAGGTGGGGTGTAGTATGAATGAGGCCTTACTGAGTGGGGCAGGCCCTCGGCCTGCGGCGGCCTCCCAGGCCGCCCGGCGAGCAAAGCTCGCCTGCGAGCGCAAGAGTGCGCTCGCGGCAGGCACGAGTGCCTGCGCCACGTCGGCATCCCTCCTATTAGCCCTGCTCCTGACGGCTGCCTCTCTCCCCGCCAGCACTTACTACCTCACTGTCTCCGGCCTGGGCGGCGAGCCCGATTATGAACAACACTTCAGCATGTGGGCCAAAGACATCGAGAAAGCCCTGAAGGACAGCCCCGATTCCAAAGTGGAGACACTCGTGAACGCCACGCGCGAACAGGTGCGCGGCGCGCTGGACCGCATCGCCAAGGAGGCCAAGCCTCAGGATGCCCTGGTGGTCATGTTGATCGGCCACGGCAGCTACGATGGCTACGATTACAAGATCAACTTACTCGGCCCGGATTTGACGGCGGCGGAGTTGGCCACGCTGCTGGACCGCATACCAGCCTCCCGGCAGCTCGTGGTGAATATGACCAGCGCCAGCGGCGGGTCCGTCGAGTTCCTGCGCAAAGCCAATCGCGTGGTGATCGCCGCCACCAAGAGCGGAACCGAAAAAAACGCCACCATGTTCGCGCGTTACTGGGCGGAGGCTTTGGCCGATCCGGCGGTGGACAGCGACAAGAATGAGGTTATTTCGGCGCTCGAAGCCTACCGCTACGCAGATAAGAAGACCGTCGCTTTTTACGAATCGCAGAATCGCTTGGCCACCGAGCACGCCGTGCTGGAAGATACAGGCAAGGGAGAGCCGGTGCGCGCGCCATCGCCGGAAAATGGCGAAGGCATGCTGGCTGCGCAATTCCCGCTGCTGCGGATCGGCGCTGCCGTGGCCGCGGCGAAAGACCCGGTAAAGGCGCCCCTGCTGGCGAAGAAAGAACAGTTGGAGCAACAGATCGACCAACTCAAATACAACAAGGCCGCCATTCCGCCGGACGATTACAAGCGACAACTTGCTACGCTGTTGCTGGAATTGGCGCGCACCCAGGAGGAGTTGGACAAATGACTCGTTTGGGCAGCCAAGTGGGGCAGGCCCTCGGCCTGCGCGGGTCCCGTGGACCCGCTGGCGGCCTAAGAGGCCGCCGCAGGCCAAGGGCCTGCCCCACAATTTTGTTCGTCCTGGTACTGAGCACTCTCTCCGCGCAAACGCTCGAAAACGCCGAATCGCTCTGGAAACAGCACCGCTACACCGAAGCGAACAACGCCTATCGCGCGCTGGTGGACGCGCATCCCAAGAACGCCGAGTACCGCGTTCGTTGGGGACGTCTGCTCCTGGAACGCTTCAATCCGGACGATGCCGCCAAGCTCTTTCAAGAGGCGTTGGTACTCAATCCGAAACAGGCGGAAGCCTTCCTGGGCTTGGCGCTGGTAGCCGCGGAGAGTTTCGAGGCGCAAGCCGTAGTGTTCGCGCACAAGGCTCTGGACGCCGATCCGCACCTGCTGGCCGCCCAGGAACTGCTGGCTCGCCTGGCGCTCGAGGACAGCGACCCGGACAAAGCCGCAACCGAGGCCCACAAGGCCCTGGATATGTCGCCGAACGCCATCCAGGCCAAGGCGATCCTAGCCACCATCGACTGGCTCAACGATAAGTCCGATACGCCCTGGGACCCGCATAACGGACCTGCCTACGAAACCGCCGGCCGCATCGTGGTGCTGAATCGCCGTTACGAAGAAGGTATCCAGCTCTTCCGCAAAGCCATCGCGGCGCAGCCGGATTTATGGAGCGCCCACTCGCAGTTAGGCATCAACCTGATGCGGCTCGGGCGGGAGGAGGAAGCCCGCACCGAGCTGGAGCTGTGCTACCGAAACGAATACCGCGACGCCGCCACCGTCAACACGCTCCGGCTGATGGATAGTTACAAGAACTTCGTCACTTACAAGACCGACAGAACTATCCTGCGGCTGCACAAGAAAGAGGCGGAGCTCCTGCATCCCTACTTTGAAGCCGAGATGCTGCGCGCGCTGGCCACTTACGACAAGAAGTACGGCTTCAAACTGGACCGTCCGGTGCAAGTGGAAGTCTATCCGGATCATGAAGACTTTGCCGTGCGCACCATGGGCATGCCCGGCCTGGGCGCCCTGGGTGTCACGTTTGGCTACGTAGTGGCGATGGACAGCCCGTCGGGACGCCCGCCGGGCAGCTTTCATTGGGCCAGCACCATGTGGCACGAGCTCAGCCACGTGTATGTCCTGAGTATGACTAAACACCGCGTGCCGCGTTGGTTCACCGAGGGCTTGGCGGTGCACGAAGAGACCGCCGCTTCGCCGGAATGGGGCGACCGCCTGGACCCGCATGTGATCATGGCGATTAAAGACAAGAAGCTGCTGCCGGTGGCCGAATTGGACCGCGGCTTCGTGCGCCCGACTTATCCCGCGCAAGTAGTCGTGTCTTACTTCGAAGCCGGACGCATGTGCGATTTCATCGACAAAGAGTGGGGCTGGCCGAAGCTGCTGGCCATGATACACGATTTCGCGGATGGCGCCTCCACCAGCGATGTGATCGAAAAAGAGCTTGGCCTGAAACCCGAGCAATTCGATAAGGGCTTCCTGGCCGCGCTGAACGCGGAAACCGCCAAAACGGTCGACGGCTTCGATGCATGGCGCAAGCAGTTGAAGAAGGTTTCCGAAGAGTACCAGGAACGCGATTACGATGCCATCATTCGCGACGCTTCCGCCATCCGCGACACTTACCCCGACTTCGTGGAATCCGGCAACGTTTACCAGATTCTGGCCGACGCCTATGTGGCCAAGGGCGATAAGAAGGCCGCCATCGCGGAACTGGAGCGCTATGCCAAAGTGGGCGGGCGCAGCCCTGATACACTAAAACAATTGGCCACCCTCCTCGAAGAGGCCGGCAATCGGAAGGAAGCGGCTGAAGTGCTCGACCGGCTGAATTACATCTATCCCATCGACGAGGACTTGCATCGCCGGCTGGGTAATTTGTGGTTCGACCTGGGAAACACCGCCGGAGCCATCCGCGAGTATCGTGCCGTGCTGGCTAAGTCGCCCACCGATCCGGCGGCCTCGCATTACAACTTGGCGAAAGCCTACCGCTCGGCGAATCGCCCGGACGCTGCCAGGGACGAACTGCTGCTGTCGCTCGAAGCCGCCCCCGGTTATCGCCCGGCGCAGAAAATGTTGCTGGAGCTATCGAAAGACTGAATCCTATATGTCAAGCATCGTGACACCCCAGTCGGAACCCGACGTTTTGCGCGGCCGCATCGGCCGATTCCGGGAAGTGCAGGCGGAGATTGTGCGGCAAGTCCGGCGTGTCATCGTCGGGCAGGAGGAGGTGTTGGAGCAGGTAATGATCGCCCTGTTCGTGGGCGGCCATTGCCTGATCACCGGTCTGCCGGGCACCGCCAAGACGCTGCTGGTCCGCACCATGGCGCAGACCTTGGGTCTGCTGTTCAAGCGCATCCAATTTACACCCGACCTGATGCCCTCGGACATCACCGGCACCGACATCATCGAAGAAGATCCCACCACCGGCCATCGCACTTGGACGTTCGTGAAGGGACCCATCTTCGCCAACGTGCTGCTGGCGGACGAGATCAATCGTACGCCACCCAAGACCCAATCGGCGCTGCTCGAAGCCATGCAAGAACTGGCGTGCACCGTTCGCGGCAATAACTATAAGCTGCCCGGGCCATTCTTCGTGCTGGCCACGCAGAATCCCATCGAACTGGAAGGCACCTATCCGCTGCCCGAAGCGCAGTTGGATCGCTTCCTGTTTAATACGGTGCTTGGTTACCTGACCGCGAATGAGGAGTTGCAAGTGATCGATTTGACCACCACCACCCACGTGGCGCAGGCCGACCCGGTCACTAACGCGGAAGAGATCCTGGACTTTCAGCAACTCGTGCGCATGGTGCCCATCGGCGAATCCGTCTCCCGCTACGCCATCGATCTGGTGCGCGCCAGCCGCAGCAGTGACGAAAGCGCCCCGGACTTCGTCAAGAAATACGTGAACTACGGCGCCAGCGTGCGCGCCGCGCAATTCCTGGTGCTGGCCGCCAAGGCCAGGGCGCTGATGAAAGGCCGCTATCACGTGACCTATGAAGATATCCGCGCGCTCTACATCCCGGTGCTGCGCCACCGCATCCTGCTGAACTTCCACGCGGAATCGGACCGTCTCAAACAAGACGACATATTAAAGAAGATCCTAGCCGCGAATGCACGCGAATAAACGCAAATGAAAACTAACTCAGTTTTTCTTATTCGTGTTTATCCGTGTTCATTCCTGGCTGATTAACTGCTGATTAATTTATGCTGCAGCGTTTTCTGGATCCCGCCACTCTGGCCTCCATCTCCGGCCTCGACTTAGTGGCCAAGACGGTGGTGGACGGCTTTATTGCGGGCTTGCACCGCTCGCCGGACTACGGCTTCAGCCAGGAGTTCGCCGAGTATCGCGCCTACACCCCCGGCGACGATCTGCGGCACGTGGATTGGAACGTGTTTGCTCGCAGCGAGCGGGTCTACCTGAAGAAGTACCGCGGCGAGACCAACACCCAATTGCTGATTTTGCTGGATACCAGCGCTTCCATGGGCTTCGGCTCGCAGCCGGTGAACAAGCTGGATTACGCGCGCTTTCTGGCCGCTTCGCTTTGCTACCTGGCGCACGCGCAACGCGACGCAGCGGGCCTGATCGTCTTCGACGAAAACGTGCTGAACTACGTCGCGCCCTCCGCGCGCCAGGGTCAGTTGTTTCGCCTGCTGCATGCCATCGAGAAAGCCGAACCCGGCACGCGCACGGACTTTGCCAAACCCTTCGTCCACGTGCTGGATTTTACGCGCCGGCGCGGCATCGTGGTGGTGATTTCGGATTACTACGAGCGCCCGGAACTTATAGTCAAGACCGTGGAGCCGCTGCGCTTTCGCGGCAACGAAGTGATTCTGTTCCACGTGCTCGATCCGCAGGAGATCGCGCCTAAATTCAGCGAACCAGTGTTGCTTACCGACATGGAGACCAGCGGCACCCTGGAAGTCTCTCCGGAATACGCGCGCGGCGAATACCGTCACAAGATCGATGCGCACATACAGGGCTTGCGCGATCAGGCCAAGGGCGCGGGCCTGGATTATTTCCTGATGGACACCGGAAGGCCGCTCGATGAAGGTCTGCGCGAGTATCTCAGCGTGCGCCAGGGGAGGATGTAAGTGGGATTCCTGGCGCCTTGGGCATTGGCAGGACTTGCGGCAGTTGGATTACCGGTCTGGCTGCACCTGCTGAAAAAACACAAGACTACGCCGGTGCCCTTCGCCTCGCTGATGTTCTTCGAGCGACGCACGCAGAGTTCTATCAAGCACCGGCGCCTGCAGTACCTGTTGCTGCTGGCGTTGCGCACAGCGGTAGTGGCGCTGCTGGCGCTGGCCTTCGCGCGCCCCGTCCTGCAATCGCACCTGGCCGCGCTGGCGGGCGGCCCCAGGTTGAACGTGCTGGCGATCGATCAATCCTTCAGCATGCGCGACGGCGATCGCCTGGCGCGCGCCAAACGGGAGGCCGCGCAAGTCGCCTCGCGGTTGCGCGGGGAAGATAAGCTGCAGGTGCTGGCCTTCGGCTCGCAAGTGCGCGTGATGGGCGATTCGCCCGCGGCCATTGCGGCCATCGAGCCCACCGACACGCGCAGCTCGTACGCGGAACTGTCGCGCGCGGTCCGCTCCATCGCGCAGTCGGCGCGCATGCCGGTGGAGCTGCACCTGTTCTCCGACATGCAGAAGTCGTCGCTGCCGGCTAACTTCGCGGACCTGCGGCTGGGCGCGGACGTGCAACTGGTGGCGCACCCGGCAGCCGATCGGCGCGCCCCTAACTTCGCCGTCGAAAGCGTGAATGCGCCGCGCCGAGTTTATGGCTCGGGCAAAGCGCGCGTGCAGGCCACCATCGCCGGATACGGCACGGAGCAGGCCAAGCGCCGCGTCTCGCTGGTGTTGAATGGCCGCGAGATCGATTCGAAGACTGTGGACGTTCCTGCCAGCGGGCGCGCTACCGCGGAATTTGCATCGGTCGATCTGCCCTTCGGGCTGACTCGCGGCGACGTGCGCATCGATTCGGCCGACAATCTGCCCGACGACGATCATTTCAATTTCTCTGTGGAGCGCGCCGAAGCCCGCCGCATCCTGTTCGTACACGAAGGGCGCAACCAGCGCGATGCGCTGTACTTTCGCACCGCTTTGGAAGCCGCCGCGCAGTCGGCTTTCGAGCTGGACGCCGTGCCCGTGGAGCAGAGCGCCAACCTCTCGCCGCAGAAATACGCATTCGTCGTGCTTTCGGACGTCTCTTCCCTGCCGCCCACCTTCGAATCCGTGCTGCGCGGTTACGTACGCTCGGGTGGCTCGCTGCTGGTGGCGCTGGGGCGCGAGTCGGTGTTGGGCGGCCGTGTACCCGTGTTCGACGAGGCCGTGGTCGAGATGCGCTATTTCGGGCGCGATGGCGACCGCTTCCAATCCGCCGCCTGGCTGGATGCCGGACATCCCTCCATTCACGACGCGCAACATTGGGATGACGTGAAGTTCTATCAGGCGGTACGCGTCAATCCGGGTACGGCGCGCGTGGCGGCGCGGTTGGGCGATGAAACGCCGCTGCTGCTCGAGAAGCAGCTTGGCGAAGGGCGCGTGCTGGTGTTCACTTCCACCTTCGACAACATCTCGAACGATTTCCCGCTGCACGCCTCATTCGTGCCTTTTGTGGAGCACACCGCGAACTACCTGGCGCGGCAGGAAGAGGGGCCGGCGAACTACCTGGTTGGGTCGTATTTGGAATTGCGGCAAGCCAAGGAACAAGGCGCGGCGGTGGAAGTGCTCGATCCAAAAGGCGGACGCGCGCTGACGCTCGAAGAGGCCACCCGCGCGCAGAATATGCCGTTGACGATGGCCGGCTTTTACGATGTGAAGCGGCCCAGCGGGCGGCACGAATTAATCGCGGTAAACGTGGACCGCCACGAGTCCGATCTGGACCCTATGTCGTCGGACACCCTGGCATTGTGGCAGAATACGGCGCAGGGACCGCGCAACGCCACTTCCGGAGGGGAAGTGGAAGCGCCCAAGCCGTTGGAGTTCTGGTGGTACCTGCTGATCGCCGTGCTGGCATTGGCGATCGCGGAATCGTTGTTGGGCAACAGGCATTTGACGGTGGATAAAGAGGCAAATGTCACTTAGTTTAGAGTGGGGGACCGTCAAAAACGCACCGTGGGGCGGCCAATTATGGCCGCAGCCGCCTTTTAGGCGGCAGAGCCGGCTGAAAGCCGGCTGCGGGCAGAATTGCCCGCCCCACAATTCGTTTTCATCGCAGGCCGCCACCTTCGGTTTGTGCAGAATGGATAAAGAGGCTGTATGAATCCGTTAACTGGGTTGACCGATTATCTGGGCCGGGTGGAGCGGCGCTTGCGCATGCTGGCCCTTACCAAAGGCGCGGCCATCACGGCGGCGGCGGCGCTCGTCTTCACGGTGCTGGCGGTGCTGGTGGCCAACGCATTCGCGTTCTCCGGCCCCAGCGTGGCTGGCGCGCGCGTCCTGCTGTTCGTGGCGCTGGCACTGGCGCTGGGCATCGGGTTAGTCGTCCCGCTGCTGCGCCTCAACCGGCGCAATGCGGCGCGCGAGACGGAGCGGAAGTTTCCGCAGTTCGAGGAGCGCCTGCTCACTTTCACGGAACGCGCGCACACCAATCCCGACGATCCGTTCCTGCCATTGCTCGCTGCCGACACCTTGGAAGTTTCGCGCAAGGCCGAGCCGGCGCGCGTGGCGGGAAGCAATCGCATTCTAAGTTTCCTTTCCGCCGCAGCCATCGCCGTGGCTGTGCTCATCTGGCTGGGTACCTCCGGTCCTGGATACCTGGGCTACGGCACGTCGCTGCTGTGGGGCGGGCTTCCCAAGGGCGAACTCGCGCCGTACTATGACGTCGCGGTGCAGCCCGGCAATCGCACGGTTCGCCGGCGCGCGGACCAAATCATCGGCGCGCAATTGAAGGGGTTTCAGGCACAGCGCGTCAGCATGTTTGCCAAGTACGCCAGTTCCTCGAAATGGGAACAGGCGGAGATGCGTCCGCAAATCGGCGGCGCAGGCTATGAGTTCCTGATCGCGGGCGTGCCCGAGTCGCTCGATTATTATGTGGAAGCCGGCGGCGTGCGTTCGAAGCAATATCGGCTCAAAGTTATCGATCTGCCCAATATCAAGGACCTGAAGGTCACCTACCACTTTCCAAGTTGGACGGGGATGAAGGACCAGGTGGAAGATCCGGGCGGCGACCTGCGCGCGGTGGAAGGCACAGATGCCGAATTGGCCATCCAAACCGACCGTCCGCTGGCCAACGGCGCGCTGTTGTTCGACGATGGCACCAAGCTGCTGTTGCGCGCGGGCGAAAACGGTCTGCGGGTCGCCAGCGTGCCCATCCGCAAAGACGGCATGTATCACATCGCCGCGGTGGAGCAGGGCGAAGATGTGCGCCTGAGCCCGGACTATTTCATCGAAGCTCAAAAGGACGAGCCGCCCACCGTGCGCATCACGCGGCCGGGGGCCGATGCCAAGGTGAACCCCATCGAGGAAGTGACCGTGGCCGTAGAGGGTAAGGACGATTTCGGCCTCAACGAGTTGAGCCTGCACTACTCCGTCAATGGCGGCCCGGAACAGACCGTGGCGCTGCTCAAGGGCAAGGGGCTGAAGACCGCCTCCGGCAGCACCACCATTGCGCTCGAAGATTTTAAACTGTCGCCCGGCGATCTGGTGAGCATGTATGCCACGTCGCGCGACGCGCACTCCACCGCGCGCACCGATATGCTTTTCGTACAGGCGGAGCCGTACGAGCGGAGATACTCGCAATCCCAGGAATCCGGAGGCGCGGGCGGCGGCGATCAGGAGGATAACAAGATCTCGGAGCGCGAAAAGGAGATCATCGCAGCCACCTGGAACCAGATCAAGGACACGTCCGGCGACAAGGCCGCGGCGGCCGGGAACGCGGGTTTCCTCTCGGGCGTGCAATCGAAGTTGCGCGACCAGGCGCATTCGCTCTCCGAGCGCATGAAGGCGCGCCAGTTGGCCGGCGCCAACGAAGAGTTCAAGTCATTCACGGCGGACATGGATAAGGCCGTGGAGGCCATGGGCCCGGCGTCGGACAAGCTGCGCGGGTCGCAATGGCAGAACGCGCTGGCGCCCGAGCAAAAGGCGCTGCAATACCTGTTGCGCGCCGAAGCCGTGATGCGCGATATCAAGGTGGCCTTCGGGAACAAGGGTGGCGGCGGGGGGGGCGGCGGCGCGGATCGCGACCTGCAGAGCTTGTTCGACCTGGAGCTCGACACCGAAAAGAATCAATACGAGAGCGGGCAGAAGGCGGCTTCCAAAGATCAGCGGCAGCGCGAAATCGACGAGGCATTGCAGAAGCTCGAGCAGCTCGCACGGCGCCAGCAGGAACTGGCCGAACAGCAGCAGCGTAACCAGCAGATTGCCCAGCAACGCTGGCAGCAGGAGATGCTGCGCCGCGAGGCGGAAGAGCTGCAACGCAAGATGGAGCAGCTCCAGCGGAACCAGTCCGGCCAACCGCAACAATCGGGGCAACCGCAGTCCGGACAGAGCGGGCAAAGCGGGCAGTCCGGGCAATCGCAGCAGTCGGGGCAAAGCGGGCAGATGTCGTCGCAGCAATTGCAACGCGCCATCGAACAGTTGCAGCAGGCGCAGCGCGATATGCGGCAATCCACTTCCACGCAGAGCGAGGCGGATGCCCGCCGTGCGGCCGAGCGTTTGAAAGAAGCGCGCGATATGCTGGCCGGTCTCCGCCAGCAGCAGACTGCCGGCAGCGTGGACGATCTGGCGCGCAAGGCCGATGACATGGCGCGGCGCCAGCAGGAATCCAACAACCGGATGCGGCGCGCGTTCGGGACGCCCGGCCAGCAACAGGGTGAGGGCGCTACCCGGCAGCAGGCCGAGGAGTTGGCCCGCGAAAAAGAGGAGATGGCCAAGGACTATCAACAGTTGGAGTCCGACATGGAAAAGGCCGTGGGCGATACGCGGGCCAACAACCGGCAGTTGTCGAACAAACTGCGTGAGACGCTCTCGCAGTTGTCGCAGAGCGAGCTGAATAACCGCATGCGGCTGACCGCGGACTTCCTGCGGCGCGGGTTGGGATCGGCAGCCACCATGCGCGACGCCACCACCACGCAGGCGCTGAACCAACTGCGCGATCAGTTGCACGAGATCCAGAAGTCCATGGGCAACGGCCAGCAGGGCGCGGAGGATAAGGACCGCCAGGCGCTGGAGCAGGCGCTGGCGCAGACCGAACGGCTGCGCAAGGAGATGGAACGCGGGACGCGCGGGACCGGGCCGCTGAGCCGCGACCGTCAGCCAGGGACGCAACCGAACGCGGCACAACCGGGCCGCGACCGTCAGGGAGCGGCCCAGCCAGGCCAGCAGCCCGGCCAACAACCCGGCCAGATGCCGGGACAGCAAGGCGAGCCACAGGGTGAAGGCAGCGAAGGTCAGCGGGGCCAGATTGGCCCGCGCGCGAACGGAAGGCAGGCAGGCTTGCAACCGGGTCCTGGCCCAACCTGGGGCGATGCGGGCGACTTAATGGATTTCCGGCATACGCTGCGTGAACTCGAAAACAACCCGAATATCGGCAAGGATCTGCGCGACAGCATCCGCGATTTGTACCGGCTCGATCCGCGGGGCGACTCCGGCAATCCCGAACTATTGAACCGCATCCAAAGCCAGATGCTGACGGGCGTCGAGCAGATCGAGCTGCAGTTGCGCCGCATGCTCGACGACCAGCAAGGCGGAACGGTGCGTAGCGGTTCCGCCGAGCCTGTTCCGCCGGGCTACTCCGACGCGGTCGCCGATTATTTCCGCCGATTGAGCAAAGAGAAATAATCCGCACACATTCACCGGCTCTTGGCTTGCGCCGCAGCGGCCGGCGTGCGACCCTGTTCCCATGGATCGGGCGCTTGTTATCGCGATGGTGTGCGCCACTGTCTTGTTCGCTCCGCTGGCCGCCGAAACCTCCAACACACCGGTCTGGACCAAGGTGCAGATGCCGTATTTCTTTGAGTACGCACCGGGACAGGGCCAACCGCAACCCAGCCCCTCCGGTCCCTGGGTGTATCTGTTTCCGGGAGTGGTTGAGTCGGGAATACCCGATCAACTGGGCTGCCAGTGGAACGCGCCCAGCGGTCCTCCTTACTATGCGCCGAATTACTGGATGGCGCCGTATTGGTATTCACCGCCTTATGCCGCCATAGACGAACTGACCGGCCCGATTCTGCGCGGCTACGGCACCGTGGGATCGAGTACTCACGATCCGCCCGAGGCAGTGGGGATCAGGGGGATCGGATTCAAAGCGGTGATACCGGCCGTATCCTGGGACAATGGCAGCCAGCAGCTTCTCGGTATGTACTACGCCAGCGACAATTGTTTCTCCGGCGACCTGGAGTACGGCTTTGCCCACTATTACCAATCGGGCACCACGCAGTTCTATTTCTACAATTACTCGAACTGTTCCAACGAGTGTTTCCTGGTGGGTACTACGCCGCCGAACCCCGATAGTCCGCCACCCAGCGTGCCCGTGGAACAATGTTCGGCGGCCATCAACTTACCAACCTTGCCGGCAAATGACGACGGAAACTACGACTACTTCTACAACGCGTCCGTTTACTACGACACGCCTTCGGGACACTACCGCATCGCGGTGGCCATCGTTGACCTGGTTAGTAAGGACACCTTCTGGGCGTGCATGGTAGATCCGTTGGAGACCCCTAATTTTCAGACGCCGACCTATCCAACGGCGGGCGCGTGTCAGCCGCAGCCTTCGGATTACGTCAACTATAGCTGCATAGTCAATGGGAACTCGGAACCCTTTCCGATATCTCGCTTGTATTACATAGACTATGGCGCGGTAGTGGCCGGTGTTGTGAACCCGCCGAATACGTCACTACAGCCTGACGTCGCGGTGACGGTCACTCAAGTTAACGTGGTCGAATATCCGCACTGACTGTCAGGAAGCGGATTCCCTCACTGAACCGGCGGTCTCTCGCGCGACGGCGGCGCGAGAAGTCCGGACGACGGCCGGCAGTTCCAGCCCATGCCGATCCGCGAAGCTCTTGCCGTGTTTGGGGCAGCAATACTCCCACCAGTCTCCAGTCTCGGAGTCGCCGTGGGTGGTTTCCATCGCCAGGTAAGCCGCCCGCGTGGTACATCCCCGCACTTGGCAGGCGCCTGTGCCCCAGTCCCGCTTGGCCTGCTTCTCCTCCGCCGTCATCGAACGAATGCTTCGGTCAATACTCATGAGTTGTTATTTCTCCGCGCCGCCCGGCGTTTGGTCCAGGCAACGTTTCCTGCCCATATCCGCTTGGCTAGCCGCCGAGCTGAACATTAATCCTACGATGTGCTTGATCCCGGACCGCCTGCAATAGCGGACCGAGGCATTGCCCATCAGGCCGAACGCCGGCGCCTGCACGTAGACGTTCGTACGCACCTCGATCGGCTGATCGCATTCGATGCGCACGCCCAACTCGGAGAGATCCACACACTTCGCGCGGACCATTTTGACCTCTCCGGTGCGCACTTGCCATGTCACTTGGACGGCGCCCTGAAATGGACGCCGCTCGCTACCGCGAATATTCGGCGCATGTTGCTCCTGCATACTTCAGCTCCTGTTCCCTAACCGGAATGCCCGCCCTCCATGGTTCCAAAGTACAGTTCCACCGCGCGATCCAGATCGGCGCGGCCTACATGTAACGGCTGCTCTTCGTACGCTTTGATCGACCGGATGATCTGGCACATGTCTCTGGGGTACGACGGTCTGAGATCGCCCCCGCGAGCCATGCACAGGTTGCGTAAATGCTCGGCGGCGCCCTCGTCGCAAGGCATGTTCAGCTTCGCCGCCACGCGCCGGAAAATCTCATCGAAGACCTCAGGCGCGACCGCATCCACCAGAATCTTGTTGGGAATGCGCCGTAGGAAGGCTTCATCCGCAAGCTCCCTGGGCTCCAGATTGGTGGCAAATACAATCATGGCTTCGAAAGGCACGTGGAACCGCACACCGTAATTGAGGGAGAGATAGTCGACGCGGCGGTCCAACGGTACGATCCAGCGGTTCAGTAAGTCGCGCGGCGAAATCAACTGTCTGCCGAAATCGTCGATCACCAGTACTCCCCCGTTGGCCTTCATCTGCACCGGCGGCGCATAGGTACCGGACGACTCGTCCAGCCGCAGATCCAGCATGCTGGGAACCAGCTCGCCGCCTACGATCACACAAGGCCGATGGCACATCACCCACCTGGGGTCGGCGCCTTCGGTGTCAACCTCTACGCGCTCGTGTACCGCCGGATCGAATAAAACGATAATCTGGTTGTCCACCTCGATGGCGTAGGGAATCACGAGTTGGTCGTGATACACTCGCAGCAGTCTTTCAGCCAAGCTCGACTTGCCCGTGCCGGCCGGTCCGTACAGAAAAATGGAATTCTGCGCCGCCAAGGCGGGGCCCAATTGATCGAGCAAACGATCGGTCACCACCAAATCGCCAAAAGCCAGGCGCAAGGATGCTTGGTTGACCTGGACCTGGGGGCGCTGGTCGAGCATGGATTGCTGGTATGCTTTCAGGCTGACAGGCGCGGGGCCCGCATACTGGCAAATGCGGCAGCGCTCCGCCGCCACCGCGCGCCCCGCTCCAGTGAGCGAGAAGACGTAATCGTCTCCCACCATGCCGCTCACCTCCAGCAACCGCTGCTGCCGCACGTCGCGAAAAACCTTTTCCACGATGGGGTACGCCAGCGCCATCGATTCGCTCAACGCGCCGATCGTATTGCATCGCTTCAAATGCACGTGGCGCAGGAACAGGTCTTCAATCAGCGTGGAAGCGATTCCCGCCTGCTCCTGTGTATGGGGCGCATCCGGCAGGAACTGGCGGGCTTTATCGCGCGCCGTTTTGCGATCGGATGGCAGCGGAAAAGGCGCAACGACTGTTTCGGAAGTGCCGATGGCAAAACCCGTTGACATTCTTCTTATCCCCCTTGGACGCGCGGCGCGCGCCCTGTTAACTTCGGATAACTCGTCGATGATATCTATGGCTATGCGCGATCTTAGACAATTAACAACGTTGGTACCTTAAGTACTTCATAATGCTCAAATACTTGTTGAATGCCAGCCATTTACAACTCATTATAACTATATGGTAGCCGCGGTTCCAGCGCAATATATTTCTTGCCGGATTGCTACGACTTTGGTTCATGGTACCTGTCTGCCGAAAGCTATCGGGTACCAACGGTACCCACGGAGCACGCCGGCGGGGGCCGGTCTCGCGTCATCATGGAGTAAGCCGCCATGCCAGTGAAGGCCCGCGTTTACATCGCCGCTTCGATCGCCCTCGGCGCGGCGTGCATTGCGAACGCCGTGTACCCCTGGCAGCCCGGTGACATTGGGCGGTTCTGCTTCTACCTGGTTCTGTCCAGCCTGGCTTCCGGCATGAAGGTCAATCTGCCCGGCGTGGAAGGCACCATGTCGGTCTCCTTCTTGTTCAGCCTCATCGGCATTGCGGAAATGTCGGCCGGCGAGACTATGGTCTTAAGCTGCGTCGGCGCAGTCATTCAATGTGTCTGGAAGGCCAAACAGAAACCCAGGGCCGTGCAAGTCGTTTTCAGCGCCGCTAACACCGGCATGGCTATCTTCATCGCTTACCGGTTTTACCATTCGCGGGTCGTCTATGCGATGGGAGCCACGGCTCCGTTCCTGCTGGTGGTGGCGGCGCTCCTTTACTTCGTCCTGAACACCGTGCCGGTGGCGGCAGCCATCGCCCTGACTGAGCGCCAGCCTTTGACCAAGGTCTGGCGGGAGACTTACTTCTGGTCTTTCCCATTTTACATTTTGGGTTCCTCAGTGGCTTGGATGATCAACCTGTTCAGCCGCCAGGTGCATTGGCAGGGCTCCGTACTGCTGCTGCCTATCATCTATTTCATTCACCGTTCCTATCGCATGTATCTGGACCGCCTGGCCGACGAGAAGCGTCACGTCGAAGAGATGGCCGGATTGCACTTGCGCACTATTGAAGCGCTGGCGCTGGCCATCGAGGCCAAAGACCACACTACCCACGAGCATCTCCGCCGCGTGCGCACCTACGCCGTCGAGATCGGGAAAGACATGGGACTCTCCGAGCCGGACATCGAGGCGCTCCGCGCCGCGGCCCTGCTGCACGACATCGGTAAACTGGCGATTCCCGAGCACATCATCTCCAAGCCTGGACGGCTCACGCCCGAGGAGTTCGAGAAGATGAAGATCCATCCGGTAGTGGGCGCCGAAATACTGGAACGGGTTTCGTTTCCTTATCCTGTAGTGCCGCTGGTTCGCGCGCATCACGAGCGGTGGGACGGCGCGGGTTATCCGGACGGACTGAAAGGCGAAGAGATCCCCTTGGGAGCGCGCATTCTGACCGCGGTAGATTGCCTGGATGCCCTGGCGGCCGACAGGCAATACCGGCGCGCCCTGCCTCTGGATGAAGCCATGCAACAGGTGATCGACCTTTCCGGCAAAGCGCTCGATCCGGCCGTGGTAACCCTGCTAGCCGGCCGCTACCGCGAGCTGGAACAAATGGCCCAGGCGCAGCCTGTGCGCGAGACCAAGTTATCCACGGGCATGCGGATTTCCAATGGCAACCAGCCGGCTGCCGGTTTTGAAGCCGCGCATGCCAACGATGCAGGCAGGGAAGGCGATTTCCTGGCATCTATCGCGGCCGCGCGCCAGGAAGTGCAACTCCTCTTCGAACTGACCCAGGATTTAGGCAACTCGTTAAGTCTGGATGAAACATTGTCGGTAGTGACTATCCGCCTGAAGAAGATGGTGCCCTACGACGCTATCGCAGTGTATATTGCCAACGGCAGAACTTTGTTCCCGCGCTATGTGAACGGCGAGAACTACCGCCTCTTCTCGTCACTCGAGATACCCATGGGCGAAGGACTATCCGGCTGGGTTGCCGAGAACCGCAAAAGTATTGTCAACGGCAATCCGTCGGTGGAATCCGGCTATCTGAACGATCCGGCCAAGTTCAGCACGCTGCGCTCGGCCCTCGCCGTACCCCTGGAAGGCGTCAACGGAGTGCTCGGATCCCTGACGCTGTACCGAGGAGAAAAAGATGCCTTTTCGCGCGATCACCTGCGCATCTTGCTGGCCATCAGCTCGAAAGTGTCCATGGCCATTGAAAATGCGCTGCGCTTCCAGCTTGCGGAAGACTCCGCGACTACCGACTATCTGACTATGCTTCCCAACGCCCGCTCGCTGTTTCTGCGGCTGGATAGCGAATTGTCGCGCTGCAAGCGAAGCCTGGAACCTCTTACTGTGCTGGTTTGCGACGTGGACGGCTTCAAGCAGGTCAACGACGTCTTTGGCCATCTGGAAGGCAACAAAGTGCTGCGTTACGTGGCCGACGTGCTGCGCGAAAACTGCCGCGAGTACGACTACGTGGCGCGCATGGGGGGCGACGAGTTCGTCATCCTGTTGCCGGGCAGCGACCGCGAGGCGGTTTATCGCCGCATATCGGAATTTCAAAGCATCGCTTGCGACGCCACCCAGACAGTCAGCGGCGCCGGTGTCATTACCTTGAGCGTAGGCGAAGCCTTCTATCCCGAGGACGGCTCGGATGCCGAGCAGTTACTCGCCGAAGCCGACCGGCGCATGTACAAATCCAAGCAGCTTTCGAAAGCCGGCCGCCCCAACGGTATCCACTTGCTTTCGCCCGCCATGGCCGTAGGCGCCGAGCGGCCCAGCCAGGTGAACTGATGCGGCTGCTGCGCCAGTTCGCGCGTCTGCTGTTTTCGGCGGCGATCACCGTGGCGATGGCCGGCGTTCTAACCGCGGCCCTGGTGCGTTTCAGCCCCGGTTTTGGCGTGAATGAGCATGCCCTCGATCCCGCGCGCGATGCGGCCGCGCTGCGCGCTATGGAGGCCGCGCGTCCCGAGCAGGGTAATTTCCTCGGCTACGCGATGCGTCAAACGGCGGCCATGTTCCACGGAGACTTGGGCCTTTCGCGAAACTGGAATCGGCCGGTAGCCGCATTGCTGCGGGAACGCTGGCCTATCACCGCACAACTGATGGGTGTAGGAATCGTGGGCGGTTGGGCGCTGGCTGTGGCGTTCGCGTTGCCGGCCGCAATCTTTCGCGGCCGCGCCTGGAGGGTTTTGGCCGCGGGTATCGGCGGCTTGCTGCTGTGCGTGCCATCCGCCGCCCTCGCTCTTTTGATATTTGTTTATGCCGGGCCCGTGCGCGCTGTGATGGCGCTGGCCGTGTTTCCGCGAGTCTACCAATATTTGCAGAATGTGCTGTCCCACGCCGCGGCCCAGCCGCATGTGATGGCGGCCCGGGCGCGCGGCCTGCACCCGGCGCGGATTCTGTTTTGGCACATCCTCCCGGTGGCCGCGCCGCAGGCTCTGGCGTTGGCGGGTGTATCGGTGAGCATGGCTTTTGGCGCAGCCGTGGTCGTGGAGGTGATCTGCGATTTTCCCGGCATCGGGCAGCTCGCCTGGAAAGCGGCTTTGGCGCGCGACCTGCCGCTGCTGATCGCCCTCACCATGCTGGTGGCTCTGGTCACTCAACTGGCGAACGCTGCCGCCGATGTACTCACTTCCAAGCGCAGCGAGGCGCGCGCATGAAGCATGGCTCCGCGCGCCTGCGGCGGCTGGCGTGGGTCTTCCTGGCCGTGTTGTTTGTGGCGGCGCTGTTTGCGGACCTGATCGCCGGGGCTTCCTATGCGCACCAGTTTCGCGATTTTCCCGCCGCGCGCATGTCCTGGCGATTCCCGCTCGGAACGGATGCCCTGGGCCGCGACCGCCTGGCGCGTCTGTTAACCGCTACCCGTATGTCGTTGCTGCTGGCGCCCGCTGCCGCGATATTTTCCACCGCCCTCGCGGCGCTAATCGGCGGCCTCGCCGGGTACTGCGGCGGCTGGCTGGACCGCATCTTCGCGCGCGTTATCGATCTGATGCTTTCCCTGCCTTGGATCTTCCTGCTGATCGCCGCCCGCGCCTTGCTGCCTCTGAACGTCTCCCCGTCCGCATCCGTCCTGATCACATTCGCTCTCCTGGCCGTGCTCGGCTGGGCGGCGCCCGCGCGCGTGATTCGCGCCGGCGTGCGCGATATCCGCAACTCGGATTTCCTGCTGCAGGCGCGCGCCTGTGGATGCCGGGGCGTCCGCCTGCTGTGGCATCAACTGGCGCCGAACCTCAAGCCCGTGCTGCTCGCGCAATTCTGGACCTCGATACCATTGTTCATTCTAAGCGAGGCCAACCTGGGACTGCTCGGGCTCGGCGTATCCGACCCGCTACCCTCCTGGGGCAACCTGCTGCGCGAGCTCGAAACGGACTTGGCTTTCAATCCCGGCGTGGTGGCCTGCCTGGCGCTCATGTTGGCGGTTTTGGGCTGTTTCAGGCTGCTGCTGCCCGCGGGCGACCGCTTCGATTAGAATCAACGCATGCTCTACGACGTAGCCGTGATCGGCGCCGGTGTGTTCGGCGCCTGGACGGCGCATCATCTCCGCCGGTCGGGCCAGCGCGTGGCTTTGCTGGACGCTTATGGCGCTGCGAATTCGCGTTCCAGTTCTGGCGGCGAATCGCGCATCATTCGCATGGGCTACGGCGCGGATGAAATCTACACCCGCTCCGCCATGCGCTCCATGACGCTTTGGCGGGAGTTCATCGGCAGGACGAGCACGCCGCTGTTCCATCAGACCGGCGTCCTGTGGACCGCCATCGCAGGCGATGCCTACACCGAAGCAACGCGCCAGACCCTGGAAAGGTGTGGCGCGCATTTTGAAATGCTCGCGCCTGCGGACTTGCAGTCACGCTATCCCCAGATGGAATTCGCACCCGGCGCGTGGGGCATTTTCGAACCCGAGAGCGGCGCGCTGATGGCTCGCCGGGCCGTCGAGGCCGTCGTAGCGGATGCGGTTCGCAACGGAGTCGAGTGTCTGCGCGAGTCGGTCGCCGCACCGGACGGCCATGGCACGCTCGCCGCTCTTCCCACGAGCGGCGGCGCAGCCATCCGCGCGGGCAGTTTCGTATTCGCCTGCGGCTCCTGGCTGCCGAAACTTTTTCCGGACTTGCTGGGCAAGTGCATCGAGCCCACTCGCCAGGAGGTCTTTTTCTTTGGCGCGCCCCCGGGCGATCCGCGTTTCTCGCCGCCGGCCATGCCCGTCTGGATCGATTTCAGCGACCCGCGCGGGCCTTACGGCTTTCCCAATCTGGAGAGCCGCGGTGTCAAGATCGCGCTCGATCGGCACGGTCCACGCATGGATCCGGACAACGATGATCGCCTGCCATCCGCCGATGGCTTGGCCGCCGCGCGCGAGTTCCTGGGCAAACGATTTCCCGCCCTGCGCGGCGCGCCCTTGCTGGAAGCGCGCGTCTGCCAATACGAAAACACTTCGAATGGCGATTTCCTGATCGACCATCACCCGGATTTCACCAATGTCTGGCTGGTAGGCGGCGGCTCGGGTCACGGCTTCAAGCATGGTCCGGCTGTGGGTGAATACGTCACCGCGCGTATGCTGGACGGCGCGCCTTTGGAGCCGCGCTATTCTATGGCTACCAAGGCGGAAAGTCGGAACCGCACGGTCTTTTGAGGCTTGCGCAGATGCGCGACGTCGCCCGCCGGCGACGGGTGCATGGGAGTCCGCGGACCTCCGCGAAAACGGTCGATGGCTTCGATCACGGCCTCTCGAAACCCGCGTTGGAACAGAAGCATGGCCAACACCAGCGCAAAAACCAACGGAGCGATCCAGTCGATCTGGCCCATAACTAACTGCCTTCAGGCTATCACACTCTCCACGTGGGGCAGGCCCTTGGCCTGCGCGGGTCCCTTGGACCCGCATCTGGAGTTTGGATATTCTGCCCCCCTGACGTGGCGCACGCTCTAAGCGGCAATGCCCACATACTTTCTTCACCGTGGGGCGGGCAATTCTGCCCGCGGCCGGCTTTCAGCCGGGGCGGCCCGTCACAGGGTTCAGAAACCCACAATATGCGCCTCTTTGGAATCAGCGGTTTACGGGTGGGTTTCTGGAGAGCCGGCTCTGGCCGCCTAAAAAGGCGGCTGCGGCCATGATTGGCCGCCCCACGACTAACGCAGGATAGCTACTTTTCAAAAAGTATGTGGCATTAGGCTCTAAGCGTGCGGCGACCGCACTCTTGCGGTCGCCGCGGGTCCCTTGGACCCGCTTACGAAGAGGGGCGGCCTGGGAGGCCGCAGCAGGCCGAGGGCCTGCCCCAGTGTGCCCAGCATGGGCAGAATCTAGCGAGATGAAAGGATCTCGACGGAGTTGATGACGACAACCGTAGCGAAGCGCAAGGCGTAACCGCAAGGTGAAGCTGAAAG
>Ga0302325_10007576_pt1 | contig 24048 bp, 23 predicted proteins | sample Palsa_T0_2_FD_201948 | JGI IMG/M metagenome (GOLD analysis project Ga0302325, IMG submission 201948) | Peat permafrost microbial communities from Stordalen Mire near Abisko, Sweden - Palsa_T0_2 | ecosystem: Environmental > Terrestrial > Soil > Palsa > Peat permafrost | place: Sweden: Abisko... | reverse complement strand
CGGGGCGCGTTGTGGTCACACGGGCTCGGGTCGATCGTGCGCGCCAGCGCGATGATCGAAGCGGGAGACCGGCCGGGCGCGATCGCGTCGCTGCGCACGGCGCTCGACCAGTGTACGCGCGCCGACCTGGCGCTCCACGCGTCGGCCGTGCGCGTGCAGCTCGGCGCCGCCATCGGCGGCGAAGAGGGCGCCGCGATGGCCGAGCAGGGGGCCGAAGCGATGGCGGCCCAGGGCGTCCGCATCCCGTCGCGGATGGCCGACCGACTCGTGCCGGGGTCGTGGGCTCGGTGCTAGATTGGTCGACGGAGCGATGGCAGCGGGGTACGAGTCGACGCCGGTGGAGCGCCCGTCGCGGACGTGGGCAAGGGATCTGGTCGGCGCGATCGCGCTCGTCGAGGGCGCGGTCTCGCAGCACATCCTGACGGCGCTCGATACGACCGCGCTCCGGCAGCAGAACACGTTCGGCGAAACGATCACCTACGAGCGCAGCGACGACGTCGCCGCCCTGGTTCGGCGCGCGGTCCACCTCGCGGGCGACGGCGCGCGCGTCGCGCTCATCGCCCCCGCCGCCGATCTCGCCGCTGCGCGGAGCGACCTCGCCGTCCTCGCGGCCCGTCGTCTCGCCGTCGTCGTGCACGCCGTCGCCGGGCCCGGGTCGCCCGGTGCGCCGGCGTCCGTCACGGGCCTCGCGCCGGCCTTCGCGCTCGACGACCTGCCGTGGGGGATGCTCCTCGCCGCCGGGGTCGCCGACGCGATGGACCTGGCCCTCATCGCGCGGCGCGCCGCGGAGGACAGCGGGTGCCCGTTCTTCGTGGTCCACGAGCAGCGTCACGCGAGCGACTTCGAGCCCGTGACCGCGCCGCTGCCCGAGCTTTGCGACGCGTTCATCGGGCCCGCCGCCGGCCGCGTGCGCGGCGCCGCGGGGAGCGCCGATCGCACGTTCGCCGAACGCGTGCCCTTTGCCCTCTCGAGCGCGATGCGCGAGCTCGAGACGCTGACCGGGCGCCACCACGACGTCATCGAGCGCGCGCCCGCAGCCGACACAGCCGTCGTCCTGGTTGGCGCCGGGGTGATGGGCGACTCACTGCTCCGCGAGGTCAGCCGGCTCCGGGCGCACGATCACGACGTCGCCGCGGTGCGCGTCGTCGCCTGGCGACCGTTTCCGGCCCCGCGTCTGGTGAAGGCGCTCGGCCGCGCGCTCGCAGTGACCGTGCTCGAACGGGTCGATCGGCCCTTCGCGAGCGGGGCGCCCCTGGCGGTGCAAGTCAAGGCGGCGTTTGCCGATGCGATGACCTGGGCGCCGGACTACCCGGGCGTCGGACGGATCCCACGCATTCTGAGCGGCTACGTCGAGCCAGAGCGCGAGGTCGACTCGACCGACCTGGATTCCATCGTGCACAACGTGCTCGCCGACGAGCGGGGCAAGCGCACCTTCGTCCTTGGCAGCAACGACGCGCGCGCGCTTTCGACGTCGGCGTGGGCGCCGCCCGCCGCCCGCGAGGCGGGCCACGTCTTCGCCATGCGCGGCGTCGCAGCCCGGCGCGAGGTCGCCGTGGCTGCGGCCGAGCTTTGCGCCGCCGTGCTGGCGTCCGCGCTCGGGGTGCGGACCCGCGGGATGGTCCGCGGGCTCGGGAGCGACGAGGGCGAGGGGATCGCGTTCGACATCATCGCGTCGCGCCATCGGCCCCGCGGCGCCCACGCTCCGCACGCGGTCGACGTCGTCGCCCTCGACGATGCGGCGATGCTCGAGCGGGGCAACGTCCTCGCGCGCCTCGCGCCGGGCGGATGGCTCGCGATCCCCACCGAGCAGCGCGCGGCCGAAGCCCTTTGGGCCGAGGTTCCGCCGTGGGTCAAGGCGATGGCGTTCGAGCGGGCCGCGCGCGTGGTCGGGTGGCTTCCTACCCAGGACGAGGACCCGTGGGTCACGGCGTCGGCGTTCGCCGGCATCGCGCTCGCCGCCCTCGCCGCCGACCCACCTCCGCCCCCGTCGGGGCAGGAACCGGGTCGTGGCCCCCTCTGGAACAGCTTCTCGGCCGATGGAACGGTCGTCGCCCGCGAAGTCGCCGCGGCTCTCCTGACGGCGCTCGAAGGCGTGGTGCCGACCGAGATGACGGCCGCCCTGGCCGCCCGCGGGGGGAGCGCTGCCCGCGCCGCCTTCGAGCGCTACATCGAGGTTCCGCGCGGGGCGATCGACCGCGAGGACGACGGCGTCCGAATCGGCCGCCTCGACGCCCGCGTCTCACGTCCGCCCCCGTGATTTTGCCCGGCGGTTCGTGGTATGTTTCATGATGCAGTCGATGGGAGACGTGCGCTCGGCGGCGGTCGTCCTCGTGACGGCCATGACGACGGGGGCCGTGCTGGCGCAGCGCGCCGCCGCGGTCACTCCGGCCGCGTCGGCGACGACGACCGAAGCGGCGCCGGCGCCACCTTCCTCCGCGGGCGCGCCGCCCTCGCCTGCGCGTGACGAAGACGAGCACGTGGACCGCGAGGATTCGCGCGCATCCGAAGGAAGCGTCGCGAATCCTTACGAAGAGGCATTGCCCGTCGCGCACGTCCAGCCCGCGCGCGTCGCCATCAGCGTCCCTCAGCGCGACGGTATGCTGAGGCTCCCCGGTGGACGCTTCGTCATGGGGTCGGCGAGCGGCTGGGCGCCCGTCAACGAGCGTCCCGCGCGCCCCACCACGGTGCCCCCCTTCTGGATCGATCGGACCGAGGTGACCGTGGGCGCGTACCGCGCCTGCGTCGATGCGGGCGCGTGCGCCAGGCCGGAGCGCTCGAGCGCGACATGCACCTTCGACGCCGACGACCCCGACCTGCCCGTCTCGTGCGTCCACTGGCGCGACGCGGACGGGTACTGTCGCTTCGCGGGCAAGCGCCTCCCGTCCGAGACCGAGTGGGAGTACGCCGCGCGCGGCCCGAACGCGGTGCCGTTTCCCTGGGGCAACACACCCGCGTGCACCAGCGCGGTCGTGCTCCTCAACGTGCAGTCGGGCAAGGGGTGCGCGCCGCGTCCGGCGCGGGTCGGCACGCACCCGGCCGGCGCGAGCGTCTTCGGCGTGCAGGACATGAGCGGCAACGTCGAAGAGTGGACCTCGGATTGGTACGCCGAGCTGGTGGGTCCCAGCCCGCGCGCGGGCGTCGCGCATGTGCTCCGGGGCGGCGGCTGGCTCTCCACGCCCTCGATGAGCCGCACGACATCGCGCGATTGGGGCTCTGCGCTCGAGGCAGGCCCCAACGTGGGATTGCGCTGCGCCCGAGACGATCCATAGGCCATTGGTTGACGAGCGAGCGGCCAGGGACTATCCCCCGGCCGCGGTGACGAACGACCTGCTCCTCGCTCAGAACGTACCCCCCAAGGCCGGCGTGCCCGGGACGGTACAAGACACGGCCCCGGCGGCCAGCGGTGGCGGTGCGTCCGCGCAGTCCCCGCTCGCGGGGTTCATGCCGATCTTGATGATGCTGGTGATCTTCGTCCCCTTCTTCCTGCTGATGTCACGCAGGCAGAAGAAGGAGACGCAGGCGCGCTCCTCGCTCAAAAAGGGCGACCGCGTGGTGACGAACGCGGGCCTCATCGGAGAGCTCGTGGAGATGGACGACCGCATCGCGAAGGTGAAGATCTCGCCCAGCGTCACCGTGCAGATGGTCTCCAACACGGTGTCTCCCTTCACGGAGCCGGCGTCGAAGGAGCTGAAAGAGGCGAAGGCCGTTTCGGACAAGAAATAGCCTCACCCTCTCTGGACTCAGCACGCGACATGCCCAAGAAGAACGTCCTCGCGCTTCTGAGCGCCGTCGCCACGGCTATCCTCGTCGGCGTCGGGGTGTGGTCGCGCGGCGAGCCGCTGCCTGTCCTCGGCGCAACCGTCGCGGCGCTGGCCGCGATCACCTGGGGGCTCAAGCCGTCCCCTCGGCGCAATACCCTCTGGCTGCTGGCCATCGCGACCGGGTCGGCGGGTCTCTTCTTCTACTACGACAGCTTCTGGGGGCTCTTCGTCGCGGGCCTGGCGTTCGTCTGGATCGTGTTCGGTCTTGTGCCCGCGATGGACTCCGGCTGGCGTCTGCGCCTCGGGTTCGTGGTGGCGGTCTTCGTCGGCGGCGCGCTGATGCTGTGGCCCACGCTGGACACGGTCTTCCCGACGGCCGAATCGCCCGTCGCCGAAGGTTCGGGCCCCGAGGCGGCGGCCCGGCGCGCGTTTCGCGCCGTCGCCATCCACCTTCACTGTCCGCAGTACCTCAAAGACCGCATCACCTTCGCGATCGCTCCGGGGCTCGACCTCAGCGGCGGCTTGCGCCTCGTCTACACGGTCGAGGTCGAAGAGGCGATCCGCGACAAGCGCGACAACTTTGCCGACGAGATGCGTCTGCAGCTCGCGACGCTGCTCGGCGTGCACTCGGGCGAGGGGCGCCTCAGCCACGACGAGCGGCCCAAGCTCGATGCGCTGGTGCACGTGTCGGAGCCCGACTCGGCCGTCATCCGCCTCACGTTCAAGGACAAGGCCGACAAGGCCAAGCTCGACGAGCGATTCAACAAGAACTTCCTCGGCGAGCTGTCCGAGACGCAGGGCCCCGCCGACAACGAGCTCACTTTCAAGATCCGCGCGGACGTCGAGTCGCAGATCCGCGAGCGCGCCGTGGCGCAGGCCAAGGACACGGTCTCTCGCCGCGTCGACGAGCTCGGCCTGCGCGAAGCCTCGGTCACGACGCGCGACGAGGACATCATCGTCGAGGTCCCCGGCAGCGACCAGCAGAGCTTCAGGGACATCAAGGACACGATCCGCAAGACGGCGCGCCTCGAGTTCAAGATGGTCGACGACGCGGGCAGCGAGAAGGTCTTCGGGCCCCCGGCCGTCAAGGAAGAGGAGTTGCCCGAGGGCGAAGGCCTTGCCCTGTACCAGGAGACCGCGCCCGACGGGCTCGACGGCTCCGGGCATCGCAAGCCGACGAGCGCGCGCTACGTGCGCATGTCGTGCCAGCCGCCCAAGTACCCGAGCGAGTCGCTGGTCGACTGCCTGGGTCGATTCAAGAGCTGGGCGCGGACGGTCAGCATCCCGGACGACCACGTCGTCGGGTACGAAGAGATCACCGAGCCGGTCGAGGGCACCGAGCCGCTGCAGTTCAAGCAAGTCGGCTGGCGCACGCTGTACCTCTACTCGCGCGCCGAGCTGACCGGCGACTACATCACCGACGCGCAGACGACGACCGATACGCAGAACTTCGGCCAGTACCAGGTGGCGCTCACGTTCTCGCCCGCCGGGGCCGACCGGTTCGAAGAGGTGACGGGGGCGAACGTCAACCGCCGCTTCGCCATCATCCTCGACGACGCGGTCAACTCGGCCCCCGTCATCCGCCAGAAGATCGGCGGCGGCCGCGCCACGATCTCGATGGGCGCCGGCGACCAGGAAAAGCAGCTCCACGACGCTCGCAAGCTCGAGCTCGTCCTTCGCTCCGGCGCCCTGCCCGCACCCATCAGCCCGAGCTCCGAATCGGTCATCGGCCCTTCGCTCGGCCGCGATTCGATCTCCGAGTCGCTCAAGGGCGGCCTGATCGGGGCGACGGCCGTCTTCATCTTCATGCTCGTCTACTACCGGAAGTCGGGCCTCGTGGCCGACGTGGCCGTGCTCTTCAACCTGATGCTCCAGCTCGCGGTCCTCGCGACGTTCGGCGCCACCATGACGCTCCCGGGGCTCGCGGGGCTGGCGCTCACCATCGGCATGAGCGTCGACGCCAACGTGCTGATCAACGAGCGTATCCGCGAGGAGCTGCGAAGCGGCAAGAGCGTGCGCGCCGCCGTCGACGCGGGCTACACGCGCGCGTGGCCATCGATCATCGACGGCCACGCGACGGTCGCCATCTCGGCGCTCATCCTGATGAACTACGGCACCGGGCCGGTCAAGGGCTTCGCCGTCACGCTGTTCATCGGCATTCTCTGCAGCCTCTTCACCGGCTTCTTCTGCACGCGCGTCGTGTTCGACTGGTGGGTGCGCGGGGCCAAGGTCAAGCGGCTCAGCGTCGGGGCGGAGTTCTGACATGGAGTTTTTCAAGCCCGGACGCGTCTTCGACTTCATGGGCCAGCGGGGGTTCTGGATCCCGCTGAGCTTCATCCTCGTCGCCATCTCCACGGTGCTCTGCTTCTATCCGGGCCCCAACTACGGCACGGACTTCAAGGGCGGCACCGAGGTCGAGATGGCGTTCGGGACGCCCCTCGACGCGGCGCACGTTCGCAGCGCGGTCGAGGCCGCCGGCTTCACGTCGCCCGACGTCGTGCAGGTGGTCGATCCGAACAAGCCGTACCACTTTCTCATTCGCGTGCAGGACGTCACGGCGATCAGCGATACCGAGAAGGCCGCTCTCTACGTCGCGCTCTGCTACCTCGAAGACCCGCGGTCGCCGCTGAGCGATCCGGTCAAGTGCCCCGACAACGCCCGGGCCACCGAGGTGAAGTTCAGCGCCGGTGGCGACAAGATCACCGCCCGCTACGACGTGGACCCGAACCTCGACGTCATCAAAGATCAAGTGCGCTCGGTCCCGGGCGTCTCGCTGCGAGCCAGCGCGACCAACCCGCAAGTCTTGAACCCGCGCGACCACCGTGTCGAGATCCAGCTTCTCGGCAAGGGCGACCAGCTCATCGACCACCTGCGGAGCGAGCTCGGTGAGGCGACGGTGCCGCCGGAGGCCGCGCTCCGCGTGGAGTGGGTCGGCCCCAAGGCCGGCAAGCAGCTGCGCGACAGCGCGCGCAACGCCGTCGCCATCGCGATCGTCTTCATCATGTTCTACCTCGTGTTCCGCTTCGACCTGCGCTTCGCGCCGGGCGTCATCGTCGCCTGCGTGCACGACGCGATGGTCGTCATCGGCGTCTTCATCCTCCTTCACAAGGAGATCACGCTCTCCACGATCGCGGCGGTGCTCACGGTCGTCGGCTACTCGATGAACGACACCGTCGTCGTCTACGATCGTATCCGCGAGAACCTGGGCCGGTACCGCGGCAAGTCGTTCGCGCAGATCATCAACCTGAGCGTCAGCGAGACCTTGTCGCGCACGATCCTGACGAGCGGCGCCACGATGCTCAGCTTTCTCGCGTATTTCATCTACGGTACGGGCGTCATCAAAGACTTCATGCTGGCGCTGCTGGTGGGCATCGTCGCGGGCACGTACTCCAGCATCTACGTCGCCGCGCCTCTCACCGAGTGGATCGACCGCCGCATGGCGACGCGCGCCAACATCAAAAAGCGCCTGACCGAACCGGCCCACTCCCCCGGCTGATCTCGCGTCAGCCATTGACGCCAAGGGCCACCGCTGCTCGTGTGCGGTCCAATGCTGCAACTGCCGCCGCGAGCGGGTCGTGAGGCGGTCGAGCTGGGAAGAGCACTGAGGCTGACGCCGACTGCGGCGACGGTGCTGTTCGCGCGCGGGCTTCGCGACGCCGAGGCGAGCGAGCGGTTCCTCGAGCCCAGGCTCGCGCATCTCACGTCGCCCGTCGGGATGAAAGACCGCACCGAGGCCGTCGCGCGGCTCGCGCGTGCCGTGAAAGCGGGGGAGCGAATCTGCGTCTTCGGAGACTACGACGCCGACGGCGTGACCGCGGCGGCGCTGATGACGGGAGTGCTGCGGGCGCTCGGCGCGACGGTTGTCACGCTGCTCGCGGACCGGTTCGACGGTGGCTACGGCCTGTCCGAGCGGGCGCTCGACCGCGTGCTCGCGACGGGCGCGTCGATCCTCGTCACGTGCGACTGCGGATCGACGGACCACGAGCGGCTCGATCGCGCGCGCCGTGCGCGCGTCGACGCGGTGGTCATCGACCACCACCGCGTGCCGGACGCCCCGCTGCCAGCCCTCGCCTTCCTCAACCCCCACCGGCCCGAGTGCGGCTTTGGCTACAAGGGCCTCGCATCGGTGGGCCTCGCGCTCTCGGTCGCCGCCGGCGTACGCGCGGAGCTCGGCGTGAACCTCGACCTTCGCGCGTGGCTCGACCTCGTCGCGATCGGCACCATCGGCGACGTCGCGCCCCTTGACGGCGACAACCGCGCCCTGGTGCGCGCGGGGTTGGGCGTCATGGCTCGCGGCGGCCGCCCCGGCACGAAGGCGCTCGCCGAGGTCGCCGGTTTCGCGGCTTCGATGCTCACGGGCGAAGACGTGTCGTTCCGTCTGGCGCCGCGCATCAACGCGCCCGGGCGCCTCGGCAAGCCCGACCTGGCGCTCGAGCTCTTGCTCGCCCCCAACGACGCCGACGCCCGCCGCATCGCCACCGAGGTCGAGGCGGCGTGTACGCGCCGCAAGGAGGTCCAGCGGGGCGTCGTGGCCGACGCCATGGCGATGCTCGCGGATCCCGCGATCGCCGCGCTGCCCGCCATCGTCCTGGCGCGACAGGGGTGGCACCCAGGCGTCGTGGGGATCGTCGCCGGGCGCCTCGCGTCGATCTTTCGCAAGCCCGCCATCGTCATCGCGCTCGAGGGCGAGCGGGGCAGGGGGTCGGCGCGCGGTCCCGCCGGCTTCTCGGTCTACGACGCTCTCGCGTCGTCGCGCGCGGAGCTCGTCGGCTTTGGCGGCCACCACGCCGCGGCCGGCGTCGAGATCGCCGCAGACCGGGTCGATGTCTTCCGCGACCTCTTTTGCCAGGCGTGCGTCGACGCCGGCGTCCCCGATACGCGCCCGCGCGTCGACGCCGATGCGGTCCTCGAAGAGGGCGATCGCCCCGAGCGCGTCGCGCGCGATCTCGAGCGCTTCGAGCCCTGCGGTCAAGCCAACGCGGCCCCGCGCATCGCCATCGACCGCGCCCGCGTGCTCGACTCGCGCGAGCTCACCGGTGGTCACATGCGGCTCACCATCGACGTCGGCGGTTCGCGCGTCTCGTGCTTCGGCGCCGAGATGAGCGAGGCCCTCGCCCGCCTGGGCTCGCACGTCCGCGCCGTGGGCTCGCTCCGCCGCGACGCCTGGCGCGGGGGCGACGCCGCCGAAATGCGCCTCACCGCCGTCGAACCGGCCTGACCTCGCCAGGGCGCGGGCCCGCGCTATCCTTGCCACCGTGTCAGACAGCGAGGTCGCCGTCGGCCAGCCGATCGTCCACTTCGCGGACGTGCACAAGAGCTTTGGGCCGAAGGTGATCTACTCGGGCCTCGACCTCGAGCTGCGGCGCGGCGAGACGCTCACCGTCATGGGCGCTTCCGGTTCGGGCAAGAGCGTGATGCTCAAGATGCTCATCGGCCTGCTCAAGCCCGACTCCGGTCAGATCCTCTTTTACGGCCGCGACATCGCCAAGATGTCGAATGACGAGCTCACGGAGGTCCGGCGCCGCATCGCCTACCTGTTCCAGGGGGGCGCGCTCTTCGACTCCCTCAGCGTGGGCGAGAACGTCGCCTATGGCCTGCGCGAGCAGTTCTGGAACACGCTCTCGAACGCCGAGATCGAGGCGCGCGTCGCGCAGGCGCTCGAGCTCGTTGCCCTCCCCGGCATCCAGGACATGCGTCCGAGCGATCTCTCGGGCGGCATGAAGAAGCGCGTCGGGCTCGCGCGGACGCTGGCGCTGCATCCCGAAGTGATCCTCTACGACGAGCCCACGACGGGGCTCGATCCGATCAACACGGCCCGCATCAACCACCTGATTGTCGCAATCCAGCGGACGCTCAAGCTGACGAGCGTGGTCGTGACCCACGACATGGGGACCGCGTTCAGCGTGTCCGACCGCCTGGCCATGATCGGCAAGGGCCGCCTCCTGCTCGCGGGCACCAAAGAAGAGTTTCGCGCCACGCACAGCACCACGGTGCGAAACTTCATCGAGGGGATCGCGCCGCAGTCCGAGGACGTCGCATCCCTGCTTTCTTCTTCTTGATCGAGGAGGCTGACACATGTCGCGCGAGCTCAAAGTCGGTCTGTTCGTCGTCCTCGGGCTCCTGCTCACGATGGTCACGATCTTCGTCATCGGCGACACGAAGCGGCTCTGGGAGGCCAAGGTCGGCTACAGCGCGGCTTTCGACGACGTGGCCGGTCTCAAGCCGGGGGCGCCCGTGCGCATGGGGGGCTTCGATATCGGCGCGGTCACGCACGTGGGCCACGATCGCAGCGCCAACGACGCGCACATCTACGTCAAGATGGTCATCGTCAAGGCCGAGTCCGGGCGCATCCGGGCCGACACGATGGCGCACATCGTGGGCAAAGGCCTGCTCGGCGACAAGATGGTCGAGCTGACGCCGGGCTCGGGCACCGCCGCAGCGCTCCCGGCCGACTCACTGATCCCGTCGGAGGACCCGACCGACGTGTTCGCGGCCGCCAACCGGGTGGCCGAAGTGACGCAGAAGGCCGTCGAGAACATCGAGCCGCTCGCGAAGGCGCTCGGAGACCCCAAGTTCGCGAGCGACATCAAGGGCACCGTCTCCGACATCCACTCGCTCCTCGAGGCTCTCGTGCACAGCGACAGCACCGTGCACCGCCTGCTCTACGACCACAAAGAGGCCGAGCAGGTCGACGAGCTCCTGGCCAACATGAGCCGGACGACGAGCCGCATCGACGCCGTGCTCGCCGACGTCGAGGACGTGACGGCCCACGTCAAGCAGGGCCCGGGCATCGCGCACGCGCTGTTCTACGACGGCGACATCTCCAAGAACGCCGCCGGCTCGATCGCCGAGATCCACGAAGACCTGAAGGCGGTGCGCGAAGGCAACGGCCTCGCCCACGCGATCCTTTATGGCGACAGTTCGTCGCAGCGCGTGATGTCGAACCTGAACGCGATGAGCGACGATCTGCGCGTCATCGTCGGGAACATGCGCGAGGGCAAAGGCACGCTGGGCGCGCTCCTCGTGGACCCCACCGTCTACGAAGACATCAAGGGCATCGTTGGCAACGTCGAGCGTAACGAGGTGTTGCGGGCGCTCGTGAGGTACTCGATCAAGGCCGACGAGAAGAAGTAGGGGCCCCGGTCCTATTCCTTCGCCATGTGGCCGCCGGCGGGCGCGGGGTTGTACCACCACGGCTCGCTCGAGCCCTGCCGCATGACCGTGAGCCGCAGCAGGTCGATCTCGATGGCGGCGAAGAACCCGTCGGCGGGCTGCGCGCCAGGCACGCTGGCCACCTGCGCGCCGACCGCGAGCTGGAGCCCCCAAGGCGTGCCGCCCGTCAGCACCGCCTGCACCGGCCATTCGCCGTAGGTGGATTGCTGCCACGATCGCCACGCGGCGCCGAGGTCGAAGGCGACGCCCCAGTCGCCGCGCGCAAAGGCCCCCGTGCAGACCCGAGCCGCCAGGCCGAGGTCCGTGCCGAGGCCGACGAACGTCTGGCCGCGAATCATGCCGCCGAGGACGGCCGAGGACAGCGGCGAGCTTCCGACGCCGATCGAATAGTCGATGGCCGGCACCCAGTCGCTCGAGAACGAGGTGGACCCGCTGGACGAGCTTTGCCGCAGGAACTGGCCCGTGTAGCCACCGCCGACCGCCATGAACGAGCTGACGTCGGCCCGCGCCTCGCGGGGCACGATGGCCGCGACGCCCCCCAGGGCGAGCCCCAGCACCGGACCGAACGCAAGACGATGTCGCACGGGCGCGAACCCGTACCACGCTCCCGCCCCCGCATCAAAGCCGCAGCGGAACGCCTGTGGGGACGCGGCCGATCCGGTCGATCCGGTCGATGACGAGGCCGGCGACTTCGGGGTCGAAGAGGAGCGCGTTGTGGCCGCGGCCGGGGAGGACGACGACGTCACCCGCGCCGAGGCATGCCGTGGCGACGCCGGGGACCAGGCGGTCCTCGGCGGCGACGATGGAGGTATGCGGGACGAGGATCTCGGACGCGCGTTCGCGAATGCGACGCAGGAGAGAGCTCCGCGGGTGCAGGTCAGCGCCGACGAAGAACCGCGGGACGTCGACGCCGAGAAAGGGGCTCGCGAGCGAGATCGTGCGGGCGACGCGCGTATGGCCCGCCATTTCCTGGACGTACCAGCGGGCGACGACGCCGCCGAGCGAGTGGCCCACGATCGTGATGCGCGTCCCGGGCGGGATGCGATCGACCAGGCGCGCGAGGTTGCGCGCGATGCGGCGGATCCCCACGCCCGGGGCGTGCGTGAACGTCGCGACGCGGGCGCCGGTCTCGCGCTCGAGTCGCGCGCCGAGCGGGCGAAACACGCCGGCGGTGGCGCAGAAACCGTGCACCAGGACGACGACGTCGTCGCCCGCGCGGGCGGCCGGCACGACGGGGGCCAGATCCAGGGGCGAAAGGGCGACTTCGCGGAGAGTGGCGATGCTCTCGGAGACGAACAGGTGCGCGAACGACACTTGCGACACGATGAGCTTGCCCGACGATAGCCACGTTCCGCGGGCCGGAGTCCACATTTCGGCTAGGCTGCCGCACACACCGATGGCGGAGTCGTTCGAGTTGCAGCTGGTCGTCGATGCGCAAGACATCGACATCCTCGGGCATGCCAGCAACCTGGTCTTCGTCCGTTGGATCCAGGATGTGGCGCTCGCGCATTCGGCTTCGGTGGGGCTCGATCTCTCGGCATACCGCCGGATCGGTGCGGTGTTCGTCGTCGTGCGTCACGAGATCGACTACCTGCGGCCCGCGATGCTCGGCGACGCGGTCCGCGCCCGCACGTGGGTCTCGGACGTGTCGGCCGCCACGTGCATCCGACACACCGAGATCACGCGCGAGAGCGACGGTGAGCTCTTGGCCAAGGGCCTGACGACATGGGCCTTCGTCGCGATGGACACCGGTCGCCCCAAGCGGATCACCCCCGATGTCCGTGCGGCTTTCGACCGCTACGTGGCCTGAGATGAGCGCGAAGACGACGCCCGATGCGCTCGATGCGGCCCACTGGTCGGGCATCGAAGAGGCGACGGAGCTGCTGCACGAGGAGCGCTTCCGCGAAGCCGTCGTCGAGCTTCACCGCGCCCTGAAAGATGATCCGAAGAACCCGTACGCGTACTACTTCCTCGGCATCGCGTTCTTCGAGCTGGGCGAGATCGAGCCGGCGCGGGACGCCTACGCCGCGTGCCTGCGCCTCGCGCCGGGGCACCTGGGGGCGCGCGTGGCCTACGCGCACGTGCTGCGGATGCTCGGTGACGTGCGAGGGTCGATCCGCGAAGGGATGGCCGCCCTCAGCCAGGCCCCGGCGGATCCGGACGCGCTCCACGCCGTCGGCCTCGCGTACCACGCGCGGGGCGACGAGGCGGCGGCGGTGAAATACCTCGAGGCGTTCGTGGCCACGCACCCCGAATTCGAGGTCGACGCCGAAACGCGCGCCCTCGTCGCCTCGATCAAGGGCCCCGACCCCGAGCCCTCGAACGACGATTGAACGAGCTACCGAGACGCACCCGTAGAATCCGGTGGGGAGCTCGAGGGGAGCGGAGGTCGCTCCCCTCGACCGTGATTAGTCCGCGCAGTTCTCGAACAGGAAATCCGACTCGACGTCGCAGGTGGCCGCTCCGGAGCCCTGCGCCTGGCCTTCGGCCGTCGCCGCGGGGCACGAGACATGGCCCCAGATTTGGCCCGGGCCGATGGCAACGGCTCCCGCCGGAAGCATGTTGGTCTTGCCTGGGAATGTGAACGTGAGCGTGCAGCCCGATCCGTCGTAGACGGTGCCCGTGAGGGCGGTGACGAACGTGCCGCTGATGCTCGTGCTGCCTTGCGACGTGACGCCCTGGCCGTTGATGGTGGTGGTGCCATTGTCGTTGTCGTTCGCGTAGAGCGTCAACGAGTACGAGCCGGAGCCGGAGACGGTGCACTGCAGGTTGATCGGGTGGCCGCCGACGACCGTGCCGTCGGGGCTCGTCTCGGGGAGTGACGAGCCCGTGCTGACCTCGTTCCCGATCTGGGTGACGGGCATTCCTCCTCCTCCGCTGCACGTCACGGTGGTAGCCACGCACGCGGTCACGAGGGCCGGTGGCGCGGAGCACGCGCTCACGCCCGCGCAGACGACGAGGGCACCCCACCCGGCGTGCATCACGACTTCACGGATCGCTGCAGCTCTTTTCTTGGCCATGGTCGATAGCGCGAGAGCATATCCGCAATCAGGTCGACGCCGCAAAACCCCGTTCGAGGTCCGAGATCAAATCGCCGATGTCTTCGAGGCCGACCGAAAGCCGGATCAGTCCGTCCCCGATGCCGAGCGCGCGGCGGGTGCCCTCCGGGACGCTGGCGTGCGTCATGATCGCCGGGTGCTCGGCGAGCGATTCGACGCCCCCGAGGCTCTCGGCGCACGCGAAAATGCGCAGCGCGCGCAAGAAATCGCGCGCCTGTTCGAGCGACCCTTTCAGCTCGAAGCTGATCATTCCGCCCGGACCGTTCATCTGCCGCTCCGCGAGCGCGCGCTCGGCGCCTCGGGCGAGGCCCGGGTACCGGACCTGCGCCACCCGGGCGTGCCGTTCGAGCCACGCGGCGAGCGCGCGCGCCGACTCGACGTGGCGCTTCATCCGCACGGCCAGGGTCTTGAGGCCGCGGAGCACCAGGTAGCAGTCGAAGGGGCTCGGCACGCCCCCGACCGCCTTCTGGATGAAGCGGACGCGCTCGGCCAGGGCGTCGTCGTCGGTGATGACCGCGCCGCCGACCACGTCCGAATGGCCGTTGAGGTATTTCGTGGTCGAGTGAACGACGAGCGTGGCCCCGAGCGACAGGGGGCGCTGCAGCACGGGCGTGGCGAACGTGTTGTCGACGGCGAGGGGCACTCCGCGGGCACGCGCCACGCCGGCGATGGCCGCGATGTCCGACACCTTGAGGAGCGGGTTGCTCGGCGTCTCCATCCACACGAGGCGCGTCTCGGCCCGCATCGCGGCGGCTACGCGAGTGGGGTCGCCCATGTCCATGAACGTCGCCGTGATGCCGAACTGCGCGAGCACCCGGTCGAAGATGCGGAAGGTGCCGCCGTACACGTCGTCGCCGACGAGGACGTGATCGCCGCTCTTGAGCGTGAGCAGCACGGCCGTCGTCGCCGCGCAGCCGCTGCCGAAGGCCGACGCGTGGCGGCCGCCTTCGAGCGCGGCGAGGCACCCTTCGAGCGCCGAACGCGTGGGGTTGCCGGCGCGCGAGTAGTCGTAGCCGCCCTGGGCGAGGTTGCCCGGACCGTCCTGCGCAAACGTCGTCGCCAGGACGATCGGCGTCATCACGGCGCCCGAGATCGGGTCGGGCTCCTGGCCCGCGTGGATGCACAGCGTATCGACAGAAGCGCTCGAGGGAAGGCGCATGGGGCGGAAAAGCTAGACTCAGACCAGGCGCTCGGCCAGCAGCGTCGCGAGGGCCATGATCGTGTGCTGCGGGTTGACGCCGAGATTGGTCGGCAGGGCCGACGCGTCGAGCACCCAGAGGCCGCGCGTACCGTGCACGGCGCCGTCGTAGCCGACGACGCCGGCGCGATCGTCCTTCGCCATTCGGCACGTGCTGAAGAGGTGACTGGAGATGATCGACCAGCAGCGCGGGTCGAGGGGGAGCTCGTCGAGCTGGCCGAGATCGTCGGGTGATTCGATGACGTCCGGTCCGCCGTGCACGCCGGGATACACGCGCAGGGCGCCAGCGGCGAAGTGCATCTCGGCGAGCCGACGGGCGCCGCGCCGGAAGATCTCCATGTCGGCGGGCGTCGGCGTGTAGCGGAGGTCCGACCGGCCGTTCGCGGGCGAGACGCTCCCCTCGGCCTCGGCGCGGATCTGCACGCCCCACACGGCCATCCGCGGATACTCCGCCATGGCGCGCTGGAACGCCTGGCCCATCCCTGGAAGCCGCACGCCTGCGAGCTCCACGGGCAGGCCCGTCACTTCCATCTTGAACCCCTCGTCGCGGAAGTGGTCCACCTCGAACGACTGCGTCGCTCCCTCCCAGATGCGCACGGGATCGCGATACACACCCGCAACCGCCGTCGCCGGGTGCAGGCGGAAGTGCTGGCCGACGTGCTCGCGGGGGCCGATCCCCGAGCGCCGCAGGATGCAGGGCGACTGGATGGCGCTCGCGGCGAGCACGACCCCGCGTTTGGCCGCGATCCGAAACGACGACCCGTCGCCACGCACGCCCGTGACCCCGACAGCGCGCGCAGCGCTCATGTCGATCGTGCGCACCTCGTGCTCGGGCAAGATGCGCGCGCCGTGCTTGGCCGCGCGCGGCAGGTAGGTGACCTCCATGCTCTGCTTGCGCTTCGTGGGGCAGGCTTCCATGCAGCGCCCGCTTCCCTGGCAATCGAGCACGTTGCGGCGGATCGGGTGGCCCGCCCACCCGAGCGTCTCGGACCCGCGCTTCATCAGCGAACCGTTGCCGCCGAGGAGGCGCTCGGGCGCGGGGCCCACGGACAGATCGCGTTCGATGCGGTCCATGCGCTCTTCGAGCGCCGCGAGGGGGATGGCGTCGCGCGCGCCGATGGCGCCGAAGGCGCGCTCGTACGCCTTCTCGGGCAGGCGCCAGACGATGGCGCCGTTGACGACCGTCGTGCCGCCGACGCAGCGCGCCTGCAGCACCGGGATGACGCTGCGGCCCATGGCCACCTGCGTTCCCTTGTCGCGAAAGAGGCGGAGAAACGACTCCACGGCTCCGAGCCCCCGGTCCTCTTGCCGTACCTCGGGGCCCTCTTCGAGCACGATCACCTCGCGCCCCGCCTCGGCGAGGACACGCGCAGCGGACGCGCCTGCGGCGCCGCTTCCGACGACGACGAAGTCCGCCGAGTCGATGTGGCTGTCGCGCGTCATGTCCGCGCGTCCGGGTGCGCGACGGCGAGGGGGCCCACGCCGAGCCGCGCTCGCACCGACGGGTGGGCGCCCCATCCCATGAGGGCAATCGCCTTGAGGAGGTAGAACGCCTCGCGAAGGATGTAGGTGCGCGAGTGGGCCCAGCGCTCGATGTAGCGTGCGCGCGTGGCCGGCGACAAGGCGCTGCCGGGCAGCGGAACGCCGACGAGGGCGAACGGTAGCCAGGTGACGGCCCACACGCCGAGGCGAATCCCGAGCGCGGCGCGGGCCGGGGCCCGCTGCAGGTAGCCGTCGAGGAAGGCCGCGATGTCGAGCGCGACGTCGATCGGCTCGCCGAACACGTCGGCGAGGACGACCGCGATACGCCGCTGCGCCTCCGGGCCGAGTCTCACGCCGTCCTCCGCTTGTCGCGGGTGGCCTTGGATCGCTTGGTCTCGCGCGGGCGCGCTGGCGGCGGAACCCGAAGGAGGATCCGTTCGCGGAGCGACGCGCTCTGCTTGCGCAGGCCGGCGTGGAGGCCATCCCGGATGACTTCTTCGGCGGGGCGGGTCAGCACCGCGAGGCGGAGCATCTGCTTCATCTCCTCGAGCGACGCGCGCATGTCCGTCGTCTCCGGGAGCAGGCGCATGATGCGGCTCCGCACCGGACGAGTCGAGTTCGCGAGCATGCGGAACAAGACGCTCCCGCTGATACGCGCCAGCTCGTCCTGGATCGCGAGCTGCGCCTCGAGGAATCCCTCGACGTCGCCCAGCGACGCGATCGACCGATCGAGCAGCGCCTCGAGCGCCCTCAGATCGTCGAGGCTGAGACGCGCGATCGCCTTGGCGGCGATCATGCTGAACGACTCTTCCCAGAAGTCGATCGCTTCGATGACGAGCCCGGCGTCGAGCGGGACATCCTCGAGCGCGAACATCGCCGCGAGGGCGTCGAGCCCACCACGAACGCGGTAGTCGTTCACCTCGATGCCCGAGCCGTGCCTCACGGCGACGAGGTTCATCTGCTGCAACTGCTTGAGGGCCATCCGTAGCGTGGTTCGATCGACCCCGAGGTCGACCGCGAGCTGCCGCTCCGCCGGCAGCCGCGTCCCGGGCGGAAACTCGCCGCGAAAGATCCTCGCCATGAGGGCCTGGGCGAGCACCTCGGGCGAGCCGCGCCGGTCGCGATGGTTCTCCCGATTCGTCCCGTTGGCTTGACCAGTCACCGTAAGTGGATTAACCAATTTGGCGTCGGCGGTCAAGCACGGAGGGCGCGATGCAGACGGGCACGAGCAAAAACGAATCGGGTGCGAGGGCGAAGGCGGGGTCGGCCGAGGCTCACATCCGGACACTGTTGGCGGCGGACGCGATCGACGTGCCGTCGCTCGGGCGGTGGCTCGACGGCCTCGACGAGGCGTCGCGGGTCGCGGCGACGGTGTCCGTGACGCCGCGCGAACAGGCGAGGCTCTTCGACGCGGCGCAGGGCGTGCGCCCGCTGTCGCTGGATCACTTCGTCCCGCCAGGGGTCTCGCCGTTCGAGACCGTGCGTCATGCCGGCAAGAACTCGATCAAGATCGTCTCGCGATTCGAGAAGCGTTTCTGCCAGCCGGAGCCAGGCGCGATGGTGCTCTGGGGCTACAACGAGAGTCCGTGGGCGGTGCAGCGCGTCGCGGGTCCGGGCTACTTCGTCTGCTACGCGATCGGCGCCGGCGAAGCCCTCATCGACTACTGCGAGGTTCCGCCCGCCAGGCCGAACGCCTGGCCCGCCGTCGCTTCCAACTCGGTCGGCATCACCAAGTACATCTTCGGCGGCACGCAAGACACGATGCGTGGCATCTCCGCCCACGTGAGCGTCGGCCGCGCTTCGCGCGCTGGCCAGTGGATGGACAACTGGTTCGTGCTTTGCCGGCGGACCCCGAAGGCGAGCTGATTCAAACGCCGGGGGCTTCGTGCCCCGTGCGCGAGACGTACTCCGTGTATCCGCCGCCGTACGCGTGGATGCCCTGCGGCGTCAGCTCGAGGACGCGGTTCGAGAGCGCCGCGAGAAACTCCCGGTCGTGCGACACGAACAGCATCGTGCCGTCGAAGTTCGCCAGGGCCTTGATGAGCATCTCTTTCGTCGCCATGTCGAGGTGGTTGGTCGGCTCGTCGAGCACGAGGAAGTTCGGCGGGTCGTAGAGCAGCGTCGCCATGACGAGGCGGGCCTTCTCGCCGCCCGAGAGCACCCGGCACGACTTGTCCACGTCGTCGCCCGAGAAGCCGAACGCCCCCGCGAGCGTGCGCATCGAGCCGATCGTGGCGAGCGGGAAGGTGGAGCGCAGCGTGTCGACCACGGACTTTTCCGGGTCGAGAAGCTCCATCGCGTGCTGGGCGAAGTACGCCATCTTCACGCTTCCGCCGAGGGCGACGCGCCCCGCATCGGGCGTGGACTCGCCCGCGATGAGCTTGAGAAGCGTGGACTTGCCCGCGCCGTTGACCCCCATCACGCACCACCGCTCTCGCCGGCGAACCAGGAGATCGAAGTCCTCGAAGATCGTGCGCTCGCCGTATCGCTTGACGACGCCCTCGAGCCGCGCGACGTCGTCGCCCGATCGCGGCGGGGCGCGGAAGTCGAACTCCAGCGCCTTGCGGCGCTTGGGCGGCTCGACCTTCTCGATCTTCTCAAGCTTCTTCACGCGCGACTGGACCTGCGCCGCGTGGCTGGCGCGCGCCTTGAACTTGTCGATGAAGGCCTGCTCCTTGGCGAGCATCGCCTGCTGGCGCGCGTACTGGGCTTCTTGCTGGATGGCGGCGAGGTCGCGCTGCTTCTCGTAAAAGTCGTAGTTGCCGGAGTAGGTGGTGATGCTGCCGCCGTCGATCTCGACGATCTTGCCGACGAGGCGGTTCATCAGCGCGCGGTCGTGCGACGTCATCACGATCGCACCGTCGAAGTTCTTGAGGAAGCGCTCGAGCCAGATGATCGATTCGATGTCGAGGTGGTTGGTCGGCTCGTCGAGCAGCAGCGTGTCGGGCGCCATAAGCAGGATGCGCGCGAGCGCGACGCGCATCTTCCAGCCGCCGGACAGCTTTCCGACGTCGTCCTGAATGACCTCGGGCCGGAAGCCGAGGCCGGCGAGGATCTCCTGGGCCCGCGACTCGAGCGCGTAGCCCCCGAGCTCGTCGAACCGCGCCTGCGCATGGCCGAAGCGCTCGACCAGTTGCTCGATCTCGTCGACGCGCGTCGGATCGGCCATCGCCTGCTCCAGCGCGTGCAGCTCGTGGGCGGCCTCCGACACTTCGCCGGCGCCGGCCATCGTCTCTTCGACGACGCTGCGGCCGCTCATCTCGCCGACGTCCTGGCTGAAGTACCCGACCGTGACGCCTCGCTCGACCGTGACCTGGCCGGCGTCGGGCTGCTCTTCGTCCACGATCATGCGAAAGATGGTCGACTTGCCGGAGCCGTTCGGCCCGACTAGGCCCACCTTCTCGCCACGGAAGACGCCCATCGACGCCTCGACGAAGAGGATCTGCGAACCGTGACCTTTGGAGACCGAATCGAGGCGAATCAACCGAGGTCTCCGCGACGCGTGCGGGGCGGGATAATCTGTTGCGAGCGTGCGCGCAAGCACAGGCGGGCTAGCCAGCCTTGGCGAGTCGCGATACTCCAGGATCCATGTCCTCCGTGCGTGCAGCTGCAACGACGTGCCTCGCAATCGCCGTGACCACCGTGACCGCGGGGTCGATCGCTGGGTGCAAGTCGAAGGACGCTCCCCCGAGCGGGGGCGGCGACACGCCCGGCGCTGCCGGATCGGCGGCCGCCGCGGCCCCCGCGGCCGGAGCCTCGCTGGTCACCTCGGGCTTCGAGGGCGAGGTCGACTTCGCGTACACCGCGAAGGGCGACGAGCCCACGGCGGCCCCCGTGCCCGGCCCCTCGGTGGACACCTCGGTTTTCGTGGGGGTGGCCGTCTCCGCTTACCCGGCGTCGGGCGACGCCCCCACGGCGGCCCCCGTGCCCGTGACGATCCTCGTCAAGGGCCCCAAGGCGCGCGCGGACATCCCGCCGGAGCTCGCGAAGGCGGCGGCCAACCCGTTCGCCGCGGGCGCGTACGTCATCATCGATGGCGACGCAAAAAAGCTGTACGCGGTGCTCGACTCGCGCAAAGAGGTCGTGTCGGTCGATCTGAACCACGCGGCCCAGGACATGGGGGTATCCCCGCCGTCGCAGCCGGGCGACCACGGTCCCGGCCCGCAGCGGCCCGAGACCAAGATCACCAAGACGGGCCACTACGAGACGGTCGCGGGCTACAAGTGCGAGGACTGGACGATCGCGAGCGACCACAAGGAGGCCGACCTCTGCGTCGGCGATCAGGGATTCTCCTGGTTCAACTTTCCTTTCTCCGGGCTCCCGGGCGATCGCAAATGGGCGAGCGCGCTGTTCGACGGCACGCACTTCCCGCTGCGCTTCATGTCGTACGCGATGGACGGAGTGACCGAGCTCGCCAAGGTCGAGATCACGAAGCTGGAGAAGAAGGACGTCTCCGACGCCAAGTTCCAGTACCCGTCCACGTACAAGGTGATGGACATGGCGCAGATGTTCCGCGCGTTCGGCGGCCTTGGGGGGATGGGCGGCATGGGCGGCATGGGCGGCCGGCCGATGCCCCCCGGGATGCCCCCGGGCTTCCCCGCGGGGATGCCGATGCCGCCGCACGGAAAGGCGAACTGACGGCGGCGGCGTGTGCGTGCGAAGGTGGGCGGTCGTCGCGCTCGCGCTCGCGCTCCTGGGCGCGGCCGCGTGCTCCTCGAAAAGCGGGTCGGACGCGTGCCCCGGGGCCGCAGGCACGTACACGCTGGCGGTCGCCGCGACCGGTCAGAGCGAGAACGACGACACGATCTGCGCACAGCAGCTCGCTGGTGCCGTCGACATCCCGGTCACGCTGACCGCCACGACCGCGTCCTTCGGCGGCGAGGACTGCGTCGTGAGGTCGACCTTGGGCTGCCAGATCGAGATCGACTGCCTGAGCACGGATGGCGGGGTGCAAGCCGTCGGCCAGATGGCCGTCCAGCATGCGACCTTCGTCGTGCCGACGTCCCCCGGTCAGCCGACCGAGAACGCGCTGGTCGAGCTCGGCCCCGGGGACTGCGCCTTCGAGGGGACGGCATCGATCGCGCAGTCGATGCAGGCTTCGAGCTCAGGGCACTAGAGGCGTGCGCCGGGTCGGGGTGCCGAGCACGGCTCGTCGCGCGGGAAGGGCGGCACGTACGAAAAGCGCACGGCCGTGGAAGCGCGGCGGCGGCGGATTGGTAGTCTCCTCGTGTTCGCGATGAGCTTTCGTTGGGTCGGCTGGGTCGGCGCGCTGGTGATGGTGGCGGCGAGCGGCGTGGGGTATTGGCGGTACCGCGATGCCCATCAGCCTCCGCCGGTCACCTATCAGACCGCGACGATCGGGCGGCGGCACGTCGTCGGGCGCGTCACGGCCACCGGCACGCTGCTGGCCACCGTCACCGTGACGGTGGGGACGCAGGTCTCCGGGCGCGTGCAAAAGCTCTTCGTCGACTACAACTCGCCGGTCAAGAAGGGGCAGGTCGTCGCCAAGATCGATCCGCTGCTCTTCCAGGCCTCGCTCGAGCAGGCGCGCGCGAACCTGGCTTCGGCCAAGGCGGCGCTGAAGAGCGCAACGGCGCAGGCCGACCTGGCGACGCGCCAGTTCGCGCGCGAGCAGTCCCTCTTGCAGGACCATCTGGCCGCGCAGCAGGACGTCGACACGTCCGAGTCCAATGCGCACGTCACGGCGTCGCAGGTCGACGTGGCCGCGGCATCGCTGGCGCAGGCGCAGGCGCAGCTGCACCAGGCCGAGACGAACCTTTCGTACACCGACATCGTATCGCCCATCGACGGGATCGTGATCTTGCGCGCCGTCGACGTGGGGCAGACCGTGGCCGCGTCGCTGCAGGCGCCCGTGCTCTTCACGATCGCCGAGGACCTGCGCAAGATGCAGGTGAACACCAACGTCTCGGAAGGGGACGTGGGGCGGCTCGAACAAGGGATGGCCGCGTTCTTCACGGTCGACGCCTACCCGGGCGCGCGCTTTCGCGGCACCATCAGCCAGATCCGCAACGCGGCGACGACGGTGCAGAACGTGGTCACCTACGACGCGGTCATCGACGTGGACAACAGCGATCTTCGCCTGCGCCCCGGCATGACCGCGAACGCCACCGTCATCTACGCGGACAAGCGCGACGTCGTCGCGGTCCCCAACGCGGCCCTGCGCTTCCGGCCTCCGCCCGAAGCCAACGTGCACAAGCCCGCGGCCTCGGCGTCGGCAGAATCACACGACGGGCACCGGTGGCGCGACGGCGCAGGGACGGCTGGCGACCGACCGGAAGGTGGCGGCTGGGCCGGGCGGGGAGAAGGACGCGACAGCAAATCGGTGTGGAAGCTCGTCGGCAGCGAGCCCGTGCAGGTACCGATCAAGGCGGGCCTCTCGGACGGCGCGTACACCGAGCTGACCGGCGAGGAGCTCGCCGAAGGGGACGTCGTCATCATCGACGCCACCGTGAACGGCAAGGACTCGGTTCCTCTGAGCAACGCGCTCACGGGGGGCGGCGGGGGTGGGGGCGGAATGGGGGGCGGCGGAGGACGGCGCCCCTTCTGATGGTCGATCCGCTCATCGAGCTCGACGCGATCACGCGCTTCTACGCGACGGGCGACGTCGAGGTTCGGGCGCTCGACGGCGTGTCGCTGCGGATCGAGGCGGGCGAGTTCGTCGCCGTGATGGGACCGTCGGGATCGGGCAAGTCGACGCTGATGAACATCCTCGGGTGCCTCGATCGGCCCACCGGTGGACGCTACGTGCTGGCGGGTCGCGAGGTGTCGCGCCTGCGCAAGACCGAGCTCGCCGACGTAAGGAGCCGCATGCTCGGCTTCGTGTTCCAGAACTTCAACCTGCTCCCACGCACGTCGGCGCTCGAGAACGTGGAGCTGCCGCTGCTCTACCAGGGCACCCGGGGGCGCGAGCGGCGCGCGCGGGCGGCCGAGGCCCTCGAGCGCGTCGGCCTTGGCTCCCGGCGCGACCACCACCCCAACCAGCTCTCGGGCGGCCAACAGCAGCGCGTCGCGATCGCTCGAGCGCTCGTGACGCGCCCCCGGGTCATCCTGGCCGACGAGCCAACCGGCAACCTCGACTCGCGCACCAGCCTCGAGGTGATGGCGCTCTTCCAGGAGCTCGGCACCCAGGGCATCACCATCCTCGTCGTGACGCACGAGCCGGATGTGGCCGAGTTCGCGTCGCGCGTCGTCGTCGTCAAGGACGGGCACGTGCGCTCCGACGAGCGTCGCACCCCGCGGATCGCCACGCTCGACGCGCCGGGAGGCGCGCCGTGAAGCTGTGGCAGACCCTCCGCGTCGCGTTTCGCGCGGTGCTGCGCCACAAGATGCGCTCGTTCTTGACGACGCTGGGCAT
>Ga0302325_10007575_pt1 | contig 24054 bp, 16 predicted proteins | sample Palsa_T0_2_FD_201948 | JGI IMG/M metagenome (GOLD analysis project Ga0302325, IMG submission 201948) | Peat permafrost microbial communities from Stordalen Mire near Abisko, Sweden - Palsa_T0_2 | ecosystem: Environmental > Terrestrial > Soil > Palsa > Peat permafrost | place: Sweden: Abisko... | reverse complement strand
CGAGGGCACCGCGGTTATCAAGAACATGAACGGGGACACCTGGATCGGCCAGGTCACGGGCCCACTGAAGGTGAACGCGGCCAACGGCACCATTTCGGTGGATCAAGCGGACGACACGGTGACGGCGCGCACGGCCAACGGCGATATTCGCCTGGGAGACGTGGCCCGGGGCGTGGTGGTGGCGCAGACGGCGTGCGGCAAGGTCGAGGTGGGGGTGCGAGAGGGCGTGGCGGCATGGCTCGACCTCGACACCCATTTCGGCAACGTGGACAACCGCCTCGACGCCGTCGCCGGCCCCGCGCCGGGGGAGAGCGCAGTCGAGGTGCGGGCCCGCAACTCCTTCGGCGACATCGCCATCCACCGTTCCTGATCCTGAAAGGACAGCGATGACTCATGACTCGGCGTTGACCGCGACCGGCCTGCGCAAATCGTTTGGCCCCAAAATCGTCCTCGACGGCATCGATCTCGATATCGCGCCGGGCTCGACCTTTTCCCTGCTCGGGCCCAATGGGGCGGGCAAGACCACCACTGTCCAGATCCTGTCGACGCTGCTGCGACCCGATGCGGGCGAGGTGTTCGTGGCCGGGTTCGACCTGATCCGCCAACCCGACGCCGTGCGCGCCGCCATCGGCCTCACCGGACAGTTCTCCGCCGTGGACAACCTGCTCACGGGGCGGGAGAACCTCATACTGATGGCCGATCTCCACCACCTGGGCCGCAGGACGGGCCGGCAGCGGGCGGGCGAGTTGCTGGAACGCTTCGACCTGGTCGAGGCGGCGGGGCAGATGGTGGCGACGTACTCGGGGGGCATGCGGCGGCGGCTGGATCTGGCCATGACGCTGCTGGGCGACCCGCGGATCATTTTTCTCGACGAGCCAACCACCGGGCTCGACCCATCCAGCCGTCGCACCATGTGGGAGATCGTTCGCCAACTGGTGGCCGAGGGAGTGACGGTGTTTCTCACCACCCAGAACCTGGAGGAGGCGGACCAGCTGGCCGATCGCATCGCGGTGTTGGATCACGGTCGCCTGGTGGCCGAGGGCACGCCCGACCAGCTCAAGCGCCAGATACCGGGCGGCCACGCCCGGCTGTACTTCCACGACCTGGTGGGACTGGACCGGGCGGCGGGAATGCTCGGTGTCGTTGCCCGCGACGACGACGCGCGGACCCTGCAGGTTCCGACCGATGGCACGCCACAATCGCTCGCCTCGCTCCTCAACCGGCTGGACTCCGACGCGCTGGGAGTCGAACGGGTCACCGTCCACACCCCCGATCTGGACGACGTCTTCTTCGCCCTCGTTCAAGGGAACAACAACCCATGACCTCTGTTACCCTGGCCGCTCGCGACTCGGCCACCATGCTGCGCCGCGATATCAAACACTCGCTGCGCTACCCGGTGATGACCATCAGCGGCGTGGTGGTCCCCATTTTCTTCCTGCTGCTATTCGTGGGCATCTTCGGCCACACGCTGCGCGCCGGCCTCCATGGAGTGATCCCGTCGGGTGGCCGTTACATCGATTACCTCACCCCGGGCATCATCTTGATGACGGCCAGCGCCGGCGCCGAGGCAACGGCGATCGGCGTCTGCAACGACATGCGAGAAGGCATCATCGCCCGCTTCCGCACCATGTCTATATCTCGCACCTCGGTGCTGACCGGACGGGTGGTAGGAAGCCTGCTCCAAGCCCTGTTCAGCGTGGTGCTGGTGGTGGGGGTGGCGCTGGCGCTCGGGTTCCGGCCCACCGCCACCCCGGTCGAATGGTTGGCCGCGGCCGGCGTTTTTGCCCTGCTCACGCTGGCCCTCACCTGGCTGGCCGTGGCCTTCGGGTTGGTGGCCGCCACCCCCGAGGGTGCCAACAGCATGTCGCTGATCCTGGTGGTGCTGCCCTTCGTCAGCAGCGCCTTCGTACCGACCGCCTCGATGCCCGCGGGCGCTCGGTGGTTCGCCCAGAACCAGCCGTTCACGCCGGTAATCCAGACCCTCCGAGGCCTGCTCGACCATGCCCCCATCGGGCACAGCGCGCTGCTGGCCGTCGCCTGGTGTGTGGGCATCGCGGCCGTCGGTTTCGGTTGGGCCCGCCGCCGCTACAACGACAACCGCAGCCGCTAGCTCCGCCTACAGGCCGGCGGGGAAGGTGATCAAAGTCTGGAGCGGGGCGGGGGTGCCCACGTCGAGCTGGATCTGGTTGTGGGCGGTGAGTTGAATGGCCCGCGGGTCGCCGGTATACGGCTGGCCATCGACGAACATCGTCAGCTGGCCTTTGGCCGGCCCCACCTGGCCCGAAGTCAGGGGCTGGCCCCAAACATCGAAGAACTGCCCGAGGGTGTAGATGGTCTGGGTGGGCGACTCGATGTGGATAATCCCGTCGGACGCGTGGGTGTGCAGCCAGTAGAAGCACACCCCGCCGTCGACGAAGTTGGCGCCGTTGAAGGGGGCGGTCTCGAGGGGCGGTGCGATACCGATGCCGTATGGGATCTGTTGGGCCGCGCCGTTCACGAAGATCGTCAGGTGGGCATGTATGTGATAAACGAGCTGCTCGCTGGTGTTGCACTGGATCCCGTCGATCGTCTGCGGATACTGCGCCGTGTCGACGCCCGCAAGCAGCGGGGCACCCGGGATGGGGACACCTTCGGGGCCTTCCACCTCCCCTGGCGAGCTTCCCGGCAGCGTGGTGGTCGTGGGCCCCGGGACCGTGGTGACGGCCGTGGTGGTTGGGCTGGGCTTGGGTGAGGTGGACGAACAGGCGGCGAGGAGGAATGCGGCCAGCGCGGCGGCCGTGACTCCGCGTCGACGATGCCCGCGGACTGCATGTCGCACCTTCGGCCCTCCGGCTTTCTGAACTCGGTGCACCATATCCGCCCGGCCGTCAGTCTTGTGGTGGCAGGGGGCAGGGCGGTGACGTGCTGTGGTCGGTGAGACCGGTCGGGAACGACCCTCCGATGGAGACGCCGAGCTCCTCGCCGCTCACCGCGTCGTAGGCGTCCGTCTCGATGCTGGCGGTCGGCCCACCTGATGGGTTCCCGAAGCGAATGGGGAATGTACCGGTGAGCTCGACCACCCAAATGGGGTCGGTTACCCGCACCCCGGTGCCCCGCTCCTGGGACAGGCGATAGAACTGGTCGGCAGTGACCAAGATGGCGTGCGCCGCCGTTACCGGGCCCACTGAACTGGCCGTCTTGGTGGCCGAGGCCACCACCACGGCCCGGGGAACGACCGGTCCCAGGTCGCCCACCGAGGGAGCGGTGCGACCCGGGTCCAGGCGCACCTGCTGCGCCACCGCCTCGGCCGTCGTCGTCGTCACGCCCCCCGCCACAACCTCGATCAGCAAACCGTTGCCCGGGCTCCAGATGATCGAAGCCTGGCTGGGCGGTTCCGGCGAGACGATGAGCGAGGCCCGATGGCCCTGGATCGTGATGGGCTGAGACGGCCCATTGGTCATGTCGGTGTCCAGAGGTGTGGCGATGATGAGGCGGACCTGCAACGAACCATTGTCGGGCCCGGCCGCGTCGGCCTGCGTCTGGTCGAGCAGCGGGGTGGCGGGCGGCGCGACGACGGAAAAGCCTGAGGGGAGGACCCCGAAGCTGACACCGTCGCCCTCCCTGGCCTGGCCGGCCGCGGGAATAGCCCCCCCGGCGCATCGGGCGGGCAGGGCGGCGGTCGACGTGGTGGCGGTCTCCGGCGTTGCGCCGCCCGCAACCACGATGGTGGTGCTGGGGGCCACCGTCGGTGACGACCCGACTCGAACCGTCGTGCCGTTGGCCGACGGGCCAGTGCGCTGCGCCGCGATACCGACCGTGGTGGCGGTCACGATGGCCAGCGCGCCAATGGCGGCCAGCGTGATGCGGTTGCGACGTTGCCGGCGAGCGGCCCGAGCGCGAATGGCGCCCAGGCCGTCGGATGGTGCCTCGATCGGGGTGAGCAGCCACGACAGGTCGAGGTCGGGTTCGGTATCGGTCATGTCCGGGATGCCTCCGCGTCACGAGTGGAAACGAGGGCTGCATCGCGACGCAGCGTGCTGACCGCTCGATGGAGCAACGCTCGGGTGGCATCGGGCGAGCGGCGCAGGATCGTCGCCGCCTCCTCGGTCGGGTAACCGAGAACGTGGCGCAGGACCACGACCATGCGTTGGTCCAGCGGAAGCCGGGCAATGGCCGCCGTCAGCTCGGCGCCCATTCCCGGCGCATCGGGCCCGGCGCCCGCATGGTCGACGATCGGACGGTGTGGGCGTAGGCGATGGTGGCGGCGAACGAGGTTCAAGCCGACGGTGTACAACCACGCCTGCGGGTGTTCCATCTTCGCCACCCGGTCCCACGCCCGGTAGGCCCGGTACAACGCCTCTTGGGCGAATTCCTCGGCCATCGGACGGTCGGTTCCGAGCAGTACCAGGGAAGCGGCCAGGCGGCCGAACTCGGCTCGGAAGAACTCGTCGAAGCCCGCGTCCGCGTTCACTATGTGTTCAAGCCTGCCAGCCGGGAAACTGTGACGGGCAGACGTCGATTCCTTGCGTAGGGGTGGCGGACGGATCGGCACCCACAGGGGTTGGGGCGCCGATCCGTCCGTTCCCAGGGCTCTTACCCGGCCCCGAGGGGAGACGTGGTGGAGTCGGCCCAGGGGGCGCCGCCGTTGGCGTGGGCCGCCCGGACTGCGCTCGCCTTGTCCGTCAGGTCGATCAGCGTGGCCGACTTGCAGCTGTCGTGGCAGTCGCTCTCCACGCTGCAACACAGCGAGCAGATCGTCCCTCCGTAGGCCGGGCAAGTGGCGACATCGGGCCGCTCGAATGTCCCATGGCAGGCGCTGCACACATGGGTCTTGTCCGACATCACGTCGCCATTCCACAGCGGGTCGGCCATGGTGTCGTGGCGGGCGATGTAGTACTTGCCCTTGGTGATGACGGCCAACATGGGGGACAGGATCATGGCCACGGCCAGGGCAATGAAGGGCGAGAACGCCTTGCCGTAGGTGCCGAACAATCCGAAGTAGGCGGCAATGGAAATGGCCGACGCCACCAGCATCGAGCCGAACCCGACCGGATTGAAGTTGTACAGATGCCCTCGCTTGAACTCGATACCCTTGGGCGACAATCCGAGCGGCTTGTTGATCACCAGGTCGGCGGTGATGGCGCCGATCCAGGCGATGGCCACGTTGGAATAGAAGTTCAACACGGTGCTCAGGTACTTGAACATGTTGAACTCCATGAGCAGCAACGAAATGCCGACGCTGAAAAAGATCCACACGAACCGGCCGGGGTGGCGGTGCAGGATCCGGCTGAAGAAGTTCGACCAGGAAAGCGATCCGGAATAGGCATTGGTCGTGTTGATCTTCACCTGGGACAGCAGGACGAAAATGACGGCCAAGGCGAGTGCTCCTCCGGCCCAGGCGATCTTCAACCCGCCCAGGTATTGCTGCACCGGTTGGTCGGCCAGGGTGGAGCCGACCTTGGACGCCACGTAGAAGGCCAGGAATGCCCCGCCGATTTGCTTGAGGGCACCGAGGATCACCCAGCCGGGCCCGGCCGAAATGACCGCAGCCCACCACCGCTTGGAATTCTGCGGAGTCTTGGCCGGCATGAAGCGCAGGTAGTCCGCCTGTTCACCGATTTGGGCGATGAGGGACAGGGCGACCCCGGACCCGGCGCCGAAACCGATGGCGGTAAAGTGGTTGTTGCCTCCGGTGCCGCCCCAGTGGGTGAAGGCGGCGTAGCTGTGCGGGTTGTGGATCAGGATGATCAGGAAGGGTGCGACCATCATGGCCAGCCAGATGGGCTGGGTCCACACCTGCATCTTGGACAGGGCGCTCATGCCGAAGATGACCAGCGGCAGGACGATCACGCAGGCCAGGAGGTACGAGACGTCGATGGGGATGTGCAGGCCCAGCTTGAGCGCCTGAGCCATGATCGAGCCCTCGAGGGCGAAGAAGATGAAGCAGAAGCTGGCGTATACGATCGATGTCAGGGTGGAGCCCAGGTAACCGAAACCCGATCCCCGGGTCAGCAGGTCCATGTCCACGCCGTACCGGGCCGAGTAATAGGCGATGGGAATTCCGGTCAGGAAAATGATGAGGGCGGCCACGCCGATCGCGATCAGGGCGTTGGTGTAACCATGCCCCAGGGCGATTGCGCCGCCGATGGAGAAGTCGGCCAGGTAAGCGATACCGCCCAGGGCGGTCGTGGCCACGGCGTACGGGCCCCAGCGCCGGAACGATTGGGGGGCGTAACGCAGTGAGTAATCCTCGATTCGTTCATCCTCGACCCAGGCCTTGTAGCGATCACGACGAGATCGAGCCATGGTCGTCGGTGTCGCCCCCGGGGACTCCAGTGTTATGGACATAGGGCACTTCCTCCGTTTAGATAACCGCTTCCAGGGTGAAGGTACGGAAGAGGGCGCAAGCCAAATGCAACCCGTTTGCAACCCTCTCTGCGAAAAGGCGCAGCGCGCGGCTGGGAGGCGTCGTGGAGCGGGAGAGCGGACCGGTCGGCCGGCTGATGAATCCGCTTCTCTGAGCGTCTTCATTTCCCAGACTGACTTGTTCATTGCACAGCGGCGCGTCATTGTGTCACTGGTGTGAACGCCGCGTGAACGGGCCGGCCCACCGCCAATATGGCCGCATAGCAGGCCGGGCGCGGTGTGGCAGCATTGCCCGATCGCGGAACAATCCCGAATCGCGCTGTTAGGCCGACTGGCCGTCGGCATCCCGACGGCCGCGTCGAAAAGCCTGCCGGGACGACGGTCGGAGTTGGTCTTTGCCTATCTGGCGGCCGAGCACCATCGCGTCGTCACCCGCGATGAGTTGGCCGATGCCCTGTGGCCCGACCGTCTGCCATCGAGTTGGTCGGCCGCCCTGCGCGGCGTCGTAAGCGAAGTGCGGCGCTTTCTGGACGAGGGGGGCTTGGCAGGCGACGACATCCTGATCACCGTTCGTGCCGGTTATCAGCTGGTGTTGCCCGACCGGGTGGTGACCGATCTCGACGTGGTGCGCGCCGGTCTGGCCGAGGCGTCGGCCCGCCTGGCCGGGTCGACCATGTCGGCCAATGAGATGACGGGTGCGGCAGTTGTCGCGGCCCAGGTGTCGTCGCTGGCCGGGTTGGCGTTCCTGCCGGAGCACGAGGGGGCGTGGGTCGACGGGGTGCGCCGAGAGTTGGCCCGGGCCCATTCCCGGGCCCTGGCGCTGGCTGCGCAGGCCCTAGCCCGGTCCGGTGACCAGGCTGGGGCGCAGGACGCGGCGGCCCGCCTGGTGGAGTTGGATCCCTTGGACGAGGGCGCCCATCGTCTTGGAATCCGGCTGCTGGCCGAAGCGGGCGACCGAGCGGGGGCCATGCGGGCCTATGAGCGGTGCCGGGACATACTGGTGTCCGAGTTGGGCTTCGAGCCGTCGCCTGAAACGGCGGCCGCGACAGAGGCAGTCCCCGTCGCCCCCCGGCCCGAAAGCTCAAGCGTGACACCCGCCCCCGCCGCCGGGGGCGCCCGAGTCGACCAACTGGGTGTGCTGGTGGTCGAGGACCACGATTTTCAGCGCCGAACCCTGGTGCAGATCCTGGTCAGCCTGGGGGTGGCCTGGGTCGAGGCGGCACCCGACGGCGGGACGGCGCTGGACCGGCTCACCCGCCAGCCCGTTCCCGACATCATCATCTGTGACATCGACATGCCGGGCATGGACGGCGTGGAGTTGGTTCGTCACGTCAGCGCCCGCGACCCGGGCACGGCGGTGATCATCACCAGTGGGCTCGACGCCTCGGTGTTGCGCGCCGTGGAATCGCTCAGCACTGGCTACGGGCTCGAGGTTCTCGGGGCCCTGGCCAAGCCGCTGACCGCCCGACGCCTGTGCCAGGTGCTGTCCGCCTACACACCCCGCCCATCGGCGCCGCCCGAGGACGTCAAGCCCGGTGTCACCGTGACGGCGGACGATCTCCGCCGGGCGTTGGCCGAGGGCGAGGTGACGGCCCATTTCCAGCCGCGATTCGATCTGACTACGGGCGAACTGTGCGCCCTGGTGGCGACGCCGCGCTGGCCCGGTTGCCCGCGGGGGGCGATCCCACCGTCGGTGCTCCTGTCCCTGGCCGGCCAGGCCAACCTGCTCGGGACCCTGACCGACCGCCTTTTGCAGGTGTCGGCCAGCTTGCTGGCCGACGCGGGCATGCTGACGCCCGGCGTGACCATCGTGGTGCCCGTGCCCCGGGCTTGCCAGGTCGATGTGGCACTGGCGGACCGATGGGCCGGGATCATGCGGCGCCACCACTTCGACCGGTCCCCCGTGGTGGCGGCGGTCGAGGCCCGCCACAACCCGGCCGGCCCAGCGGTGCTCGATGTCATGACCCGCCTGCGGTTGAAGGGCTTCGGGCTGTCGCTGCACGGCTTCGACGGCAGCCCGGGCGCCCTGAACCACGCCGAGCGCCTGCCCCTGACCGGGCTGGCCCTAGCCGGGCGGTTGGTGTCGGGCGCCAGCGCCGACCCCGGGCGACGCGACATGGTGGAGGCGGCATTCGACGCCGCCCGCCCGCTCGGTCTGCCGGTGGTGGCCGACGGCTGTGACAGTGCCGCCGACTTCGAGATGCTGCTGGCGCTGGGCTGTCGCCAGGTGCAGGGCGAGTTCCTGGGGGTGCCCATGCCGGCCGACCGCCTGGCGCACTGGATCCGGACCGGGCCGATCAGCATCGCAGAGCGCACCTGATGGACAGAGCGCACCTGATGGACAGAGCGCACCTGATGGACAGAGCGCACCTGATGGACAGAGCGCACCTGATGGGCCGGAGCGGCGGAACGCGGCACTCGCCCTCGGTGCGGGGGCTGTTGCTGCGCCTGCTGCTGGTCCTCGGCCTGCTGCTGGCGCTGTTGGTGGTAGTGGTCACGTTGCAGGTGCGGGGGTCCAACTACCAGACGGCGGAGGAGAACCGCCGGATCGTGTCGCTCAGCCTGGCCGACAGCATGCGGCAAAGCTCGAACGACCTGACGCGCATGGTCCAGCTCTACGTGTCGACCGGCGAGACCAAATACCGCACCTACTACAACCAGATCCTGGCAATCCGAGCGGGCACGGTGCCCCGCCCGATCAACTACACCAATTCCTTTTGGGACGAGGTGCTGGCCGACGGCTTCGCCAGTGTCAAATACGGTCCCCCGCAGTCGCTGGTCGACCAGATGCAGGCTGCGCATTTCACACCCGATGAGTTTGACGCCCTCAATGCCTCGCTGCGGGCGTCCAACCAGCTGGCCATCGTCGAGTTGAACGTCATGGACATCGTCGCCCCCCGCATTGCCCAGGGCGTCAACACCGCCTATCAGACGGACGTGGCCCCCCAGTACCAGCGCCTGGTCGATCCCGCCTACCTGGCGCAAAAAGGGGTCATCATGCGCGCCATCGAGAACTTCAACAACCTGGTGAATGCTCGCACCCTGGCCGACGTCAACCGGGCCAGCGCGGCCAACCGCCGGCTCCTCGTCCTGCAGTACGCCATCTTGGCGCTCGGCGTCCTGGTGGGCCTGGCCGCGCTCCGCCAGGCTCGGCGCTACCTTTTGGGGCCGCTGTCCGCCCTGGTCGGGGTGACCCGGGTGGTGGCAGACGGGGACTACGGCCAGCGGGCCGAGATCCGGGCCGTCTCCGAGCTGGAGGGCCTAGCCGGGGCGTTCAATGACATGGCCGGGGCCATCGAGCGCGACATCACCCGCCGGGAGGCGGCCGAGGCGGAGGCCATCGAGGCGCGCCAGGCGGCCGAGCACGCCAACCGGGCCAAGTCGACGTTCCTGGCGTCGATGAGCCACGAGATCCGCACCCCCATGATCGGCGTGACCGGCATGCTGGAAATCCTCGAACAGACGCCGATGTCGCCCGAGCAGCAGCACATGGTCGAGGTGGCCCAGGGCTCGGCCCAGGTGCTGTTGCAGATCGTGGGCGACATCCTCGATTTTTCCAAGATCGAGGCGGGCAAGTTGGAGCTGTCGCCTCGTCCCGTCCGGCTGCGCTCGCTGGTCGAGGTGGCGGCCCAGACCTTTTTTCACACCGCCTCGGCCAAGGGCATCCTCCTGACCTGGTCGTCGGAGGACCAACTGGCCGAGGCCCATGTGTGCGACGCCCTGCGCATCCGCCAGATCCTGAGCAACCTGCTGTCCAACGCCGTCAAGTTCACCGAAGAGGGCACCATCGAGCTGTCGGTGCGGGTGCCTCCAGGCAACGCGGGCGACAATGTCGGCGTGCAGCAGGTCGAGTTCCTGGTGCGCGACACCGGCCCGGGCGTGGACGCCGAGCAGCTGGCTCATCTGTTCCGGGAGTTCCAGCAGGCGGAGAGCGCCAAGACGCAGCGAGGGACGGGCACCGGATTGGGCCTGGTGATCTGCCGCCATCTGGCCGCCATCATGGGGGGCCGGGTGACCATGGACAGCGAGGTGGGTCGCGGCTCCACGCTGTGCCTGTCCCTGCCGTTGGCCGTCGCCGATCCGACAGAGATCCCCGAAACCGCCGGTTCGGGCGCGGTGACAGCGCGGCGACCCAAGCCGAGCCGGGCCGAGGCCGAGCGGGAGGGCAGCGTGCTTCTCCTGGCCGAGGACCATCCGGTCAACCGCCAGGTCCTGATGCGCCAGTTGGATGCCATCGGGTTCCACGTCGATGTGGCGGAAGACGGCGCCATCGCCTATGAGCGGTTCCTGGCCGGCCACTACGGCGCCGTGTTGACCGACCTGAACATGCCCGGGCTGAATGGCTACGAGCTGACCAAGGCCATCCGCGACCGGGAGGCGGCCACGGGCCAGGGGCGGACGCCGATCGTGGCCCTGACCGCCAATGTCATGCAGGGCGAGGCAGAGCGCTGTCTGGCCGCGGGAATGGACGACTTCGCCACCAAGCCGACCACCATGGGTGTCCTGTCGGCCAAGTTGCGCCGTTGCCTGGGCCATCTGTCCTGGGACGACGGGCCGACCACGCTTGCCTCGATCCCGACCCGATCGGAGGCCGTGCTCGACCGGGGTGCGCTGAACGACCTGACGGGCGGCGATGCCGCGTTGGCCAGATCCATCCTTGCCGACTTCGTGGCATCAACGGGTTGCGATATCGACGAGTTGGGCGCAGCGGGACGAGCGGGCGATGCGGCTGGCATGGCCCGCCACGCCCATCGGATCCACGGCGCCAGCCTGGTCGTGGGCGCACTGAGCCTGGCCGACGTCACCGCACGAATCGAGACGGCGGCCCGCGTCGGTCGACCTTCGCCCGAGCTAACCGAAATGCTGGGAGAGGTCGCGGTCGCCTTCACCGCCGTCGCGCAACTCGCGGCCACGGGGTCCCCCGACCCGTCTGTCGCCGACCCGGCCATGGCGGGCTAACCGCTGGTCCTATTGCACGTTGATTGTCACCGCCAGGCTATCGCTGTCGGCGTACGGGTCGACCACGTCTGGTGGGACCATGCTGTTGGACGAGGACGCTTGGAACGTGAATGTGTATGTGCCCGCGTTGGCATAGGCGTGAGTAAAGGAGAACGTCCTCGTTCCCGGCAGTTTTGGCGGTGGGTTGAACCCACCGCTGGGCTGGGATTCTGTCGCCGGTGTGAGCCGGCACGCAAAGGAGAGGGGACAGTCGATCAACGGCGAGGTAACCGGAAAGCCGCCACATGGCGGGTCACCGAAACACTGACTTGTCTCGGTGATGATATCGGCGTCGGGATCGTTCATCGTGATCGTGAACATCACCGGGGCATCGACGTCGGGGTCCGTGCTGCTGACAGTCAATACTCCGGTAAGAGGTTGGTCGTCGGGGTCGGCCGTCCAGTAGAACTCGCCACATCGAGGGTCGCGGCTGTCGTGACAGGTCACGGGCACCAGCCGGAGCGACGCCATCATGTGGTCCAGGGTGGGTTCTTGTCTTCTGAACTGTGCTGTCGATTCGCTCGGCCCCTGTATCAGCGCCGCAACCAGGCTTCGGCGCCCGAGCGAGATCACGTAGGCATAGACCATGTCGCCGGGAGCGCCGTACTCAACGATCAGGCCTTGCTGTCCTTCGATCGCGACGTTCCTGCCGTTCGTGGGAACATCTTTCGCCAGCGTCGCCGGTTGGTCGGCCAGCGACCCGAACAGGACTGCGGCATTGAACTGGTACGGCGAGATGCTCGCCAGGTGGAACGGTGCCGGTCCGAAAGCCGTGCACGCCCACAGCAGACTGGAGTCTTGGTTGGCATTCCAGCCTGACGGCACGACAACGCTGTAGCCGAGATGGGCGTTCGTGCATCGGGTGGTCGTCGCTTGGAGCCCACCGCCGTTGGCCGGCCCGGAGGTCCCGACCGTGGTCGTCGGCAGTGTTGTGGTGGTGGTACTGGTGGTCGTCGTGGTCCCGGACTTTGTCGTCGTCGTCTTGCCCGGTCCCGTCGAGATGAGCTTTGGGCGAGACCTGCTTGTCAGTAGCAGGAACGCGGTCAGGACGGCCACGGCGGCGAGTGACGCCAGAGCCAACTGCTTGCGCATCCGCTCCGGGCTACGTCCGGCATCGGAGGCTGATGTGGTCGCGGGCGAAGCCTTAGGCGGGACGTGTTTGAGCTCGGCTACGAGCTCATTGACATCGTCGTTCCAGTGGTGTTCGGTCAACTCGATGGCTTGGCGGTGGGCCAGGGGCCGCAGAGTCGCCGGGAGATCGTCTTCGGCGGGCATCCGGGCACCATCGACCAGGACGGGGATGATGATGAGCCGGCGGGCGAGGCCGTTCTCGATCTCCTGTCGTACGAAATCTTGTGGGTTCTGCAGGCGTACGTTCCCCGTTTTGTCCCGCTCCGTCAACCAGGACGTCCCGATCACGACGAGGAGCGACTCACACATCGAAAGAGCCTCGTTGACGGCTTCGACGAAGTCGCGACCGGGTTTTATCGTATCGACGTCTCGAAAGACGGAGTCCGCCCCAAACTCCTTTTTGAGGTCGTCGAACAGGCGCCCGGCATGACCGGTTGTGTCGTCGTGGCGGTAGCACACAAAGATCCGGCGGTGCGTCGGTCGGCGGCGGATTTTCATGGGAGCACTCTCATGTTGGTCACCGCTTGCTACGCTCGATATGGCCAGCGCTCGAAGATATCGCGACAACGGGCGTCACGCCACGCATATATCCATTCGGCTAATGCGTGTATTTCTGTATCCCACCTCTCGTTGCGGCGCGGCCCGCGGCCGCTCTGAGCGACTCGCCGGAGGACGCCTGAGACGGCAATGCCGAACCTCCACCCGGTGATCGTGGGTGGATCGGGCGGCGATGCCGCATGCGATGTCCGATCCCTCATTCGCCCTGCTCCGACCGACTTGATGCTGTGCCGTCCCCATGTGGCATAGGGACGAGTGTGAAGAACAAACTCATCATTGTTGACGGCTATCGGGCTACGTCGAAGGACAGGACGAACCTGCGGAAGGACACGTGGTCGCTGGCGTTGGACCAGCGCGCCTTTGGTCCTCGCCGCCTGGTCGTCGCGCTCAGGGACCGCCGAGGCCGTTTCATCGGACTGTCCCATACCCCGCGCACCGACCCGCCCGAGATCGCCCTCGGACCGTGCATCGACCACCTCGGTGGCGGGGCGGCTGCCGCCGTGGCGTTCTGCGACGAGCGGATAAAGAAGGGCCCGAATGCCCGCTGTCCACCGTGATGCGAAGCGGCTAGGCGGCCGAACTCGTCGCCTGCCGCCTCGGCCCCGGCCTGCTCGGTGATCCCCCAGATCGAGGTCGCCCTTCAGTATGGTTCGACCTCGTGGCTGGAGAACGCAGATCTGGCGCGCCGCTCGTTCGGACGACGACTGACCAAGCTTGCGATCCGCTGGTCGTGTTGTTGCACGACGAGCGGAACCGGGCCGAACACCCCTTGCTGGAAGCCCTGCTGGAGGCCAAGTCCGGGGACCGGTCGCCCGTTGTTCGCCAGGCCGCCGAGTCGCTCCTCCAGTCCAGCGCGCCGTGGTCCCTCGAGGTCGATCGCCTCCTGTCGCGATTGGTCAAGTCGTGCGAGGACCAGCGGGGTCAACGCCTGTTCGTCGAGTGGTCCTTGAACCGTGGGCAACGACCGACCATGGAAGCGTTGGCCGCCCGGATCGGGCTCTCCCGGCGCCGTACCCGAGAGATTGTGGACCGATCTGAGGCACGCGTGCGGGATGCGTTGGCCCGAGCGCCTGCACCCGTGCCCTGGACGATCGTCAACCTTCGTCGGCGGCTGGGCACCATCACGACCGGTGAGCGAGCGGTGGCCGGAGCGGCAGACCTGGGCCTGCGTTCGGCCCGGGCCGTCGACCTGGCCCTGTGGTTGTGCGGCCCCTATCGGGAGGATCCCAGTCATCAGGGTTGGTTGGTGCAATCGGGCAATGACGTGGTGGCGCGCACCGAGGCGTGGCTGGTGGCCGACGGCGGGGTGCCGCGACTGGTCGATGTGGCGAAGGAGATCGATCCAGACATGGATCGGGCGCTACTCACTCCCTGGCTAGCCGCCTGCGGTGGGGTCGTGGTGGGCGACGTCGTTGTCTCCGTTTCCGGCTCAGCCGCCGATGTGGTGGAACGGGTTCTCGACGCTCACGGCACCTCCCTGACCCTGGACGAGATCGGTCGCTGCGCCGCCGGTGGTGGCCGGGACCTGGCGGTCGACACGTTGACTGTGCTGTCGCGCAACCGCCGATTCCGGCGGGACGTCGACGGTCGCTTGGCCTTGGCCGACTGGGGAACACCAGCCGCCACATGCCCTGGCCCGCAACGGCCGGGCCTCACCCAACATGATCGGCCGCGCCCGCCGGACGCCCGCCGAGTGACTCGTCCTGAGCCCACGCCGACGGCGGGGCATGATGACCGCCTCATGCTGTGGGTGCGGATCGACGCCGAAGCCCTGCGCGGGAGCGAGTCCGGTGTCCCACTAGCCCTGGTCGAGGGCTTGGGCTTGGTCCCCGGTTGCCAGCGCACCTTCGCCAGCCGCTACGGTCCCGTCACCTTGGCCCACGACGGGGCAACAGCCAGCCGCCGATCGGTGCGCGCCGTGTCTCTGGCCGCGGGCGCTCAACTCAACGACACCTTGCTGCTCGGTTTCTCGGCCCGAGGCGATATCAACGTCGCCGTGCGCCGGAACACCGGAGACAGCGACATTACCGACCTGCCCGCCACGCAGGCTGACTTTTTTCCCCAATCCGCCATCTCAGGAGCGATATGACCGCCGGCGAACCGCAACCTGGGGGTCTCGAGGAGGCTCTGCGGTCGATGGAAGCCGGAGCCGATTCGGCCCTTCGAGCGTTGGCCGCGGCGACCAAGGAAGCCAAGCGGGCCAAGTCGGCGGCGGCCCTGGGGCAGGTTCGAGAGATGGAACGGGCGCTGGAGTTGGCGGCCCGTTTGGCCGATCAGGCCGCCGATTCGGTGGGCGACCTGCAAGGCGGGTGGCGCTTCGACGTGAGCGCCTGGTTGGCCTCGGGCGACTACACCAAGGAACTGTTGGCTGCAGCCGCCGAGGCCGGTGTCAGCGCCGACGAGTCGGACCAGAGGATCCTGTGCTATCCCGTGATCGTCGAGGTGTCGGCGTCGGAGGCCAGCGTCGTCATCGACAAGAAGAAGCAGCGTTGGATCCGCCCGTCGGTCGTGGTCCGCCAGTTGGCGGCACTGCAACAGCGCCCGGCCAAGTTCAAGCCCGAGCCGTTCATCGAGAGCCTGGCTGGGGCGTACGACCTGGTGGTGGGGGCGGCCGGGGGTCGAACCGATGCGACGGTGAAGTTGGTCGATGTGCACCGGGTCCTGACCCTGCTTCCGGGGGCGGCGCGGGATTACACCAAGCAGGAGTTCGCCCGTGATCTGTACCTGGTGGACCAGACCGGGATCACCGCCACCAAGGACGGTCGGCGTATGACCCTGCCCGCCAGCGCCATGACGCGGGGGACGGGCGTGCTCCACACCGTCACCCGCAGCGGGCAGACCAAGGTGTACGCCGGGATCGCGTTCGTGAAGGGCTCGCGTTCGTGAAGGGCAGAGCATGATCGCGACCGACCAGTACGTGGAGTTCCTCGACCGGGAGTACCTGCGGGGCTACGTCGACGGTGGTGGGGCGGCGGTCAAGTTCGCCGTGGCCCCCGATGGCCAGGTCGCCGCGTCGTTCGCCCGCCACGTTCGCCAGGTGGCGGAAGCCGACGGGTACGTGGTGGCCACGGTGGACGCGGCGGCGACGCGTGTCCACCTGCTGGAACAGGTCTTCTTCGCCGTGGCCCATCAGATCGATTGGGATGAGCTGGCGGCGGTCACGGTGCGCGCCGCGGTGGCGGCCATCGGCTACCCCGCTCCGGCCGATGACGACGGCGGGGGCGCCCCGCTCTCGGTCGACCTGCTGGCCGCCCACTACCAGGTCGACCCCCGCGAGTTGAGCCGCGACATCACCCGGGAGCTGCAGCGGCGAGTGGCTCACGACTATGCCATGGTGCAGGAGTTCCGCACCGCCATGCTTCGCCTGTGCCAGGCGCAGCTCCGCACCGGCCAGGTGGTCGACGCCGAGCACGCCGCCGTGCTCGACTGGCTGCGCGGCGACCTGCGGCAGATGTCGGCGCTCAAGTCGGCCCTGATCTTCCGCCGTATCGGGCGTCACAACGCCCGGTTGCTGCTGTTCTCGCTGGCGCACTGGCTGGCGGTCAACGAGAGCGCCGGCCTGGTACTGGTGCTCGACATCCGCCGGCTCGGGTTCGCCCGCCGCCCCGCACCATCGGAACGCGAGGGGCATTACTACACCAAGGCGGCGTTGCTCGACGCCTACGAGGTGCTGCGCCAGATGGTCGACAATACCGATGAGCTGGCCAACTGCTGCGTGCTCGTCCTTCCGGCGGTGGAGTTCCTGACCGACGGCGCCCGGGGGCTGGACGCCTACCAGGCGCTCAAGCTGCGGATCTTCGACGAGGTGCGGGACCGGGAACGGGACAACCCATTCTCATCGCTGGTGCGATTGGGGCCGGCATGACCGAGCGCGACCGGACGGTGGAACGGCGCCGGGCGCTGGAGGCGCTGCGGGCCGGGGTGCCCAATCGCGATGCCGTCACCGTGCTGGGGTCGATGCAGACCGGGGTGGAGGACCGTTTCAGCGAGTTGCTGGGCCGGATCGCCGCGGTTCCTCACGGCCCGCCCGCGGGAGGTTTGCTGATCGGTGGCGGCTTCGGGAGCGGCAAGAGTCACGTGCTCGAGCACCTCAGCCACCTGGCGCTCAGCCAAGGGATGGTCGTGTCCAAGGTGGTGATCTCCAAAGAGACGCCGTTGTTCGACCCGGCCAAGGTGTACCGGGCGGCCATTGAAACGGCCAAGGTGCCGGGCCGACCGGGATCGGCCATCGACGAGATCGCGGGCGGGCTGCAACTGGACTCCACCGCCTACGCCGAGCTGTACCGCTGGGTCCATGCCGACGACACGGCCGTGGACAGCCGTTTCGCCGCGACCCTTTTCCTGCACGAGCACGCCCGAGGCGACGAGGAGTTCGCCGATCGTATCGTTCGGTTCTGGGCCGGCGACCCATTGCCCGTGGCCGACCTGCGCCGCCGGCTCAAGGAGGCTGGGGCCGCCGCCATCTATCCGTTGGGTTCCATCAAGGAGGCGGAGCTGGCGGTGCACCGCTTCCGTTTCGTGGCCCGGCTGGCGCAGGCCGCGGGTTACGGGGGATGGGTCGTGCTGCTGGACGAAACCGAGCTGATCGGGCGCTACACCGCCTTGCAGCGGGCCAAGTCGTACGCCGAGGTGGCGCGCTGGGTGCGAGGCGACCGAGGCGACCCGGCGGCGCCGCTCGGTGCCGTGCTCACTACGGTGGACGACTTCGACGCCCAGGTGCTGGTGGGGAAAAACGACCTTGAGCTGTTACCCAAGCGCCTCCGGGCCAAGGAGACGGCGGAGGCCGAGTTGCTGGCCGGTCAGGCCGAGACCGGGATGCATGTGCTGGAGCGCGAGCAGCTCCAGCTGCAACCGCCCGGCCCCGACGAGCTGACCCGCACCTACGGGCTGCTGAAGCAGATTCACGCCGAGGCGTACCGATGGGACCCGCCCGATGTAGGAGGTTTGGAACGTCTCCCGTCGAACCGGATGCGCCAGTACGTGCGGGCGTGGATCAACGAATGGGACCTTCGGCGGTTGGACCCGGCCTACCAGCCCGACATCATGTCGAGCGAGCTGGGCGTCGACCTCAGCGCAGAGGAAGCGGCCGACGACAGCGAAAGCCCGCCGCCCGGGTAGCGGTGCTGGCCGACGACATAGAAGCGGTCCTCACCGAGTGCCCGGGGCGGACTGTGTCCGAGCTGGCAACGGCATTAGGCGGGGAAAAGGGGCGGCGGGTGGTGTCGCACGCCCTTTTTTCCCAGCACGGGCGCTTCCGTTGTGACCGAGGGGCGCCGCCCCGCTGGTGGCTGGTCAATGACGCCGGGCCTGGTGGCGACACGAGCATTCCACCCGCACCGGCGGTCGCCCGGGTCGGAATGCCGGCCGCGGTTTCCCGTCCGCCACCGGTGGCTTTCCGGGCGCCGCTGCGGCTTTACCAGTGGCAGGCCGATGCCCTGGCGGCGTGGGCCGGCAACAACCGGCGGGGTGTGGTCGAGGCGGTGACCGGGACGGGCAAGACGATGGTCGGGATCGCGGCAGCGGTTCAGGAGATCGGCGGCCGGGAACAGGTCCTGGTGCTGGTGCCGACGGTCGAGCTGCAGCGGCAGTGGGTGGGGGAGTTGGCCGCCCGCCTACCCGCGGGCACCCTGATCGGGCGGTTGGGTGACGGTGCCCGCGACCGATTGGCCAGCCACGATGTCCTGGTGGCGGTGGTCAACAGTGCCCGCGCCGTCGATGTGCGACCGATCCGCCGGGGTGGGTTGCTGGTGGCAGACGAATGCCACCGCTATGGCAGCGCCGTCAATCACTTGGCGCTCGACCCTCGATTCACCCATCGACTCGGGTTGAGCGCCACTTACGGACGCGACGACGACGGCAACCGTGCCTGGCTCGACCCCTATTTCGGGGGAACCTGCTTCCAGATGGGTTACCAGCGCGCCCTGGCCGACGAGGTGACCGCTCATTTCAACGTTGCGCTGATTGGGGTGCAGTTTTCGGGCCGGGAGCGTGAGCGGTATGACGAGCTGACGCGGCTCATGGGCCAACTGTGGGCGCGCTTGGTCGACCGCTACGACGTCCCTAGCGCACCGTTCGAGGCGTTTATGGCGGCCGTCAACGCATTGGCGGACGGCGAGGGAGCGGGCGGCGGCGTCGCCCGGTCGTACCGCACGGCCATGTTGGAACGCCGCCGGTTGTTGGCCGACACTCCGGCCAAGGACGCAGCCGTGGCCCGGCTGGCACCCGCCATCGCCGGTGCAGAGCGGGCCATCGTATTCACCCAGAGCATCGCGGCCAGTGATCGTATGGCGGCGGTGCTCGGGGGCCTCGGCTTGGAAGCCGGGGTGATCCACTCGGAGATGTCGGGACCCGACCGTCGCGCCGCCCTCAGGCGATTCGAGACGGGCGAGGTACGGGTCCTGTCGGCCCCTCGCGTGCTCGACGAGGGTATTGACGTACCTGCGGCCGACTTGGCGGTCATCGCCGGGGCGAGCCATTCTCGCCGGCAAATGGTGCAACGGATGGGGCGGGTGCTGCGACGCAAGGCTGACGGCCGCCTCGCCCGCTTCGCCGTGCTGTACATGGAGGCAACGGTCGAGGACCCCCGCGAAGGCGCCCATGAGGCATTCTTGGACGAGGTGCTGGATATGGCGGAAGAGGTCCGCTGGTTCCCCGCCCAGATTCCCGCGGGTGTGTGCGAGTTCCTGCAGCGGTCCTCGACTGGAGCGCGCCAGCGACCACCTCGTATGGCAAGGGCATAGCCATTGGCCCTTATTGACGTGCAGCACTCCGTCAGAGTCCGCATGGATGCGGCCAGGTCATCCATCGAGTCGCCGCCCCGAGCGGCGGTCGGTTCCGACGTTCCCGCGGGAACGTCGTCGTCGGGGTGGGCGCCGGGACCGCCCGCCCGGTAGCTATCCACACAGGCGTCGGCGTCGTCGCCTCGACGGGCGGTTGGCTCGGACGTTCCCGCGGGAACGTCGTCGTCGGGGTGGGCGCCCGGTTCGTCGGCCGGGTCGGCGCCCGTCGTCGGCGTCCCAGTGGGCGGATTGCCGGAACAGGTGCTCGCCGGCTCGCCGCAAGGTCTGGGTCGGGTGTTCGAATATCTGCTCAAGTACCCGAAGGGCTCTGCCCACCTCGCTGCCAATGTTGCCGAGTTGCTCGTCGTAGGTCATGGTCTGCCAACGTTCGGCGATCCAAGGATCGGGGGATTGGAGCGACAGCATCGGTCTCACGGGAGTACTCACTGACGATGTCGGCCACGTCTCTTGGGTCCTCACGGGGGACGGGGGTTGGGTCTCGCCGGTCGGTTTGCCGGGCTGCCAGTCGGTGGTGAAGTCCTAGAAACACGCCATGATCGAAGACCAAAGATGGCGCTCCACTGGGCGCTGCGCCAGATGGACGCGGCACAATACGCCCAGCGTGGGGGAATCGAGTGGTTCGCTCCGAACCAGATGGGGGCACGAAAGGTCACGCGGTGGTTGCCCGGCTAGGATCAGAGCAGTAGCGTCGGACACTGGCAAGGTTAGCCGACGAATGGTCGTTCTGCAGTGAGCGTCGTTGTTCGCGTGTGCTGGCTAGTCAGTTCTGAAACGAAAGGGAGATCAACAACGTGCCCACACCAAGTTGCAACGACGCGGAGACGGTGAGCTTCCCCCAAGCTGGGACCCGGACCATCGGTCGGCGTCACGTCGGCCGCGTCACCGCGATCGCCTTGGCAGCGTCCATGGCGGGGTTAGCGCTCGCCGCCGCTCCGGCGTCGGGGCACCAACATCCAAGCCTGCCCCGGTCCCCAACACGGTGATCAACACCGTCTCGCTGTCCATCATCCCCGAGTTCACCTCGGTCAACCCCGCCCGAGGGGTCGTCTGGATGACGGGCGGGAACTCGTCGTTCAGTAACCCCGCAGCCGTGGAGATCAAGGAATCAAACGACAAGATCATCCGCACCGTCAACCTGAACCATTTCTCCGACGCCCAGACGATCGACCCGGTCACCGGCAACCTCATCGAGGGCACCGTCGACGGCTACGTGGCCCTGGTCAACGAGGCCACCGGTGCCGAGGCCGACATCCCGGTGGCCAACGAAGCGAACTCCTTCGCCGGGGGCATCGGGGTCGATACGGTTACCGGAAACATCTATGTCGCCGACAGGAACGTCTCTAACGCTGCCGACCACGACTCCACCGTCTCAGAGATCAGCCAGCAGACCGACTCGGTGATCGACTCGATCGACGTCCCCAACCAGGCCGAAGCGGTCGCAGTCGATTCGGCCACCGGAACCGTCTACGTGGCGCCCATTGTTCAGTCCGCTTCCCCCTTGGTCCTCGCCGGCTCGGTGCTGGTGATCAAGGAGTCGACCAACAAGATCGTGGACACGATCGGCGACGTCGGCAACCTGCCCTACTCCATGACCGTTGACCCGATCAGCGGGAAGTTGTTCGTGTCCGACTACTTCGCGGGCTCGTTGGTCGTCATCAACCTGAAGACCAACAAGATCACCGACACGATCGTGCTCCCCAAGGGCTTCGCAGCCGACACCCCGGCCGCCGAGCCGGTCAACGGGATGGTCTATGTGAACGACTTCGACGAAGGCGCCGAGGTTGTCGTGAGCGAGCAGACCGACGCCCTGGTCGCCACGATCAAGGTTCCCGACGCCGCCGGCGGTCTCGCCGTCGATCCCGCCCGGGCCCTCGTCTACGCCGGATCCGAATCCCCCGGCAGCGGCAGCTTGGCGGTCATCCAGGCCGCTCCTCCCTCACTGTGATCTTCGAGTAACCCAATAGCAGTAACGGCCGCACGGTGTTCCTCCCAAAGCTTCGCTGGTCACCACGACTCTATGCGGAGGGGGGAACGGCGTGCGGCCGCTGCGCGCTGGAGCGGGCAGGCTCGGAAGATCGGGGATCGCTTTGAGGCTTCGCCACATGGAGCCTGCCCTCGGCGTCGACGCTGACCGCGCCTTTCGGCGTCACCCAAGGCAGCCCCTGGAAAGGTGATCGGTGCCAGATATGCTGGCCGTGCAGACACGACAACTCGGCGATCCACTCACCCGCCTCGTCATGGTGATCCCGGTAATCGTCCGAAAAACCCGTCACCTCGTTGTCAGGTCGAAGGAGGGGTGACGAAGCCGAGGATATATCCCCCGGTGCTCTGCGGGAGTCTCGCCGGGGTGGGGTAGCAGCCCGCTCGCGGACAGCTTAGGCGTACCCGGGCTGTGGCTTGACGGGTCGAGTTGCGTGAAGCGTCCGAGGCGTCCGGTAGCGCCGGTCAGGACGCACCGGAAGGTCGGCGTCCTAACATCCGACGCAGCGAACGGCTATCTCCTCCGGTTGCCCGACCCAACTACAACTGCGCATACAGCTGGGCGAGAAGGTCGCCCAGCTGCCCGTGGATTTCGCACCGCCCCGTTTTCGGGGTGGTGGCCTCAAGGACCGAGGAAGTCTAGGTGTGCTTTCTTCGCGGCCATCTCCTCATCGTCAACAGCGCCCTCGGTGACGGTGCCGACCGGGTTTTGGGGGTCGGCGACTTGTTGCTCGACTCGACCCTCGGCCTCAACCCGGCGATCACCAGTGACCGCCCCAACAACCTCTTTAACGTCGCCTTTGAATTCGCTAGCTCCCATGTGGTGCTCATACCCCGACCCCGGCCCGCTCAACCCCGCATTCTTGACCTCCCTGGTGCCCAGGGGGTTCACTCGTACACGTCGACTGGCATCGCCGAGCAATGCAGCACGAAAGGGTTGGCCGTCGTCCGAGCTTCATGTTCTGTCAGGCATGGATTGAGCATCACTTGCTGGCCGTGTGGGCTCTTCCGATTCTCACGATGTTTACAAATCGCGGGATCAGTCGCTAAGGAACTGGCCGATGCAACCAATCCGGTACGCCTCGATATTGGGAATAACAACACCACGCCAGCGAGGGCCATGCGATTTTCGTGTACGCCCACGGTTTCGCAGTCGCCGACGGCACCAGTTCACGCTGCTGTGCCAGACCGAGATTCCTCGGACGTCGTCGTCCGGGCCGCCCATTTGCCGGCTCGTCAGATGGCGGCCGACAGCTCGCATGCGCCGCCCAGAGCTTGTCCCTTGTCGACCTCAACGCCCGCCTCGCCGCGCACCCCGCCCGACTCCGGCGGCTCGGTCAGATACTGACTCCTCCGGTGGCGAACAGCGCGATGGCGGCAGCGGCCATGATCGCGGCGGTAAGCCAGCCGAGAATCTTGGCGGCGTTGCCATTGACGGAGTCGCCCATGAGCCCTGCGCTGCTGGAGACGCACATGACCACGACGAGGAAGGGTGCGGCGGCGACACCGTTGATGACGGCGACGAGGATCAGCAGTTTGATCGGGTTGACGTGCAGCAGGCTGAGCGCTGTGCCCCCGATAGTCCCGAGCGCGACCAAACCGTAGAAGACGGGGGCTTGGCGGATCGAGCGGGAGAAACCCCACTTCTTGCCGAGCAGCCCGGCGAGGCCGACGGAGCCGGCGCCGGCAAGGACGGGGATGGCCAAGAGTCCGCTGCCGATGAACCCGAGCGCGAACAGGGCGCTGGAGAACTGTCCGGCGAAGGGTTTGAGCGCGGCGGCGGCCTGCGCGGCGCTTTGGATGTCTGTGTTGTTGTGGGCGTGAAGGGTTTCGGCTGTGGCCACGATGATGGCGAACATGACGAGGTTGGAGAACGTCATGCCGGCGAACACGTCGAGGCGGCTGGTGCGCTCCTTGCGGCGTGCCCCTGCCGGGCTTTGCTCCTTGAGCGGCACGGCCTTGGCGCGTCCCTCCGGTTCGTCGCGCATCTCCTCGAGGCGGTGGGCGCTCTGCCAGAAGAACAGGTACGGCGAGACGGTCGTGCCGAGCACGGCGACAAGAAGCGCCAAGTAGGCCTTGTTCAGCTGGATGTGGGGGATGATCGTGTGGGTAAGCACGCTGCCCCACTGATGGGTGACGATGACGGCCACGACGAGATAGGTCAGAAGCGCGGCGCACAGCGCCTTGAAGACGAGCGCGATGCGGGCGAAGGAGCCCAACACCAGCAACGTGGTGATGAGGG
>Ga0302325_10007573_pt1 | contig 24057 bp, 20 predicted proteins | sample Palsa_T0_2_FD_201948 | JGI IMG/M metagenome (GOLD analysis project Ga0302325, IMG submission 201948) | Peat permafrost microbial communities from Stordalen Mire near Abisko, Sweden - Palsa_T0_2 | ecosystem: Environmental > Terrestrial > Soil > Palsa > Peat permafrost | place: Sweden: Abisko... | reverse complement strand
CGCGCACGGCCATTCAGGGCGTACTCACCTCGCCCGAGGCGCAGATTATTTTCCTGGACACGCCCGGGATCCACAAAGCCGATTCGCTGCTGAACAAGCGCATGATGGACACTGTCCGCGCGGCCCTGGAAGAGCGCGACCTGCTGTTGTTCCTGGTGGATTTGTCGCGCAAGTTCAGCCTGGAGGATCGGCACGCCGTCGATCTGGTCAAGAAGACCGGCACGCCGTCCATCCTGGTGCTGAACAAGATGGACCTGCTGAAGAAGGACAAGGGCGCCATGCTGACGCTGATCGAGCAATATCGCGCGCTCTACGAGTTTGCGGAATACATGCCCATATCGGCGCGCTCAGGCGCGGGCGTAAACGAACTGCGCAAGTCCATCCTGGACAGGCTGCCGGAAGGCCCGGCTTATTTTCCCCCGGACCACATCACGGATCAGCCGGAGCGTTTTCTCGCGGCCGAGTTTATCCGCGAAAAAATTCTGCAAGCCACGCGTGAGGAGATTCCGCATGCAGTGGCCGTGTGGGTGGATTCGTGGGAGGACACCCCCGGGCTGATTCGCATCTACGCCACGATCCACGTGGAGCGCGGCGGCCAGAAGGGCATCATTATCGGTGCGGGCGGCAGTATGTTGAAGCACATCGGCACGCTGGCGCGCGAAGATATGGAGCGCATGTTCGGACGCAAAGTCTACCTGGAGCTGCACGTGAAAGCGAAGCCCGGCTGGCGTGAGAAACCGGACTTCCTGGCGGCATTGGACTGGCGTACAATGGCCGGAACAGATGAAAATTAAAACTCTAGTTTCCTTTCTCATTATTTTCGCTTTGACTGCGGGCGTCCTGGCTGCGCAAAAGCACGTCTCCGACGATCAGATTTATGACAATGTCAGGCGCAAACTGGCCGACGATCAGGTGGTCAAGGGCGGCGCGATGCAAGTCGACGTAAAGGACGGCGTGGTGACTTTGCGCGGCAAAGTGGAGACCGATCAACAGAAGATCAGGGCCGCTAAAATCGCGCACAAGATATCCGGCGTGAAGCAGGTCGATAACCAGTTGGAAGTGGTGGGTAAAGGCAATCGATGACGGCGTGGGTTCTGGCGCTGGTGGCGCTGCCCCTTGCCGCGCAGGACTTCTCGGACGTTCAAGTGGAAAAGGCGGCTCACGGATTCCGTTTCACCGAGGGGCCGGCGTGGTCCCGCGAGGGCTACCTGCTATTCAGTGACGTTCCCGGCAACAAGATTATGAAATACGTGCCGGGCGAAGGCTACCCGGTCTTCCGCGAGCCTTCCAACGGCGCGAATGGCAACGCCTTCGATGCCCAGGGCCGCTTGTATACCTGCGAGAGTTTGGCCCGCCGGGTGACGCGCACGGACAAGAAGGGCCATATCGAAGTGCTGGCCGATAAGTGGGAAGGAAAGCGCCTGAACGCGCCCAACGATATTGTGGTGAGTAAGAGCGGCCACGTCTATTTTACCGATCCGGCTTTCGGCAGCCAGACCGATACGCGCGAGCTGGATTTCTACGGTGTGTATCATATCGCGCCCAAGGGCGAGTTGTCGGCGATCGCCCGGCCCGCCGGCCGGCCCAACGGAATTACGCTTTCGCCCAACGGACGTATTCTGTACGTCGGCAATTCCGACGAGCGCAATATCCGCGCTTACGACGTGGACCGCAACGGCGAAGTCTCTGGTGAGCGCACCCTCGTTAGCGGCATCGCCGGCGTTCCGGACGGCATGCGCACGGATGAAAAAGGCAATCTGTACGTAGCCGCCAAGGGAATTCTGGTGTACAGTCCGGAAGGCAAGCTGCTGGCGACCATTCCACTGGCGGAGACGCCCTCCAATTGCGCTTTCGGCGATCCCGATTTGCAGACTCTGTACATCACCGCGCGGACATCGCTCTATCGCGTGCGGCTGGACGTGAAGGGGGCGGTGCAGTATTAGCGTTGGCCCAGGTGACGACCGCCGCTATCCGCCGCGACCCATTCTCGGCGTGGGCGCGCTCCTCTTCGACCGCGACAGGATCCTGCTGGTGGAGCGCGGCAAAGAACCGCTGAAGGGTTACTGGTCGCTGCCCGGTGGCGTGCTGGAATCGGGCGAAACGTTGGAAGAGGGCGTCATCCGGGAATTGCGCGAAGAGACCGGCCTCGAAGTCAAGCCGCTGGGCGTGCTCCAAATCTTCGAGCGCATCATCCGCGACTCTCAGGGCGCGCCAGAGTATCACTACGTCCTGATCGATTACATCTGCCGCGTCACTGGCGGAAGTCTGGTGGCCGCCGATGACGCCAGCCGGGTGGTCTGGGTGCCGCGCCGCCTGCTCCCTGATTACCGGATAACGGAGGGCACGCTGCCGGTGATCGAAAAGGGTTACCGCGAGCGCAGGAGGTATAAGTGGTAAGGTATTCCCTGGGCGCGGCGAGGAGTGCCGGGTACACTTGCCTGGCGCCATCCTAAGTGATATCAATACACTTTCAGCAATTGCCGGACTGCGCTCTGTAAAGATATATGGCTTTGAACTCTAGCAGCAGCAAGCCGCCAGAGCCGGAGGAAGGCTACGTTTGGACATTCCCTGGTTGTCCCATTCGAGTGGATCTTAGGTTAGACGTAGTTGAGCGCCTCAGTAATGAAGTGCTCCAGGATACGGGATGCGAAACGGGCGGGCTTCTGCTGGGCAAAATTGACCCCCAGGCAACCGGCACTGTTGCGATTATGGAATACGAGCCGCTGCGGCCGGCCCATGGCGATAATAATCGGTTCGTGTTGTCCGCCGCGGAAATCGCAAATCTGGAGGCGCGGCTCTCCTCTGGCACAACCGCAAGCGAACTCAGGGTGGTGGGTTATTACCGGAGCCACTTAGGCGAGGCTATATGCCTCACCGACAATGATCTGCATCTCATTAACAGGTGCTTCACGGACCGTTCTAATGTGTTCCTGGTAATCAAGCCGATGGAGGGCGGCACGCCGGCGGCAGGCTTCTTCTTCTGGGGTCAGGACGCTGTCTTCGGCGCATACAGCTTTCTCGAGTTTCCATTAAACGCGCGGGCACTGGCTTCCAAGCAATATGCTCGGAAAATATTGCGTGATCTGAACGATAGTTCAACGGCACGAAGCAGCGCCCCCGCCGCCGTTGTTCCAAAGCCTGAGAGTGGCAGTCCTTTGTCAACGGTGGCCTCTGAGGCGTCTGTTCCAGTCCGGCGTACCAGCCGTTTGGTAGTGAACGCGACCAGCACCAAGCTGCCGGAGGAGAGCTACGTTTGGACATTTCCCGGTTGTCCCATTCGAGTGGAGCTTCAGCTACAGGTGGTTGAGCGTCTCAGTAATGAAGCGCTGCAGGATACGGGGTGCGAAACGGGCGGGCTTCTGCTGGGCAAAATTGACCCCCGGGTAACCGGGACTGTTGCGATCATGCAATACGAGCCGCTGTGGCCGGCTCATGGTGATAATAATCGGTTCGTATTGTCCGCCGCGGAAATCGCAAAACTGGAGACGCGACTCGCTTCCGGCACGACCGCAAGCGAACTCAGTGTGGTTGGTTATTACCGGAGCCACTTAGCCGAGGCTCTCTGCCTCACTGACAATGACCTGCATCTCATTAACAGATGCTTCACGGACCGTTCTAATGTGTTCCTGGTCATCAAGCCGATTGAGGGCGGCACACCGACGGCAGGCTTCTTCTTCTGGGGTCAAGACGCTGTCTTCGGCGCGTACAGCTTTCTCGAGTTTCCGTTTCACGCGCCGACACTGGCCGCCGAGCAACACGCCAGGGGTTCGCCGCATGAGCTGAACGACAATTCAACGATAGAAAGTGGCGCCCCGCAAGAGGTTACTACAAAGGCCCCGAAGAGTGACGGTACTCCCTCAGCGGCGGCCTCGCAGCGACCCATTCCGGTGCGACGCCCGCGCTTGAGGGAACGAAGGTTGGCGATACTATTCGCCGCCCTGCTTTCGGTCATGGCCCTTCTGGTGCTGTTGAGAGTCTCCACTAAGTCGCGGAATTCCTCTTTGGGCTTGCAGATCGAGGCTGATGGAAGCGACTTTCGAGTAAGCTGGAATCGCGCATCGGCTTTCATTAGCAGGGCCAGGAACGGACGGCTCTTTATCAGAGACGGCAATCAACAAGAACGGTACATAGTTCTTGATGGCCCTATGCTCAGGACTGGGACGATAGTCTATTCGCCGGCTTCGACCAGCGAGATCGTCAAGTTTCGATTCGAGGTCACCGGACGCGACGGCTCGACAGCAATCGAATCGGTAATAGCAGTTGTGCGTGGTATCGGGCGCACCGCAGCAGTTACTGGACCGCAGCCTCTCCGATTTGCATCACGACCGAACGCGGCGCGTCGCCCGACCCGTCCGAAACCTGGACCAGCATGATCCGAATCAAATCGTTCTTCGGATCGATCCAGCCTTCAGTGCCGAAGGCTCCGCCGTGACCGAAAGTTCCCGGCGAGTGCAGCAGCAGGGTTCCTTCCGGCTGATTCACGATCTCAAAGGTTAACCCGTATCCCGTACCACCCAACCACCCCGACGGCGTCACGTTGGGTGTGAACACGCGCGTCATCGTCTCCACTGACTGCCGCGAGAGATAGCGGCGGCCGTTAAACTCGCCGCCGTTGAGCAGCATCTGGTAGAACCGGATGAGATCCGGCGCGGTGGTATAGAGTCCAAACTCCGGAGCCGGGTACTTCGCGCCCTCGCGATACTTGGCGGGGTCCCCGGCGAGTATGTCGTCCCCCGCGCGAGTCAGCTTGCCATGCGCGTGCTGGTACACCAGCGCGATACGGTCTTTCTTATCCGCCGGAGGGAAGTAAAAGCTGTCTTTCATGCCGAGCGGCTCCAGGATGTGGGTGCGAATGAAGTGGACATAGTCCTCGCCGGAGATCACTTCCACCAAGCGGCCCAGAGTGGCGATGCCCAGGTTACTGTAGCTCCAGCGCGTGCCCGGCTCGAATTGCAGGTGCGAGTGGGCATAGAAGCGCACGGCGTCCGCGAGAGGAACTCGCATGGTGCGGGGGTTGTCCGCGAGCTCCCCCTCGGGGTCGTCGCCGAGCCCCGAAGTATGGTCCATAAGCTGCCAAACGGTGGGCGGATGCTGAGGAGCGTGCTCCGCCCCGGGCCCGTTGAACTGCTTCTCCTGGACTTGAATGCCGTGGTACTCCGGCAAGTAATACTCGATAGGCCGCCGCAGTTCCACCCTGCCGTCTTCGACGAGCATCATCGCCGCCACGCCCGTGAAATTCTTAGTCATGGACATGATCTGGAAAATCGAGTCCGTCTGCATGGGTTTTTTGTTCTCGAGATCCCGCCAGCCGGCGGCTTCGAGCAAAGCCACCTTGCCATGACGGGCGACCAGCGCCACGGCGCCGGGAATAGTCCCCTGATCAACTAATGCCTGCAGGCGCGGACGAATGGTTTGCAGCCGCTCGGTGTCCAGACCGGCGCCCGCCGGAGTCTGCGCAGCCGCGAGCGCGGCGCAAGTGACAAAAGAAAGGAGAGTACGCATGAAGAGGAAGTATATCGTGGAATCCTTTGAACGCGAGAGTAAATGATCAGCTCTTCGACTTGTCACTATTTTTCTCGTTCGGCGCGGTACCAGCCGCGCGAACGTTCATGAATTTGTTGAGTGTATCGAACCAGAAGGGCGCACCCAGGGAAGCGGCAATTACACTGAAGACCCAACCAACCAGGTGGCTTGGAACGATGGCCCACAACCACGGGAAGAAAATGGCGCTGAACAGGTCCAGGCCCGGAAATGCATCATTATTCCACGCCGCATTCCAGGCCGCGGCGACTTTAGGATCTGATTTGCCGCTGGTGGCGTGCCCGGTTTCAGCTCTGCAATCCCTTTCCGATTGCACACCGCGCAGGCGTGGGTCCGCGCAGGCCTCCAGACGGTGAAACACACGGAACTCTTCGGTCCAGCCGGCCAGGCTACTGAGGTCTGCCTTTTGCTGCGGAGTCAGGGTTGACGAGTTCTGGCCGGAATTAGTTGCGTCCGTAGCGGGGGCCGTGGCGCTTTTGGCTTCCTGGGCGATCTTGTCGCGCAGAGCCGGATTGATCATCAGTTTCCGTGCGATCTGGATGGTGTCGGCGTTGGCCAGGATGGTCACCATGCTCGCGATTACGATGGTCCAGACCTGTACCCTGTTCTTGTACCAACCGGATACTCGATCCATCGAATTCTCAAACCAGTCTTCGAGTTTCTTTTCCACCTGCTCCACCGAATCGGCGCCATTCATGAGAAGGGCCTGGAGCGATTTCTTCACATCGCTATCCGGCAGATTTTCGATGGACGCCTTGATTTGCGCCACGCGCTGCTCGGCTGTAGCAGCCGCGGCCTGCCCCTTGGCGAAAATATCCAGGAGAGTGAGCGCAAAGGTTTTCGACGGGACATACGACGGATGAGCGCCCGGCCGGGCCAATGACTTGATCAGTGGATGGTTGTAAAAGGAATCCGAGAGTGAAGTGATTTCTTCCGGGTAGGCTTCGCTTAGCAATGCGCGATTGAGCCGAAACAGATCGGTTCCCCGGGGCTGTTTTGCGATTTCCGCCTTGGTTTCCGGAGTGACCTTCGCATCGTCGATCTTCTGATTGAGACCGGGTCGGCCCAAGATTGCGCTCAGCTTGCCTGCCAATGCAGCCGCATGGCCCGCCGGCGGTTGCGCGTCAGCCTTGGCAATCAGGGCAGCCACGAATTGATCGTTCGCCGTTTTCAGATCGGCGTCGAACGCTCCAACAGCCAGAGTGAGTTTGTCATCGGCTTTATTAAATCTTTTCGCCAGTGCCGCCACATTGATATCAACGGCGCGGATCAGGTAAGTACCGTCGGGCGGGGCGTGCAACAGTCGGCGGATTCCCTCTCTTAAAGTCGAAGCTCGAGTTTTGAAAAGCTGCGCGAGCCATTCGTTGACGGTAGTACACATCACACCCAGTAGAAGGTATACGAAAATCAGGCCAACGGCGACATCCAGCACGCTCGAATTGAACATTGACCTCTCCTTGCTCCGGATCCAGTCCGAATCCGGAGTGTCTGCCAGATTATGTCATTTGCAAGGGAGAAATCAAGATGATTGACGAGTGATTGGATCGAGCCGGCATAAGCCGGACTGCGTGATCGCGGACGGTGCGAAGGTCAGTTTGTTTCGCCAGATGGGGAGTGGTGCCCCCACCCGGATCAATGCAAACCGCCGTGCTTCGCAAAAATGCTCTCCAGGATATCCGGAATTTCGAACACTGCGCGATTAGTCAGTGCGGCGGCGTGCGCGCGCATTGCTGCATAGGTTCCCGGCTCCAGCAGCTCTCCGACCTCCCGGCCGATCTGCCGGAAATTGCGCAGCACCAGCCCGACCTGCTGTTCCCGCACCCACTCGGTGTTGTAGCGCTCTTGCGGCAGGTTCCAGGCGTTGCGCTCCACAATTACCGGCAGCTTCATGGCGATCGCCTCGCTGATGCTGCCCGGGCCCGGCTTGCCGATGAAGAAGTCCGCAAGGTGCATGTAATACGGTATCTCGCGCGTGAAACCCTCCACGAACATGGGGATGCTTGAGCGCATGGAGCGCAGCTCCGCCGCCAGCTTCTGGTTGCGTCCGCAAATCAGGATCAACTGCAGCGGGCGCGCCGTGGATTGCAGGCGCCCCGCGATTTCGCGCATGGTCATGGAGCCTTCCCCGCCGAACAGCACCAGGCCCGTGGGCATCTCCGGGTTAAGCCCGAGGCGTTGCCGCCCGGCGCCTCGATCGACCGTTATCGGATCATAGAAGCGCGGGTTCAGGATCATCCCCGACGTGCGGAAGATGCGGCCATCCGGATGCCCGAGATTGCGGGCCTGCCCGACTGCCCGCGCGGAACCGCAAACCAGGTATTGCGGCTGGCGCTCGATCCAGAAATGCGGCGGGTAGTCGGCGATGTCTGTCAGGACGGTCACCAGCGGCGTGCCCGGCAGCGCGGCCTGCAGACTCAGCCACAGCGCGCGATTGAAATTCGGGATGAGCGAAACCACCATGTCCGGCCGGCTTTCGCTCCAAAATTTGCGCAGCCTGTCGACCAGCGCTGGCTGCATCGCGCGGATCACCAGGTGCAGCCCCTTCAACATTCCGGCCGACCCCAGAGTCCAGCCCTTCTTCAGCAGCAGGTTGTAGATGTCCTGCAGGCGGATGCCGGTGATGCGGCGAAAAACATCCAGCGCGTCAAGCTGTTCCTGCAGGTTCACCATGCGGATCTCCCATGGGCGGCCCTGCTGCGCGATCACCTGCGCGAGCGCCGTGGCGGCGCTGCGATGCCCGCCCCCCGCGTCGAAATAAAGGAAATCCAGCTTCCGCACTCTTAAATTCTGGCACGAAGCGGGCGTTTGCTCACGATTTAACCACTAATTCATCAATGTTTTGCCGGGATGTCACGGTCCTGTAGGATTGCAGGCCATAGAATATAGTTAGGCATGGTGTTGGAGTTCATTACCGCGCGCGATTACAGCCTGATGCGGCGTGTGAACCGGTGGCCGGCGCCGCTCTGGATTCGGGTGTGGATGATTTGCGCCACGCGCGGCGGCGATGGGTGGTTGTGGTATGCCATGGGGCTCGTGATCCTGCTGTTCGGAGGGCCCTCGCGGTTCGCGGCGGTGGGGGCTGCCGCTTTCGCCGCCGGCATTGGTGTCATCGCATTCCGTTTGCTGAAGAAATGCGCGCACCGCCAGCGCCCCTGCGCCATCGAGCCGCATTGCTGGGCGACACTGCTGCCTCCGGATCGCTTCTCCTTCCCGTCCGGCCACACCATTACGGCCTTTGCCGTGGCGCTATCGCTAGCCAGTTTTTACCCGAGCTTGCTGGTAGGCCTGCTGTTTTGCGCCTCCAGCATCGCCGTCTCGCGCATTCTGCTGGGCATGCACTTCCTTAGCGACGTACTGGCCGGCGCCCTGATCGGCTCCGGGCTGGCTTACGGTGTTGTCTGGCTGATCCGATAAAACCAAGACGGCGAACTGAAGTTCGCCGCAGCACGCTGAAGCGTGCGCCACGCGGGCGTGATAGGCTGGGGCATCTATGCTCCGTACAACGCCGCACACGCTCGCAGCCTTGATGTTCCTGCTTGCCACGGCTGTCTGGCCCGCCGATATCAAGCAGGGCGTCGCCGCCAAAAATATTACAACCGTTAAATTTCAAAGTGAGTCGCTCGGTCAGGAACGGTTCTTCAATATCATCCTGCCGCTCGATTACGAATCCTCGACCAGCCGCTATCCCGCGCTCTATCTGCTGCACGGCTACGGCCAGGGCGGCGGCTCGTGGTCCTACATGACCAATCTGTCCGGCCATGCCGCGCGGCACAAGCTGATCATAGTCATGCCGGACGCCTCCAATAGCTGGTATGTCAACGCCGTCGCCGACCCTAAGGCACGCTTCGAAGACTACATCGTGAAGGACATTATCGGCTACGTCGACAGCCACTACCGCACCGTGCCGCTGCCGCGCGCCCGCGCCGTGGCAGGTCTTTCCATGGGCGGATACGGCGCGGCTTTTCTGGGCTTGAGGCACTATCGCCTGTTCACCGCCATGGGGACGTTCAGCGGCGCGCTGACCGCCGCGCACGATGTTCCCACGGAGCACGATACCGACCAGGTGCGCGAATTTCAACAGGAGATCCTCCCCGTCTTTGGCTCACCCGGCTCGCCGGAACGCGAGGAGCGCGACCCGCTGGCGCTGGTCGAAAAGATACCGCCCGCCGAAATGCCCATGATCTATGTGGCCTGCGGCGGCCAGGACGGGCTCCTCAGGGAGAACCGCGAGTTCGTCCGATTGCTGGCGGAGAAGAAGATCCCCTACGAGTATCGCGAAGTCTCCCCGCGTTCGCACTCCTGGGATTTTTGGGACGACCAGGTGAGCATTTTTCTGGACCTTTTGGACAAGCGCGCGGGCTTTGGCGAGTAGGTACTTAGCTTGGCCGAACTTCGGCCGGAGTGTAACATCTGGCCGGCCGTGCGATCCTTAATAACTTATGACGACATATCGATTGCTGTGGATTCCCCGGGTGTGCGGCGTTTTGCTGGCGGTCTCGGCCGCCGCGAATGCCCAGTTCACAGCGGCCACGGACAGCCCGATCCAGGCGGGTAATTCTCCTATCTGGGTGGCGGTGGCGGACCTCAATGGCGATGGCAAGCTGGATCTGGCCATCGCGGATTTCGTGGCTTTCACCGTGACGGTGGAAATCGGCAACGGATCGGGCGAGTTCTTACCGGGCCCGAGCAGTCCGTACCTGGTGGGAACAAATCCAAGGTCCGTGGCGGTGGGGGACTTCAACGGCGACGGCAAGCCGGACCTGGCCATCTGCAATCAAACCGACGGTACGGTGACGATACTGCTGAACAGCTCGACGGGCATTTTCACGGCGGCCACCAACAGCCCGTTCGCGGTGGGAGCAGAACCGGCATCGGTAGTGGTGGGGGACTTCAACGGCGATGGCAAGCTGGACCTGGCCTTCGCAAATGTACTGGGCAACAACGTAACGCTGCTGCTGGGCAACGGAGCGGGCGAGTTCACCGCGGCGACCAGCAGTCCGTTCGCAGTGGGAGCGGGTCCGCATTCCCTGGTGGCGGCGGACTTCAACGGGGACGGCAAGCTGGACTTGGCCGTCGCAAATGCGACCGACGGCACCGTAACCGTGCTGCTGGGTAGCGGATCGGGCGGATTCACGGCGGCCCCTGGCAGCCCGTTCGCGGCGGGCGCAGATCCTATCTTCGTGGCAGCGGGGAAGTTTAATGGGGCCAGCACGCCGGACCTCGCCGTCGTAAATGAGGGGAACGATACCGTGACGGTGCTGCTGAACAACGGATCAGGCGGGTTCACGGCCTCCCCGGGCAGTCCCTTCACTGTCGGGGACCAACCCGTTTCCGTGGCAGTGGGAGACTTCAACGGCGACGGCAAGACGGACCTGGTCATCACCAATAGCAGCGACGACACCATAACGGAGCTCTTGGGCAACGGCACCGGCGGATTCAGCCAAGCCCCCGGCAGCCCGTTCCCGGTGGGAACAGATCCTCAATTCGTAGCGGTGGCGGACTTCAACGGGGATGGCAAGCCGGACCTGGCCGTCGCAAATTATGACGACAGTACCGTGAGCATTCTGCTGAACAGCTACTCCAGCACGGCGCCGGTAGCGGTTTCGGCTGCCAGTGGCACGGCACCCGTGGCGCCCGGCTCGATCGTGAGCATTTACGGCAGCGATCTGGCGACCGGTTCAACGTCGGCGACGACGCTGCCGCTGCCCACCAACCTTGGTGGGACCAGCGTAACGGTCACCGATAGCAGCGGCGCCCAAACGGCGCTCCCCTTGTTTTACGCCAGCGCCAAACAGATCAATGCGGAGATTCCGCAGGGCGCCATCGCGGGTGGGGCGAGACTCACCATCACTACGGCCTCCGGCAGCCAGACCGCTCCCGTAACACTGGCCGCGGTAGCGCCCGGCCTGTTCTCCGCTAACCAGACTGGCGCGGGCGTGGCCGCGGCGCAGTTCGTCAGCGACCAGGCCAACGGCACGCAGACCACTGTCGATATATTCCAGTGCTCCGGGGGAGCGGGAACTTGCGTGGCCGTTCCGCTGGATGTGAGTGGGGGCAATACGGCCCTGGTGCTGTATGGGACCGGCATTCAGAATCGCGCCGCACTTTCCGACGTCACGGTGAGCGTCGGCAGCCACAAGCTCCCGGCCACCTATGCCGGCGCCGCGCCCAACTATGCCGGCGAAGACCAGGTGGATGTATTGTTGCCGGCGAGCCTGGCGGGCAGTGGGACGGTCAACGTCAGTGTGACGGTATCAGGCGCGGTATCGAACGTGGTGACGGTGGATTTCCAGTAGGATACGGCAATCCTGCTACAATCCTCTCTATGTTCAAGGGAGTGGAGCACACCGCCATCGCCTCGCCGGACCCGCGGAAACTCGCGCAATGGTACGTCGATCATCTGGAATTCATCATCAATTACGAATACGGCGGCAACTATTTCGTCAAAGCCGCCAACGGCACCATGCTCGAAATCATCCCCGGCAAGGCCGCTGCCGCGCCGCCTCAATTCGACGATCCCGGCATCCGCCACCTGGCTATTCTGGTGGACGACTTCGATGCCGCGCATCGCCAGCTACAAGCTGCCGGCGTGGGATTCCTTAGCGAGCCTCTGAGCAAGCAGGGGAACCGGCTTCTGTTTTTCGCGGATGGCGACGGCAACATTCTGCACATCATCCAGCGCGAAAAGCCTTTGCCTTGAATCCTGTGCTGGGCCGGGTCTTCAAGGCTTTTCAATACCGCGAGTTCCGGCTGCTCTGGTTCGGCTCCTGCACTTCCAGCATCGGCACCTGGATGCAGATTCTGGCCCAGAGCTGGCTGGTCTTTAACATCTCCGGTTCGGCATTTCTGCTGGGCCTCGACAACTTTCTAGCCCAGCTCCCTATCGTCCTGTTCTCGCTGATCGGAGGCGTCATCGCGGACCGCATCGATCGCCGCCGCGTGCTGCTCGGATCGCAATATGTGCAGATGACCTCGTCCTTCGTGCTCACGCTGTTGATCTTTTTCAAACTCATCCACGTCTGGCACATCCTGGCCCTTTCCTTCGTCGTGGGATGTGCCCAGGCATTTGGCGGCCCGGCCTACTCGGCGCTGGTGCCGATGCTGGTCGAGAAGGAAGATCTGCCCAACGCTATCGCCCTCAATTCCATTCAGTTCAATCTGGCGCGGGTCATCGGACCGGTGCTGGGCGGCCTGGCCCTCACGCAGCTTGGCGCGGCCTGGTGCTTCGCGCTCAACGGCATCTCGTTTATCGCAGTCATCATTTCGCTGCTCCTGCTCACTATTCATTTCGTGCCGCAGAACACCGGCGAATCCATTCTTACCGGCGTTCGGCAGGGCCTCGCATTCGTTCGCAATCAAGGAGCCATGGTCGGCTTGATCGGCTTGGCCTTCTTTATGACGGCTCTGGCCATGCCCATGATCGCCTTCCTTCCGGTCTTCGCCAAAACCGTACTCCACAGCGGGCCGGGCGCTTACAGCATTCTGCTCTCGTGTTCGGGTCTGGGCTCTGTGCTGGGCGCGCTGGTGGTGGCCGCCCTGGGTAATATCCAGAAAAAAGGACTGACAGCGCTGCTCATGTTGTTGCTGCTGGGAGGCGGTATCGTGGCATTCGCGCTCTCCAGATCGACGGTGCTGAGCTGTGTTCTGCTACTGATCTCCGGCGCCGCGCTGATGGCAGTCTTTTCCATGATCAGCACCCTGGTGCAGCTCATCACCGCCAACGAAATGCGCGGGCGGGTGATGAGCGTCTACAATATGGCCTTCCGCGGCGGCATGCCGCTCGGCAGCCTCACCACCGGGTGGCTAATGCCCATCTTCTCCGCCCCCAGCGTAATGGCCGTCAATGGCCTGCTGTTGCTGGTACTGGGCGCCTACTTCCTGCTGGTGCAACGGCGCGTAGCGGCTCTGTAAATTATGGAAAGCCGCGCTTTAATAGTAGCTATGGCTTTTCTCTATCTCATGGCTGCGCTGCTGGCGGCGTCGCCCGGCGCGCTCGAAAACGCACGCGATCGCCAGGATCGCGCCGCGCTACAGAGCCAGATCTCGGAGCTCTCGGCTGACGCCCAAAAGGCGCCTCATGACGCCGAAGCCCAGTACCGGCTGGCCCTGGCGTCCTCATACCTAGCCGAAATCTTACTCGAATTGCGCGATAAGAGCCAGGCTGAGCATGCCGCGGAATCCGGCATTCATGCGGCCGAGCACGCTATCGAGCTGGATCCCCATAATGCCGAGTTCTACCGTGTGCTTGGAACGCTCTGCGGCCAGGTGATTCCGGCCAACATAATGGCTGGTTTCTCTTATGGCAAACGCGCTCGCGAGGCGATCGGGAAAGCCCTGGAGCTCGATCCCAAATCGTCAAAAGCGTATCTCGCCCGCGGCGTCGGCAATTACTACCTGCCTGACGCGCTGGGCGGCGGCCCATCGGTGGCGATCCCGGATTTTCGCAAGGCCATCGAGCTCGATCCGAAATCCGCCGAGGCATACCTGTGGCTGGGCCTGGCCGAACGCAAGGATCATCACGATGCGGATGCGCGCCGCGAATTCGCCAAAGCGCTGGAACTCGATCCCAACCGCGTTTGGATCAAAGAGCAGTTGGACAAGACGCCCAGACAATGAAGCGCCTGGCAGTCGCCGCGGGGATTGTGCTCCTCACCGCGCTCACCTGGTTCGAGTTTCCGGGCCACACCTGGCTGGTGCAGGATACCCAGATTTATGCCCCGATACTCGAGCACCTGCGAGATCCCTCCGTACTCCGCCGCGACATGCTGGTGGATAGCCCGCAGGTCTCTTTCACGCTTTATGACGAGATCGCGCGCGGCCTTCGCGGGGCCACCGGCTCAGGTTTTCGCGAGGTGCTCGAAGGCCAGCAAGCGGTCACTCGCGCGCTGGGCATCTGGGGCCTGTACCTCATGGCCACGGCCCTGGGACTCTCCGCGTCCGCATCCCTGCTGGTAGCCGGCATCATTTCATTAGGAGCGACCATCGGCGGTCCAGCGGTTCTGTCGTTCGAAATCGAGCCGGACCCGCGCGGGCTCGCCGTGCCCCTCCTTTTTCTGGCCGTCGGCCTTGTCGCGCACGGGTGGGACTTCGCCGCCGGAGTCACCGCCGCCGTGGCCTTTCTCCTGCATCCGCCCACGGTTTACCCGTTCTGGGCCGTATACCTCTGTCTGGCATTGTGGCGTCACCGTATGACGGCCTTCGTACCGCTGCTCTGCGCGGGTATTGTTTTATGGATCGCCGCCCGGCAGCAGGAGGGCATCACTGGAGTACAGGTGCTCTTCTCAAGACTCTCTCCGGGCATCGAAAGCCTGCAGCGCATGCGCGCCCCGTATTCCTGGATCTCGGAATGGTGGCGGGACTGGCTGCCGCACTACTTGGTTCTGTACGCCGCATCCCTGCTGGCTTGCCTGCGCCTGCGCCGGCGCGTGCCGCACGATTTGCGCTTTTTCCTGCTCGGGTTGCCGCTGGTGGGAATGCTGAGCGTACCGGTTTCGTGGCTGCTGCTCGAACGCATCAAATGGGCGCTGATGCCGCAATTCCAGCCGATGCGCGCGCTGCTATTCGTCACAGTCATTGCGCAGTTCTCCGCGGGCGCGGTGGGCATCCTGGCCGCGCAATCGCGGCGTTACCTCGAAGCCGTCGCGTGGCTGGCGCTGGTGTATCTGATTCCGGTGAACGCCAATGTTATCGGAATGCTTTCCTGGCGGCGCGCGCTGTTAGTTGCGATTTTGGCCGGCGCGGCCTGCCTGACCGCCCGTGAATTCCGATGGAACGTGTTAGCGATGGCGGGCGTGAGCGTCGCGGCATTCTTTCTGCTTCCAACGCTCGGCGCAGTGCCCACGTATCCGCGCCTGCACACGCCGGAACTGGCGCAGCTTTCCGCCTGGGCGCGCGCCTCTACGGCGCCCGACGCCGTGTTCCTGTTCGCCGACGCGGGCAAGCATCTGGAACCCGGTATCTTCCGCACCGACGCCGAGCGAGCCATATACGTGGACTGGAAGGGCGGCGGCCAGGTGAACTATCTTGCAGGACCGGCCCTGGAGTGGTGGTCCCGCTGGCAGAAGGTGCTGGCCAAGCCGTATGAGCCGAATGCCGTGGTTGACTACCGTTTTCTCGGTGTTGACTACATAGTGCTTTCGCCCCGGCACCGCCTCGCGGGCCGCACGCCGGCATTCGAGAATTCGCGATATGTCGCGTATGTTTTGTGATGGTCACTCGAGTGACTTAGCGTAGGGAGTACACTGAAGCTGATGGTCAGCACTATCTCCGGAGACGGGAGACGATGAGACGCCGCCTCCTGGAGGCGAGGGATCGTCAGGACGGGCTCCCGCTCGATGCTGTCATTGAGAAGCTTGGAATTTGACGCGCATTTCCCCAAGGTATCGTGAAGGCCAAGGCTATGAGAATGTTCATATCCGTTTTCATCTTGTTGGCCTGTACAGCTTGTGTTGCGGCGGAAGGCTCCCGATCTGCACCCGTTAAGACTTGCTCCCAAATCTCGCTGGCGCGCCCAGGATTCGGAGCGCCGTACCATGGAACCGTGCGAAATGATGATTACAAGCTGGCGTCGACTATACCTGACGGCCTAACAGGGTGGGGGGCAGCCCCTGTAGCGCCATTTCACGGATTCACTATATTTCTTCCTTCGGATGACGACCGGTCCAGTTGTATTATGTTCGAAATTTACTTGCGGGTTGAACTCGGCCAAAGAGAGACCAGACGTCACGGCACAAAAGTAACGATTGGCGGTGTTCCAGCCTGGAGAGAGGACGTGGCTGGCGCTATAAATGGCACCGAATTTACCAACGTCACGGTTCGGTTTTCCCATGCTCACGACCGCGAAATAGACGACGGAACAGTGCGGCTAGTGACGCCGACGAAGGATGTTAGTAGGAACAAACCCGTATTCGAGGCGTTCCTCTCGCAGATTAGGCTTGTTGGCCAATAGCTCGATTGGTCTGCAAGGGAGCGCCGCGGGCGACATTTTCGGCGAGTCGCATTGCTGGCCGCCCGTGAATTCCGATGGAACGTGTTAGCGATGGCGGGCGTGAGCGTCGCGGCATTCTTTCTGCTTCCAACGCTCGGCGCAGTGCCCACGTATCCGCGCCTGCACACGCCGGAACTGGCACAGCTTTCCGCCTGGGCGCGTGCCTCTACGGCGCGCGACGCCGTGTTCCTGTTCGCCGATGCGGGCAAGCATCTGGAGCCCGGCATCTTCCGCACCGAGGCCGAGCGAGCCATATATGTGGACTGGAAGAGCGGCCAGGTGAACTACCTTGCCGGATCGGCCCTGGAGTGGTGGTCCCGCTGGCAGAAGGTGCTGGCCAAGCCTTATGACCCGAATGCCGTGGTTGACTACCGTTTTCTCGGTGTTGACTACATAGTGCTTTCGCCCGGGCACCGCCTCGCGGGCCGCACGCCGGCATTCGAGAATTCGCGATACATCGCGTATGTTCTGTGATGGTCACTCGAGTGACTGAGGGAGTACACTCAAGCTGATGGCGAGCACAGAGATTCAATCGTGCGAAATGGAGTCCGGACGAAACACAGAGTATCTCCGGAGATCGAGGACGATGAGAATGTTCGTACCGGTCTTCATCTTGTTATCCTTGGGGCCGAACAGCAACAGTTTGGCTCATTGGCTCTTGGAGAGTGGTTACCTCGATCAGGACTTCACTGCGCCGCTCAAGACAACCGGATGGAACAACCCTCGTTATGGCACGATCTCGGGCAATTAAATGGGTGGTGGCGGTCGGCGCTGTGGTTGCATTGATCGCGCTCGTGCGGCCAACCTATATCTTCGGGGTCGTATTCGGGATATGGCAGCCGTTGACCAAACCGCCGGGCGTTTCCTCGGCCGCTCGTTACGTCTCTTGGATTGAGGACGGTACATGGTTTGATTGCACCGTGGATTCGAAGAGGAACGTAAACCCCTGCAAGGCTTGGGACAGCAATGGGCGGCTTCTTGCCGATGGTGATTTCCGTTTGGAGTGCCAAGGTCGAGCTGCGACTAACGCCGAGTTGCGCCCCGCTTCCGTAAGTAGCGGCGGAGGCCACGCCTACGCGATTTACCTGTTTGGAAAGGCGGGAGGTCGCAGCCGAACCCTCGTTCCGGTCGATAGCGCGCAACAGAATCCCTGCCCCCAGGTGACAATCACATATCCATCGTCCTTCGGTGCGGCCAGATCACAGGGTGAGGGAGGCGGGAATCCGAAAAAGTAGGAGCGCAGGACAACCGGCCTTGGAAGCGTACTATGAATGGCCTCGATTATGCCATAAACCAGGCCGCGTAGGGTCGAATGTTATTCCCTCTGGAGTCTAAGTGATACCGCTCACGCGCAGGAAGGCTTGCCGACGTTTCCACCGTCTCGCCCTCCGCTCCCCGGCAAATATACCCATAAATATTTTTAATCCCAACCCGCCCTTGCATTTGAAAAACTTGTAAGCTACACTCAGGGAATCAGTATGTCAGCTAGCGGCACAAGCCGGCGTCTCACCCCGTTCGCTCCGTCCCGTCTGTCTATACCGGTTGGCATTATTATTATCGTACTGGTCATCGTAGCCGGCCCCGTCTGAGGCTCGGAACAGTTCCGAGGCCATCAGCGGGGCGCATCAAGCCGGCTGGTGGCCTTTTTTATTTTGGAGAGCGGTTTTTTGAGGATGATATGGCAAGTCTGATGAACGGCGCGAAAATGCTGCTGGAATGTCTGGCGCGGGAAGGCGTCGACTGCTTCTTCGGATATCCCGGGGGCGTCACTCTCCCTTTCTATGACGCGATCTATGACCACCACATCCGGCATGTGTTGGTGCGCCACGAAGAGAACGCCTGTTTCGCGGCGGAGGGCTATGCGCGCGCTACCGGTAAAGTGGGCGTCTGCTGCGCCACCTCCGGACCTGGGGCCACCAACCTGGTGACCGGCCTGGTGGATGCCATGATGGATTCCATTCCCATCGTGGCCCTCACCGGCCAGGTCTCCAGTAAGTTGATCGGCAGCGACGCGTTCCAGGAAGCCGATACCTTCGGCATCACGCGCTCCTGCACCAAGCATAACTATCTGGTCAAGAAACTGGAAGACCTGCCGCAGGTGGTGCATGAGGCTTTCTACATCGCTGCCAGCGGCCGCCCCGGCCCCGTGCTGGTGGATATCCCCAAGGATGTTTTCCAGGCGCAGGGTCACTACGTACCGGTCACTTCCATCCACCTTCCCGGATACAAGGTCTTCACCGAGGGTCACACGGGCCAGGTGCGCCGGGCCGCGCAATTGATGTGGGAAGCCGAGCGGCCCATGGTCTACGCGGGCGGCGGCATCGTGGCGGCGGACGCTTCCGCCGAGTTACGTGAGTTAGTGGAAATCCTGGACGCGCCCGCGGTCACTACACTCATGGGCCTCGGAGGACTGCCAGCCAATCATCCTAACTTCGTGAGCATGCCGGGCATGCATGGCAGTTATGCCGCCAACATGGGCATGACTCACTGTGACGTCCTGATCGCGCTGGGTGTGCGCTTTGACGATCGCGTCACGGGCCGGCTGACGGCTTTCGCTCCCCATGCCAAAGTGATCCATGTGGATATCGACCCCGCCGAAATTGGGAAGATCCGCGTCCCCGACGTGCCCATCGTGGGGGACGTCAAGCGTGTGCTCGGCCGCCTGAACAAGGTGCTCGCCGAAACCAGTCCCGAGCGCAAGGACCGGCTGACTGCCGCGCGTCAGGCCTGGTGGACGCGCATCCGCGAGTGGAAGCTCGAACATCCGCTGGCGCCGGTCACCTCCGATTCCGAAATCAAGCCGCAGCACCTGATGATGGAGATCGACCGCCTTTCCGGAGGCGATGCCATTGTCTGCTCCGACGTCGGCCAGCACCAGATGTGGGCCGCGCAATTCGTCCGCTTCAACGCCCCGCGCCTTTGGATCAACTCCGGCGGCCTGGGCTCCATGGGCTTCGGGCTTCCTTCGGCTATCGGCGCGCAGTTCGCCCGTCCCGACAAGCTGGTCTTCGCGCTGGCCGGCGACGGCGGATTCCAAATGTCCATTCCCGAGCTGGCTACCATCGCCGCTTATGGCCTGCCCATCAAGATCGTGGTCATGAATAACGGCTATCTCGGTATGGTCCGCCAGTGGCAGGAGCTGTTTTACAACAACCGCCTGAGCTCCGTGACGCTGGATTGTTTTCCCGATGCTGAAAAGCTGGCCGCCGCTTACGGATTCAAAGGCCGTACCATCGACAAGCCCTTTGAGCTCGCTTCCGCTTTGGAAGAGGCTGTCCGCGAGCCCGGACCGTATCTGCTGAACGTCAAAGTGTCTCCGTTCGAAAATGTGTATCCCATGGTGCCCGCGGGCGGCGCCATCAATGAAATGGTGCTCGCGCCCCCCCAGCCGGTGGCCGTGCCAAAGTAGGATTTCCCATGTTGCAAGTCATCTCTCTATTAGTCGAAAATAAGCCCGGCGCTTTGATGCGCATCACCGGCTTACTCAGCGCGCGCGCTTATAACATCGAAAGTCTCACGGTGGCTCGCACGCTCGATCCTGAGCTCTCCCGCATGACCATAGTAGTGGACGTGGATGCCGGGCTCCGCCAGCAGGTCATCAAGCAAATGAACAAGCTGGTTAACGTGCTGCAGGCGGTGGACCTTACCGAGTCGCCCGCCGTCCGCCGGGAAATGGTGCTGGTACGCGTGCGCACGACGCAGGAGAACCGCACGGCCGTACTGCAGGAAGCCGAGATTTTCGGCGCGCGCGTGGTGGATTCCTCCGTGGAAGGTTATGCACTGGAAGCTACCGGCGATCCGGAGAAGCTCGACGAATTTATCGAGGTCATGCGCAGCTATGGCGAGATTGAAACTACCCGCTCAGGCGTGGTGGCCGTGTCGCTCGATCCGAGGAAGCTGAAGCTGCAGCCGCCCGTATTCACGCGGGTGGCCATGGAAGAACCAGTCCAATAGGAGTCATCAGTGGCGAAACGATTTTACGAAAAAGACGGTAACCTCGACTTACTCAAAGGACGTACCGTCGCAATTATCGGCTATGGCAGCCAGGGTCACGCGCACGCCCTTAACCTGCGCGATTCCGGCGTGGATGTGGTGGTCGGGCTGTATCCCGGCAGCAAGTCGCGCTCCAAGGCGGAAGCCGCCGGTCTCAAAGTGGCCGATACCGCCGACGCCGCCAAAGCCGCCGATATCATTATGATCCTGGTCTCCGATCATATTCAGGCGGATTTGTACGAGAAGGAGATCGCGCCTCACCTCACCGCGGGCAAGACGCTCATGTTCGCGCACGGGTTCAACATCCACTTCGGCCAGATCAAGCCGCCTGCCGGCGTGGATGTTTCCATGGTAGCTCCGAAAGCGCCCGGCCACCGTGTGCGTGAGTTGTTCACCGAAGGCGTGGGGGTACCCTCGCTGGTGGCGGTTCATCAGGATGCCTCCGGGCACGCGCTCGAAGTCGCCCTGGCCTATGCCAGCGCGCTCGGGAGCCTTAAGGCTGGCGTCATCGAAACCAACTTTAAGGAGGAGACGGAAAGCGATCTGTTCGGCGAGCAGTCCGTGTTGTGCGGGGGAGCGTCGGAGTTGATCCGCGCCGGTTTCGAAACTCTCGTGGAAGCCGGCTACGCTCCCGAGATCGCTTACTTCGAGTGCCTGCACGAGCTCAAGCTGATCGTCGATCTCATTCAGGAAGGCGGCCTCGGCTATATGCGCTACTCCATCTCCGACACCGCCGAGTATGGCGACTACACGCGCGGCCCGCGCATCGTCGACCAGCACGTCCGCGCCGAGATGAAAAAGATTCTGAGCGAAATACAATCGGGCGAGTTCGCCCGCCAATGGATCGAGGAGAATAAGACCGGACGCCACAAGTTCCTGGCGATGCGCGAGGCCGCCCGCAACCAGCCTCTCGAAACGGTCGGCAGCGGGCTTCGCGAAATGATGACCTTCCTCAAAAAGAAGAAGGAAGCCGGCGTACCGCAGGAGCAGGCGCCGCTGGCCGCAACAAAATGAAGATTTTCACTTTCGATACCACGCTTCGCGACGGCTCGCAGGGCGAGTCGATTTCTTTCTCGGTCGACGACAAGCTGCTCATCGCGCAAAAACTCGACGAGCTGGGCATCGACTATATCGAAGGCGGCTGGCCCGGCTCCAATCCCAAGGACAAGGAGTTCTTCGCCCGCGCCGCGTCCGAACTGCGGCTTCGGCATGCCCGGCTCACGGCCTTCGGCGCCACGCGCTTCGCCCGCCACACGGTCGAAGATGACCGTAGCGTGCAAGCCCTGATCTCCGCCGGCACTCCCGTGGTTTCCATCTTCGGCAAGAGCTGGGACCTGCATACGACCTACGCCCTGGGCATCACAGAAGAAGAAAACCTGAAACTGATCTACGAAACAGTCAAATATCTGAAGGACCACGGCAAGGAAGTGGTCTACGATGCCGAGCACTTCTTCGACGGCTACAGCGCCAATTCCGCCTTTGCCCTCCGCACGCTGGAAGCCGCACTTAGCGCCGGCGCCGATGTGCTCTGCCTGTGCGACACCAACGGGGGTACCCTCACCGGCCGCCTGACGGAAATCGTCGCCGAAGTCCGCAAACGATTCGACGGCATCCTGGGCATTCATACGCACAACGATTCCGACGTGGCTGTAGCCAATACGCTGGCAGCCGTCGAGGCCGGCGCGACCCATGTGCAGGGCTGCATCAACGGCTATGGCGAGCGCTGCGGCAATGCCAACCTTTGCTCCATCATCGCTAATCTCGAGCTAAAGCTCGGCCACACCGCCATCGGCCAAGACAAGCTCATCAGTCTCGCCAACGTGGCGCGCTTCGTCGCCGAACTGGCCAACCTGCCGCTGCCCAACAATCAGCCTTTCGTGGGACACAGCGCATTCGCGCACAAAGGCGGCGTGCATGTCTCCGCCGTCTTGAAGGAGTCCGCCACTTACGAGCATGTCGTTCCGGAGGCCGTGGGCAATCGCCAGCGGGTGCTCATCAGCGATCTCTCCGGCCGCGGCAATATTCTGTATAAGCTCAAGCAACACGGCTTGGCCGACCGGCTGACGGAAGACTCCCGCCGGGAACTGCTCGAGCGCATCAAGCAGATGGAATATGAAGGCTATGAGCTGGAGGCGGCCGAGGGCACCTTCGAGCTCCTGGTGCGCGAAGTCTTGTATCCGGGCGCGCATTTCTTCGAGGTGGAAGCTTACGAGGTGGTCACCAAAGCCGCCGGCGCGGGCGACGCCCGTTCTACCGCCAACATCACCGTGCGTACGCAGGATGGGGTACACTCCGCCACGGCCGGCGGCCAGGGTCCTTTCAACGCTTTGCACCTCTGCCTGCGGAAATGCCTATCGTCGGTGTACCCGCGCATGGCCGACGTTCGTCTGACCGATTATAAGGTGCGCGTCCTCGAGCCGCGCAAGGGCACGGCCGCCAAGGTGCGCGTTCTCATCGAGTGGTCCGATCACCGCAAGAGTTGGTCCACGGTGGGCGTATCGGACAACGTGATCGTGGCAAGCTGGAATGCGTTGGTGGATGCCATCCGCCTGGAACTGATGCGGCTCACCGAGCAGGACGATTCCATCGAGAAGGCCGTCGAAGACTACTGCTGGGGCGTCTAGCTAGCTAAGAATCAGCAAGTTTCATGTCAGACATCGCGAAAAGCTCACGACGGCTTCGGACTTCACCGCAATTTCACCAAGTCTCAACACAACCTCCGCCGGGACTCTTTTTTTTCTTGAGTTGCCCTTGAGCATCTACTGCGCCTGGTTGTCATCGGCTGAGCGGTGTTGCTGACGGGGTACGGGCAAGGCGCGCCATGAGCGAACTCAACCCGCTCAGCACCACGACCAGAAGCAGCGCTGCGCGCAACGACCACACCTGAGCCAGAAGACCAATCACCGGAGGGCCCACCAGGAAGCCGAGGTAGCCCGTGCCCGAGACTGCGGCGATACCCGCCTCGGGCTTGTCACCGGCCTTCTTGCCTGCCACGCTGCAGACGATAGGAAAGATCGCGGAAAAGCCCCACCCCACACAAGCGAAACCCGCCAGCGTAGCGGGTGTGCCGCCCATCAACAGCGCTGTTCCCAGGCCCACGGCCGCCAACGCGCCGCCCCATCGGACGGTCGCCACGGAGCCCAGATGCTGGTGAAACCAGTCTCCGCGCAGCCGTCCCATCGCCATCGAAAGCGAGAACACGGCATAACCCAAGGGAGCCACACCCGGTCCGGCTAACTGCTGCAGATAGACAGCGCTCCAGTCCGCCATCGCGCCCTCGCCCAGAAGGATGCAGAAAGCTATCAGCCCCAAGCCAAGCAATGGACGCAATAATTCCCGCGTCGATCTTACGTCCAGCGCCGCGGCGCGGGTGTTCGGCAGCATTTGGCGGCAAACCGGCACTGAGGCAACGGCCATGGTCGCCCCGACCACGACTAAGTGCCACGCCGGCCGAATGCCACGGCTCGCCGCTGCGCTGCCCATCAGCGATCCGATCATTCCCCCGAAGCTGAACATCGCATGGAACGCCACCATGA
>Ga0302325_10007572_pt1 | contig 24061 bp, 17 predicted proteins | sample Palsa_T0_2_FD_201948 | JGI IMG/M metagenome (GOLD analysis project Ga0302325, IMG submission 201948) | Peat permafrost microbial communities from Stordalen Mire near Abisko, Sweden - Palsa_T0_2 | ecosystem: Environmental > Terrestrial > Soil > Palsa > Peat permafrost | place: Sweden: Abisko... | reverse complement strand
AAACACAATTCATGTCGCATCTTATCGTAATTTTCGTGGCTAAAGATCAGCACGGCAATGCTTTCCTGACCGAGCCGGATAGGAACCCCCAACAACTGGCCGGAATACTTTCCTGCTGCACGACGCCTGTAGTGCAGCAGAGCCGTCAGTTCCTCCCAGTCCTTTAAGGGGAGAGACTCCGGGCATTCCCGGGTAAGAAGGTTATTGATAATAGGATTGACTGCCATTTCCTGCTGAAAAAGATGATGGACGTCGGAGAGTTTGGCAGTGCTGGCATCGCTGTCAAATAGCAAGGGACTATAAGTAGTTTTCTCTGCATTGAGGGCGAGAACAGCGTATTCGGTGATGTCAAAAATAGCCTTCAGATGAACCTTCAACACCTGGGCCAGCAATATCGGATCAGTTTCGCCCGCAATGGCATTGCTGAAAGCAAAAATACGCCATTGCTGCGTTTTTCTTTTTTCGATTTCCTGGTGCAGGAGATGCAAATGCTGTTCCTGGCTTTGGGCCACAACCCCGTCAACCGTGAATCTCTGGTAGAGATTTCTTTTACCGGGTGTAGCGGAATTTTGTGATGGAGCAATGCTGATCATAAGCGGATGGTTTTATTTGGAGCAATAAATGCCGTTGTAAGACCGACAGGACTAACCAATCCCCATGCCATGAATTTTAGGACTGATAATGAATGAAATAGAAGAGTCGTTTGGCATGCAGGTCATGATATTTCCTGCGCATCATGAAATGTCATGATAGGCGTTGTCTTTATAATTCTGTATCTTGATGGTCAAGAAATGAATCCATGAAGGGTGTCGTACTGATAGTCGAGGATCAATTTATCGAAGCAAATAATCTCAGGCTCATCCTGAATAAGGACGGCTATTCGGTATTGCCGATCGCTCACTCCGTGGAAGATGCGCACCAGATTATGGAGCGGCAAACCCCGGAGATCGTCCTGCTGGACATCCGGTTGCGGGGAGTGTTGACAGGCATCGACCTGGCTGGTTCACTTAGAGAAAGGGATATCCCGTTCGTCTATTTATCTGCCAATTCCGACAAGCCCATTCTGGAGGCAGCAATCGCCACAAAGCCCTATGGATTTTTGGTGAAGCCTTTCAGAGAAAAGGATGTATTGGTCATGTTGGATGTGGCCACCTATCTGCATCAGCATAGTCTGGAATCCAATGTCGGTGCACATGCCCGCATGATCCCAACGCAGGACCGTAGGGCCGGAAATGAGTTTTCAAATATTATCGGCAAAAGTCCGCTGTTTTTGGAAGTGCTGAGAAATGTGAAGATTGTGGGCCCGTCGGAAACATCGGTTTTGATACTCGGTGAAAGCGGCACGGGAAAGGAATTGATCGCCCAGGCAATTCATCGGATCTCATCCCGGAAAGCCCGGTCGTTGGTCGTCGTTAACTGCGCCACATTGCCTGCAAACCTGATCGAGGCGGAATTATTCGGCCATGAAAAGGGCACCTTTACCGGAGCGCTGGACAAAAGGATCGGAAAATTTGAACAAGCTGATGGGTCGACGATATTCCTTGACGAAATAGGTGAATTGCCACTTGACCTGCAGGTGAAATTTCTGCGGGTATTGCAGGAAAAGGAAATCGAACCGATCGGAGGCCAGAAGCGTAAAATTAATATCCGGGTTATCGCAGCCACGAACCGCAAACTGGAAGACGAAATGGCCGCCGGCCGTTTTCGGATGGATCTTTATTACCGCCTCAACGTTTTTCCGATATCCCTGCCCCCTTTGAGGGAAAGAAAGGAAGATATCATACTGCTGGCCAGTCATTTTTTACAGGTGTATGCTGCTAAAGAGAAGAAGGTCATCACAGGGCTGGCAGATCATGTGATCAGGGACATGTTGAACTATACATGGCCGGGAAATGTAAGGGAATTGGAGAACCTGATGGAAAGAAGTATTTTGCTGGCAAGTGACGATATCGTCAACGTCTCTCCCGTGCCGGCCAATGCAAGAAAGACACCCCTCGTCGCCATGGAAGACCGCGTCAAGACCATGACGGAAAACGAACGCGATCACATTTTGACGGCGTTGGAAAAATGTAATTGGAAGATATACGGCAAAGGCGGCGCGGCAGAACTGTTGGAGATAAATGGGTCCACCTTGCATTCCCGGATGAAAAAATTAGGCATCGGGAAACAAGGCAATGTCAAAGACATCGATCAGTAAGACCATCGGCGGGATACCCCTTCCCCTTCGTCGTTAAGCGAAATATCGCCGCCCAAATTCCACGCATAACAACGGTAAAGGCTTGATTTACATCTGGTAATACACCTGGCATAATTTTTACATTATCACCACGGTCACTAAGAAAATAAAGTGCATATGGCCGGTTTATCCAATATCAGCAGAAGAGGTGTGATCAAATGCTTAATCGCATGCTGCTGGTATCGAAATTTCCTCCCATTTAATAATATGGAGTCTATGAAACCAAAAGGAATTATTATCCGATCTAGCCCCTGGTCCGTTAAAGAGACAATAGATCGCCTCGTTGTCATTCTCGAAGACCGGAAGGCAACTGTTTATGCAAGGATCAATCAGCAATCTGAAGCCCATAATGTCGGGAAGGAAATACCGCCACTGGAATTCATTTTATTTGGAAATCCAAAAGCTGGTGGACTGATCATGGCGGAAAATCCAATCGCTGCGCTCGACCTTCCCTTGAAAATAATTGCCTGGCAGGATGCGGAGAAAAGTGTATGGGTCGCTTACAATAGCGCCTCTTATCTGGAAGAAAGATACGCTTTGTCTCATGATGTAATAAAGCCGGCAGACCTTGATCCGCTGATAAACAGTGTAATTAGCAAAACATGAAACAACTTCTGCATTCGGGTATAACGCCGGTTCTGTTGACGGTTCTTAGCGCAGCTGTATACAGCCAGGATGGCCCGGCAGTACATTATCATACGACCAAAGTCAATGGGCTGAATATTTTTTACACGGAGGCGGGACCTGCGGACGCACCGGTCATCCTGCTGATGCATGGATATCCGACATCCTCTTTTATGTTCAGAAACCTGATTCCGATCCTGAGCAAAAAATATCATGTTATAGCCCCCGATATGCCGGGTTTCGGGTTTTCCGATTTTCCGGCCAGGGATAAATATAGTTACACCTTTGATAACATCGCAGCCACGATGCAGGGCTTTATCGATACGTTGGCGTTGAAACGGTTCGCGATCTATATTTTCGACTATGGGGCGCCTGTCGGGTTGAGGTTGATCATCCATAACCCGGAAAAAATAACAGCGATCATCTCTCAGAATGGAAACGCTTACGAGGAAGGTCTGCTCGACTGGAGCGAAGGTCTTGTCAAGGCCTATTGGCTTGACGGCAGCCAAAAAAACAGGGACGCATTAAGGAAGTTTTTCAGCCTGGAAGGCACTAATTTTCAATACCGGCATGGAGTGACAGATCAATCTTTGATAGCGCCACAGGCCATATTTCTCGATCAGACACTGATGGATCGTCCCGGCAATATAGAAATGCAGCTGGACCTTTTACGGGACTACCGGAACAATATACCGCTATACCCGACATTCCAGGCTTATTTCCGCCAATACAAACCCGAATTACTCGCAGTATGGGGAAACAAGGATCCTTATTTTTCCCCCGCCGGCGCTGAGGCGTTTAAAAGAGACGATCCCAACGCCAAAGTGAAGTTTTACGATACCGGTCATTTCGCCCTGGAGACCAATTACAGCGAGATCGGCCGGGATATTTTAGAATTTATGGCAAAGGTGCAGCATAAATAAGGTTGCATAGTAAATGGTAGATTTTTTAACCTGATAATTATACACCATGACATTACGGAAATTGGTGCTGGCAGGCATTTTTTGCATCGCCATGACACAGCCTTCTTTCGCGCAGCCGCATAAGAGCTTTCAATGGATCGGAGGGCCGACATACGTTCTTCAATTGGGAAGTTTCCGGATTTTAACAGATCCTATGTTCTGCCTAAAAGGAGATACGTCTTTTATTATTAAACAGCACCCCACGACGGGACAGTTAAATGCCCCGATAAAAAGATTTGCCGACCCGGCGCCATTTGATACTGCTGGGATAGACCTTTTGTTGATTAGTCATACGCATCCTGATCATATTGACAAGGAAGCCAGGCATATGCTCAATAAATCCCTGACTGCCATCGCACCTGCCACGGAAAGCCAGATGATGGTGGATTGGGGTTTTGCGAATACCACAGGCCTGGACTGGGGAAAGGAGATGACTTTAAACAAAGACGGCGAATCCCTTCGGATCATTGCCGTCAAGGCGAGACATGCGGTCGGTGAAGAGTTAAATACTGCGTTGGGAAAAGTGAATGGCTACATCCTCGAATATAACGCCGGGCATGCTGTTTACCGCATTTACTGGACGGGCGACGATGTATGGTTCGACGGAATGCAGGACCTGACGAAATATGGAAAGATCGACCTGCTGATCCCGGATATGGGCGCAGTTGGATCGGACGGTAAAATTGGAAGACGGGGCCTGAACTCCAGCGACTGTTTGCATATTATTATAGTTCTGGACCCGGTTATGGTGATACCCGTTCATCATACGACCTTTTCCATGTATATCGAACCTATTTCTGTTCTGCGTGAAACCTTGGATACCACAGCTTACAAAAACAGACTTAGACTTCCGCAACCCGGATTGATCCTGAAATTATAAACTGCCTTATAAACATGCTATATGCCTGAAGCAAGCCGTGACCCCACCTTTCTGGAATTTTTTCCTATAAGCATATTTGGTGCTATCATGGGACTGACAGGTCTTTCCTTTTCATGGGAGTGGGCAGAGAAAACCTGGGGAGTGACGTCTTATATAAGGAATACGATAGAAGTGCTGACATTGCTGTCCTTTGTGACTTTGACAGTCACGTACCTGTTAAAATGGATAAAATATCCCGTACTGGTCAAAAAGGAATTTAAGCACCCGGTCTCCGTGAGCTTTTTCGCCACTTTTATTATTTCTTTGTTACTGATACCTGGCTTCCTTCTGCGATTCAGTGTACCGGCGGCAACCGTCGTGTGGTCCATTGGCGCTGTTCTCATGTTTGTATTTTGCTGGTACGTCTTTCGTAAATGGCTCGATGAGCCACAGGAAACCGGTAATGCTATGCCCGCATGGGTGCTCCCGATAGCCGGCACACTCGATGTGCCGCTGGTCGGCGTTAGACTGCCGATACCCGGCATCCACCAAATCTGTTTGGCTTTTTTTGGGATAGGGCTCGTATTAAGTCTCATTTTGCTGACGATTATTATTTCACGCTTATTTTTTCAGGAGTCCCTTCCGGAACCGTTGCAACCTACCTTGCTCGTACTGGTTGCACCCTTTGCGCTGGCATTTTCTGGATACGAGTCGCTGACGGGACTCCAGGACCTTACTGCATCGGTATTTTTTTATTTTGATCTGTTCCTGTTTTTGATCTTCGGAAGCAAAATCTTTCTCTTAGCCGTCTGCTGCCCCTTCAGGGTCACCTGGTGGGCGGTCAGCTTTCCGCTGGTGGCATTTACGATCGCAACGTTCAGATATGCGTCACATATTCATTCGGTCATTTTCCAATGCCTTCCTGCGGGCATGCTGGCCATTTCCACCGCAGCTATCCTGTACCTCTTTATTCAAACGCTTTTCAGGATCGCTACCCGCCGTTTTACTTTTCAACCGCCGATAACAAAAAAATCACCTCAATTATAGCCCAATCATACCGGCAGCTGGCCCCATCGGAAAAATATTGATTACATTTATAGCAATCCCGCAATGCATGGCCAAGGCTCCTCCATATTCTCTCCTGAAATCCTGTATGGCCTTTGCCTTACTGAACCTGTTATATTTTGCCGCCATAGCTCAATATTACCCCGTTCCTCCACGCCCTGACCCGGCTGAAAGAGGCAAACTCCAGGCACAAATCCATGCCGCCCGGCATGATGTGGCCGAAATCAGCGCGTTATTACAACTCAGTTGTATCTACTATCATTATCCCCGGCAAAAAAGATCCGACCTCGATCAGGCGTTCTCGTTGGCAGAGCAGGCAGAGGCGCTAAGCACCCGGCTGCATAATGTGGCCGGCATCAATAATGCCAGGTTCTATAAAGGAGAAATCTTTATTATTGAAAGAAATATGCCGGCTGCCGAGCAGTTACTGGACCAGGTTGATGACATGACCCGGCTTAAACTCATGCTCAATCTGTCCAATTACAATGACTATAATGAGAATACAATAGCCGGGTATAAGAACAAAGCGGCAGACTTTGCGCAGCAATCACTGGCATTGGCCACCCGGCTGGGCCGCATGGCAGAAGAAAATGAAGCCATGCTGAATATAGCCAATATCGATATGCAAAAAGGCGCGTTTGACGATTGCGAGAAAACACTGAAGAAAATTATTGGCGACTCCAGCAGTACACAATACGAGCTGTTACGATACGCCTATATTGCTTATTGCAACCTCGGTTTCTATACTGCAAACTATGACAAAGCACTGAATTATTCTCTGAAGGCCCTCGGCACGATAACCAATCCGGCCGATTCGCTTCAGGCCGGGGATTGTTATATGGCACAGGCCCTTACTTATTATGTGACTGAAAACAACAACCGGGCATTTGAGTTTTGCCAAAAGGCAATTGCCGCATACAGCGTATATCCAGGCGAAGCCAGCATAGTGGACGGCATCAACTATGCAACGGTCTCCCTGACCAGACTAAAACAATATATCCGGGCAGAGAGGTTTTTGACGGAAATGAACAGCCGGTATCCCCCCCAGAACGAATCTGATAAGCTGATTTACCTCAACACCTGGGGCTATCTGTATAAGGGAGAAAAAAAATACGCACAGGCAGAACCCTATTATTTACAGGTTTTGAAAATGGCCGTCGCCGGTCATCATGAGGAAGAATCCATCTACCGCAACGTGGGTGATCTGCTGGTGCAGGATCATAAGTATGCACAGGCCAAGCCCTTCCTGGTAAAGGCATTGAATTTCCCCGGAGAGCAAACCGGTATACGTATTCAATCACTCGTGCATTATTACCTTTTCCTTTGTGATTCAGCAGCGCGGGATTATGTGGGGGCCATTCGGGAGCTCAGCCTGGCAGGAGATCTAAACAACCAGATCAAAGATCTCTCTAAAACAAAGCAGTTAGAGAGTCTGGAAGTCCAATACGAAGCGAAAGAAAGAGAAAAGGAGCTGAAGATAAAGGATCAGAATATCCTTCTTCTCCAACGGACAAACCAGATTCAGCAGGACAACCTTACCCGATCCCAGCTCGTCAGAAAGTTTACGGTTGCCGGACTGGGCATCTTATTCGTGCTTTTGGGCGTTTCCGTCGCGTATTACCGTCAAAAGCAAAAAGTTAACCGTATCATTACCCAAAATAATCTAACGATCACCCAGAAAAATGGTCAGCTTCAGCAACTGCTGATCGACAAGGACTGGTTGCTGAAGGAGGTCAATCACCGGGTGAAAAACAATTTGCAGACGATTATCTGCCTGTTGGAATCCCAGGCCATGTACCTCGAAAACGACGCGCTCAAAGCCATAGAAATCAGCCGGCATCGTATTTATGCTATGTCACTCATTCACCAGAAAATATATCAGTCCGAAGACGTCAGTTCAATCAACATGGCCAGCTATCTCCCTGAATTGATCCGCTACCTGAAGGAGAGTTTTGGCAGCCCGGATCATATTCAATTCGAGGCAAATATCGAACTTTTAAAGCTGGACGTATCGCAGGCCATTCCGATTGCCCTGATCGTTAATGAGGCCGTTACCAACTCGATCAAGTATGCCTTCCCCGAAGCGAGACCCGGAGTAATTAAAGTTGCACTCCTGCAGGATGAGGATTCAGTCCGGTTAAATGTTCAGGATAACGGCATCGGTATGCCGCAAGACATAACATTCGATAAACCAGTCTCACTGGGATTATCGTTGATCAAAGGCTTAACCGGTGATCTCAGAGGTTCGGTGCAATTTCTGACCGAAAGCGGCACCAGCGTATTCGTATTGTTTCAACGCGTACTTATCACATGAACGCCGACTCACGCGAAGACTCTACCCGTTCAGGTTTAGTTGGTGGCGTCGATAGCCGGGGCGAGCGTGGTGGCGATGTCTTGTCCGCCTACCTGTACAAAACGGATTAGAAAGACGACGTTCTTTCCAGCATACTGTTGTTGCAGTTTATTTAGTTCCGATATTTCCAGTATGCAGCTGCCGCAGGCCGTGAACCAGAAGTTCAGCACGACAGTCTTACCTTTTAGTGCGGTGAAGGAAACGGTTTTTCTATAGTTGTCAGCGGGTTGGGGTAACACATTGTAGTATCTATCATTCCGGCTAAGATATAATGGATTCAAATCCTGCTCGGGATCGAACCGATCTCGTCTTTTGTTAACTAATTTGCCTTCGCGGGATCCAGATACTCGGTATGACTTGATACGTTATTCCGTAAATTTGTCCGACAGGCTTTTCCAACCGTTCAGGTTTGTTCCCCATCAAAAACCTAGCGAGCAAACGGCGAACAGCGACGATAACTAATTGATATACAGTGTGAGTTCGAATCTCATCCGGCGCACAGAGGAGAAGATCCTGCTTCGAATCGGCTGTCTGAACCTGCTGATGTGCAGCACGCATGTCTTTTTTACGTTCGCGTCCATGGGCATACCTTGTTTAAAACTCTCCGCTTTTTCGCTTAAAAGCTTCCAATTGTCCAGCGTTGGCTTTTCTTTGTTCAATTGGTAAGCTTCCAACATACCTCTTCGTCGTCTCCGGCTTCTTATGCCCAAGCTCCTCACCTATTTCAAGAAGGCTCGCCCCGGCCAGCCGCCGCATCGTGGAATAGGTATGTCGGGCTACCTGGCAACCAGCCCTCCTGTCAATCTCCAGATCATCCAGGATATACTGCATCCATTTATTGAGGAATTTCGTAAAATACTCTACCATTTCATATTGACGGAGCGATGTCATACCTCGCTCAAAGATGGGAAAGATATAATTTTCCGGAGACTTATCCTTATTGCCGTAGTCAACAATCGTTTGCAGCATATCCTCATTTAGGAATACGGAGATCTTAGGAGGCGCGTCCTGAAAGGAATCTTCGGTCTTAGCTCTTTCAAACTCCAAAAATTCACCCTTAATATTCTTGTACTGCAATAAACAAATATCCTTCGGGTTCATGCCCTGGCCAAAGTACATAAAAAACCAAAACGACCAGGCCTTATGCATCGACGGTCTTTTAGGATCACATTCATAATAATAGATCCGCTCAATAATACTTTGGTCAAACGCCTTCTTCGTGTTGTTGGAACCAGGGATCATAAATTGCCGTTTCCCGAACGGATAGCACCCTTCCCTTTTAATGATCTTGAGATGAATAGCCTCGTTAAACATGGTCCTCAGCGTGATAAGATACATCCAGATAGTCGATTTGTTGCATCTCCGTTTTTTAACCTTGTCTGTGCAATTCTTCATCCAGTCGGCATAATTCCGCAAATAGGCGGCGTCGACCTTCTTGAACGGTAGATTCCCACCGAATTGTTTCAAGGAATTGTAAGCGCACTGGTAGAGCATACCTGTCTTCACTTTTCCGCTGACGAGTTTTTCCTTGATCCGCGCTAGATAGACCTCCCCGATCGTTCCAGGTTCAGGCGTCTCTTGCAGGATCGGGAATTTCTTAGAAAATGGTGAGAAATCGAACGTTTGCAACCCCGGCGGCAGCGGCTCAGTTTTTACCCGCGTCTGGACGAAGAAGGGGTTATCTTTAATATACTCCCGGACAAAGTCTTTAAAAGAGAACGGGTCCATCTCCTTCGCAAAATTCGTGGCGCTACGTTCAATCTCGGCCAGCTTATCCCGGACCTCTTGAAGCCTCGTACCAAGGTTTTTTGCGGTTAGCTTACCATGGTCCTCTTTAGATAGGCCAAGGACTGTCGGAAACAGCTTTGCCTCGCCGGCATAATAAACCCTCAGCTTGTAAGGATAATCATTTGTTTTTTTTCTAAAAAGTCGGGTATCGAAATAGATTTCTACTACTACTGACATAAAATGCTTTTTTCGCGTTAACAATCTTTCCTGATTCTTGCATAAATTTTGCACAAAGACCTCGCTTAAACGAGGCTCAAACCAAAAAGACGAAATTAGCGAACGAGCATTTAATCTTTGAAAGTCAAATAGTTAAGTTAAAATATATTCAAGTAGATTAACGTAAGTAAGGCTTGCAGACCTCCTTACAAGCAGAGGGTCGGGGGTTCGAACCCCTCAACTCCCACACTTTAAATCAAGCACTTATGCGTCAATGCGTAGGTGCTTTTTTGTTTGCCCGCCAACAGTACCTCCAACAGCGAGGAAACAACGCTTGGGAGCCTTATTTTACTGCTTACCATTACCAGCATGTCGAAGATCTGATCAACATCGCCCGATTGGGCCTATTGTCTAGTCCGAATTTATGGAATTTGTCCCCATAATCACGTCCGAATTCCAGGAATTTGTCTCGAACATAGTGTCGCTGATAAAGATTGCCTGCTCCTATCAGGTGACTGGCTTACTTGTGGATTGTTTCTATTGCCTTTCCAACGGCGTGACTTAATATGCTTTCTTTTCCGGAATCAATGTGAACCCACAGCCCTTTCTCCTTTCGAATTGAAATAAGGGGGAAGTATAGGCTCCTTATCGTTCGCTTTAGAATGAAAATCTTTAACCATGAAATGAGTTTTTGAATGATGCTCTTCTACTATAGCAGTCAAGGGAACCGCGAATTTTGTGCCGTCCAAAAATACCTTATTTTTCAATCGGGTCAGGCTATCATTGACCGCACTGGCAACATCGGCAGCCGCCAGAATGCCGGCATCTCGGTAAGCGCCCAGCACTCGCTGGCGAAATGGTGGACGGCGATACTTTACAGCGATTTGTATTACAGTAAGTTCAGTGGCCTGCTGTATGGAGAGCAGGTGGATGTCTCGGCTACCACCCTGCTCCTGAACCTGAACAACCAATTCAGCTTCCATGACCGCTGGGGTGGAGAGATCTCGGGGTTTTATCGCACAGAAGGCGTAATAGGCCAAATCGTCGTGCACCCCTGGGCCAGGCATCCACGGCGCTGACAAGAAAAGTCCTTCGTGACAAGGCTTCGCTCAAGCTGGCTATCCGGGACATCTTCTATACCGACAAACCGTATGAATATATCAAGTTCCAGCAAATCGAATCTACTTTCCGGAACTCGCGGGATACTCGCCTAGTCGCCCTTACTTTCAGCCGGAACTTCGGCAAGCCGCTGAAAGGCGTCAATGCTGGCGGTCATAGTGGCGCGGGTGATGAAGAAAACAGGGTCAAATCGGGTGGAAACGGCAATTAAGCCATGGCAGCGCTGATCTTTTCGGGAAAAGTCAACAGTTAGTACCTGACGCCTGTTAGTTGCACAGTATTTTTGCGACTTCCCCGAGGTGCAGTCGAATTGGGCCGGCGAGGTGACCTCCTCTAACATTCCTTGGCGTCAGCGGGGGGGGTAAATAAATTTTTAACTGATTGAAAACGAGATTCTGTGTAGGTAGTATCGTATGTTTGTGATACATTCTGCCTATAATCATTCATATGGTATTTGCTAATTGGCTTGAGATTCTATTTACTGCAACAGAGGTTGCATTGCTGATATATAAACGATCAGAAAAAGAAGGTACCCGCAGCAACCGCGACCGCCGATCATTATTACTACTTTGGTTGGTAATTGGGGGCTCTATGACTTATACTTCATTTACTGAGCATCACCATACCTGGCCACTGCCCGGTGATGCAGGTTTAATTACCGGAATTATCATTTTTGGACTGGGGTTTATTATTCGTTGGACTGCAATCGTACAACTAGGCAAAATGTTTACGGTAAACGTGGCTATTCATAAAGACCATTCCCTAAACACAAAGGGACTATACAAAATTGTCAGGCATCCCAGCTATTTGGGGTTATTAATGATATTGGCAGGAATAGGCTTCAGCATGAATAGTATTTTGAACATGCTGATCATTATTATCCCGTGTTTCCTGGCGCTTAGTTTCAGGATAAGCGTTGAGGAGGCGGCATTGACAGATAATTTTGGCGAACAATACCGCAATTATAAAAGGAGGGTGGCACGTCTTATTCCCTGGGTATACTAATTGGTTACGGGCTTTGCGAGGCTAACAGCGTCCGGCTGGAGGGTTTGGACGGCAAGACCGTCTGTCCTCAATGACGCATTGTCATTGTATCAAGCTTAAAATACGGGCTGTAATCCGCAAGCCGCTGCAACAGGTCTTTGTTCGACTCGCGTATCTTGTCGGCGTCTTCCTGACGGGCCGGCACGATAATAAGCCCGTAAGGTCCTTTGTGCTCACCCAAAATAGCACTCCCCGGATTGACGACCCAGGGTCCCCCGGAGGAATTCGGGTCCAGTCCCATATCGGAAGCGGCCGCATAGGGCGCATAAAACATATAATGGGGCATACTCACCGTCACCATATGATAACTATCCGGCGTTCCTCCATATACACGCATGATAGGCGCCAGCATATAGCAGAGACCCGAACGGGAAGGCGCCTTATAAACCCCCTTTAGAATCCCCGAGATGATGCTGTCCTTTATCTGCTCATAGCTAAATTTCCCGGATGCGCGCATGTCCGCCACGGCCTTGTACATCGGGAAGATGATCCTGGCCCCTTCGGGATCAAAACCCATCGGCGCATAAAAATCGTTTCTGAATTTTCCCCACTCCCACTCGGACCTGGAAATAAAACAGACAAATCCGTTCGTTCCCTGGTGCGCCAAATAAAGACCCTTCGATGGGTCACTAAGATAGACAGTGGCCCCGGCCCGCAGGTCGGGTGGCAATGCGCTCAGAGCAAAAGCCGTTTCGAGGTCCACCGGCATTTTGTCGAGTTGCAAGGCCGATGGGCCCTGGGCTTGACACAAGACAGACAGACTGCAGGTTAGCAATAGGAATAGTGACAACGCCATGCCCTGGCTTTTCTTTAAGAAAGTATTCATTTTCATAATTTTTTGTTTTGGAGCAGAGGCCATCGGCCGGAGAAGTAAAATAGCACTATATCCCGCTCACTTACCAAGATTTCAACCAAAATGCGTATTCGACGTTCAGATTGCGGGATCCAAAGTACGATCACCACATTTCCGCATTGTTCGGACAGGGAATTCCTCGTTTTAGTCTTAAAAATTCCTTACACTCCATTTTGAATGCCTTACTGATTATTTTCTTCAAAGATTGCCTTTAATATCAAGCCGGTATGAACAGCAACGAAAGTCTGTATTGCTGTCAATAACAACGAGTAAGACTCCATTGAATCAGAATAATAATACTGTCGAAAAAAGATAAAATAAGTTAGAAATATCAGCACTACTGAAATAAATAAAGAAACAAATGCAAACGAGCTGTTTACTTTTTTATTTCCCAATTTTGTTTTGTGTTGATTTTTAATTAAAAAACTCAAAATCGTAATAGTGTAGGCTGTAAAGGTAGGGAAGATCGTCGAAAGGGTTGTCTTAAGCAAATCAATATCCATATACGGTGTCGCATTGTACAATACAATAACAAGAATTAACAGCACAAATTGAGATAAAATATAAATATATACAAGCAATGTTCTTAGCTTATGCTGGTTCATGGCGATTTGGTTATAGGGTAATCGAGCAGAAACTTCTGAAATTCTTCTTGTATCTGCCGGCCATACTCTTCAACTTCTGTCCTATATACTTCGGAGTAGTCAAGATCATGGTCACCGCCAGCCTCTATCAAAGCCTCTACGGTAATATTTTTTGCTCGGAACCATTTGCCATCAATATTTAGTTCGAGTTGTACGGTATTTTTATCAGAGAGCGTAAAATAAAAAGTAATAACTAAATACGTCCAAATTCCTTCATCCGACGATATTTCCTTGGTTACTTTCATTAATCTGACTATATTTCCTTTTCTTTTAACGATATCTGTACCAAACTTTTTAATATAACGTTGTTTTATAAACTCATTAAGACAGACATTGTTCAATTCCCGGATATTGCCGGGAGAAGATTTAATATTTAAGTCGATAGGTGGCACTTCAACTCCCAATGTGAGAGTGTCCAATTTTAAAAACCCCAGCAACTTACCGACTAATCCACCGTGTAAATATGATTGATCGTATTTTGGCGAATATTTGCCGGGGTTAGCCATTGCAGAAAAACCCAAATATCCATCGTTAAAACTAATATAAATATCATCTCTTGAATTATAATAAACTAACCGAAACTTTATCTGACTTGGATCAAAATCCAGATATATTGAGAGTTTAACAATAAGGTCCAAAAACTTATTCATCCTGCTTCTCGCGCACAATATTTGCCCTAGCTCATATGGCAGTTCATTAAAATAGTCTGTGTTATCAATTTGAACATTCTCGTTTGATCCAATAAGGATAAGCTGAATTATTTTACTTGAATCCGAAAATGAAACATTTTCAACTTTAATAAAATTATTTAAGTGCAGATAATAAAATAGAGAGTCCTCTTTTAATATTTTTTTTGGCGCGTCCGCCATAAATGTGAAAGCAATTTCGGAACTTTTTGGAACGCGCACTGTGTCATTCCGAATGACAGAGTCAAGATACGTTTTTATTGAAATCTTCTCTCGTTCTGTCTGGCTATAGCACTTTGATGCATTAATAAATACAATCAAGCCTACCTGCAGGAGGTATTTGTATTGAAGTTGCATTCTGGAATATACGATTTTTCATATCGATTGACAACTGCAAATTATGCTGCTCTTTGACCATCTGATTATTATTTGAAAAGTCGGGTAATGCATTGACTATGAATCATGATAGTGGTCAAGTCCAATTGCTGGGGCCTCCGATAAAAAGGTAGGAACTGGTCTTGTAATTGTCCACAGCTGCGTTCTCCTGGTAGCTGAAATTACCCGTTGACACGTATCGAGTCCGTTGCCCTCCGGTGATTTTAAATGTAGCGGCGGCAGGCAGCGTTCTTTTCGAGCCGGCAGGCACCCGGTTGTCCGGTTTTGTAGGCAGCACACATGCTTTCGCATGCTCAGACCAGTATTTCTGTACATCTACATCGTCCACAACATTGGTTTGATTTTCACATGCGTCACTTATTTCCGTCCAGTTAGGCGCCTTTGTAGCCAGACTCAGTTGAATACCCGTACCGGCAGGGTCGCTGAATGATTCTGCCAATTCGTGGGATAGTCCTAACGTAATCAGATCCTCACCGCCGTTGTAACCTACTGTCGCGTAGTAAACATCCTGGCTAAGCATGGAGATAATCACATTTGCATAATCTGTATCCTGAGGCGATGCCGGCGGGTCAGTATTGACGTAATGCGCGTCTGCTACACGGGCATCATGAAAACCATATTGACTCGGCAGGGCTTGGGTTATCTCCGCCGTGGCCGCCGCTTGGATCATTTTTGCCTGCAAAACCATGCGACTGCTTGCTTTTACCTTTTCCGCTATGTTGTTACAGATCTTAATTGGAACATTCGACAACGCTGAAGTTATCATTAAACATGGCATGAAAAAAAGTGAATAAAACGGTATTTAATCCGGATTAATTTTCGTATTTACGTGACCCGGATCTCATTTAAACTGGTGGAAGAGGCTGTGAGTCAACGATTTTTTGATATCCAAGTATTTTTTGAAAAAAATAACTCAGAATAACGACTGCTATCGCCCCAATTATGGTAAACCACAAAAATGATATTTGTCCTTGCAGAGAGATAATAATAACGAGGATCTCTGTGATGATAGCCGCATAAAACACGGGAGTGCCATTTATATTCTTGAAAAAAAATGCAACTAAAAAAATACCAAGTAAGACCCCGTAAAACCATGATCCAAGTATGTTTACAGCCTCTACTAAGCTATTGCCCACATTGATAGCAAAAAAGGTGGTGAGTACGCAAAAAATACCCCAAAGCAACGTATACCACTTTGACCATCGGTACTCGCTGATGGAACTTAATGATTTTTTTGCAAACTGCTTATGTAAGTCTATTATAGTGCTTGATGCTAAAGCGTTTAATGCTGCTGCAATGCTGCTCCACGCGGCCAGAAAAATAATTGCCACAATTAAACCTACTAACCCCGGTGGGATGTGATCACCAACGAAACGAAGAAAAACATAGTTGGCATCCTTATCGTTGACATCTGCTGTGGGGTTTGATTTTTTTATAACTGCACTGATTTCATTACGAATGGCGTTTAATCTTTCCTCGTATTGACCCAACTTTTCTTTTAGCATTTCATCTTTCATCAGGGGTTTATTGTCTGCTGATGACAATAATAGATCACGGCGTTCTCCCTGAAGTTCCAGGTATCTTCCTTTTAGTATTTTATATTCCTCTGAATAAGGCCCTTGTATTAACAGCTTTTCCTGAGATGGATTGAAATAGATGGGTCTTTGATTGAATTGATAAAAAACAAATATGAAAATACCTATTAGCAAAATGGCAAACTGTAATGGAATTTTAATTAACCCGTTCATCAATAAACTAATTTTACTTTCAGCAGTAGTTTTTGCGGTTAAATATCTGCCTACCTGGCTTTGATCGGTTCCAAAATAACTCAGTTGAAGAAAAAAGCCACCGATGAGCCCGCTCCAGATATTATACCGATCATTCCAATCAAAACCCTTTTTATTAATACCTGTCGTTACAATGTTTAACTTTTCAGACTTCCCGGCAATGTGCAAAGCATCGATAATACCGATGCCATGGGGTAAACTTTTTATAGCCCACCAACCGACTGTAAACATGGCAACATAAATAATAATGAATTGTATTTGCTGTGTATAGGCAACTGCTTTGGCCCCGCCGCTAACGGTATAAATAATCATTAATCCGCCCATCGCTATATTGGTCAAATATATATTCCATCCCAGTAAACTATGTAGGATCAGCGACGGAGCAACGATACTAATAGCCGTAGAAAGTCCTCTTGAAACTAAAAAGATTACAGATGCTAAAGTGCGGGTTTTTTTGTCAAATCGCTGTTCTAAATATTCATAGGCAGTATAGACATTCAATTTTCGAAAAATGGGAACAAATGTAATAGATAATACTATCATGGCTATAGGTAAGCCGAAATAGAATTGCACAAACCTCATTCCATCGGTAAATGACTGCCCTGGTACTGTTAAAAAAGTTACAGCACTGGCCTGCGTCCCCATGACACTTAGTAATACTACCCGCCAGTGTAATTGTCTATCACCAAGGAAATAACCCTCAAGGTTCCGGGATGATCTTCCTTTATACACACCATAGGAGATAATACTTAGTAAAGTGGCAAACAAAACTAACCAGTCTAAAAAGGAAAAGTTCATGCTTATGATTTAGGCAAATTATGACCATTCCGGCTTTCAGGAACAGAGCTGCAGAAATATTTTAGTGTTTGAAATTACGAAATTGTCCGCCACGAAAACAATTCAAAATAATATTATTTGCTATAATACTCCCCATTTTGTGAAAACCGCAGAACTTCACCTCCTTCTTCATAACTTTGACATAGCCGGTGAAGAGTATGAGCTAAAGAACTAAAGAAACCGATCGATAACCGCTTCCTATTAATATTGACATTATGACTGACTTTGCCTTCAGCTTGCATCCTGCGCAACGTGATGTCTTCCTAGATCAATTAATACATCCGGATAGTTCACATTATACGATAGGTATTGGCCTTAAGTTATCCGGAAACATAAATATTCCTGCATTAAAGTTGGCTATTGCCGGTTCTGCGGATGTGTTCGATGTCTATCGGATGAGATTCGATTCAGAGGCGGAAGAACTATCAGGGTATTTTGTACAAGAGCCCTCGCCAATTGACATAATAGAAATGGATTTCAGCGATCGCCTTCACTCAGGCGAAGACACCAGGGAATGGATTCAAGGATTTTTAAACCTTGCCTTTGACATAAGCAAAGAGAACTCATTGATAAAGCATTCTTTATTAAAGGTTAGCGAGGCTGAGTACTGGTGGTATTGTAAATTTCATCATTTGATCTGTGATGGAGTAAGTTTTAATGTTCAGTTGAATTATGTGGCAAAAAAATATTGCTCTTTTTTGTCAAATGATACCCGGGAGCTTCCATGCCATCCCTATTTACCAGAAGTGATGAATGCTTCCGGGTACTATAAAAAAAATGAGTATGAGGCAGATGGTGAATACTGGAAGAATAAAATAGGGAATCAGCTTAAAAGAATACTTCATAAAAGGCTTCATAATAAAAATTTAGTTAAAGGCTCCCGTAGCGCTTTCAGGATCGATGATGAGATGTTTGCCCTATTGAGGAATTCTCAAACTGTCACAGGTAGCAGCTTAATGCAATTAACCTTGGCAGCGATCGTGATCTATTTTGGAAGGATTACAAGGGAAAGGAAAATAGTGTTAGGAGTTTCAGCACATAAACGATCTGATACCCAGCTGGATACCTTAGGGCTTTTTGCCGGCATAGTTCCTTTTGTTGGGGAGTATGATGAAAGCAAATATTTACGGGATTTTCTAAAAGAAATTGCTATCGCCCGGCGGCAAGACTATACACATCAAAACTACATCATAAGCGATCTCGCCCGCCCCTTCGCAATTGACCGGGATGCCGGATTTTTCGATATTGTAGTAAACTATGAAAAGCAGCTTCTTCACGAATATGATTTTGGGAGTTTAGTTAAGGCAATCCCCCTGGGAGATATGTTTTCCCAGGACCAGGTAATCCCGTTGCAGATTCGATGGAGGGATTATGGATCGGCATTAGAATTATTTGCGCATTTTTCTTTTGGTTACTTTGAAAGTAAGGAAATCCAATTGCTGTTAAATCGTATTGTTTTCATTATTTCACAATTCCCGCATTCTTTAAACAAGCTCATCGATGATATAGAAATTGTCCCACCGCAAGAGCAGTTTGTATTGCTAAAGGAATTCAATGATAAGGATTTTTACCCGGTAGAAAAGACGTTAATAAATTTATTTGAAGAGCAGGTGGTAAAAGTTTCTGACCAGATAGCCGTAGTATATCAGGGTGTTGAACTATCCTACGGCCAACTTAATGAACGTGCCAATCGACTGGCGAATTATCTGCGAAAGGAATATGACATAAAAAAGGATGACTTGATCTGCTTATGCCTCGATAGGAGTCAGCATATGATTATCGCAATACTTGGGGTACTCAAGGCTGGAGCAGCCTATGTGCCTATGGATCCGGACTATCCGGATGAGCGGATGAGCTTTGTTTTATCGGACACACAAGCTAAACTTGTTTTAAGCAATGAGGCATACCGTTTAAGGTTGAAAACATTAGCGCGGAATGTGAGCGTAGAAAGCGTTGACAGTGAGCAGTTTCAGGAAATGCTTGCAGGAGCCTGGTCAAAAAACAACCCCGGGCAAATCAACGACCCTTTCAGTCTGGCCTATGTGATCTATACCAGCGGCACTACCGGTGCGCCCAAAGGCGTAATGGTGGAGCATAGAAATGTAGCAAGATTGTTTGAAGCTACAGATAAATTTTATGGCTTTACTAATAAAGACACGTGGGTGCTGTTTCACTCTTATATATTTGACTTTACAGTATGGGAAATATGGGGGGCCTTATTATATGGTGGAAAGCTATTTATACCAACGTATGAGCAAACGCATGATCCGGATATGTTATTTGATGCTTGCCATGCAATTGGTATAACTGTTTTGAACCAAACGCCGACCGCCTTTTATCAATTTTCAGCTATCGCTGCTAAAAAAAAGATTGAGCTTGATCATTTGCGGTATGTCATATTCGGAGGGGAGACCTTAAACTTAACTCAGCTCAGGTTGTGGTACAGTAGGTACGAGGAAAGACCTCCCCGGTTAATCAATATGTATGGAATTACGGAAACAACTGTTCATGTTACTTATACGATTATCGAAAAAAAAGATTTAACTTCTGTCGCTTTGATAGGACGCACTATTGGAGACCTGACTGCTTACATATTGGACGATGAACAACAGCTTTTGCCGATTGGTACAATAGGGGAATTGTATGTTGGAGGGGAGGGTGTTGCGCGGGGTTATCTGAACCGTCCGGAACTGACAGCAGAAAGGTTTATCGCTAATCCTTTTCAGACCGGATCCGAGAAACATGGAGGCTACAACAGCCGGTTGTATAAAACAGGAGACCTTGTGCGCTATCTGCCGGATGGCAACCTTGAATATATCGGGCGTAGTGACTTCCAGGTGAAGATCCGTGGGTACCGTATTGAACTGGGCGAGATCGAGAACCGGTTGTTGTCCTACCCCGGGATAGATCAGGCTGTAGTGCTTGCCAGGGAACGAGAGGCGACGGGTAAACTCCTGGTAGCTTATTATGTATCGGATGAGCCGGTGAGCCAGGAATTGCTGGAAAGTTATCTGGCTGCCTTCCTGCCGGCTTACATGATGCCAGGTCTGTATATACCTATTGACGAGTTTCCCGTAACGGTAAATGGAAAGCTGGACAGGCAAGCCTTACCGGACCCCGACTTCACCACAAATGATAATTATGAAGGTCCGAATAGTCAGTTGGAGGAAAGGTTATGTGAGATATACGCAGAAGTATTGGGTGTCCAGAGCAGTCAGATAAGTGTCAAAGATGACTTCTTTAAGCTGGGAGGTGATAGCATTATTGCCATCAGGTTGGCAAGTAAAATTAATAAGGAAATTGCTGCAAATATCCGGGTTAATGATGTATTTAGCTTTAAATGTGTAAGAGCGCTGTCGGAGTATATTGATAAGGCGGCCTATCCTTCAAAGATAAATGCGGCGCAGCTGAAAACATATAAACCATTTTCCTTAATTGATAGGGCTCAATACTCTAATATACTGAACCTCCGTGAGGTTGACGATATCTTTCCTGCAAGTTACTTGCAAAGCGGAATGTTATTTGAGTCAGAAAACAATCCGTTGAACTATCACAATATTGCTGTATATAGAATCAACGATGTGTTCAATCACAGCAAACTTGTTGAGGTTTGGAATAAACTGTATCGCAAACATGAAATGCTAAGAGCGCGGTTCTTGCTGTCAGAGTCTGGGTATGATTGTATTATAGCAGCGAAAACTGACGTTGACATTGTTGTGTTTAATGATATAAACCTTACTTCCTTTATAAGGAAAGAGCGACTAAGAAAATTTGAAGCAGATAGAAATGGATTGTTAAGAATATTTATTAACAGGTTACAGAATCAGTTTGATCTGGTCATTTCTGCCCACCATGTTATCGAGGATGGTTGGAGTATGGCCTCCTTAGTCAATGAATTCGTGGCGGCTTATACGCGCGGAACGGAGATCGGCAATCATAAGGAGTTGCATTATGGAAAATTCGTTGCACAGGAGAAATTGATCCTTAAAGACGAGGAAGCGGAATTGTTCTGGAAAAAATACCTGACTAATTATACAATCACGACCGCTAAATGGAAGGATAGCTCGATCCTGTCGGAAAATGGTCTTTTTTTGTCCGCATTCGACCTTGGCAAGAGCCAAAGTCATCGCCTTCATCAGTTGGCAAAATCTTTGCTGGTAAGTGCGGATAGTATATTTCTATATGCATATATCCATACGCTTGGCAGATTTTTAAATAAGAAAGATGTCACGATTGGGTTAGTGGTTAACAACAGGTTGGAAGAGGAAGTCGGGGATAAATTATTTGGGTTATTCTTAAATACAATTCCTTTTCGTTATACTGCCGGAGGAATAGGAAAAGAAAGCTGCCAGGAGATCATAAATGTTTTCAAACATAAGTTAGACCTCTATAAGTATAAAGCATATCCATATGGTAAAATAAAGCAATTAACGGGGAGCGAACCGTTTGAGTTTGCCTTCAATTTTATTCATTTTCATATACTAAAAGAAAGTACAGGTGTAGTTGAAGAAGGACAGAGTTACGGAAAAACTAATATTCCGTTTGTGCTAAATGTAATTCATCAGGGAGATGCAGGATTCCATGTTTCGCTGAAGGTGCATGATGACAGGGCCGACTCGCCCTTTTTGGATTATTTCATGCGTTACTACCGGCGCAACCTGGAGAATCTGTTGGAACATGGAGCAAAATTTGAGCAATTATTGCCTGAGGATTCTACACAACTTATACAATCATGGCCAGTAGCACACGATTCCTATCCCGCAGAAAAGACGTTAATAAATTTATTTGAGGAGCGAGCGGTAGAAGTTTCTGACCAGATAGCCGTAGTATATCAGGGCGTTGAGCTATCATATGGTCAACTTAATGAACGTGCCAATCAACTGGCGGATTATCTGCGAAAGGAATATGACTTAAAAATGGATGACTTGGTCTGCTTATGCCTCGATAGGAGTCAGCATATGATTATCGCAATACTTGGGGTACTCAAGGCTGGAGCAGCCTATGTGCCTATGGATCCGGGCTATCCTGATGAGCGGATGAGCTTTATTTTATCAGACACACAAGCTAAACTTGTTTTAAGCAATGAGGCACACAGTTTAAGGTTGAAAACATTGGCGCGGAATGTGAGCGTAGAAAGTGTTGATAGTAAGCAGTTTCAGGAAATGCTTGAAGGAGCGTGGTCAAAAAGCAACCCCGGGCAGATCCACGACCCCTTCAGTCTGGCGTATGTGATCTATACCAGCGGCACTACCGGTGTGCCCAAAGGCGTAATGGTGGACCATAGAAATGTATTAGCGCTGCTTTTTGCTTGGCCGAGCTCAAAAAACCTGATTGGCTTATCAATATGCGCGTATGTGTTTGACGTTTTCGTTTGGGAGGTCTTCAATATTATTTGTCATGGACATACTTTACATATTCTCAAATCCGATGTCGTTTCGAACCCCGAATATATTTCAAAGTACATCTGTGAGAATAACATAACAATTACCTACCTGCCCCCAACTCAGTTGCCTGACATTGCAGATTATTTTGCTTTATCCCCAAGTGAAATTAAGCTTGTGTATTTATTGGTTGGAGTAATGCCGATTACGCAAAAACTATTGCAGCGCTTTCGTGATATCTTACCGCACACAGCTATTGTCAATGGTTATGGGCCTACAGAAACAACTGTATTTTCAACAGTATACTATTTTGATAATGCCATAATGCCGGAGCGGAGCGTCCCTATAGGGAAGGCCTTAAAGAATTACAGTACTTACATATTGGACGATGAACAGCACCTTTTGCCGATTGGTACAATAGGAGAATTGTATATTGGAGGAGATGGTGTTGCGCGGGGTTATCTGAACCGTCCGGAACTGACAGCAGAAAGGTTTATCGCTAATCCTTTTCAGACCGGATCCGGGAAGCGTGGAGGCTATAACGGCCGGTTATATAAAACAGGAGACCTTGTGCGCTATCTGCCGGATGGCAACCTTGAATATATCGGGCGTAGTGACTTCCAGGTGAAGATCCGTGGGTACCGTATTGAACTCGGCGAGATTGAAAACCGGTTGTTGTCCTACCCCGGGATAGAACAGGCTGTAGTGCTTGCCAGGGAACGAGAGGCAACGGGTAAATACCTGGTAGCTTATTATGTAACCGATGAGCCGGTGAGCCAGGAATTGCTGGAAAGTTATCTGGCTGCTTTCCTGCCGCCTTACATGATGCCAGGCCTGTATGTGCATGTTGACGGGTTTCCCGTAACGGTAAATGGAAAGCTGGACAGGCAGGCCTTACCGGACCCGGACTTCACCACAAAAGATAATTATGAAGGTCCGAATAGCCAGTCGGAGGAGAGGTTATGTGAGATATACGCAGAAGTATTGGGTGTACAGAGTAGTCAGATAAGTGTCAAAGATGACTTCTTTAAGCTGGGAGGGCATAGTATACTGGCTATACAACTGGTAAACAGGATCAATAAAAAGCTGGGCCGGAAAATTGATGTGTCATCGATATTTAAATATAAGACCGTACGCCAGTTATCCGGGCATGTGCAGGAAGGTGTTGAAGCAGCGGTAAGGATAATGCCTGTTGAAGTGAGCGATCCAAAAGAACAGTTGCTGTCCTTTGCCCAGGAGCGTCTTTGGTTTATAGAAAGTTATGAAGGAGG